>Ga0164242_10003136_pt1 | contig 18933 bp, 12 predicted proteins | sample OricomgcompostMG_FD_108783 | JGI IMG/M metagenome (GOLD analysis project Ga0164242, IMG submission 108783) | Miracle-Growth compost microbial communities from Emeryville, California, USA - Original compost - Miracle growth compost (MG) ... | reverse complement strand
GGTGCGCAAGGCCACACCCGCCGAGCAGGCCGCCGCCTTCAACGCCCATCAGGACGAGCTCATCGAGGCCGCCCGGGCGTGGGGCGAGCTGCAGCAGTGGCAGGCGTTCACCAATGCGCTCGACGGTGTGACGGATGCCGGCACGAAGACCGTGCTCGGCTGGGTGCACTCCCTCTTCACCTTCTCGCTCTTCGAGAAGCACCTCGGCTGGTACCTCGCGCACGGCCGCATCTCGGCGCGCCGAGGCCAGGCCGTCACCTCCTACATCTACCGGCTGCTGGAGCGCCTGCGCCCCCACACGCTCGACCTGATCGCCGCTTTCGGCTTCGAGCCGGAGCACGTCCGCGCGCCCATCGCGTCTGGGGCAGAGGGCCTGCGCCAGGACGAGGCCATGGCGTACTTCGCGAACCTGCGGGCGAGCGGGAAGGCGCCGGTGGACGAGAAGAAGGTGACGAAGGGCTAGCCGCGGCCCCCGCACGGGGGAATGCGGCGGGGGTGAGTAATACTCACTATTGAGGGGTGAAGAGCCGACCCTCAATCTCGCTCGACGGCGCGCCCCCCGTGGAGGGGCAGAGCACCTCCGCCGCGGCGCAGGGCGCGGTCAGCGGGGTCATTTGGACCACGGTTCAGCGCTGGGCGGTCAGGATCTCCGGTCTTGCGACCGTGATGATCTTGACGCGGGTCCTCGGCCCCGAGCAGTTCGGACTCGTGTCGGTGGCCATGGCCATCACGCCGGCCGTCTATCTGGTCTCCGACATGGGCTTTTCCACCTATCTCGTGCAGGTCGAAGAGCTGAGTCGCCGCATCGTGTCGACGGCCTTCTTCTACTCGGCAGCATCGGGCATCGCGCTTGTCGGCCTTTTTGCGTTGAGTGCACCGTTGCTGGGGCAGCTGTTCGGGGAGCCGGGTGCCGCGGCGGTCGTGTGGGGCATCTGCCCGGGCGTTCTATTCACCGCGCTCGCGTCGGTTCCGACCGCCCTGCTACGGCGGCGAATGGAGTTCCGGACGCTCGCAATCCAGGGCGCGATCGGCAGTCTCGTGGGCCAGGCGCTCGCCGTCGGTTTGGCGTTTGCGGGTGCCGGCGTCTGGGCGCTCGTCGTTCAACTCGTCGCGTATCAGGCCGTCGGGGCCGTGCTGGTCTGGATCAGCGCGCGATGGCGACCGAGCTGGGATTTCTCGCTGCTCGAGTTCAAGCGGATGCTGAGCTTCGGCATGAGCGTCGTCGCATCAGACGGTGTGGCGCTGCTGCGCCAGTGGGCTGAGACGGCGATCATCGGCGCGGTCCTCGGCATCACCGGGCTCGGGTACCTCAACGTGGCGCAGCGGCTGATCACCGTCACCCAGGATTTGTCGGCGTCGGCGATCGTGCCGGTGTCGACCGTGATGTTCGCCAGGGTCCGCGGGCTCGCCGATGATCTTCTCGACCGATACCTGCGCGCGCTGGCCACCAGTTACGCGATCGTGATGCCGTTTCTCATCTTCGTCGCGGTCGGGGCGCCGAGCGTCATCCTGATCCTCTTCGGCCCCGGCTGGGACGTGAGCGTGGTCCCGGCGCAGGCGCTTTCCGTCGCAGGCATCCTGACCCTGGGCGCCTCGCTCGATGGCGGGCTGTTCTATGGGACGGGTCGCCCAGGCTTGTGGTTCATGTACGCGAGCGCGGTGGATGCCGCGACGGTGGCCTCCACTGCGATCGGGGTCCAGTTCGGGCTTGTCGGCACCTCGGTCGGATTCGTGGGCGTGGCGATCGCGGCGACGATCGCGCGATGGTTCGTCGTCGGGCGCCATCTGAAGACATCGGCATCGCGGGTCGCCATGCCGATCCTCACGATCTCGCTCGCGGGTGTCGCATCGGGTGCGGTCGGCGTCGGCGGCTACGCGTTGAGCGCGGGCATGTCGCCCTGGCTGAGGCTCGCGATCACGGGCCTGCTCATCGTGGCTGCGCATGCCGGGGTACTGCGCGTCTCCGCCCCCTCGACCGCGCGGGATGTAGCGGGAATTCTGCGTCGCCAGGCGGGGAAGATCGGCAAAGCCTCGCGTCGCATTGCCCCCGAGCGTGGGGTGGAATTGGCGAGGCAATAAGATGAGAATTGCTCACATGTCCATTCTGACTGCACGCCCCGTGCGGCGCTCTGCACGCTCGCGGTCGCCCCTTCTTGCCGTGATGGCAATTGCGGGAATGCTCGCCGGTTATCTGGTTCTCGGGACTGCGCCGCGCTCTGAAGCGGCCGACCCGTGCGGAACCGGGGCCAATGCGATCGTCTGTGAGAACAGCAAAGCCGGCACGCCGCGTTCCGTGTGGGACATCGGCACGAACGCAGGCGACGACGACATCCAGGGCTTCCCGACGTCGATCAGCGTGCAACCGGGCGGCACCATCGGGTTCAAAATCGACGCGCCCGGCGCCTCGAGCTACACGATCACGATCTACCGCACCGGGTGGTACAACGGCGACGGCGCCCGGCAGATCGCGACGGTCACCCCCTCCGCGAAGCTGCCGCAAACGCAGCCGGCCTGCGTCTACGACAGCTCGCTGGAGGAGACCGATTGCGGCAACTGGGCGCAGTCCGCCAGCTGGGCGGTGCCCGCATCGGCTGTCTCGGGCGTCTACGTGGCAGATCTCTACCGCGCCGATAACAAGGACGTGAGCCAGATCACCTTCGTGGTGACCGACCCGAGCAGCCACTCGGACATCCTGCTGAAGACCTCGGATGCGACCTGGGAAGCGTACAACCCCTACGGCGGCGCGGACTTCTACCAGGGGGGCGACAACGGCCGCGCCTACGCGGTCAGCTACAACCGGCCGATCGTGACCCGGGGCTCCGGTTACAGCGGCGCCGGCGGTCGCGACTTCTACTTCAACGACGAATACCCGTTGGTCGAATTCCTCGAGCAGAACGGGTACGACGTCAGCTACACGACCGATCTCGATGTGTCGCTCGCGTCACCGGCCGTCCTTGAGCAGCACAAGGTGGTCATTTCCTCGGGTCATGACGAGTACTGGACCGGGCCCGAACGCGCGAACTTCGAGGCTGCCCGCGACGCCGGAGTGAATCTCGCGTTCAACTCAGGGAACGAGGCGTACTGGCACACCCGGTTGACTCCTTCGATCGACGGGTCGAACACCCCGAACCGCACGATCACGTCCTACAAGGAGACCTGGGCGAACGAGAAGCTCGACCCGAGCAGCACATGGACCGGCACCTGGCGCGATCCGCGCTTCGCCTCAGCGGCAAATGGCGGAAGCGACCCGGAAGAGGCGCTGAGCGGCACGATGTACATGAATAACGCGACGGACAATCCGGTGACGGTCACCGCGGCGCAGGGTAAGGAAGCGCTGTGGGCGAACACCGGCCTCGCTTCGATGACCGCAGCGTCGACGCCGTTGGCGCAGCACACCGTCGGTTATGAATCCGACGAGGATGTCGACAACGGATTCCGGCAATCCGGGCTGCTCTATCTGTCCACCACGACCGCGACCACGCCACAGGAACTGCAGGACTTCGGCAGCGTCGTCGCGGCAGGGACGACGACCAACCACATGACGATGTACCGCGCGACGAGCGGGGCGCTGGTGTTCTCGGCGGGCAGCATCCAGTGGAACTGGGGCCTGAATGCGAATCACGACGGCGACAGCGACCCCGCGGCCGACTCTCGCATGCAGCAGTTCGAGGTGAATCTGCTCGCACTCATGGGCGTGCAGCCGCAGACCCTGATGAGCGGGCTCGTGCCGGGCGCTGGGCACACGGACACGACTCCGCCCACGGCCACAGTCACGTCGCCGGCCACAGGGTCATCGATCTCGAACGGCGCCGTGGTGGCGCTCACCGGCACGGCCTCCGATGTCGGCGGAATCGTCGCCGCGGTCGAGATCTCGGTGGACGGGGGAGAGACCTGGCACCTGGCGACGGGCACCACCTCCTGGAGCTACAGCTACGTTCAGCACGGAATGGGGCAGCAGAAGGCGCTGGTTCGAGCGGTCGACGACTCGGCGAACTATGCGGCGACCCCCGTGAGCGCGAGCTACACCGTGACCGGGCCGACGTATACCGTTCTCGGCAATGCTGTGCCGAAGACCGTCGACTCGGGCGACACCGGGGGCGACGAACTCGGCATGGCGTTCACCGCGACGCAGAGCGGCCTCATCGACGGAGTGCGCTTCTACAAGGCATCGACCAACACCGGCCAGCATGTGGGACACCTGTGGTCGGCGAGCGGGGGGCTTCTCGGCAGCGTCACCTTCTCGGGCGAGACCGGGTCGGGCTGGCAGACCGCCCTCTTCGCGTCGCCGATCGCCGTTACGGCCGGGCAGCAGTACGTCGTCTCGTATTCGACGAACGGGCACTACTCCGCCGACGCCGAGGCGTGGGCGTACAGAGGGATCGATGCCGGCCCGCTCACCGTCGCGGGCGGCTATGGAACGACCGCGAGCGTCTACGGCAGCGCCGGGCAGTTCCCGGCCAGCTCGTACGAGGCGACGAACTACTACGTGGACGCCATCTTCAGCGCCGCGGCCGACGCACCCCTGATCGCGAACAACCAATGGCCGGCTCCTAACGCTACGGGGGTGGCCGCGAACACCACGATCTCCGCGGTGCTCTCAAAGCCCGTCACCCAGAGTTCGATCCACTTCTCGGTGACCGACCAGAACGGCACCGCGGTGGCCGGGGCGACGAGCTACGACTCGTCCACCCTGACGGCGACGTTCACCCCGAGCGCTCCGCTGAACGGATTTGTGAAGTACTCCGTGTCACTGACCGCGACGGCGTCGACCGGCGGTGGAACGCTCGCGTCCGGCGGCGCGTGGTCGTTCACGACGGCCAAGACCGACCCCAACGTCTGCCCGTGCAGCCTCTACTCGCCGGGCGACCAGCCTGTCGAGCTGCAAGATGCGGACACGAGTGCGGTCACCCTCGGCGTGCGGATCACACCGAGCGCCGACGGGAAGATCACCGGAGTCAGCTTCTACAAGGGGCCGAACAACGCGGGAACGCATGTCGGCGCGCTCTGGAGCACGACCGGTACGAAGCTCGCAAGCGGCACGTTCAGCGGCGAATCCGCGAGCGGATGGCAGACCCTCACCTTGTCCAGCCCCGTCGCCGTCACAGCGGGAACCTCGTATGTCGCGTCGTATCGCACCACGGTGGGCGCGTACTCCGTCGACCCGAGCGGCTTCCCGATCACAGCGGGACCGCTGACCGCCGACTCGGGCATGTACAGCTACGCGGATGCCTACCCGGGGACCACCTCGACGGCGAGCTACCTCGTGGACGTCGTGTTCCAGCAGTCGCCGCCGTCGTTGCAAGTCACCTCGGAGACACCATCGTCCGGAGCGGTGAATGTCTCGACGTCGACGTCGATCAGCCTCTCCGTATCGGCGCCGCTGGCAACGGGCTACTCGGTCGCGGTGAAGTCCGGCAGTTCGACCATCGCCGGAACGACGGCACTGTCGAGCGACGGGAAGACCGTCACCTTCACCCCGTCCTCCGGTCTGCCGAGCGCCGCGTCGATCTCCGTGACCGTGAGCGGGCTCACGAGCACGGCCGGGCTGACGCTCGGCAACCAGAGCTGGTCTTTCACCACCATCGACCCCTCTGTGCAGACGTACACGCTGTTCGGCAACGCCACGCCGTCGGTGAGCGCGGCCACCGACGACCCGTCGCCGGTCGAGCTCGGCACGACGTTCAGCGTCACGACCTCTGGCACCGCGACAGGCATCCGTTTCTACAAGGGCGTGAGCAATACGGGCACCCACGTCGGCCATCTCTGGTCGTCGAGCGGCACGCTCCTCGCCAGCGTGGCCTTCACGGGTGAGAGTGCGAGCGGGTGGCAGACGGCGAGCTTCGCCTCGCCCGTGCAGCTGACGGCGGGTGCGAGCTATGTGGTCTCGTACTTTGCGCCGAACGGCAACTACTCGTTCACCTCCGGCTACTTCACTTCGGCGGTCACCAGCGGGCCGCTGACCGCGCCGACGACGGGCAACGGACTGTACAGCTACACGACGACCGGCACCAAGCCGCAGTACTCCTGGAACGCATCGAATTACTTCGTGGACGTGGTGTTCCAGACAGTGAGCGGCAGCACGCCGAGCCCGACGCCGACACCGAGCGGTACGCCTACGCCCAGCCCCACGCCGACGCCCACGGCCACGCCGACGCCAACGCCAACTCCCGCCCCGACGGGTGCCGAGACGATCTTCCCGGCGGGCGCTGCGCCGACGAACACCGATTGGCAGGACGGTGCCTCGGTGCAGGTCGGGGTGCGCTTCGACTCTTCGGTCGGCGGCACGGTCTCGGGAGTCCGCTACTACCGCGCGCCCCATGACACGGCCGCAGACACCGTTTATCTCTGGAGCGCCACCGGAACGAAGCTCGCGTCCGCGTCCGTCCCTGCATCGACGGGTTCGGGCTGGCAGTACATCGCCTTCGCCACACCGGTGACCATCACCGCCGGCGTCGAATACCGCGCGAGCTACTACTCGGCGAGTGAGCGTTACGCCGTCGATGTGAACGGGCTCAGCAGTTCGCTCTCGAACGGACAGCACCTGACCGCTCTGGGCGGTGCGTACGTCTACGGCACCACCGCGCCCTCGAACACCGTGAGCCACAACTACTGGGTCGACGTCGAGTTCGCCCCCCGCGGCTGAGTCAGGTCATGAGCGGCTGATCCGGTCGGGGATCAGCGAGGGCGCCGGCGCAATAGGAGTGCGGACCGGCGCCCTATTCTCGTCCAAAACATGAATGAAACTCACCCCCGTTGTGGGACATGCGGCGGTTTTGAGTATTCGTCACTATTGCCGTGGGCCTGGGAGAGCCCGACCACCCCGAGGAGATTCACGAACATGGCTAATCGACTGCGCATCGCCGTCATCGGCGCCGGCTACTGGGGCCCCAACCTGGCCCGCAATTTCCGGGCCTCCGCAGAGTGGGAGCTCTCCGCAATCGTCGACCTGGACCGCGCCCGCGCACAGAAGGTCTCGGATTCAGTCGGCGGGGTCGCCGTGATCACCGACATCGACGACGTGCTGACGGATGCCTCGATCGACGCCGTCGCCGTCGCGACCCCCGCTCGCACGCATCACGGACTGGTCATGCGCGCGCTGCGCGCCGGCAAGCATGTGGTCGTCGAGAAACCGCTCGCCGACTCGAGCGAGAAGGCGCGGGAGATGATCGACGAGGCGGCGCGGCAGGGGCTCATCCTGATGACCGACCACACCTACTGCTACACGCCCGCGGTGCAGAAGATCCGCGAGCTGGTGGCCGACGGCTCGTTGGGCGATGTGCTCTTCATCGACTCGACCCGCATCAATCTCGGCCTCGTGCAGCCCGACGTCGACGTGTTCTGGGACCTCGCCCCGCACGACCTCTCGATCATCGATTTCGTGTTGCCCGGCGGGCTCGCACCCCGCCACGTCGCAGCCTACGGCGCCGATCCGATCGGCGCCGGCAAGTCGTGCGTCGGCTACCTCGTGCTCCCGCTGCAGAACGGCGGCATGGCGCACGTCCACGTCAACTGGATGAGCCCCACCAAGATCCGCCAGATGGTCATCGGGGGCACGCGCCGCACGCTCGTGTGGGACGACCTCAACCCGCAACAGCGCATCAGCGTCTATGACCGCGGCGTCGACCTGCTGCGGCAGACAGGCTTCGAGACCGATCGCACGACGGCGACCGTCTCGTACCGGCTCGGCGACACCTGGTCGCCTGCTCTCTCGGAGCGCGAGGCGCTCAGCGCCATGGCCGAGGAATTCGCCGGCGCGATCACCGAAAGGCGCACCGCGCGCACCGACGGCTATGCGGGGCTCCGCGTGCTCGACGTGCTCGAGGCGGCCAGCCGCAGCCTGGCCGGGAACGAGGGCTTCGCGCCGCTGCGCGGATCGCTCGAGGCATCCCTCGTCTGAAGACCACCAACAGGCCGACCTGAAACCGGACCAACAGGAGAATGTGATGACCGACCTCATCGACGCCGACGTGCTCGTCACGGGCGGCGCGGGAACGATCGGATCGACGATCGTCGATCACCTGCTCGACGAGGGCGTCGGGCACATCGACGTCGTCGACAATTTCACCCGCGGCAGACATTCGAATCTCGCCCCCGCGCTCGCGGGCGGGCGCGTGACGCTCGTGGAGGGCGACATCCGCGATCGTGAGCTGATGCATGAGCTGAGCCGCGGAAAGGATCTTGTCTTCCACGAGGCGGCGATCCGCATCACGCAGTGCGCCGAGGACCCGCGGCTCGCGCTCGAGGTGCTGGTCGACGGCACGTTCAACGTGTACGAGGCGGCGGCAGATGCGGGCGTCAGCAAGCTGATCACCGCATCGAGCGCCTCCGTTTACGGGCTGGCAGACACGTTCCCGACACCGGAGTCGCAGCATCCGTATGACAACGACACCATTTACGGCGCCGCGAAGACGTTCAACGAGGGTCTGCTGCGATCATTCCGCGCCATGCGTGGCATCGACTACGTCGCACTGCGCTACTTCAACGTGTACGGGCCACGGATGGACGTGCACGGTCTCTACACCGAGGTGCTCGTGAGGTGGATGGAGCGGATCGCCGCCGGGGAACCGCCGCTGATCTTCGGCGACGGGTTGCAGACAATGGACTTCGTCTGCGTTCCCGACATCGCGCGCGCGAACATCCTCGCCGCGAAGAGCGAGGTGGTCGAGGGCGTCTACAACATCGCCCGCGGTGAAGAGACGAGCCTGCTCGAACTCGCCCGCGCACTTCTGCGCGTCATGCGCTCGGACCTCGACGTCGAGTTCGGGCCGGCGCGCGCCGTGAACGGCGTGACGCGGCGACTCGCCGACGTCTCCGCAGCGCAGCGCGACCTCGGCTTCACCGCCGAGATCGACCTCGAGACCGGGCTTCGGGAATTGGTCGACTGGTGGCACGTCGCCAAGGACGAGCTCGAGGTCGATTCGCTGGTGAGCGCGGCGGTGGCGTCATGAGCACCGAGCCCCGCATCAACGTGATGAAGCCCTGGCTCGGCCAGGAGGAGGTCGACGCGGTCGCCGCCGCGATCGCCTCAGGCTGGGTCGCGCAGGGCCCGCGTGTCGCCGCCTTCGAGGACGCGTTCGCCGATGCCATGCAGGCGCGCCATGCCGTCGCCACGTCGAATTGCACGACCGCCCTGCACCTGGCGCTCGTCGTGGCCGGCATCGGGCCGGGCGCTGACGTCGTCGTCCCGTCGTTCTCGTTCATCGCGACAGCGAACGCGCCGAGCTATGTCGGAGCACGCACGGTGTTCGCCGACGTCGACGCCCTCACCGGGAACGTCACGCCCGAGACGATCCGCCTTGCTCTCACGCCGCAGACGCGCGCGGTCATCGTGGTCGATCAGGGCGGCATCCCGGTGGATCTCGACCCAATCCGTGCGCTGTGCGACCCGCTTGGCATCGTGGTGATCGAGGATGCCGCGTGCGGCGCAGGCTCGAGCTACCACGGTCACCCCGTGGGCGCGGGCGCCGATCTCGCCGCGTGGTCCTTCCACCCGCGCAAGCTGCTCACCACGGGCGAAGGCGGAATGCTCACGACCTCGCGCGCCGACTGGGCAGAGCGGGCGCGCCGCCTGCGCGAGCATGCAATGAGCGTCTCGGCGGCGGATCGTCAGGCGAGTCTCTTGGCGCCGGCCGAGCAATACCTCGAGATCGGCTTCAACTTCCGCATGACGGACGTGCAGGCCGCCATCGGGCTCGTTCAACTCGGCCGCCTTCCAGCGATCGTGGCGAAGCGGCGCGAGCTCGTCGAGCGCTACACCGAGCTGCTTGACGGGATTCCCGGCCTGCGACCGGTGCGCGATCCCGGCTGGGGAACGAGCAACTTCCAATCGTTCTGGGTCGAGGTGCACGGCGAGTTCCCGCTCGACCGCGACGGCGTTCTGCTCGCGCTCGCCGAGGCCGGTGTCTCTGCGCGTCGCGGGATCATGGCGGCCCACCGCCAGCCGGCCTACGCGGATCGCCCGCGGTCCTGGCTGCCAGTGACCGAACGCTTGACCGACGCCACGCTGATCCTTCCCGTGTACCACGAGATGACCCAGCGCGAGCAGGACCGCGTCGTCACGGCTCTGCTGCGCGCGGCCGAACGACCCGGAGAGGTGGTGCCGGCATGAGCTCCCACGTGGCACCGGTCGACGACGTGATCCTCGTGGCGGCGAGCGGGCTGGCCCGCGAGATCATCGCGGCGACGCCGCGAGGCATCCGTTTCATCGGCATTCTCGACGACGACCGCGAGAAGCACGGCAGCCTGCTGGCCGGCGTTCCCGTCATCGGCGGGCTCGAAAAACTCGAGAGCCGCGGCAGCGCCAAGATCGCGGTGTGCGCGGGCAAGGGCGCAGGGCGCCGTGGGCTGGTCACGCGGCTGCGCGAGTTCGGTGTGACGGATGCCGAATACGCGACGCTGCTCGCGCCCGGAGTGCGCATCCCACGAGGCTGCGCCGTCGGGGCCGGAAGCATCGTCCTGCCGGGGGTCGTGCTGACCGCCGACGTCACGATCGGGCGTCACGTCGTCGTGATGCCGAACGTGACGCTGACCCACGACGACCGACTCGACGACTTCGCGACGCTGTGCGCCGGCGTGTCCCTCGGCGGGAACGTGACCGTCGGTGAGGCCGCGTACTTGGGAATGAACTCGAGCGTGCGCGAGAACACCCGCGTCGGGGCGGGCGCCGTGCTCGGTATGGGAGCGGCACTGCTGTTCGATCTGCCGGAGGGCGAGACCTGGGTGGGAGTGCCTGCGCGGCCCCTCGCGGTCAGGATCGAGGAGATCCTGTCATGAAGTTGGTCGTTCCTCGCGAAGAAGCGGGTGCGAGCCTCCCCGCCGTCACCGTCGTCATTCCGTGCTACCGCTACGGACGATTCCTCGCTGCGGCCACTGCGGCGGCGCTCGACCAGCCGGGCCTCGACGTCCGCGTCATCATCGTCGATGACGCCTCGCCCGACGATTCAGCGGACGTCGCGCGACGCTTGGCCGAGGCGGATGCCCGCATCACGGTAATCGCGCATCGGCAGAACGCCGGTCACATTCGCACCTACAACGACGGGATCGCGGCGGTTGAGACGCCGTACTTCACCCTCGTCTCTGCCGACGACTTTGTGGCTCGCGGCGCGCTCACGCGCGCGGTGAAGCTGATGGAACGGCACCCTCGCGTCGGGATGGTCTACGGCCGCGCGATCGAGTTCGAAGACGGCAGCGACCCGGTGAGCAGCGCGCGGTTTTTCGAGACCTGGACGGTCTGGAAGGGCATCGAATGGTTGCGCATCGCCTATTGGCGAGGCCGCTGCTTCATCTTGTCGCCCGAGGTCGTGATGCGCACCGCGGTTTTCGCCCAGATCGGCGGGTACAGCGAAGAGCTGCCGCACTCCGGCGATCTGGAGTATTGGCTGCGCACCGCGGCGCGCTGGGACGTCGCTCGCGTCAACGGCCCTGCCCAGGCGTATTACCGCGTGCATCAGAGCAACATGCACCTGACGCGGTTCGCCGGCATGGCGCAGGACCTGAGGCACCGCGCCGCGGCGTTCGAGGTGATTCTGCGCGATCCGACCCTGCTGTCGTCGGCAGGCGCCCGCCGCCTCGTGAGCCGTGCACGCCGTTCCATGCTGCGTGAGGCGCTGGCACTCGCGCGACGTGAACTCCAATTCCGAGGCGACCGCGAGACGGCGGCCCGCCTCATCGAGGCGGCAGGTGAACTAGCGGCGGGTCTTCCCGGTGCGCAGGGTCGGATCGCTTCGGCGCGCAGCGCGCTCGACTCGTCTCGACCGGGCTCCACGCCATCGGCCGCATCCCGCGCCCGAGAGTGGGTGCGGGTGCAACTCGATCGGGTGCGCTGGCGCCTGTATGCGGCCATTGGCATCTCCTAGCCCTTTCCACCCCGACCAGAAAAGGACAACAGACATGAGCGTGCCGTTCCTCGATCTACAGGCGCAGAGCGCAGAGATCCGCGACGAGGTGTTGGCGGGCTGGACCGCCGCGCTCGACTCAGCAGGCTTCGTCGGAGGACCTCGGGTCGACGCATTCGAACGGGAATACGCGGCATACACCGGCGCCCGCCACTGCGTCGGCGTCGGCAACGGCACCGACGCGATTGAACTCGCGCTGCGTGCCGCTGGCATCGGCGCGGGTGACGAGGTGATCCTTCCCGCCAATACCTTCATTGCCACGGCTGAGGCGGTCGTGAGGGCCGGGGCAACGCCGGTTCTCGTTGACGTCGACCCGGAGCATCTGCTGATCGACCCGCAGGCCGTTGCCGACGCGGTGACGCCGTCCACGCGCGCGATCGTGGCGGTCCATCTTTTCGGCCAGATGGCGCCGATGCTGCCCCTGAGGGCGCTCGCAGAGCGTCACGGCCTGATGCTCGTGGAGGATGCGGCGCAGTCGCAGGGCGCGTCGCAGAACGGCATCGTCTCGGGTGCGGCGGGGGCGATCGCCGCGACGAGCTTCTACCCCGGCAAGAACCTCGGAGCCGCGGGCGACGGCGGTGCCGTGACCACCTCAGATGCCGAACTCGCGCGCCGAGTGCGCGTCATCGCCGCGCACGGCAGCGAGCGCAAGTACGTGCACGAATTGGTCGGCGTGAACTCGCGACTGGACGCGATCCAGGCGGTCGTGCTGTCGGCGAAACTCGCGCGACTCGAGCGATGGAACGAGGCGCGGCGGGCCGCGGCAGATGCCTATGCCGAAGCGCTCGGCGCCCCGGAGCGCATCGTGCTTCCGCGTGTCGCCCCCGGCAACGTGCACGCCTGGCACCTCTACGTCGTGCAGCTCGACGATCGGGACGCGGTCGCGAGCGCACTTGCCGCAGAGGGGATCGGCACGGGCATCCATTACCCGACCCCTGTGCACCTGACTCAGGCCTTCGCCGATTTCGGGTGGCGGCGAGGGCAGTTCCCGGTCGCCGAGGCCGCGGCCCGGCGCATCCTGTCTCTCCCGATGTTCCCGCATCTCACCGTCGCGCAGCTCGCGCAGGTCGCCGACGCGCTCAAGCGGGCAATCGACGCGCGGGCGGTGGCGGCATGACGGGCGGATTTCCCGTCGGCGAATTGCTGTGGCGGGCTCGGCGCGACGGTGTGAGGTCGCTGGCGCTGCGTGCGATCTATGAGGCGTATCACCGCACGGGGGCCGAGCGCTCCGCCGTGCCGATCCTCGAGGACGACATCGTCTCTTCGCTCGAAATCGCTCCGCGGGCCGCCCGCGCACCCCTGGCACCGGCAGGGCGGCAGCGCATCGCGTGGATCACCGCGCCGCCGAGCCCCGGCTCCGGCGGGCATACGACGCTGTTCCGCATGGTCGCAGCTCTCGCGGCGCGCGGCCACAAATGCACGATTGCTCTGTACGACCCGCGTGGCAGTGAGCCTGCGCGGCATCGCGAACGGATCGCCGAGGGGTGGCCCTGGTTGGGCGTCGGTCGCGACGTGCAGGTCGTCGACGTGGGCGACGGGCTCGCCGGCTTCGATTCAGTCGTCGCCAGTTCGTGGCAGACGGCGCACGTCGCTGCGGGCCGGGCGGCGGGCCGCAGCCGGCTGTTCTACTTCGTCCAGGACTTCGAGCCGTACTTCTATCCGCGCGGGGCGTTTTATGCACTGGCGGAGGACACGTACCACTTCGGTATGACGAACATCGCGCTCGGACGGATGGTCGCCGAATGCCTCGACGCCATCGGGGCCCCGTACGAGCTGGTTCCATTCGGGTGCGACACGTCGGCATACCGGCGGATGCCGGGGGCCGCGCGTGACGGAGTGAGCGCGTACCTCCGTGTCATGAACGATCGTCGGGGCTACCTGCTCATCCGCGCGGCGCTCGAGCGGTTCCACGCGCTTCGGCCGGAACAGGCGATCCACGTCTACGGCGACGACGTCACGGATTGGCGGATTCCGGTCGTCTCGCACGGCCGGCTCACCCCGGCGGAACTCAACCGGCTGTACAACTCGGTGCACGGCGGCCTCGCGATGTCGTTCACGAACGTCTCGCTCGTCGCCGGAGAAATGCTGGCAGCAGGTGCCGTTCCGGTGCAGAACGACAACCGTCTTGCGAGGCTCGACCTGGAGCACCCCGACGCCGTGTGGGCGGCCCCTGACCCGGCGTCTCTGGCGCAGGCGCTCGCGGATGTCGTCGACCGTTCGCTCGCGGCCGGCGGGCGGCGCGAACTCTCCGACTTCACGCCAGTGGGGTGGGAGGCGACGCAGACCGCGGTGGCGGGCATCCTCGAAGGGACGGCCGGCTCAGCCGCGTTCCGCTCGGCCCCATCGCTGGAACCGAGCCGACTCGAGGGGGTGCGGCGGTGATGCTGTACGACGTGCTGAGCGCGCTCGCGCGCAGATGGTATGTGTCGGCTGCGGTGCTCCTTCTCGTGGTCGCAGCCTTCTTCACGTGGCACCGCGCCGGCGGGGTGTGGGTCGCGACCCCGGTGATCACCTTCTTGCGGCCGGGCGCGCAGATCCTCGAACCCGAGAACGGACTCAAGGACGAGAGCATCATCGGCTTCGCCTCGACGGTGGCGACCCGGATCAATCAGGGCCACGACCCTGAGAGCTTCGCGGCCGACGACGCGCCGCTGTACGGCGCAGGCCTGCGACAGGGCATCCGCGTCAGCGTTCCCAACATCGGCGGGCAGTGGTCGACCAGCTACTCGGACGCCGAGATCATCATCCAGGTCGTCGGGACGGACCGAGAGTGGGTCGAGTCGACCGAGCGATCGCTGCTGCGGGATGCCGACCTGTACGCGGCCGCTGCGCAGAAAGAGGCGGGGACATCGTCGAAGTTCCAGATCGTGACGAGTGTCATGCCGCTCTCGACGCAAGTCAGCCACGTCGTCAGCGGAAAGCAGACAACGGTCGAGGCTCTCGGTGCGCTGCTGTTCGCCGGGCTCTTGGTCGGATGCTGGGGGTCGATCTCGTTGGATGAATCGCTCAGGCGCCGTAACGCGGCTCACCGGCCCGACGGTGCCGCGGCAGCGCGCCGAGCACAGAAGGGGGTCTTCGCATGAATCTGTTCGACGGTCTTCGCGTGCTCGTGCGCCGCTGGTACCTGACCCTGCCCGGAGTGGTTCTTGCGGCGGCCCTCGCGGCGGGCGCCTGGATCACGGCATCCCCGACCTACGCTCGCACGGCCAGCGTGCTGCTGCTTCCGAACGAAGCGAGCCTGCCCGATGACGGCAACCCATACCTATACGTGTCGGGCCTGTCGCAGGCGGCTGATGTGCTCGTCCGCGCGGTCAACTCGCAGCAGAACCTGGACCAGATCAACGACCAGTACCCCGGAGCCAAGGTGACGGTCGAGCGCGACCCGAGCACGGTCACCCCCGTCGTGACCATCTCCGTCGAGACCGGCGATTCCGGCGAAGCGGGCGCGCTGCTCGACGATGTGCTCGATCGCACCTCGACTGCGCTTTCGGCTCTGCAGGACCAAGAGTCGATTCCGAAGAAGAGCCGGATCAGCATGCAGACGCTGACCAGCGATTCGAAGAGCACCGCGTCGAACAAGCAACGCATGGCGCTTGCCGGCGGTGCCGGGATCGGCGGCCTCGTACTCGTCTTCATACTGATCGCGGGCATCGAAGGAATCCTGGCGGCCCGCTCGCGACGACGCGTGCCGAAGCCGGTCACGCCCAAGCGTCCTGTGAAGGCGGAGGCGAGGGACGGAGCCGCGGCGTGACGAATCCGGAGACCGATGATCGCGGCGCGCGGAGCGCGGGGATCGCGCCTCGCCGACGTTGGCGATTCGACGCGGTCGACGCCGTGACGGTCTACATCGCCCTCTCCTGCCTGATTCCAGCGAGCGATGCGCTCGTGGGGCTCAACTCTTACGGCCGCCCGTCAATGCTATGGGGGCTGCTGCTGCTGTTCTGGTGGTTCGGCGATCATCTGTATCGCGGCGCGCGCGAGCCGGCCCGGCACGCGAAGCCGGCCAGGTTCGTGTTCGGGGTCTTCGTCGTGGTCGCGCTCGTCAGCTTCGCCGCGGCCATGCTGCGCGGTCAGCCCATCGATCAGGTGAGCCCCGCGGTCAACGGTGTGCTGCAACTGTCCTCGTGGGCGGGGGTGCTGCTGATCGCGGCAGACGGCATACGCACCGTCGATCAGGTGCGTACGATCATGCGCCGATTCGTTTGGATGGCGTGCTTCGAGGCGGCCATCGGCGTCGTCCAGTTCGCGACCCGCGAGTCGGTCGTGGACCACTTGTCGATCCCCGGGCTCGAGGTCGTGGAACCATCGCCGATCCAGGTCCGCGGTGCCTTCGTCCGAGCCAACGGCACGACGATCCACCCGCTCGAATACGGCTCGGTGCTGTGTATGGCGCTGCCTATGGCTCTCGCTCTCGCCGCGACCTCGCGACGGAGCGTGCCCCTCGACCGACGGCCTGTCGAAGGCTCGCTTGCTTGGCTCGCTCGCTGGGCCCCTGCCGGGTTCCTGGCGGGTGCGTTGCTGCTCTCCGCGTCGCGTTCAAGCCTGCTCGGCCTCATCGCCGCGATTGCCGTGGTGGCTCCCGGGCTGCCCCGGGTATCGCGTCGCACGCTGCTCATCGGTGGCGCCACTCTCGCCGTGCTGGTCATGGTCGCCGTTCCCGGCCTCTTCCGCACGATGGAGGGGTTCTTCCTGGGTGCGTCCGACGACCCGAGCACGCTCTCCCGCACGAACGGGCTCGCCGCCGCGCCGGGATTCATCAAGGCGTCGCCGTTCATCGGAACCGGGCTCGGCACCTTCCTGCCCCGCTACTACGTGTTCGATGACGCATGGGTGCTCATCACCATCGAACTCGGCATTATCGGAGCAGTCATGTTCGGCGCGCTGCTCGCCGTGGCGATGTACAGCGCCCTGCGGGCGCACTGGGTCTCGAGCCGGGTCGATGTCGGGGTGTTGGGGCAGGCGCTCGCCGCGGCCGTCGCGACGACCGCCGTCGTGTTCGCCGGCTTCGATGGGCTGTCGTTCCCCGTGTCGGCAGGAATGCTGTTCTTGATCCTCGGGCTCTCGAGCGCGCTGCTTACGGCTGCGCATGCCGATCGCGACTCCGAGCCGATGGCGCGGCACCGCAGCCTCGATGCTCACGGACAGCCGGCCTACAGGCCGCAGGCGCCTGCGATCCGGTAGATGTGCACGGCATTTCCGTCGGCGAAGCTGTCGGTGAATACGCCGTTCTTCACGGGAACCGATCGGTTCTCGCCGAGTACCGCGGCCTTCGTACCCGAGGTGCACGCGCTCGTGAAGCGCACCGTCTGAGCCGCCGCCGTTGCGGAGGCGGCGAAGACGTAGATCGACCCGTGGTACGCCTTCGCCATCGTGTCGACCGAGCCGGTCGCGCTGATCAGCCCGTCGAGGTACGGCGAGTTGAGCACGCGTGCGAGTGCGGTGATCTGTGCATCCACCGAGGTCACAGCGGGGCGGATGCCGGCGCCGCACGCTTCTCGCAGAACATGCTGCGAGATGCAGGAGCCGCCGAAGTCGTGGTTGAAGTAGATGATTCCTCGGGCGCCGTTGATGATCGAGCTCCACACCGCGGCTCGCAGCTGCGGTCCGGTGATCGTTCCCGACGCTGATTCGGTGAACGGATGCCCGTCTTCGACGAAGCCCCAGACAGGCTTCGTCCCTTCCGTGAGCGAGCGGACCTTGTCGACCGTCCACCCGTAGTTCGCCGCCAGCCGGCACGTCGCCTCGGGCATCGCGACGCCGTCGCCCGGGCCCCAGCCGCCCGTCGTGGCGCCGCAGATGCCGGGATCAGTGAACCAGTAGAGGTCGTCAGAGACCAGGTCGACCGCCGCGGTGAACGGTCGTGCCTGTGCCGCGGTCTGCCAGAAGGTGATTCCCTTGCCGTAGTTGGCGTAGCTCATCGCGCCACGCGGGCCCCGTGCGACCAGCTGCTTGATCACCGTGTAGCCGCACTTGCCGTCTGCGGGACTGCAGAGCGCGCCCTCACCCGGGTACTTCCCTGTCCAGGCATCCGACCCCGCACCCGCCCACATGTCGACCTCGTCCGAGCTCGCGAAGCCGTTGCTCAGCGGCGAGCCGTCGGCGATCGAGTACGAGCCGCTCGAGTCGATGATCGAGAGGTTGCTGTCCGGCGTCGGATTCACGTAGGTGTTGATCCCTGCCGCTTGATCCATCGCCACGTCGCTCTCGTAGAGGACGCTCTCCATCCACACCCCGATGGGGAAGAACGCGTGAGAGGTCGGCAGGCCGTGCGTGAAGCGCCCGTAGTAGTCGTCGCCGCCGTCGAGTGGTCGAACGGTCACCTTGGTGCCTGACACGATCTCGACCTTGCTCGGCGACGGGTTGGACGACGGAGTCGAGCGCGGCCGGGGTGCGGCGTCCGGTTCGAAGACGACATCGACGAGGTAGTTGGAGTCGTCGTACACCGTCTCCGGGAACCGGCCCGGGGCGTAGCTGTAGACACCTCCGTCCTGCGGCACCGTGAGGGGCCCCTTCTTCGTCTGCTGAGCGAAGCCGTTCGCCTTCGCTGAATAGTGCCCGGTCGGCGCCGTATACGAGGCGACATACTTCGCGCCCGCGACGATCTTCACGGGCGATGAGAACGACGCGGTCTGCCACCCGCTCGAGGTCTCGTGCGAGAAGGTGACGTGAGCGAGCGCGCGACCGCTCGCGTTCCAGAGCGTTCCCAAATGCGGTCCGCGGTTCGAACTCGATTTGTAGAAGCGGATGCCTGTGACGGTGCCCGCCTCGGAAGACGAGAACACCACGCCGAGCTCTGACGCATTGGCGTCGGCGGCGACGGCGGCCGACGGCGTAGTCGAACCGAAGAGGGTGAGCCGTGGCGCCGCGGGAGCCGCCTGCTGGCAGCCGGTGCTGAGCAGGGCGAGCAGTACCGGAAGGGCGAGGCCCGCGATGCGGGCGTGCCGCCGGCGAGGTCGGCGCGGTGCAGACACGGCTTTGCCCGTCAGCTTCAGGTGGCGGTCGTGGCGGTCGTGGCGGTTGCGGCGCTCGCGGCGGGCAG
>Ga0164242_10003135_pt1 | contig 18940 bp, 16 predicted proteins | sample OricomgcompostMG_FD_108783 | JGI IMG/M metagenome (GOLD analysis project Ga0164242, IMG submission 108783) | Miracle-Growth compost microbial communities from Emeryville, California, USA - Original compost - Miracle growth compost (MG) ... | reverse complement strand
CCGGGTCCGGGCCGCCCGGCTGGGGGTTGCTTCGGAAAGCCGAACGATCGGTTTTGAGAACGCGTGCTGCTCCAGCGGGCCGGGACGTCAACGAGCTCGTCGAGATCGTGGGGTGTCCGCTTTTTCGTTTGTCTTGCGGGTGGTTCGCGTGGGTGGTTTCGCTCGGGTGGTTTCGAGGCTCGTCGCTGGCGCTCCTCGCACCTCAACCACCGGCGTGCACCTCAACCACCGGCGTGCACCTCAACCACCGGGCGTGCGCACCTCAACCACCGGGGTTTCGCGGCTCTGAGTAGGGTCACGCTGTGCTGACCTGGTTCGAGCGGAACACCCACTCCGCCGCCGAATGGACCCTCGACGGCCTGGTCGCTGCCAAGGCCGAACACCGGGTCAGCCTGGTCGTGCCGGCTCGGAACGAGGCCGCGACCGTCGGCCAGGTGGTGAGCAAGGCCCGCGAGGCGCTGATGGAGACAGCGGCACTGGTCGACGAGATCGTGGTGATCGACTCCGACTCCACCGACGCCACCGCGCAGATCGCCGCGGACGCCGGCGCCGAGGTGTTCGCGGCTGCGGCGATCCGTCCCGACCTGGGGACCCACCCCGGCAAGGGCGAGGCGATGTGGAAGTCGCTCTTCGTCACCAAGGGCGACCTCATCGTCTTCATGGACGCGGACCTGGTCGAGTGGGACACCCACTTCGTGCCGGGCCTGCTCGGGCCGCTCCTGACCCGGCCGGACATCGAGCTGGTCAAGGGCTTCTACCGGCGGCCCGGGGAGCATGGCCTCGACGGCGGCCGGGTCACCGAGCTGGTCGCGCGGCCGCTGATCGCGCAGCACTATCCCCAGCTCGCCGGGCTGGTCCAGCCGCTGGCCGGGGAGTGGGCGATCCGGCGCAGCCTGTTCGAGGCGCTGTCGGTCCCGGTCGGGTACGCCGTCGAGATCGCCGCGCTGATCGACACCCTCGCCGGCCCGGGCGCGGACGCGATCGCGCAGGTCGACCTCGGCCGGCGCGGCCACCGGCATCAGGACCTCTTCGACCTCGGCCTGATGTCGACTCAGCTGCTCGCCGCGGTCGGCCGTCGCCAGGGCCGCGACCCTGGCGACATGATCCCCGTCCAGCAGTTCCTGCCCAGCGAGGCCGGCATCGAGCGGGTGACCCGCGACGTCGGCACCTATGAGCGTCCACCAGCACTGGAGGTCGGATGACCCTGCGCCTGCGCAAGCACTCCTTCGCCGATGACGAGACCCTGATGATGGCGATCGTCAACCGCACGCCCGACTCGTTCTTCGACAAGGGCGCCACCTGGGCGGAGGAGGCGGCCTTCGAGCGGGTCCGGCTCGTCGCCGGTCAGGGCGCCGAGATCGTCGACATCGGCGGCATCAAGGCCGCGCCCGGCGTGGAGATCGGTGTCGCGGAGGAGAAGGCCCGCGTCGTCGACTTCGTCGCCCGGGTGCGGGCGGAGTTCCCGGAGTTGGTGATCTCGGTGGACACCTGGCGGGCCGAGGTGGGCGCCGCGGTCTGCGAGGCCGGTGCCGACGTGCTCAACGACGCGTGGGGTGGTGCGGATCCGGAGCTGGTGGATGCGGCCGCCCAGTACGACGCCGCGGTCGTGTGCACCCACACCGGCGGCGTCACGCCGCGCACGCGGCCCTACCGGGTCGAGTACGACGACGTGATGCGCGCCGTACTCGATGACACCCTCGGCTATGCCCAGCGGGCGCTGGACGCCGGTGTCGCCCGGGAGTCGATCGTGATCGACCCGGCGCACGACTTCGGCAAGAACACCTTCCACTCCCTCGAGGTGACCCGTCGCCTGGGCGAGATGGTCGCGACCGGTTGGCCGGTGCTGGTCAGCCTGTCCAACAAGGACTTCGTCGGGGAGACGCTCGACCGCCCGGTCGGCGAGCGGCTGCTCGGCACGCTGTCGGCCACCTCGATCTGCGCGCTGGCGGGGGCGAGGATCTACCGCGTGCACCAGGTCGAGGAGACCCGGCAGACCGTCGACATGGCATGGAGCATCGCCGGTCGTCGCAAGCCCGCCCGGGTGATCCGGGGGATCCAGTGATCGAGCGAAGCGGGACGTCGAGCGGCCGTGAGGAACGAGCGGCCGTCTCGCGACGAGTGGTGCTGATCCCCGGCTGCCTGGCGCTGCTGCCCGAGTACGGGTCCCTGACCGACCCGGTCGCCGAGCTGCGCGCAGCGGTGGACGCGGCCACATCGTGGCTGGGCGAGGAGGTCGAGATCGTCGCCACCGACCAGGGGCGCCGGGTCGCGGAGGCCGTCCTCGCCGCCCGGATGTCGAACGATGCTGACACGGAACGCTCGGTGCTCGTCGTCCTCAACGGCTCGGCATGCCGCACCGAGAAGGCGCCCGGCTTCCTCGACGGGCGCGCGGAGGCCTTCGACGAGTCGATCCGCGCCGCGCTGGTGACGCCGGCTCCGCAGGCGCTGCGTCGCATCGACGGCGGGCTCGCCCGGGAACTGTGGGCCGACGTCGCGGTGCTGCCGCAGCTGGCCGAACTCCTCACCGGGCCGGGCGCCGACGCCCGCACGGTGTCGGTCGACCACGACGCAGCCCCCTTCGGCGTGCAGTACTGGGTCATCCGCTGGGAGATCTGAGGCACGCCACGCCGGCCTAGTCTTTCTTGACTTGTTCAAGATTGGTGGCAAGACTGCGAGACGTGTCCTCGACCGCCCGGTACGAACAGCTGCTGCGAGGGGCCGAGCTGCGCGTCACCCGGCCCCGCCTGGCCGTGCTGCACGCCGTGCACCTGCACCCCCACGCTGACACCGACTCGATCCTCACCGCCGTCCGCGAGGACATTCCCGAGGTCTCGCACCAGGCGGTCTACGACTCCCTCAACACGCTGACCACCGCCGGTCTGGTCCGTCGGATCCAGCCGCGTGGGACCGTTGCTCGCTACGAGTCGCGGGTCGGCGACAACCATCACCACATCGTGTGTCGCGTCTGCGGAACCATCGCCGACGTGGACTGCGCGGTCGGCGAGACTCCCTGCCTCGCCGCCGCCGAGGACCACGGCTTCACCATCGACGAGGCCGAGGTCATCTATTGGGGCACCTGCCCCGACTGCTCCATCGCACGCTCCTGACAACCCCCGTTCGGAAAGGGATGCACATGACTGAGGAGAGCCCCCAGGGCATCGACCGCAAGGCTGAGGGCGGCTGCCCCGTCTTCCACGACGGCGTCACCCAGCAGGGCAGCGAGAGCGAGAACCCCGGTCTCGCCTCGCCGACCCCCAAGACCGGTGGCCGGCCGCGCAGCAACAAGGACTGGTGGCCCAACCAGCTCGACCTGTCCGTCCTGCACGCCCACTCGACGGCAGGCAACCCGCTCGGCGCGGACTTCGACTACGCCGAGGAGTTCAAGAAGCTCGACGTCGAGGCGCTGAAGGCCGACGTCGCCGCGGTCCTGCACGACTCGCAGGACTGGTGGCCGGCCGACTTCGGTCACTACGGCGGCCTGATGATCCGGCTCAGCTGGCACGCGGCCGGCACCTACCGCATCCACGACGGCCGCGGTGGCGCGGGTGAGGGCCAGCAGCGGTTCGCCCCGCTCAACTCCTGGCCGGACAACGGCAACCTCGACAAGGCCCGTCGCCTGCTCTGGCCGGTCAAGCAGAAGTACGGCCAGAAGATCTCGTGGGCCGACCTGCTCGTCCTCGCCGGCAACGTCGCGCTCGAGGACATGGGCTTCAAGACCTTCGGCTTCGCCTTCGGCCGGCAGGACACCTGGGAGCCGGAGGAGATCTTCTGGGGTCCCGAGGACACCTGGCTCGGCGACGAGCGCTACAGCGGCGATCGCGACCTGTCGAGCCCGCTCGGTGCGGTCCAGATGGGCCTGATCTACGTCAACCCCGAGGGTCCCAACGGCAACCCGGACCCGGTCGCCTCGGCCCGTGACATCCGCGAGACCTTCGCCCGAATGGCGATGAACGACGAGGAGACCGTCGCTCTCATCGCCGGCGGTCACACCTTCGGCAAGACCCACGGTGCCGGTGACGCCGCGCTGGTGGGGCCGGAGCCCGAGGGCGCGCCGATCGAGCAGCAGGGCCTCGGCTGGAAGAGCAGCTACGGCACCGGCAAGGGCATCGACGCCATCACCTCGGGTCTCGAGGTCACCTGGACCTACCACCCGACCCGGTGGGACAACGAGTTCTTCCACATCCTGTTCGGCTATGAGTGGGAGCTCTTCCAGTCGCCTGCCGGCGCCAACCAGTGGCGCCCGAAGAACAACGGGGGCGCCGGTCTCGTGCCCGAGGCACAGGGCGACGGCAAGCGCGAGCCGCGCATGCTGACCTCCGACCTGGCGCTGCGGTTCGACCCGACGTACGAGATGATCTCCCGCCGCTTCCTGGAGCACCCCGACGAGTTCGCCGACGCGTTCGCCAGGGCCTGGTACAAGCTGCTCCACCGCGACATGGGCCCGATCACCCGCTACCTCGGCCCCTGGGTGCCGGAGGCACAGCTGTGGCAGGACCCGGTCCCGGCCGTCGACCACGAGCTGGTCTCCGAGGACGACGTGGCCACGCTCAAGGCGAAGGTCCTCGACTCGGGCCTCACCGTCTCGCAGCTGGTGACCACCGCGTGGGCATCGGCCGCGAGCTTCCGCTCGACCGACAAGCGTGGTGGCGCCAACGGTGCGCGCCTGCGCCTCGAGCCGCAGAAGAGCTGGGCGGTCAACGCCGGCACCGGCGCGGTCATCGAGAAGCTCGAGCAGATCCAGGGCGAGTTCAACGCCGGCGGGAAGAAGATCTCGTTGGCCGACCTGATCGTCCTGGCGGGTAACGCCGCGGTCGAGAAGGCTGCCAAGGACGCCGGCGTCGACGTCACCGTGCCGTTCCACCCCGGCCGCACGGACGCGACGCAGGAGCTGACCGACGTCGACTCGTTCGCCGTTCTCGAGCCGCGGGGCGACGGCTTCCGCAACTACATCCGCCCGGGTGAGAAGCTGCCGGTCGAGACGCTGCTCGTCGAGCGTGCGTACTTCCTCAACCTCACCGCGCCGGAGATGACGGTCCTCCTCGGTGGCCTGCGTGCGCTCGGCGCCAACGCCGGTGACAGCAAGCACGGCGTGCTCACCGACCGCGTCGGCGTACTGTCCACCGACTTCTTCGCCAACCTCCTCGCCCCGGGCACCGAGGTGAAGGCGGCGCAGGGCGAGGAGAACGTGTACGAGATCCGCGACGCCGCGTCCGGTGAGGTGAAGTGGACGGCCACCGCGAACGACCTGATCTTCGGCTCGAACTCGCAGCTGCGGGCGCTGGCCGAGGTGTACGCCGCTGGCGACGCGCAGGAGAAGTTCGTCCGCGACTTCGTCGCGGCGTGGGTCAAGGTCGCCGAGCTGGACCGGTTCGACCTGCACAACTGATCCCTCAGTTGCCTCAACGGTGGCCGGTCCCGAGTCTCGGGGCCGGCCACCGGCCGTTGGCGGGGCCGTGCGGCCCGGCCGGCCGGGCCGCACGGCGTACCGTCAGCCGGTCCGGGTGACCCGCCAGAGCTGGTGCTCGCCGGTGAGGCCCTTGAGCTCGGTCGTCGCGGCCAGATCGAACGCCAGCGCCGGCGCGCCGACGACGGCATCGTGGGTGGCCTGGCTGACCAGGACCTCGTCTGCGGTGCCGTGGGCGGCGACCCGGGCGGCGAGGGCGACGTTGCGGCCGAAGTAGTCGCCCTCGTGGGTCAGGACGCGGCCGGTGTGCAGGCCGATCCGGACGTGGATGTCGGCCGACCTCAGCCGGCGGCGGCTCTGGAGGCGCTGCTGGATCGCGACCGCCGCGCGCACCCCGGCCAGTGGGTCGGGGAAGACCACCATGTAGCCGTCGCCCTGGGACTTCACGATGTGGCCACGCCGGGCCTCGACGGCCCGACGTACGACCGCGTCATGGGCATGCAGGACCTTCAGCCAGCGCCTGTCGCCGAGCCGCTCGTTGCGGACGGTGGAGTCGACGATGTCGGAGAACAGGATCGTCACCGTGCCGTCGGGCATCGCGATCCGCTCGATCTCGATCCGGTCCTCGGTGACCCACCGCGTCAGGTCGTCGAGCGATGCGCTGACCAGTCCGCTCACGCCGCCCTCGCGCAGGCGGCCGGCCGTTCCGACGACGGCGCGGGCGGCGGTCCGGGCCACCCAGACGGCACGCGGGTCGACCCGCGCGCCCACCCGCTCGGCGGCCCGGTCGATCGGGGTGTCGGTGCGGCCGGCCGCAGTCGCCTCCAGTCGGAGGATCGCTGCCTCGAGCTCGGCGATCCGCGCGTTCGCGGCGGCGAGGGACTCCGTCCGCCGCCGCACGAGTACGACGAGGGCAGCCACCGCGACCAGCAGGACGAGCGCGATGAGCGCGCCGAGGACCGCCAACCTCATCGACCTCCGTGCTGCGTCATGGGGTCAGTGTCGAGGTTGGCGGCCGGCCGGTCCAGCACCCGCCCGAGGGAGGTCGGTCACGATCCGAACGCCACCAGCGCGACTGGGTCCGACGTCGGTGCCGGCGATCCGCCGGCCGGCTCGATGGTGACCCCGGCGCCCTTCGCGGTCGCGGCCGCGCCGGACAGGGTCGCCGAGGAGGACGCACCGGCCGACAGGAATCCGGCCGGGTGCATCGTGCCGGCCGGGTCCTGGAGCCACAACTGGTAGACCTTGCCGTCGGGTGCGTCGCCGAGGTCATGTGCCACGATGACCGCCTTGTCCAGGCTGGTCGAGCGGTAGACGGTCACCGTCGCACCGTCGGGGCCGTGACCGGAGAACCGCTGGGCATCGGGCGCGTGCTCGACCCGTGCCACCGCGCTGACCTGCGGGCTGGTCGAGGACTGCGTCCAGGGATGCCAGACGACGCCGCCGACGCCGGCGAGCACGACCACGGCTGCGGCTGCGGCCACGGGCGCCACCCACCGGCGGCGTACACGGGAGGGGCGATGAGCATCGCGCTCCACCACCGGCGGCCGCGGCCGCACCGTCTGGATGTCGGCGAGCAGTCGGCCGCGCAGATCGGCCGGCGGCTCGACGGCGGTGACATCGGCCAGGGTGGCGGCGGCCTCACGGAGGTCGTCGACCTCGGCCTGGCAGCTCGGGCACCCGGCCAGGTGCTGCTCGAACTCGGCCCGCTCGTCCTCATCGAGGGCATCGACGGCGTAGGCGCCCGACAGGGCGTGGATGTCTGTTCTCATCGGATCGGTGCTCATCGGACGCTCCCCACTCCCATCGTGTCTCGTAGTCGGATCAGGCCATCCCTGATCCTTGTCTTGGCGGTGCCGACCGGCAGGTCCAGCATCCGGGCAATCTCGGTGTGCGTATAGCCCCGCAGGTAGGACAGCTCGACCGCCTCGCGCTGGACCGGGGTCAGAGTGGCCAGTGCCGACCGGACCCTGCGTGCCTCCAGCGCGGCGGTGGCTGCCTCGGCTGTCTCGTCGTGGCTGACCGGCTGGTTCCGGTCGTGATAGGCGGCATCGCGGCGGGTGGCCGACTCGGCGGACCGGACCCGGTCGACCGCCCGGCGGTGGACGATGGTCAGGATCCACGCGGCGGCGCTGCCGCGGTCGGCGTCATAGCGCGCGGCCAGCCGCCAGACCTCCAGGAACGACTCCTGGACCACCTCCTCGGCCTGCGCCGGATCGCGAACCACGCGCAGCGCCAACCCATAGGCCTTGGGCGAGATGGCGTCGTACATCGCGGCGAAGGCGCTCTCGTCGCCTCGCGCGGAGCGTCCCAGCAGTGCGGGTAAGTCCGGGCCGGACGGCGCCCCCTCGCCGGGGGCGCCGCCTGGGACGGACCTGAGGTCGTTCATCTGTCCTCGATCCCCGTCAGGTCGCTCTCACATGCCCTTCGGCATCAGGACGGAGTCGATGACGTAGACCGTCGCGTTGGCGGTGGGGATGTTGCCGCACAGCACCTTCGCACCGTCGACGGTCATGCCGTTGGTGTCGCCGCTGACGGTGACGCCGTCCTTGTTCAGCGTCATCTGCTTGCCGACGATCGTGGTCGGGTCGAGCTTCCCGGCGACCACGTGGTGGGTCAGGATCTTGGTCAGCAGCGGCTTGTCGGCGAGCACCTTCTTGAGGGTGGCCTTGGGCAGCTTGGCGAACGCGTCGTTGGTGGGCGCGAAGACGGTCAGCCCGTCGGCGCCGTTGAGGGTGTCGGCCAGGCCGGCCTTGCCGACGGCGCTGACCAGCGTGCTCAGCAGCGGGTTGTTGCTGGCGGCGGTGGCGACCGGGTCCTTGACCATGCCGTCGAAGGAGCCGGCGCCGCTCTTCGGGATCGAGGAGCAGGCGGGCCCGAAGGTCTGGGAGCCGGCGTTCGACATGCCGCCGGCCATGGAGCTGCCGCCCATGGAGCTGCCGCCCATCGCGCTGGAGGCCATGGGGCTCGACGGCATCGGGCTGGCCGCCATCGAGCTGTTCATGTCGCTGGAGCCGCTGTCGGCGGCCGAGCCTGAGTTGTCGCTGCTGCCGCAGGCGCCGAGCCCGAGGGCCAGGACTGCGGCCGCAGCGGCGACAGTGCCCGAGCGACGCAGGGTGGTGATCAACATATCGATGCCTTCCGGTTGTGGCTCATGGGGAGGTTGTGCCTCTGTCAGTGATTCGGAGCGGGTACGCCGACGGATGGGTGCGAACCCAGCCGGGTTCAGGAGACCGAGACACTGATGCTCTGCACGCCGCTGGCGCCGGAGGGGAACGGCTCGGCCCGCACCGGCGTCTGGGTCTGGCCGGCACCGTCGATCACCCGGCAGGCCAACTGGTGGGTTCCGGAGGTCGCCTTCCAGGGTGCGTACCACTGGCGCCAGTAGTCGTTGCCCGCGCTCGGCCCGAGATGCGCCGCGGTCCACGGACCGCCGTCGACGCTGACCTCCACCCGGGCGACGCCGCCGTTCTGCTGCGCCCACGCCACGCCGCCCATGACCTGGTCGCCGGCCTTCACGGTGGCGAGTGGTCGCGGCGTGTCGATCCGGCTGGAGATCTTGATCGGGGCGTCTGTCGCCCAGCCGCGCTTGGTCCAGTAGGAGCGCTCGCGCGCGTAGGTGGTCAAGGTCAGCCTCGTCACCCACTTGGTCGCGCTGATGAAGCCGTAGAGACCGGGAATCACGAGTCGCGCCGGGAAGCCGTGCTCCCGGGGGAGCGGCGCACCGTTCATCCCGACCGCGACCATGGCGTCGCGACCGTCGGTGGCCAGCGCGAGCGGCGTACTGATCGTCATGCCGTCGACGTCGGTGCTCAGGATCTGGTCCGCGGTGTGGCCGACGCCGGCCCGCTGGAGCAGGTCGGCGAGCCGGACGCCGAGCCATCGGGCGCCGCCGACATAGGGGCCACCGACGGAGTTGGAGACGCAGGTCAGGGTGATGTCGCGCTCGATCATCGGCATCGCGAGCAGCTGGTCGTAGTCGATCTCGAAGGGATGCGCCACGTCGCCGTCGATCCGCAGCGACCAGCCGCCGCTGTCCACGACCGGCACGTCGAGGCGGGTGTCGACGCGGTAGAACCGGCCGGCCGGCGTGCGGAAGGGCGTGATGCCGGGGACCGTCCGGTCGATCCCGGCGGGGAACGCCGGAGCCGGGTCGGCCGGCGCCGGCAGGGTCACGTCCTCGGCCCGGGCGCGCCGCGCGATCACCCAGCGGCCGGTCTCGCCCATGGCGGCAGCCAGCGCGGCGATGCCGCCCAGCACGAGCACGGTACGGCGAGACGCGGGCGCGACCGCGCTGCCGCTGCCGCTGCCGCTGCCGCTGCCGGTGGTCCAGGTGCGGCCGGACCGGCCCCCGTCACCGCCCGACCGCGCGCGGCGGCGAATGACTGCCAGCAGCGCGCCGATCGCCACCACGCCGGTGACCAGGCTGGGCACGACCGCCGACGCCGAGGCCTCGGGCCGGTGCAGCGCGCATCCAGCCGCGACGAGGGCGAGCACTCCGAGGGCTGTCGCGCCGTACACGAGACGACGACGGGCCAGCGGACCGACCGCCGTCGAGACGACCAGCACCACGACCAGCACCGATCCGACCAGGATCGTCTTGTCGTGGGTGCCGAAGTGCGCGATCGCCCAGTCCTTGAGCGAAGTCGGCGTGTGGTCGATGACGGTGGAACCGACGGCCAGCACCGGTGAGGCTGCAGCGGTCGTCAACGCGGCGGTCAGGTGGCCCGCGGCCAGGCCCAGACCGCCCACGACGGGACCGATCGCCAGGTCGGCGGCACGGGAGATCAGACGGGTGCTCCTCATACGGCCTGTTCGGAGCGGGGCCGGCGATCGGATCGGCACCGACCGCTGCTGGCTCATCGAGGTATGCAGGTCAACCGACACTTCCCACGGTGAGTTCCGCACGGGAAGCGTCGGTTCGGCTGCCTACCTCGACGAACCGGCGGCTCAGCGCCACTCGCGTGGCGCCGCAGTCGAGGGATGGACCCGCATGGCGACCGACCCAGGCCCCGCTCATGGACATGCGTGCCAGACTCAGCCGGGTGAGAGCTGTCACCACCCATCAGGGCCGCCTCGAGGTCACCGACGTCCCCGATCTCCAGCCCGGACCCGGCCAGATCCTGCTCGACGTCCTGCGCTGCGGCATCTGCGGCTCGGACCTGCACGCCCGCACCCACGGCGACGTCACCGCCGATGCGCTGGGCGAGATGGGCTACGACGACTTCATCCGGTCCCAGGACACGGTCGTGCTGGGGCACGAGTTCGTCGGGCGGGTCGCGGCGTACGGGCCCCGGACCCGGCGCGCCTGGAAACCGGGCACGCGGGTGGTCGCACTGCCCATGCTCGGCACCGACGACGGCGTCCAGCTGACCGGGCTCTCGCCGAAGGCGCCGGGTGGGTACGCCGAGCAGGTGCTGGTCTCCGAGGCGTTCACCTTCCCGGTGCCCGACGACGTGAGCGACGACCATGCCGCGCTGGTCGAGCCGCTCGCCGTCGCCCACCACGCGGTACGGCGCAGCCAGGTCGGCTCCGGCGAGGTCGCCGTGGTGGTCGGCTGTGGCCCGATCGGGCTCGCCGTGATCCTGATACTCAAGGCAGCAGGGGTGAAGCAGGTCGTCGCCTCGGACCTCTCCGCCGCCCGTCGCCACCTGGCGCGGCGCTGCGGCGCCGACATCGTCGTCGACCCGCGCGAGACCGACCCCTTCGACGCGTACGGCGAGCGCCGCGGCCACATCCGCAGCGCCCAGGGGCTCTTCGACCTCGCGCTGGGCAGCATGCGGGCCCTGCGCAGCGTGCCCGTGCTGCCGTGGGAGCGGCTGATGCGGCTGGCCGAGCGGACCGGACAGGTGCCGAAGGGCCCGGTCGTCTTCGAGTGCGTCGGCGTACCGGGGATGATCGACGCGATGGTGGCGCAGGCACCGCTGCGCTCGCGCGTGATGGTGGTCGGGGTGTGCATGGAGCCGGACACGATCCGGCCGACGGTGGCGATCGGCAAGGAGATCGACCTGCGCTTCGTCTTCGGCTACGACCCCGGGGAGTTCCACGAGACGCTGCGGTGGATCGCCTCGGGCCGGCTCGACCCCTCGCCCCTGGTCACCGGGACGGTCGGCCTGGACGGTGTCGCTGCTGCCTTCGACGACCTTGCCGACGCCGGTGAGCACGCGAAGATCCTGATCAAGCCCTGACCGGTCGCGGCCCCCGCCCGGCCGTCAGCACTGTCGTCTCCTCGCCGCCCGCCGTTCACCGCGTGGCCAGGCAAAGCGGAACGCTGATTCGCAGACCTCTCTAAGACTCTCCTCGGTCGCTCGCCGTGAGCGGCCGGGAGGGTAGGACGTGACAACCACCGACCAGACGGGCACCGACCAGACGGGCACCGGCCTGGCCGCCACCGGGACGTGGCGTCGCCGGATCTGGCGGCTTTGGACCGCGGTGGTCCTGCTGGTCGTGCTGGGAGGGACGCTGTACGCCGTCCAGCGCCAGCACTCGCCGACCTGGCCGGTGCCGCATGCTGACGCGTCGGTGGCCGGCACGCCCGTGACCGTCGGCACCGACGTCTGCGGCACCGGCTGGGCCGGCGGGGACGCCGGCCGCACGACCTTCGCACTGTGGAACGACTCGGTCGACGGCATGGAGGTCTACCTGCGCGACGTCGCCACCCAGAAGGTCTACCTCGACGTGGAGAACCTGGGAGCCGGTGCCACCCGCAGCGCGTCGGTGACGCTGGGCCCCGGGCGCTATGCGTTCCGCTGCCTGCCCGACGACGCCGACCCGGTCGCCGGCACCGCGCGGACGGTCGCCGGGGCCGCGCCGAGCGCTGTCACTCCGGGGCTGGTGCCGATCTCGAGTGCCGACCTGATCCCGCCGACCCAGCAGTACGAAGCCTGGGTCGAGCACCGCCTGCCGGCGCTGCGGCAGCAGGTCACCCGGCTCGCCGCCGACCTCCGGGCCGGTGAGCGCGCCACCGCGAAGCAGGACTGGTTGGCCGCGCACGGCACCTACGAGACGTTGGGCGCCGCCTACGACGCGTTCGGCGACTACGACGCCGCGATCAACGGCGACGGCCGCGGCTTCCACCGCCTCGAGTCCCAGCTGTGGGGCGACGGCGGCGCGTCGGCGGAGCAGCGCACCGCGGCCCGGCTGGTCGATGCGGTCGACCGGCTGCAGCGCGCCTTCCCGCGGCTCGCCGCGCAGCTGGGCACCCAGGCGATCGGGCTGCGGTCCCACGAGATCCTGGAGAACGCGATCCAGTTCGAGCTGACCGGCGCCACCGACGCGGGCAGCCACACCGAGCTGGCCACGGTCGACGCGAACCTCACCGGGACGCTGGCGGCGCTCAAGCCGCTGGGTCCGTTGCTCGCCCGGCGCGATCCGGGCCTGGCCGCGACCCGCACCTGGATCGCACGCTCGCGGCGGCTCGTCCGCAGCTATCACACCGCCGCCGGCTGGAAGCCGCTGGACGCCCTGAGCCGCCCCCAGCGTGAACGGCTCGACGCGACCTTGGAGCAGACCGTGGAGTACCTCTCCCAGGTCGCCGTCATCACCGAGCCACGAAGGACAGATCAGTGAGCAGCCAGCAGGACCGTCGCCCCGGCATGAGCCGGCGCGGGCTCGTCGGTGGGGCGATCGGGATGGCAGCGTCCGCCGCGGTGGTCGCGGCGAGCCGGGCGGAGGCGGGGGAGCCGGCGGCGAGCAGCGCGTCGGGTACGACGAAGACCTCGGCGTACCCCTTCCAGGGGGTCCACCAGCAGGGCATCCTCACGCCGCCGCAGCGCCACGCCGCCTACGTCGCCTTCGACGTCACCGCCGCGAACCGCAGCGACCTGCAGGCGGCGCTGCGGGAGGTGACCGATCAGATCCGCTTCCTCGCCAAGGGCGGGGTGCCGGTGGACGACGGCCTGCTGGGCACGAACTCCGACAGCGGCATCCTCGGGCCGGTCGTGTCGGCCGACGCGCTGACCGTGACGGCGAGCGTCGGCGCCAGCCTCTTCGACGACCGCTACGGCCTGGCGGCGGCCAGGCCGGCCCGGCTGCGGCGGATGGACGCGTTCCCCAACGACAGCCTCGACCGCACCGCCTGCGACGGCGACCTCCTGCTCCAGATCTGCGCGGACCACACCGACACCGTGACCCATGCCCTGCGTCAGGTGATGCGCTCGACGCGGGGAGCGCTCCAGATCCGCTGGCGCAAGGACGGCTTCGTCTCGCCTCCGCGTCCCAGCGGTACGCCGCGCAACCTGCTCGGCTTCAAGGACGGCACCGCCAATCCGACCGCAACCGACCCCGCGCTGATGGACCGGCTCGTCTGGACGCGCCGGGGATCGGGTGAGCCGGCCTGGGTGGACGGCGGCAGCTACCACGTGGTGCGGGTGATCCGGATGCTGGTGGAGTTCTGGGACCGGGTCTCGCTGCGCGAGCAGCAGCAGATGATCGGGCGCGACCGCACCACCGGCGCGCCGCTGACCGGCGACCATGAGTTCGACGAGCCCGACTACGCCACCGACGGCACCGGTGACACCATCCCGTTCACGGCGCACATCCGGCTGGCCAACCCGCGCAACGACGTGTCCGCGCCGCAGCAGATGCTGCGCCGGTCGTACAACTACGACGGCGGCGTCGACGTCAACGGCCAGCTCGACATGGGGCTGGTCTTCACCTGCTTCAACCAGGACCTCGACCGGCAGTTCGTCGCGGTGCAGAGGCGCCTGGTCGACGAGCCGCTGGTCGACTACGTCGCGCCGTACGGCGGCGGCTACTTCTTCGCCCTCCCGGGCGTCCGGGACAGCGGCGACTGGCTTGGTCGGGGGATGTTCGCGTGACCCCCGATCCGGAACTAGGAACCCACCCTGAGAAAGGAACCACCGGGAATGAAGAATCCCATCGCCCTCGGCTCACGCCGGGCGAGGCTCGCCGGCATCGGGCTGGCCACGGCCGCCCTCGTCGGCGGCTCGCTCGCCTATGCGTCGGTGGCCTCGGCTGACGCCGACAACTCCGGCAACACCGCCACGCCGATCAAGCACGTCGTGGTGATCTTCGACGAGAACGAGTCGTTCGACCACTACTTCGGCACCTATCCGAAGGCTGCCAACACCGACGGCGTCCCCTTCACTGCCGCCGTCGGTACGGCGACGCCGGACAACTACGCCAAGACCCCCTCGCTGCTGAAGAAGGTCAGCGACGGCGGCACCAACCCGAACAGCACCGCGCCGTTCCGGCTCACGCCGAGCCAGGCGGTCACCTGCTCGCAGAACCACAACTACACGCCGGAGCAGAAGGCCGTCAGCGGTCTGAAGGCCGACGGCACCGCCAACGGCACCGGCCCGATGAGCACCTTCCCCGAGAACACCGTCGGCGGCAGCTGCGGCACCCAGACCGTGGGGGCCGCGATCAACATGGGCTACTTCGACGGCAACACCGCCACCGGCCTGTGGAACTACGCCCAGAACTACGCGATGAGCGACAACTCGTGGGACGACAACTTCGGTCCCTCGACCGTGGGCGCGCTCAACGTCGTCTCCGGCCAGACCGGCAAGGGCACCGCCTACTCGCCCAGCGGCGACGACAGCGATCCGACGGCGCTCACCAACGCAGGCACGGTCTCCGCCTCGGGCTTCTCGGCGATCACCGCGACGGCCACCGGCAACACCGGCACCGTCATCGGCGACCCCGACCCGGTGTACGACGACTGCGCCGACTCCGACCACACCAGCACCAGCAACCTGGTCGGGATGCAGGGCAAGAACATCGGCGACCTGCTCAACGCCAAGGGCGTGAGCTGGGGCTGGTTCCAGGGCGGCTTCGCGCCGACCACCGCCTATGCCGGTGCCGGCACCTACGCCAAGTGCGACGCCAAGCACTACAACGTCGCCGGCGGCTCGTCGAACGACTACTCGCCGCACCACAACCCGTTCGAGTACTACAAGTCGACGTCCAACCCGCACCACCTGGCGCCGGCCAGCCCGGCCGAGATCGGTCACGACGGCCAGGCCAACCACGAGTACGACCTGAGCGAGTTCGACGTCGCACTGCAGACCGGCAACCTGCCGGCGGTGTCCTACCTGAAGGCCGCCCAGTACCAGGACGCCCACCCGGGTAACTCGGACCCGATCGACGAGCAGCACTTCCTCACCGACACGATCAACAGGATCGAGTCCTCGAAGGAGTGGCCCTCGACCGCCATCGTCGTCGCGTACGACGACTCGGACGGCTGGTATGACCACGTCGCCCCGACCATCGCCAACGGCTCGAACACCTCCGACGACGTGAACGTCTGCACCAGCGCCGCCAACGCGAGCAACCCGCTCGGTGGCATCCAGGACCGCTGCGGCCCCTCGCAGCGCCTGCCGTTCCTGGTCATCTCGCCGTACTCGAAGCAGAACTACATCGACCACACCAAGACCGGCCAGTCGTCGGTCGTGCGGTTCATCGAGGACAACTGGAGCCTCGGCCGCATCGGCGACGGCTCGTTCGACGCCACCGCGGGCAGCATCACCGGCATGCTGGACTTCGCCAAGCCGCAGAACCGCAGGGTGCTGCTCAACCAGAACGGGACCGTCCTCTCCATCGTCTCGACCGGCACCACGCCGCCGCCCTCGACCGGGACGAAGACGCCGCCGCCCTCGACCGGCAGCACCCAGGCCCCGGCGCCGACCGGGCCGAGCAAGGCGCTGACCGCGGCGAAGCACAAGCTCGCGAAGGACCAGAAGGCGCTGAAGCGGGCCAAGAAGGCCGTGAAGAAGAGGCACGGCAAGGCGAAGAAGGCCGCGCAGAAGAAGGTCAAGAAGCTGAAGAAGAAGATCAGGGCCGACAGGCGGGCGGTGCGCGCCGCGTCCTGACCGGTCGAACGACGACGTACGCCCTGGCTGCTCCGGCAGCCGGGGCGTACCCGTGAGCCGGGCGCGAAGCGGATCCGGCGTGGCCGGGCTCAGAGCTCCGGCATCGCGTCCGCGTCGGGGTGGCGGGGGACCAGCAGGGCCAGGCCGGCGGCGATCGCCGAGGCCAGGATGCAGGCGCCGAAGAGCGCGCGGTAGGAGCCGAGCGTGGACCAGCCGACGAGCGTGCCGTCGATCTTGGCCATCACGATGTGGCTGGCGAGCACCGAGCCGCCGATCGCGCTGGCCAGCGCCGTGCCCAGCGATCGGGCGAGGGAGTTGAGCCCGTTGGCAGCAGCCAGCTCGGAGACCGGGGTGTGCGTGTTGATCAGGGTCGGCATCGCGGCGTAGCCGAGCGCGACGCCGACGCCGATCACGGCGGTGCCGATGATGACCTCCCACAGGTGCTGGGTCAGCGAGATCCGGACCGCCCAGCCGAGCGCGACCACCACGGCGCCGACCGCGAGCGTCTTGGGGGCCCCGATCCTGTGGATCATGGCGGCGGAGACGTTGGAAAGCGCCAGCATCATGGCGCCGGCGGGCAGCATGGCCAGGCCGCTGACCAGGATCGACGAGGCGAAGCCGTAGCCGCTCTCCTTCGGTGCCTGCACGTACTGGGCGGTGCCGATCATCATCGCGAAGAGGGCGAAGCCGAACAGGATCGAGGCGACGTTGGTCAGGATGATCGGCCTGCGGCGCAGCGCCGCCAGGTCGACGAGTGGAGCCTTGATCCGGGCCTCGACGGCGCCGAAGACGATGAACAGTACGACGGCGAGGATCAGCAGGCCGATCGTCTTCGCGGAGCCCCAGCCCCACTCGGAGGTCTGCGCCAGGGGCAGCAGCAGGGCGACCAGGGCGGCGGAGAGCAGCGCCGCCCCCAGGTAGTCGACCCGGCCGCGGGTGCGACTGGGTGCCTCGGGCACGACCAGCCAGATGCCGATCAGCGAGATGGCACCGACGATCGCGGTGATCCAGAAGGTCCAACGGAAGTCGACGTGCTCGCCTATCAGGCCGCCGATCGGCAGGGCGAGCGCGCTGCCGACGCCAAGCATGGCGCTGATCAGGGCGATCGCGGGGCCGACCCTGTCGCGCGGCAGGAGCGAGGCGAGCAGGCTGATGCCGAGCGGGATCGCAGCCATCGAGGCGCCCTGGATGGCGCGGCCGATGATGAGCAGCGGGACGTTCGTGGTGACGGCGCTCAGCACCGAGCCGACCACGAGCGCCAGTACCGCGACGGCCAGCATGAGCCGCTTGCCGAACATGTCGCCCAGCCGGCCGAAGAGCGGCACGGCAACCGCGCCGACCAGCAGCGTCGAGGTGAGCAGCCACTCCACCGTCGACTCGGACGGGTGGGAGGGGATCTGGGCCGGCAGCAGGCCGAGGACCGGGATCAGCAGCGACTGGGACATCGCGACGGCGAGGGCGGCAGTGCCGACGATCAACAGCTCGAGGCGGGCGCGGCCGGGCGAAGTGTGGGAGGCGATCTCCGCTTCCAGGGTCTGCGTCATGCCGCGAACCTTAATGGACGGATTCTCCGGTTAAGCAGTCCGGAGGCATGCGACGGAGGTCACATCGGCGGCACCGCCGAGCGGTCGGGACGGAGAAACGCCGCTGACCCGGCAAGCCGTCCTGACGAGATGGGGGGGTCCTCGCCTCGAGTGGCGCAACAGGTCAGCGGCGCACGGACATCTTCACACGAAGGGTGGGTCCTTCCAAATCTCTTCGTCGAGATTGTTCGTCCGTGTGTGGGGGCACTTTCACAGTTCGCCCATTCTGGCCATTTGTCAAGGGATTGCTGGACGGCTGGAGAAATTCGCGTGGAAAGAAAAGCAACCGGATCGATTCACAGACGGAGCGGATATGGTGACCAGGTTGCCGGCAGGGAAAGGTGCGGACGATGGAGGCAGAGGCCGTGGCAGAGTCCACCGCGACCATCATCGCTCCCCGTCGCCGCGGCATGGTCGACAAGCACCAGGAGCGCCGCGACCAGCTCGCGGAGTCGGCGCTGGCCACCCTCGGCGAGCTCGGCTATGCCCGCACCAGCCTGCGCGACATCGCCGCCAACTCGCCCTTCAGCCACGGCGTCGTGCATTACTACTTCCGCGACAAGAACGAGCTGATCGTCTACTGCGTCCGCTACCACAAGTCGCGCTGCGTGCGGCGCTATGACGAGGTGGTGGAGAGCGCCCGGTCGGCCGAGGAGCTGGTCGACGGCTTCGTCGCCAAGCTCCGCGAGACGCTCACCGGCGAGGCGCCGATGCACCGGCTCTGGTACGACCTTCGGTCGGCCAGCATGTTCGAGGAGCCGCTGCGCGAGACGGTGGCCCTCGTCGACGGCTGGCTCGAGGAGATGGTGTGGCGGATCGCGACCAGGATCTCGGTGCTGTCCGGTCGCGGCCTGGTCACCTCGCAAGCCACGACGTACGCGATCGTGGACGGGCTGTTCCAACAGGCACTGCTCGGGATGCACGATCGGCCCGCCGAGTCGCTCGACCGGATCGACCAGTCGCTGCGCGATCTGTTCCCCAGTCTGCTTCTGACCAGCTGAGTCTGGGATGATCTCCTCGTTCACCGAGCGGTAGAGGGACGAGGACGATGACGCAGGAGCAGCAGGAGGCCGTGGCCTACGACGCAGCAGCGCTGCAGGAGAAGTGGCGCCCGGTCT
>Ga0164242_10003134_pt1 | contig 18941 bp, 21 predicted proteins | sample OricomgcompostMG_FD_108783 | JGI IMG/M metagenome (GOLD analysis project Ga0164242, IMG submission 108783) | Miracle-Growth compost microbial communities from Emeryville, California, USA - Original compost - Miracle growth compost (MG) ... | reverse complement strand
TTCTTTACCTGCAAAGACCCCCCTGTTTTTCTGCCTGATGCAGGACCGAATTTTAGCCGAGCCAATGGAAGATTGGCTCCCCCAAAGTGAACCGAATCACCAGCCAAGGGCTAGCCAATCAAAATTCCGAGTCGTGTTGACTTTCTCTGTTTTGTGATGGAATTCGAGAGGTCTCGGAGGTGGGCAAACAGCCCCAACTTATACTGCCAGCCAGAAATCATCAATCATACGTATCACCAAGGGTGTGGCCCTCCTCTCCAAACGGCGTCTCGTCCGAAGGACCCGCCATTGCTGGGCAGTCTGGGTTGTGGAGGCTCGTCGCTATCGCGTAATTGTTTACATAGTACCTACAGTACAACACGTTGACGTGATATGGTAGCAGGTAAAGGTACTTCATAGTCAACCAGGACGCGTATCATTCATCCATCGAGAACACTTAGAAAGGACCTCAACTCCGGAGCGACTGATTGCCTAATGGCTCGCTCGGGTCCTATTCTCTACGCTATACATGCCTCGCGACCTAATGCTGAGTGATACGTAGTACTCATACAGACCACCTCGACAGGGCTAGGTACTGCTGCTCCTGCTGCTGCCCACCTCGCAGACAAGCTGAATGCCAAGTGTTGACCCCCTGTGTGTTTCCAGAACGCCTTTCCATGCTGCATGCCAACCAGACAACATTCAATACGCAGCTTCCCGTCCCACTCGCGTCCCGCTCCGTTCCCGTGACCACCCGTGGTGGTCTGGGCTAGGTACGGATTGGAACCAAAGTGGCTAACCCGAACCCCCTCCCCCAGTTCCCTTTTCCTCCAGTAAAGATATAATAGTCGAAGAGGCCAACACCGTCTCCGAGTGCCAAAAACAAACAAACATACATCAATGTGACACCATTATCATGATCCATGAGTCTTCAATGCATCATCGAGTCGTCCAGGCCATCCTCATCCTCGAGGCTCTCGATCGCTTCCTTGATTTGGTGACTCGCCTGTTGGGAAAGCGACGTTAGTTCATGCAAGATACTAATAATACACGGGGTCGTTCAAGGCAAGGTATATGTCACTCACCTTCGGGTCCAAGCTGAGAGCGATCGTGAAGTGGCGGACCGCCGACTTCTTATCTCGAAGCGTTTTCGACAGCTTCCCAAGCAGGAAATGCACCCGAGCCTCGTCGGGCGCGAGGTCCTTCAGGATCATTAGCTCCCTCTGCGCCGCCTGCAGCTGGCCGATAGCCAGGAGCGCGCGCGCCTTCTTGAACCGGGTCTGCGGCGCCCTGGGCGCGAGGTCCGTGGCCTTGCTGAAGTACTGCAGGGCTTGCATGATCTGCTTCTGCTTCTCCAGCACGGTGCCGATGCAGCAGATCAGGACCGCGTTGGTCGGGTTGATGGCCGAGGCGGCGCTGTAGTGGCTGAGCGCCTTGTCGTAGTTGCCGAGCTTCTCGTAGACCTTGCCGATGCCGTAGTAGGCGTTGTAGTGTCGTTTATCCGCCGAGATGGCGTGCCTGTATGCCGTGAGGGCCTTGTCGTACTCCTCGTTGAGCACATGTTCGTGGCCCTGGAGGGTGTAGGCGTAGGCGAAATTCGGGTCGAGTTGGGTCGCCCGCGTGAAGCACCGCACGGCATGCTCGCGGTCAGCAGCCAGCGACCATGCGTTGCCCAATGTGCACCACGCCTGGGGCGAGTGCCATTCCGCCTCTACCAGCCCGTGGGCGAGGAAGGCGAGGTCCGTTTCCCTCCCGAGGTGCCAGAGGATGGTAGAATAGACCTCCATGTCCTCGAGGCGAGTAGGCGCCAAGATGCGTAGCCGCCGGAAGAACTTCTCCGCCTCGGCGTAGTTCGCTTGTTGGTATTGCGCCCTGCCCATTTGTGCTAAAACCCACGGAGTATCCTGATGGCTCCGGGGGAGATTCCCATAGAAGGCTAGGGCTTCCTGGCACTGGAATTGGGACGACAGCATATAACCTGAGCCTAACTTTTTGAGCAAATCCAATAACCATCGTAGTGCTTCCTCAATCCTCATTAGTTCCGACTCCACGGGCTTGGGCGCCGGCGGTGGCTGTGATGTCGTCTCCCTGGTACGTGGGATCTCGGCATGATCAACGTCCATGCCGTTGTCTTCCAGTGGCTTCCTGTTTCCGCTTACTACCCGACCGACGCTGGATCCACTAGACCCTGGCCGCATTATGCGTGAAATGGGCGGCCGAGCCTTCTTCAGCTCACGACTCGCCGCAGCGCCTATTGTAGCGGCGCCCGAGTTCGTCCTAGACGAAGCCGATCGGGGAAATACATTCAGCCTTGCGCTTCTCCTGGGTTCCTCGCCCTGGATTTGCTGCCTGGACTGTGCGGGGTGACCCGAGACGGTACGTTTTCTCTCGGCTGCAGATATCGACAGGTTGGACGAGCGAAACACCGAGGCTGCGCTACCGGATAAAGGGTCCGTTGACTGATCCTGCGGCTTGTCTCTCTTTCTCGATCCTAGCCGGTAGCTCATCCTAGGCGGGGCGTCGAGGATGGCATGTTCAGCACCACCTCGAGCTCTCCTAGACGGGGCTTGAGGCGGCTCAGCAGCGCAAGCGGGCCGGGGGCCCGCCTGGGCATCCAGCAATGAGGCGTAAGCCGTGGGAGTTTCCATCCCATCTGGGCTATTAGCATTGCCAGCGCTGGCTGCAAGTCTCGTTTTTGCCGCCGCTATCTTCGATAGGAACTCGTTTTCGCCTGCGTCGGTGAAGAGCGCATTCCCGTTTGAGATATCCTGGAACGCTGCGGCGCGCTGTAAATCAAAGGGATCGTTTGAATCCTGGAGGGCCGACTGGAGGGCTGATTTCTTCTGGATAGGCTCGAGAGGGTTCGGTATTGTGGCCTCTCGGTGCTCGGCGACGTTCGATTCTCGCTCAAAGCAGCGTGCGACGGAGTCACTAGGCTTGAAGATGTTTGGAACCCTCACATTGACCCCCATGTCGCATAGAATGGTGAAGGCATCCCACATGAAAGGGTTCGACTTCAAGGCATCCTCGAAGCAAGAAATAGCCTTCTTCTTGTCATCGTAGGCCCGGTACAGTTTCCCAAGGAGGCAGTTCACCGTCGAGGCGTCGGGATACGGTGTCCGGCTCGTCGCGGTGTGTTTCCCAAGATCACACTTGTTGGACCACAGTCCCCTCGACTTCTCCAATGCCGTTATGCCATCCTTGTACCGTTCGAGTGCTAAGCAAGCCTGAGCAAAGACAAAGGCACACCCGAGATATATGCCGCGATAGCCCGTCGGTTTGCTGATCTCATATGCTGACCGGTAGTCGCCGAGTCTGAAGTGGCATAATGCTAATATGAATGCTGAATCGCTCGACCGAGGGTCGTGGGCCTGTAGCCTCTCGGCGAAGAAGAGAGCATTGTCGTAGGCAAAGTTGTCGAGGTGATAATATACAGTTTGCTTTAGGAGAGCCGTGATCGTGGCGCTGTTTGGTGCCATGGTTCAAGGCAAGACGGGGGCTCAAACCAAGAGAGGGCGAAGCTGAAGATGTCGAATGCTACCGTCTTGGCTGATCCATGGATGGGATCATCGGCGAGCAGGTCGGGTTCTAAATGATCGGCAGTAGTTGATTTTCAAGCAGCCCGTCCCGGTTGTTGCGGGGGTTTACAGTGACCTCAAACGAGGAAGTACGAACTCTAATCGCTCGTTGGCAGCAGCGACTGCGGTAGGCGGGGAAAACAGTGCCCGCTTTGTCGAAGAATGGTGTCGATCTTCCGAGGGGCGGAGGTAGATGCTGAATTAAGGATTATGAACGAGAATTATCTCGAGTGAACCGACAAAAAGTAATCCGATCAAGACTTCCAATGAAACTGTGGCGTGGGCCGAGGGTCAGCGGGACAATAGTATCCAGGGCTGTCTCCTCCTGAGGCCAGTCTAGCCTCACGGTCGTGAATCGAAAACGGAACAGGGTTTGGGCGTGGAAGGTTTCAGCGTCTCCGGAAACAGAAGGACATGTCGCCAGGCCCAAGGAAGGAAGCTCCTCTCCCTAATCTTCAGCTTCCTTGTTGTAGTGAGGCCCTCGGGAAGAAAGCTGGCAGCCGTGAGTGTGGTTGTCGTTGCCGACTCTGCGTGGTGCTTTGTGTTGTGGTGGATGGTTGAAGCCGCAAAATGATTGGCTACGCGTGGCCAAGAGGCTGCAGGGCGGTTAGGCCTGTTCGAGTGACACGGCGACGAACCTCACTCGCCACCTTTCCCCACTCCCCCATTTTCCCCCAGCCACCAAAACAAGTTCAGCGTGCCTGACTAAAACGAAGCAAACGCCACAATTACATTCGACTCACAAACTGAAGTGAGTACGGAAACCATGCACGGATACGACAAGACCAGTGTCGGGCTCTCAGCACAATATCGATATTATTATTACTTGCTATCGTTCCTCTCAATGCGATTGCCTACTAGGTATAGTATATGCCATCGGCCATGTACAGGTTACTCGCCTCTTAGCTACCTACCCACTGCTCTCCTCTTTGTTGCATTCCTACTCCTATATGATCCTAAATCGCCGCGCGATACCCAGAGCGATGATGCAGAACAGAACCAGGGATGACAGAATGCCGTAGAAGGCGTAGAGGTTTTCCACATGCTGCCAGGGGACCATGACGTTCATACCGAACAGGCTAGTGATCACATTAAGCGGCACAATGACCGAAGCCAGCACCGTAATCTTACTGAGCACGCGGTTGGTGTTGGCGCCCTGCATGATGCCGTCGATGGAAATCTGCGCGAGGTAATTGCTGTGCGAGCGGGAGAGCATCTTCTCAAAGTGCGCCAGGTTGGTCATCATGGTGACGACGTGGTCCTGGATGTCGCCGAGGTAGAGGCCGATGTCCATGCGCGGTGTGACCTTGTAGTTCTCGTTGCACCGTTTAGTGAAGCCCTTGAGGACGTCGGCCTTGCCTCCCAGCAAGCGCATCAGACCCATGACGGTCTTGCGGATTTCGCCAATCTTGCGCAGGAATTGGTGCATATCATCGGTTCGCGCGATGAACACCTCGTCCTCGATCTGGTCCGTATCATGCTCGATCTTGCTGATGACGGGCGCGAAGGAGTCCACAATATCGTCACTATCCAAGCATTGTCAGTCTCTCTCAATGTCTCTCAATGGTGGGGGCGGTTGAAGCAAGTCGGTCTCGACCATGGGGCTTCTTACATCAACGCGTAGCAAATCCAATCGCTACTCAGAGCAACGTAGTCCTTAAGCATGGTGATCCTCCCCCTGACGTGTGAGGCATGCGAATTGCTAGCATAGCTGAAGCTCAGCGTTCCCTCCCGGAACACCACGACGTACATGTTGAAAGGTACGTATTCCTTCTCCTGCGTCTCTTTGTCGTACTCGAGGTGGAAGGACCTGAAGCAGGCGAAGTAGTACGAAGGGAACAGCTCAATCTTCTCTCGGGACTCCTGGGTCGTAATGTCCTCTATCGTCAACGGATGGATCCCGAAGGCGCGGCAAACAGCCCGGACTTCGTCTTCGCTGGGTTGGTTGATGTTCAACCACCACACGCCATCCGTCTCCTCCTTCGGGAAGGAGAAGAGGCCACGAATGTCCTCTCCTGGAAGGATCAAACCCTCCAGATCGGATGCATGAATAGTCGACTCCCAGGCCGTAGAAAAGAAGCTAACCCTACTGGGGTCTACGGGCTGCAGCTGGCCAGGCTTGGACTGAGCCACATTCTCCGCGTGGCCAGTCTTCTCCGGGTCGACAGACATATCGGAGGAAGGGACGTCCAAGATGTCCCCATCTGAGGTAGCCATCCGGAAGAGGCCGGTGCTTGCGGGGCCAGATTCAGAACGAAGATCCGGGAATGTCCTCGGGGCGGAAGATTTACGCTGGCTAGATCGATTCTCGCGTTCGGTCTCCATGAAATCTTCGAGGTAGTCAAAGTCAATGGCGTGAACCCGATCACCGCGACGATCCTGGAGCGGAAAGCATACGTCCTCCTCTGCAGATTTGTTGGTGGCAATGCTTGCCGTATCGTCCGCTCCCGGCTTGCCGCGGCTCCGGAGGCTGTTGCGGCTCTCGATGGATGCAGTGCGGTGCAGGCCATGATCTTCCGGCTTCTGCTCTGAGAAGGACAGGTCCCTCTCCCGGCGACGGGCTTCAGCGAATGCTTTGACCGAGTTCGGAGGGGAGCTTGAGCGCGGATCCAGGCTAGATTCCACGGTGGGTCGTCGGCTGCGACGAGACGGTGATAGCTCGGCACCGTCCTCATCGTCGACGGCTTCCTCGGATTGCTGCTGAACTTGCTCGAAGCGAGGGCTGTTCACAGTAGCCTGACAACCGTACAGCGAATCAAAAGTTCCCCTGCGTGGGCGGTCTGGGCGCTGCACAGACGAGGCTTGGTGGCGATGGTCATCCAGCTCCGGGACGGGAGTCGAATAGCGCGCATCGCCGGGGGTCTCCTCGTGGTCGGACATGGTCGCGAGGAGGGCTTCAGCGAGGGTTCTAGAAGTTGGTTCTTCGAACTGGGTGTTGGCGAAATAGGAATTAGGCTTGGGCGTCAAAATACAAGTGGTGGGTTCAAGGATAACCCTTTTAACCTTGGTTTAGTCGGCTTGCATGCTGAACGAAATGGAAATATTGGCCAAGCACCAGCGGATGGCAGCGAACGGCCATCAGCCGTCCGCGGGGAGTGCTTTAAAGTCGTAGCAGTAAAAGGCTCGCAAGACACGAGGGCAAGGTGGGATGTCCCAGCTCTCTATGTCTCAGTTGTAAATAGTATAATCCAATCCCCAAGAGAAGGGGGGGACCCGTCCAGTTACGGAGGTTTCTTGCTCACTCCACCGTAGGCCCAGAACTTGGGGCCGAGGAGTGAGAGGGTGAGGGAAAACTGGAGGAGAACGGTTTCCGCCAACTTGAATGTATCCAGGGTGAAAGGGGAATATGTGTGGTGCGATAGATCCCGCCTCGAGGCTCCGAGGGTTGAAATGCCAAGGCGGCCGAAGTCTCGGGGGTCAAAGGGACGGGTTTAATGAAGTTAGACGGTGTCTCCGGAAATCGCGGCGTTGCAAGTGTTACCGAGAAGGCAGGCTTGGTTTGATCTCGGGATAGATATCGGATGGAATGACGGTTCGTGTGACTCAGCTAGAGAATCGATCGAGGCCAGCTGATATGATATCAGTGGATGGTGCTACTCCGAAGGAATGATGAACAGCCAGTGCCAGAACAGTGGCTTGCGAGAGTAAATTCTTTGACAAAGCTCCGTTCGTCGAACTTGGTGTTGGTTTTTTTTTGGGGGGAAGAAGGTTATGGTGAGTTAATGGCTCAGAGGATAGAGGACGGGCCGGGGGGGGGGGCGAAATTTTTGTTCTTGTTTTTATTCGTTGTTGAGGTTCCGCCGCCAAGTGCTTGCCGAGAGACTACCGTTGCTCGTGTCGCCACCGGCATATTTTGCTCAATTCCGTTAGGACAATCTATTCACGGACTGGAAGAAGCAACAGATTAGACAATTTGCCAATTATTTACCTTGCTCTTGCGATTATTTAGTGCATACCTTACTCAAGGTTGCTTGGTTGTGCACGTTGGAAGAAAACTGGCTGATACCTCGCTCAGCCAGAAAGCCATTTTGAATGTCTCTTGGAAATCGCTTCCCACCTAGGTAGGTAATTAAGGATATGAACTGCCGGTCTTACACAGCATCCTGAATAGCGCTACAGCTACCCTATCAACTTTCCTCCAAGGGTAATTATTCTACGAGGGGAACAACTGCAGTCAAGGGCCCATCTAGCGGCTTGAGTGTATGAATATTTCACTACGTACGCACCTATGCTTCAAGGAGCTTCACAAAGGAGCGACCAAGATTAGCAAAGGCAGCATCCCACAATGAGGCTCAAGGACAGGGGTTCGTAGCTGTAGTTGTACTTAGTATCCGTGCTACGTACCTGGGCACACGTAGATCGTTGGATTTGGTTGGACGAATTTCCGCCGTTTTGATTCGCCAGGGCGGGCTGGTCACCTTTAGCTGCTGGGAGCATCGCCAGAAAGCCACGTTTGGACATCCACTCCAAGCATCGACGACTACGGACCGACCGACCGACCCAACCCCATGCCGAGTTGCACATCTGAGCGCCGACCAACAGAAGGAGGACGGTGAACCTCTGTCGCCAAGTTCGGATTGCCCGTCTAGATTGCCCTTCCGCACCCCAACACCACCGACAATTCGCAGCGAGAATTCAGAGCCATGGCCGAGATCTTGGACCAAGTCCGCGACGTGGCTGAAGGCCAAATTGTCAGTCGACAACGCCTGCGGTGCATTTCTATGCAGGAGTCCAAGACGCACATGAGCTGACTTGCTATTCTAAAGGACTTTGAGGGCCAGAAGCTGGCAGAGACGATTGTTAACGTGGCGCTTTCTGCCGTTGGGGTAGGTGACCGACTCTAAGCCTGTATTCTACGCGACAGCTCCTTACTAACACGCACCTCACCTTAGGCCATTGCATTCATCGTCGGTTACCTTCTCCAGGACATCAAACTCGCTCTATACATCGCGCTAGGCGGCACAGCTTTACTCTTCGTTGTCGTCATTCCGCCTTGGCCCTTCTTCAACCGTAATCCTGTCAAGTGGCTGCCAGTGGGTGGGGGAGCACAGATACACGCACCACAAAACCTCGTGATCGATGAGAAATCCCTGCGATGAGGTGTAAGGCTGGGACCAAGGAGTGGAGGATATTCGCGGGTTCGCGCGCTGTATTATCTAGCCAAGAGAGCAGAGCAGCGATCAACAGGAAGAACATGCCGCTCCTCTCGGAGAATACCAGCTACGGACGTGATAATGGAAGCCCTTACTCGCGGCTGAATGCGATCTATGAATTGATAGCAGGCCCCCCCCCCCTCGGGAACTCCCGGTTCGTGGTGCGCAAAGAAAGAAATGGTTCATCAACTCCCCGGGGTTGTAAGTAGGCCGAATCGAGATCGAGGGACATTTAACGTCCATATTTCTGAAATTCCCAGTCCCGGTTATCCAGCGGGCAGACTTGCCGAGCCTTCAACCACCTTGAAATGCAATGGAAGTGGAAGGCGTGCTAGATGTTTGCAGTCAGAAACACTACTCCACGTTTAAAGGTGTCAGGGCTATGCACGGCGTACGTTACAGATACCCCATGCTACAGTGCACTCTTCACTAGTCGCGGATGCTTGGTTCGCCTGACACTCGATGCCTAGGGGGGTTTCGAAGTTAGCTGGCTGGGTATCAGCCACGAAAGTGGTTAAGCTCACAGAGGTCCATGATATGGTTCCGGCAGATGGCGCAGTTGTCGACGACAATATCCCATGCCCATAGAGCAACGGCATTCCACTGGCATGGTCAGCGTCAGCTAGGGGCCGGAGTAGGTTGTAGGGCGTCTGTCAGGAAGGACTACCTTCTTGACTTCAAAACGCTTCTTGCCGTCTACTTTGTTATCGCCATCGGCAGCGGAGCTACCCTTCTTCTTGGCAAGCTGGCCGGAGCCAGGTGCGTCTGTCATGTCGACGTCTGCCATGGTGGCCGAGGATAGTGGTGCCTGTAGGGAGTTCGATCGACGTTTATTCGAAGTTGGCCCCAGGTGGAGGGATTGGAGACAGGGTCCTCCGCTCGAGATAGATGTTCGGGCGCCTCGGTCTACCACCAGCACCTCAGTTAGTCAAAATCTCAGTCACGGTCATGAGGATGTGAATGTAACACAAACCAAAGTCGTGCGTATAGAGCTAGACAGATCGTGAGTCCCTCCGGGGAGAACAACTGACGAGAATCTAGTCGATAAACCTGCCCCGCGATACGGTGGTGCGTGCGTCGGTGTATGTTGAACGGCGCCTCCAGGCTGGAGCGAAAGAACAAGCTGACCGACCTTGCTGGCCAGGTCCCCACCCCGCCTTGCCTATTTCGGACAGGTACACAAAATACGGATATGGTCCGCATCAGGTAGTAAAAAAAATATAATCCATAAGTGCAGCCTTAGGCATGTGGCATGTTATGTCGCCGCAGCCACAGCCCCACAGCACGCACAGCCACTAGCCGCCGAAAGCCCGCAGCAGTCGCCCTCGTAAAACACGCTTTGGGCGCGAGTTACCTCCCCCGCTCTCTCCATGCCAACAGAACCTACTACTTATAACAGTTCGACAACATGCGCACATCCAAGCATCTCCTTATCCCACATCTCAATAATATTATTCTCTCTCCAACGACACTGACCGATTATCCCAACATCGACCAGCCTCCAGACAGCCTCTCCGCACCAGCTCCGAACAAATCTCATCATCGCCCGATGACGGTTTGACTCAGCTTTCCCATCTTCAACAGAACACGCAAGGCTGTCCACCAAAAACGGCATTGCCAACCCGGCCAGTCGAGCAACACCCGATCGCAGCTTCCACCTCAAAACGATCTTTCCGTCCTTCCTTCCTCGCTATCAGCACTTCTGCGCACCCCTCGAGACCACCTAAAGAAGCTCTCCCGTGTTTGGAGACGAAGCAGTGGTTAATGGGTGCAGATAACCCGAAAAACAAGTCAACGCCGCCCAGGCGGCGGCAGAATCGACAATCGAACAACTCCCCTGCCAACAGGACTTATGCCTCGGAGAGCGACATGCCGGCAGAACTACAGTTTCCCCTCGACTTCGCCTATGGCACTCCCTTCACACCCCTCAAGTCCGCCTCAAACAGCCCGGCGCCAGCGACCCAGACGCCAAGCTCGAAGCCCAAGCCTCGAAATGGAAACAAGGCTCGACCAAAGCATGTCTCGACCTCCCCCAGGCCACAGAGGCAGGGACAAAATACTCCCCCTAACACGGGACTCTCAAAACCGACGTCGGCTACCGCCTTCGCCGGTGCGACTTTCCACGCATCCCCCGCGCCGTCATCGCTTCCCATCCCGAGCTTCCTCGCCAAGGCCATGGAATCTCCGGGTATCAAAGACGCCGAGCGAGTAGGCCAAGAACCGTCCCCGCCTCCGACAGACTCGGAGGCCCCCACGCCGCAACAACTACCGTCAACATCCAAGCCGACCAGAGAGGAGTCCCCCCTGGATCTCTTCTTCCGCGCCGATCGAGCAGAGAGAGAGCGTGCGCACCGCACGAGCTCTGCAAATGCCCTGGCGACCGTTATTGGACCATTCTCCCCCCCCAGTCAGACTAGGTCTCCTCGCCATCCCGATGGTGTGCCAGGCGACCCAGGCGCTCGGCGGAGTTCGGTCCAGCACAGTCCGGCCGTCTACGGTGATCAGTACGGTCCTATGCACAGAACCTCAGCTACAGGCCATAATGAGCGTCATCGCCCGATCCACAACATTCCGGCTCCAAACCCTGGCACCCGACAAGATTCCGCACATCGCAACTCAGCTTCCGGTATCTCTACCTTCGAACTGGACGGCACCCCAGGCAGGCCCATGGGGCCTGCTTTCTCAACCCCGTATCAGGACCGCATCAGGGCTGCCCGAACTAACGAGAGGCCGGCAGGTCGGTCGTCGACCGCCACACAGCAGCAAGGAACGGCAGCAGAGCGCAGCGAGGCGTTGAAGAAGTTCCTCGCGATGGGCCCGACGTCACCTCAACAGCATCCAAACGCCGTCAACAACGGCCAACCAGACCTTCCGTCCTTCACGCCACAGAATCTGTTCAGCGGCGCGACCCAGGCGCAGCCGCGGCAGACACACTTTACGTCGCCGGCCAACCAGAATAACAACCAACCTCAGGATATCCTACAGATGGAAGCCAACCTCCGCCGAATATTGAAGCTCGACTCTGTCCCGAGCCTTGGACAGTCACCGACGATCACAGACGCGCGGAACCCGCAGTGATTTGTTCCGTCTTCTATCCGAGGGTCACGTCTCCCGCCCGGCAAGGCCCCGGTTATACCTTGCAATTTTCGCAGATTCCCTTTTGTATTTCGCTTAATTTCGTTCCACTCTCTGGATTCATAGGCGTTGAGGTTATTTTAGTTATTTTACTCTTTTTTTTTGTCGCGGGGGCGGGGCAATGGCGAGCATGAGCGATAGGCATCGAAGCGGGTGGGCATTGGCACCTCCATGTCGGGCGGTACAAGGAGGGGGCCCTCCTACGTTTTTTTCCGGCGTTCTCGGACAGCGTTGGGATACGTTCTGCGGCGGTGGGTTGGACCGGACACTGGGTTGGTCTGGGCATGGGTTGGTTCTGGGGCACGGGGTGGCTCTGGGGCATACATGGACCGCGTTGCAAAGACGGAGCATAACCAGCATGTACTTTCATTCATTTATTCCCGCTCAGCGATGTCCCTAAGAGTACTATTCCGATACTTGGCACGAGTATGTCTGGACAGTGGGCTGCTTCATCGAAGCACAGGGATTTGTTTGGCGATACCCACAGCGTTTGTCGGAGTTGGGGGCCTGGGGAGTGAACCTCTTTGGAGCGAGGTTTCCCATCTCCGTCCCTGGTTTCTCTTCTTCTTTTCTTCTTCATACCCTCTCGACGGTGGAGGGGAGGGTGGCGTGGACAGTGGTGGGCAGCCTGTGGAACTCCAGATCTGGTCGGACGGGGTCGCGTGTTACGCACGCCCAGGGCTTTTTGGAAGGGGGAGGCACTTACCAGCATCAAAGAAAACAACAATTACTTTTTGGAGGATATGTATTGTGGACTCGCCATAGCTAGATAACCAGGACATAGTTTCAGAATGTCACGAACCACAATTATACCCCACATCTGGTCGCTCCCTGGCGGTGCTCTGCGATGGTGCTCTCTAACAGTTATAGTATATATATCCCCCCAGGAAGGGGAGGGTGGTGAAAGATAAGTTCGCAAGTAGGTAGCCAGCCATGTCGTCGTCCCGCGGTTTTTGGAGCGGATCGTTGTCAGTCTATTGCACAACTACGGGACGGGATTAGTGTCAGTGACCGATGGTCGATGATCGATGTGCATGTATATCACTACTATCCAATTTGTCGATCCCCTTCCGCGGAGTATTTGCCATGTCACAGGGACTACGTGCCACTTGAACTACAGTTCAACCATATAACTAGGTAGCCACCCCGACGGTGCTCTCTGTTGGAGACCCATAGGCAGTTCTGTCAGAAGATAGCGGGCCAGACGGGCGTAGAGTGCTAGCGATATCACCTACGTGCCTAAGTATTTGCCATGGAGACCAACTTTCCCCCCTACCTAGCGGGTAGGAAATATCATCGTATTCTAGGTAGAATACCTAGACTATGACAATGAGGCGTTCAGCCACTCTCCAGCGACTAGTAGTTTTGAGGCTCTGTGCCGTCGGACGACTGCAGAAGAAAAAAACCAATACTTTGGGTCTACGGTGTCTCCCGTCCTAGGTAGGCCAGATTTCCAATGCGACGACTTCATCAGGGGGGTGGAGTAGGCACAACCCCGTCTCATGCCTGTCGTAACCCCGAGGAACGGTGACGATTAACGAAGACGAGAAGCTCCGTCTTAAGTCCTAGTTGACGATTGGTAAGCCCTGGAGTTCCCCGCCAACTCATATCAGCTGGGCACGAAGGACAAGGGATTCCGCGGGAGGGTACACAATGTGGGAAGACCAGAATGCCAGCTCACGTTCGTTATTTACTGGACAGGGCTCGCCGCACGCACTTTCTTATATAGATGGCACGATACGCCTCTCAAAATATCCGGAGAGCAGGTCCTTCAGGACCACGCACGGTTCCTCGTGGGTTTGACAAGCCCCTTAACTTAAGTAAGTAGGTAGGTAGTGTCAACAGTCGGAAGGCACAGTCCGACAGCAGCTCCTAAATCAGTGAAAAGAAGTTGCCCCTAGAATTTTAGAACAAAATCATAGCATGCGTAGTCCACAACTACGGGACCGAAGCGAGGGACGGGTAGGGGCAGGTTTTCAGGTAGGTAGGTAGGTAGGTAGGTAGGTAGGTAGGTAGGTAGGTAGGTAGGTAGGTAGGTAGGTAGGTAGGTAAGGTAAGTAAGTGTATTAGTCCTATCGCAGTAATATCGCCCCATCGACCCCGTAGTCTTGATCGTATCGTGGTACTACGTGCTGGACGAAGCGAATACTTGCCAGCTATTATTTGATGAAGGAAAACAGAAGCCTGTGGGCTAGGTAGATAGACCCAGCTGCCACCCACTGTGCAGTCTGGCACCACCGCCGGGGGGGGGCAGCCGTGCGTTTTCTCACACACCAAGTTAGAAAAGGCCCCCCGCCCGCTTCCCCCTGGTTCCTGTCACCTCCTCCCTCCTTCTTTCCTTAGGCCTGCTCGCCCTGGTTGTTGGGGCCTGAAGTGCATGAGCCAAATACGAGGCCCATTTATCCGACCACCCCAACTTCCCAACCACCCCTGCTCCCCAACCACCCCCACTCTCCGACACCCTCCCGTATGCAACTCGTCCTCCAACAAATATGCAAAGGCAGCCTCAAATTCGAGTCACGAAGCTTCGACTCGAGGAGGTCACATCTCGTACAAGCATCTTGCATCACCTCGATAATGAACCTAAAACCCTCATTTAGTAATTACTGCAGATCTCGAGCAGATCTCGGGCAGAAGGTAAAATAACTCCCAGATGGCACGTACAGGTGGGTAACCTACCTCGAGGACGGCTGCCAAGGCACTCTTACAGTATACAGTAAAATAGGTAAAACTCCCCTCCGAAGGCTAAGGCACACCAGGTATCATTTTGCAAGAAAGAAGTACCTACCACTTGACTCAAGATGTCGACCGGCACTGAGACCCACCCTGTCGGCCTGAGCCGAGTAGGACCCACAACAGTACATGTGTGGGGCCTGGGGCTACCAAGAGGCCCATGCGTCCAGGCCAACCGTCCCGGACTTGTATGCGTAGAACTCAGTTTCTTGAGAGACCAGAAATAATTACAGCGGCTTTCATAACATGTTGATGCTCAACCCCGGTAGCACAGTATGCACTTATCAGGTTAGGACCAGCCCCCTTGCCTCGCTCCTCCGAGTGTAGCTGCCTTACTTACTTGGTCGGGGTACTTACCTAATTGTGAATACGCGATTTCAAGACGCGTTTAACGTCAACTTTACCTCGTCACCCAGCAGACTGTAGGTCGTCGGACTACGAACTCGGGGATTAATCAATCATACGGGTCATCAAGATCAACCGCGGACAGGAAACCCCGCCCCTAGAGCATTGCTACGTATTTCTCAAGGCTGGTATGCATATTCCGTCAGGTGCAGAAACAGGGAATGGCTGAAAACCGGGTAAACGAGATGAACGGGGGTGACGACGAGGAGGAGGCCCTCCGCATCGCCATCGCCATGTCATTGGGGCAGGATCCCCCGCAGAAGAAAACTGCAGACGAGACCACGGTGGTTGACCTGACCGAGAGCGATGCTGTGGCCGATACCGGCTCGCCGTCCCTGTATCGCGCTGCGACCTCGTCCGGAAATGACTCGGCCGACGACGACGTCCCTCCTCAGCCCGCGTCCGTGAAAGCGCCGATAAATGCGCTCGCGGCACTCGGCATCAACAGGAAACAGATGGAAGAGGAGCGGCTCGCACGGCTCAAGAAGCGGAAAGCTCCCGAATCCGGCCACATCGAACCGCCGCCCAGTCAGCGACCGAGGCTTGACTCACCAGTAACTCGATATGTGGTGGAAGTGTGCCCGGAGTCCGATGCAGTGCATCAGCCCCACGCCCCCCCGGTTGCCCTTCCATTTCCGAAGGGGGTAGTGAAGAAGACGTGGTGCCGGGGGTGCCCGCGGACGGGCGACGATATTACCATCGAAGAAGTCTTGCAGAAGGATCAGTTGGAACTAGCCGTTTTGAGTTCCTTCCAGTGGGATGATGACTGGCTTCTGTCAAAAGTCAGTCTGGCCAAGACTAAATTGGTCTTGATTGCATTTGCTGCCGATGATATCCAGGTATGAAGCAGACAGCCCCTGAGATACCTCGAGTGAACCAGAATGCCAATAGAGGGTCCTCAAACACGAAAGAGCACCATCCCCCGTGTACTTTGGGCAACGTTGCGGCCATGGGTCTTCACTGACATGTTTCTTTTTCTAGAAGGAAGACATGCGTCGTAACGTACCGAGGGATAAGATTCGCTTCTGCTTTCCCCCCATGAATGGGCCTGGCTCCATGCACTCGAAATTGCAGTTGCTCAAGTACCCTAGCTATCTCCGAATCGTCATCCCCACTGGAAATCTTGTTCCGTACGACTGGGGTGAAACCGGATCCATGGAGAATGTAGGTCGCAACGCCACCCAAAGATCAGCCTCCTATGTAAGATGTGACTCAGGGCGGCTAACAGCTTTGAAATCCAAACTTTAGATGGTGTTTATCATCGATATTCCTCGTGCCGACGCCGGCAGGAGCAGCTCGCCCACTAAACTAACCCCATTTGGCGAAGAGCTATGCTACTTCCTTGGAGCCCAGGGCATGGACGGGAACCTGATCAGGAGCCTTCAGAACTATGATTTTTCCGAGACGGCTCCCTATGGATTTGTCCATTCTATGTCAGCAAACCTTGTTTTCCTCTTTTCCCTTCAGCTTTGCGTCGGAATCGTCAAGACCTTGTGATCAGGGGACCCATGTTGACTTTCCTCACAGCGCCGGCTCGCACGGGGGCGAAGAATGGCGTCGAACTGGTGAGTTGGCCGCGACCTTCTCAAGTTTATCTGGATAGGGGGGCTGATTCGTGACGAAAGGCTACTGTGGGCTAGGACGTACGGTGACCGCTCTCGGGTTGGATTCTGTTCAGCCAATCGAGGTCGACTGTGTGGTGAGCAGGCTCAATACGATTGATACCTACCTTCCCTTAGCTGAGATCATTGACTGCCCAGACTGCATCCCTCGGATCTACCAACTTCGACCTGCTGCAGATGATATACAATGCATGTCAAGGTGAGCCACCCGCGTCCTCTCGCCGATCTTTCGAAATTTCTGCTCATGTACTCGTGTCTTGCAGGAGATGTGGGTTTGAAGGAATACGCCTCTAGAACAACAAGGCCGAAGAAAGGCAAGGACGATGCCTCAACCGCAGCCCAACAAGAGCTCTTGAAAAAGCACGTGCGCGTGTTTTTTCCTTCTCGCAGGACTGTCGAAGCGAGCCGGGGTGGAAGAAATGTTGGTGATCACTCTCTACTCCTCTTCCGGCGTTGGAACATGTTCCCGAGGTATATGTACTGTGCATATGCTTACTGACACTCGCAAAGTCGGCCGGGACGATCTGTTTCCTTGCAAGATGGTGGAACCAGCCGTCTTTTCCACGCAACGTGTTACGAGACTGCAAATCCAAGAGGAAGGGATTGCTGATGCATAGCAAAATCATTTACGTCCGTCGACGAGACTCGGGAGCTCGTGATATGCGGACAGGGTTTGCGTACCTTGGCAGTGCCAATCTCACCGAGAGCGCATGGTAGGCAGACCCCACACACCCCCCCCCCCATCCTCCTCCCATCTCCCCCCTAGCAAATCCCCCTTCGAATCTGACACGGGGCCTTGGGCACCCAACAGGGGCCGACTGGTCAAAGATCGCGCTACAGGAACGCCGAAGATAACGTGTCGTAACTGGGAGTGCGGAGTGGTGATGGCCGCAAACGGCTCGCCATCACACCCGGTGGTTGGAGGGACGCTCGATGGCGGGTCACACGACGACTGGGGGTTGTTCGATGGATGTGTCCCCATCCCAATGCACGTTCCGGCCCCAGGCATGGAAGTGCCCAGTTTAAGTAGCACGGACCCACCTTGGTTTCACCATGATGCATAGGAACCTTAGGTAGGTATGGAGGAAACTACCCTAACCCATTTAGTCTTTGCCAATCGACATGCGCGCGTCCTCAATCTGCCAAGGATCTTACTCAATGTGCATGTGTGCATATGTGCATACGAAACAAATACAGAATTTATCTTGCCATTTTTCCTCGACTGGCGCGTCTTACCATCGCTCCCATTATCGATCTGTCCTGGGTAGGATGGGGCAAGCTCTCATGCAATTGCACGGAGATGCTGGGGGGTTGCGTCAACGGATACATAAAATACCTAAGGCATCCGTACTGATAGTGTGCGGGAGTGGTGTAGGAGTGATGTACTAGTGTAGTACCCGAGGCCGCCGAGCCCCGCGCGCTAATGAAAAAAATCCCGAGAGCGGCAACATCCCTGCTGTCGATCATTTTTGACAGGCGCCACCAAGAATCAATTTCAATGTCGTGGCCGGCTTTGAAATACTAGCTTTCCACAACCGCCATGGCAGGCAATGTAATGTTGCGGATAGGAGCGGACAGCCGCCCGCGGAATTCTATGCGGCGATTGGATTTATGCTCGGGACCTCGCGGCAGGAACTCCGCCGCGGCTGCGGAGGGGAGCTGGGGGTGGAGGCGATACTTTTTCCCCTGGCAGAGACGGGACATCAGCACACAGAGCCGCACACTAACAGCGATGAGCGCAACTTGGCTGTATTTTCGCATTCATTTAAACCCCCCTGGCACGGCTTTGGGCCCAGAGTCAGTTTCCCTTGGATGTAGATTTCTCATCGGTTATGTAGACGTACTAGCCGTGGAATGTCCATTATTACTTCATTGCGACTGTGAACCATACCAGGCTTATGCGCCATGCGTTGGGGCAAATCGAATAAATGCGCGGCGCGAGGAGTGCGAGGCGCATACAGTGGGAGGAGGAGGAGGAGGAGGAGCTCGTAGCGCCCATCCGGACACTAACTGCCCAGTGACCCACCCTCGCATCGCTAAATGCTAGAGCCCTTTTCTTACTCCCGACCCCAGTTGTGCTAGGACTTAGCGGGAGATTCGTAGTTACGTACTGGGTACCCATATCTAGGGCAGTTGACCATGATTCTGCAGGCCGTAGGGTAGGCTTTCTCCGAAGGGTTGTTGACTCCCCTCTTGAGGTGTGAGGTTGCATCTTGCTGCAAGCAAGAAGGCCTGGTATTGGGTATTCGGCGTTATTTTATGGATCTTTCGTTACGGTACGAGCTGCTAGTAGGGAGTGTGAGTCTGATGGTGCATCTTCAAAGCGGGTGCCGGGA
>Ga0164242_10003133_pt1 | contig 18949 bp, 20 predicted proteins | sample OricomgcompostMG_FD_108783 | JGI IMG/M metagenome (GOLD analysis project Ga0164242, IMG submission 108783) | Miracle-Growth compost microbial communities from Emeryville, California, USA - Original compost - Miracle growth compost (MG) ... | reverse complement strand
TTAGCAACTCTTTGAGGTTGCGCGTATTCGGTTGTGTCTTTGCGTAGGCAATTAACTACCCATAATCCCTTGACGGGTGATGTTGTCTTCCACTATCGTGTGATCTGTACCCCTTTCTTTCCCCACTGGAAATGACCGGCGTATCCGCCTGTGAGACTGACACTGGAGTATGGGTTGTCGAGAATGCGAACTGTGAGCTGACGATAAGCCACCATGGTCCGCTCCCTGTGTTCTGTACATGTGTACGTTTGCGAGATCGGTGCACACAGATTATAAGGGAATGGTGCCTTGAAGGCGGAGTGCCTCTCAATTTACCCCGGCAAGCTCGCAGACACGGCCGGAGACGAGGTCGGCGAAGGTTCGTCACTCTTGCATTAAATCGGGCTGGTACCGGCCAATGTTCACCGCCGACTGACAACTCGGAGCGGCCTTAGCGAAACGCCTCATTGTCGACGTCATCCTAGGCGAGGTTGTCCAGCACAGACACCGCATCTGTGGGGTGTCGGTAAGACTCAGCATGGAATAAAGAGAATTTGCGATTATCTTGACTATTCTTGTATTCAGGCTCAAGCAAGCCGCGGCATTGACTCCAGCCCGCCAAGAGATCCAATGGGAGTTCAAATAGAACCACACGGGGCACTTGACTCAATTGCGGGACACGGTAGAGGGGGAGAGAGCGAGAGAGAGTATGTATTAAATAATTGTTCTTTTCCTCTGCGAGAGCGAGTGTGTGGTATTAGTTGCTATCCTACGTGCAACAAACATAGTAAAATCTTTCGATGTGATGGTATCATAAAAAAAAACCTTGGGAGACAAAGACCGCTTTGCGCCCGCCTCCTCCGTCCCCCCATCGCGCCCATCGCGGGGCCTCGAAACGCCATCCCAAAATGCTAACATGCTATAATGCAACTCTGCAATCTCGAAAGCAGAGACACCCCGACATCTCGTTCACGAGAAGCTCGTCCACTCATACCGGCCATCAATATTGACCCAATTACCTTTCTCCATAGCGCTCTCCCAGCCCATCATGACCGCCAGCAGCCGACACCCCGCCGCACTAACAGTGCAGACGACGACGTCGCTCGCCTCCGCCAGGACGGCCAGGTCCATCATGTAGGCCCGCCCAATCAGACTCCTAAGCCGAATTGTCTCGGCGGACGGGACCGGCGTCGAGGCCGGCGACTTGGCGGCGGCGGCGGCGCCCGAGCCCCCCAGCCCCAGGTTCCAGAACATGGGCGCGAAGAACCCGCCCTCCCAGCCAAAGTTCTCGTCGACGAACTTGCGCATTACGCGCCTGTCCGGCTCCTCGTTTTGAGTCGTGGGCTTGCCGGCTAGCTTGATGCGGTCCTGCGCCCGGCTTGCCGCCGCGAACTCGTCCGACTCGTACACGATCGGGTCATCGGACGCCAATATGAGGAATGAGTGTCCTTTGGCAGCCCTATCTTCCAATCCGTTAGGCCCGGTGTGGTTATATTTGTCCTCTTGCAGTAGACGGGCTGTCTCTGCATAGATGTTCAGAGGCATGTACGAATATCGGTACTGATATTCCAAGGGATGAACGTCGCCGCGGCGGACATGGACCCCGATGGCCATGCCGTCTTGTTCTCCTTCTGATCGGGGAACCACCCGCTTGGCCCTTAACTCGCGGACCCTGTTTTCGACATACTCGCCGTCCTCCTTGTTCAGTCTGAAGAGGGCCTCATAGCCTTGGCGAGCAAGGTCGAACATGTTCTCCTGAACAGAGGGATCTATGGGTTGTGGCGCTTGGAGGCCATTCCCCGAGCTTCCGAATATATCTGCAAAGGTTGTTGCCGACACTACCAAGTGGCGCGCCTGGCGAGGGCAAGGAAGTATCTCGTGGCGCGGGGGAGCACGGCACCCCTTGCTCTGAGGGGCTTGGAAGGTATCGGTGTATCTCCCGTATGCCCACCGTGTATCGTCGATGAAAAATGCTCGCCCCTCTTGTTGGGCCAGCCCGAAGGCTGTCCACAACATCATCATGGTCTTTCCTATGCCAGCCTCGGCAGATTCCAGTACGAAGGTCATGCTTGTCTCGCAGACCGACTCCTCTGCCAGACGACCCCTGCCCTCTCCAATTAGGTCGCTGTCGGGAGATTGCTTTAACAAGCCACTCTTTGCTGCGGGTCGGGGAAGGAGCCCATTCTTCTCGGCCTCGCGTACATCAACAAAGTGGGGATCCTGTGGTTCGGAGTCGTGCCCAAAAGCGAGAATGGTGTGGGGAAGAGTATGGCTATGGGAGCGCAGTGCTTCCACTTTACCCGACACCTCCCGACATTTGGCACAGATGTCCGCGTACTGGCTTATGCTCAACGGGAAGGCGTGGTTTTGAGGAATCGAGACGGTCCACTTCGCCCGGCCTCGCTTGTCGGCGACCATGACAGGCGTTGGGAAGTCGGGTAGACTTTCCCAAGCCGCTACACCACTCCGATCCCGTGGACTTGAAGGCCAACTGGGGATGGAGACGACAGGGTCATGGCGAATACCGGAGAAGAGGAGATAGAAGATGAAGACGGTGCCGATAATCCACCCAACGAGGCGTAATGCGCGACTCGGACGGACGAAGCCGCCCAGGCTAGTCGGCGATTTCCGAGGCCGAGGAGCGAGGGCCGGTAGGCCCGGTGATGGTGGTGGCGAGAAGAGGAGGTGGTTGAAGCTGAAGCGGGAGGAAGTTGACGATAGCGGACCTCTGTCGTGGGTGTACGACGCCGCTCTGCGGAGGTTGATTCGGGGCGGCGCCACGATCATTTTGGAATGCCTCGTCCGACTGAGGTCGAGGGTTGGCGGCATGTTTGACCGCCGCAAAACGAAGTCGGGCAAAGGGAGTGAGTGACAAGAACAAAGAAAACCGATAAGAAAACGAGGAGAACTAAGTGAGGGTAGGAGAGGAGAGGACAGCTGGTCGATGGGCCTCACGACAGCCTAGTATCGATCGAGAGAAGAAAGAAGGAAAAAAAAAGGGCGGTGTCTCAGTTGGCAACGCGCCTGCCTCGCATGGGAAAAGAGGGTATTTGATATGTCGGGATAGGAGTGTGGTCGGCAACGCAGTGTGCCCTATCGCTTCTGAGCGAGCCTGAAGGAGTGGTCGTTCTGTGGATCATTGCCGGCCGCCCTCCGAGGTCGTTCCTGCGTATCCCAATCTCTGCTGATTAGGCGGACCAGGAAAGCAACGATCAGATCTTGTCCAGATTGGACCCGGACGACGTCATATAGTCCTGACGGCACCCCCTACCAGGCATGCCAAGGAGGATCCGATAAGTGGGAATGCTTGGGGGAATCTGGGTTCCAGTTGGTTGGCAAGGTTGGTCGCGTGGGGAACGTTGGGGCTTTGTCTGTCCCTTGTCTCTCTCGGTTTTTCGTTTTTGCTTATTGTCCACGGGGCAGGAGTCGGTGCAACCTAGGCGACGATCCTGCAAGGGGCGGACAGTCGGGGCTCTGGAGTCGTGGACCCTCTCGAAATCCCCTTCCTTGAGGATTCTAATTGGTGTTCCTTTTCGGACTTCGAGAACGGAAAAGTGTTGGGTTCTCTTGAGCAGGCGTACAAAAAGAGCATCAGTTGGTCATGTGCCACAGTGAACCATGGACAAGGCCACCCGGTGAAGCTCCTTGCGTCTTGGGATGATGTTTGCCTGGTACGAGTTTTCTTTTCAAAAGGAGGAGAGTCGAGGACAAGAAGGAACGGGCACAGCGCCGAACGGTTGCAGGTCGGATCGACAAACCCGCCATCAAAAACGGCACTTATTCCTCCCGCCGACACCACTTCGTCATAACGGACACCAGGGCAAAATATATGTAGGCGTGCATTGCTCGCTGGGGAGGCTAAGCCCACTTTCACAGCGACGATCCCAACAACCCCTCTCCCAACCAGGGAGCGAGTTCGGTCATTGCTGGCGATCTCTAAAAAAGGGAATCAGGGGGGGTGCTCACACAGGTGCGGGTCACTCGACACGCCGGAAAGAAAACCTGCATTTCTTCTCCCACGGCGGCCAAACGAGGGTCGCACACGGGGTACGCGGGCGTCGTGCCAGCTGGCTTTGCACCGAAACACCCGCAGATGGGCGTTTTGGCGTCCCAGTTGTTGGGAGAGGACCATCGCGCCGCTCCACCAAAAGCGAAAAAAACGAACGACTTGGAGTGACGTTTTGCACGATGATCGCCATTGAACCCTGCACACTCTGAAACGCCCTAAACTTCGGGTCCCTGCGCGCGGATAGCCAATCCCGGGCGAGAAAGGTCAGCCACCCCCGCCCCATCCCGCCTTTGCTTCCCGCGCGAAAACTGTGTACTTCTGAGGCTCTCAATTAATTGCGGGTGAGCAAGGTATGTGGTCAATAGGGGGGGGCAAGGGGGGCTTGGGGGGGAGAGTGTTTTTGCTGGACCCTTAATCCGATTCCATCCCCCTGTTTTTCGGATGGAACCAAGCCCACAGTGGCATCGCCACCTCTGACAGCGCTGACGGCGCTTTTCGTTGGACGGAGCAGTTGTATGAAAGGGAACAGCCCTATATTAAGCAGACTGTAACCGGAGCCTTCTCTACCACCCAAGGCCCCCTTTCCGTCAGCTACGTATTCGCGTAAACTGGCTTATACAGTGTCCCTTCAAGCCCTTTCAAGCCGCGTGTTACAGACAAACGAGGCAACTAGCTGACTGTGTCGGCGTGGATGCCTTCAGCCACCTGTTAAAATAACGCGGTCGTCGTTTACGAATGATATTTATTATACCACTTCAACGGGAATCCGGGGAATTTTCTCAGGGGTTCGGGTACCAGGTTCAGGAACCAGTCAGCTCCATCCGACGGTCACATTCAAACCCGGTTGTTCCGCCAGAAATAAAGTACCACCTAATATGTGTCAACCTCGGCTGCGCATGAGATCCTCGCCCAGTTGTCAAAAATAGCCGAGTTTGTCCCTTTCTCCTGCGTCTCTCTTTTAAGCCTCACGGGATAAAATGTCAAAAAAGGGGCTAGATTGATGAGGGCCAAACGGGGAGACGGAAGGGGAGAGAAAGAGAAGGCTCTAGCGAAGGAATGCTGAAAATCACCAATGGAATGATAAGTCAATTTTGTCCGGCGAATTTGATGAGACAAAAAAGAAACCCAATGTTTGTTTGCCAACCCGATTTCTGCGTCTTCCCGTGTGTTACCAAATAGTCCAAGACCGCTCTGCCATACAGCTCATAGGCAGAGGTAGGTAGGTACTCAAGCGTAGCGCGTCACCCGTATTCTTCAGCTCACTACTCTCACGACCAAGGTATCCTCTGCTGGCCCAAAGGAGGTAGACAGCCTCGAGGATAATTGCATGAAGTATTAGCATCATACATAATAGTCTCTTCGTAAACCTCGCCCGCAAGCCTCGTCTCCCTGCGAGCATGTCTGCTGCTGCTACTGTATTGTACAATACAAGAACCTTCCCCGAAGCCCTTACCCCCCGATACCGTGTTGTGTCGAGAAATAAATTCCACCAATCCAGATGATTATAACAGAAAAATCGCAAGCAATGCCTTTTTTGCCCAATATATGAGACACGCCCCATCGAACCTAGTCCGCGAGGACTTCTCGGGGGGAGTCTTTTCTTCAAATTCTTGACTCCCTTCCCTCCCAAATCTCCTTCTTCCCCGAGACTATGGTACAAACCCGACCTAGTCGAGACCCTGAAATCGCCGCAGGAACGACGAGTCGGCTGAAACTGTCAAACGGCAGAATGGAAAAAGAAAGAAAAAAGACATGCCAGGGTATAACGTGGATAATAGAATCAAAAGTAAAAACGAATGCCCCCCCCACTCCCATGGAACTCCGACCTCACCGGCGCTATGTCAGGGCTTGGACGGCATCAGTCATATCCAGAACCCTCCACTTTCCAACTCGAAATCCTGCCACGCAGAAACTGGCGCGCTTTTGCTTCACGCCTCTAGCGCCACCGGATTCGGCTCGTTCATCAACGAAGCCCGCTGCTTCGACAGGAGCTGGAGTTGAATTGGGGGGTTGGATGAGGCTTCCGCCGCGCCGCTGGCGACCCTGACGCTGCCGCGGCTCCCCCGAACGATATGGCCAGTCTCGACTCGGTCTTGTATCATCTCGTCCAGCATCTTGCTCATTTCATCCACGCTCTTCGTCCGTACCCGGGGTTGTGACGTCTGCCTGGTCAGAGAAGGCCTGGGGGAGGTTTTGGAAGGGCTGGTCTCCGCGGCCGAGGGCTGCGGCTGCTCCGGTACTTGCGATGAACGGATCTCGGTCCGTGATTCTACACGGTCCGCGACATCTCTCGAGCGAGCCGCACTCCGGAGTGCTGCCAACATCCGGTCCTTGTCGTCGAGCCGTGCCCGGAGTTCGGCAATTTCCGCGTCCTTGTCCTTGATGAGTGCCGAGACACTGTGGTCTTCACCAACCATGATCGCCTTGCCGCTTGAAGACAACCCGACAGACGCCCTAGAGTGGCTAGCCCGACGCGCTTGCAAGAGCCTCTTCTCCAGAGTTTGGATGTATCGGTTCTTGTCTGCTAGGTCGGCCTGTAAGGCCTGGTTCTGCGACGCTAGCGAAGCGGTGCCGTCCCCGAACTCGCCGAGGCTGTCCTCATCGTCTGCTGCGGGTTGCTCCTTATCGCTCGAGTTTCGGCGTCCGTTCGATAGCCTCCCGATCGTCGAGGTTGATGTCATCGATCCAGTCCTCTCCAGCAACGGCCTCGAGCCGTTGGTTGTCATTATGGACGACCTGATGGAGCTTTGCGAATATCGTGGGTGCATGCCTAGGGAGCTGTATGAACCGCTCGCGTTGACGCCCGTCGACTTTGAGCTGAGAATCAGTCGGTTGAGGTGGTCGATCCGCTCCTTGAGCGCCGTTCGGGCAAGCTGCATCTCCAGCATCTGCTCCTCGTGGCGATGTTCGGCCTCCTTCTCGCGGGCGCGCTCCACCTCGACATCTCGGACCTTCTCCTCCTCGTCGTCATTGTTGCTGGAACCGCTGTTCTTGGCTTTGTTATTTAGTTCTCTCTTCAGCTCGGCAATTTCCATGCGGTAACGTTCCAGCAGCACCCTCGCTCCGCCGTCACCGCCGCTGCCGAGGGCCTCCTCTGCCCGTTTGGCGTGGCTGACAATATTGTTCTTTGCTCTCGAGGCAAATTTGAGAGTGTTGATCGTCTCCGCGGTATGGGTGTTCGCCGATGCCATACTTCCAGCAGCGCCGATTTGGATAGTGCAAAGAATGCTAACGAGCGAGTTGCCCGATAGCGCGCCTTGGAGGAGCCGTGTCAATTTACTGTCCCGGTACGGCAGGTGCTTGCCGTCCTTGTCGCTTGCCTTTCCTTCCTTGTCCTTGCTATCCGAGAGCTTGGCGATCACGGTTCCCAAGGTCAGCAGACTCTTGTTGATGTGAGAGCCCTCTGTCCGGCGTTCTTTCGTCTCCGCGGCCTTTTCCGAACCCGCCAGATCTATAAGACTCAGTGTGGAAACCCTGACCCCCCCGGGCAAGAGCCCCGATCGTTTGTTATCCGTCGCAGGGTTGCCGGGGATTCGTTCTCGGCTTTCGACGACAATCTGCACTACGGCATGACTTCTCGAGCTTCGGGCGTTGAACTGGGTGCTGGCCGTCCTACGAGCCTGGTCGCCACGGGCAATCACGCGTAGGAGCTGAGTCGGACTCTGCACGATCTCCTCCTTGAGTGGGCTAGCATAGACACCGCGCTTGCTATCTTCTCGCAGCTTAATCTCCTCTTGGGCGACGTTGGCGCCAACCCCGTTCACCGTCGGCATGCTTAGGAGGTCGTGTATCCTCTCGTTGTAGATTTCCAAGTAGCTGACACGAAGCAGAAACTCCCTCGAGGGAGTCTCCCGGATATAGGAGAAGATGTCGGTGATGGCAAGCGGGATCACACCGGGGGACGAGGCGGTTCCCTGCATGGAGAAGGTCTTACCGGTGCCGGTCATACCATAAGCAAACACGGTCCCGTGATAGCCTTCCATGACTCGTCGGACCAAGCGCTTTGAGGTGTGGTCATACACCCTCGAATTATCATCATGGGTCGTGAAGACATTATCTGTGGTGCGAGAGTCAGTAACGAGATATTTACGAGGCCCTGTAAAACGACGGGGGTTGCTGACCGTAATAGTAATCGCCGCCTTCCTTGCCCCGGTATCCTATTAGCGACTTCCTCCCATCTACCATCCACTCGCCCTCTGTCTTGCCGTGGTCCTGACCACCAGCATCGGGCCTGACTCTGACGCTGACAATGACGTTCCCCTTGCCCTCGGTCTTCGAGACCCGTTTGCTGCTCGACGAGTCAAGCTTTTGCTGGGCGATATCAATAATATCTTCGTACTGAGTGGCGGATGTGGAGTAGGAATCCTGGGCCGATGAGCTTCGGCTCTGAGGTGGTGATGACACGCTTAGGATCCCGTCCGAGTTCCTCGCGCTCCCACGCGCCACAGCTTTGCCATCGCCAGTCCCGTTGAGCAGGCTGGGCGTTCCCGAGAACTGGTAGTTCGGAGTGGTCGGTGTTTTGGCTTTTTGCGACAAGCCACCCGAGAGCGGGCTCGGAGGTAGGCTCGTCACTCGATTATCGCCACGAGGCGGGTGAGGGAAGGAGTTGATGCTGACAGTCTTCCGTAATGTCCTGCCAGCTCCATTTATGCCGGCGATGCCGGATACTGAGCGTGGTTGGGGTAGTGCGGTTGTCGGCGGCGGCGTAGCAGGAGGAAGGAGGTTGGTTGACGGCGCGCGAAGCCCCGTTCTTGGAGCCATCGGTGCCAATTTGGTAGCGGGTGTCGGCACACCGCCGGTACTTTTGCGGGTTTTACCCACCGGTAAGGCGGGGAGTGCCATTGTCGGCGGCCCGTTTGACGGCCGCGACGGTCTCGGAAGCGAAGCTGACATGGTGAAGCTTTGTCCGGCAAGCTAGATAATATGTTTGGTGGGCGGCTGGCAAGCGGTGACCGGCTTGCTTTTGCTGTAGTGACTGGGAGTTACGGGACACAGAGGCAGCTGGTACGGCCCATCAAAGTCGCAGGGCCTGCACTCCCTATATTGGGCGTCGAGTGACCCTTTCTCTCCTTCTCGGGTGGCGTTCTATTGCGTCCCCGATGTCATTTGTTAAAGGAGGTCCCAGAATAGCGATAGCGGTCCAGGACCAAACTTCCCAGTCGACTGGGGTGGTGAAACGTTATTATGCGATGGCAGTGCGCACGCCCTTTTCATCAGATGAAAAGCACTGCAAAATGTCTGTCAGGGTGGCTGGGTAACTTGATCCCTGACCGGGGTCTTGGGCGGCCGTGGAAGAAACAAATACCAAACACGGATGCGTACCGGGAAGAAAGTAGGTAAGGATGTGGATTTAGAGGCGTCCGGCCGTGGATCTTGCGCGACCGAGTAGAGGGGTTTCCCGTCGATCTCGCAAGCGACGTTCCTAATGGAATCGATGTTTCTGGAACACAGGTTGGGCCAGGTAATGCGAGTCGAGCCCGGTAAAGTGAGGTATACTCTTCGTTGCTCAAGACTCGGGCGTTGCACATCCGATTGTGTCGCTGTTACCCAATGTGGTCGACGACTGGGGGTGCGCGGCGAAATGAATGGCGAAATATGGTCCAGTTGAGTGAGCAGGGCACCAAGGCAAGGTAAGAGGGAGAGATAGAGGAAACGGAGAAAGAAGGGCGGCGCTGGGGTGGATCCTGTCTGCGTGGGACTCGAGAACGGTGGTGAATCAGGAAGTGTCGATATTGACTCGGAAGGGAAGTTATGTCTGGCACTAGTAATGATCGTAGAAGACCGTCGACTCTGTATTCTGAGCGAGGGGCAAGACAAAGGTGGCGAACGGAAGGGCGAGAATGTCGTCCAAGGGAGAGTACTATGTTTGAGTAAAACCGCGTAGAGTAAAATCGCGTGGAGGGAGTTATGACGGGGCGGAAAGACGATGCGCGAGAAGCGCGGGTTGTGAAGGAGCGAGCGAGGGTTCGAGGGACGATTGGCCCAGCAATGCCCAGAGAGTGGCAAGCGTCTGTGTGCAAGGGGACAGACAGACGAGCAAGACGAGCCAAGAGCCAGTGACGAGAAAGCTCCGGTTTCTTCCCAATGACGAAACCGCACGCAGCAAAAAGCACGTTGGGCCCAAATTATGGAAGTGGATTGTTTTCCTGAACAAAAAAAAGGAGTTTGGATATTATTATTTGGGATATTGGGGGGGCGGCCACCACCGCGAAGCAAGGCGGGACTTTTTTCTTCGTCCTCGTCTTCACCCTCGCCCTCGTCACTCTTAGCCCTGCTTGCCCCTTTCCGCTCGGCGGATGTATATACTATAGCAGGATGTATACCAGAAGTACCTCGTCACGGCCCAGGGCGCTTTTATGAAGTGGTTTTTGGAGACTAGTGAAAGTGGACTAGTCTCTTTCCATGGTTAATGCACAGGCGAACCCCTGTCTATCCCCTGCACAGACACCTCGAATTGATGAGAAGAGTTTAGCGGAGCAAGGGCCGTGCTGAGGAAGCACGAGCCGGCATGACAACCCTGAATGACGGTAACTAACGGGTACCTCGACGGCTCTGGTGTGGTACCTGCGCATGAACGAGGTAATAGTGTACCTGGGAGTAGCCACACTGGCGAGCATCGGTATTAGCCACCACTCTCTGTGAGTCGGGGCAGCACGGATTCCGGATACAGAGTCGCATGGTAATTAATGTACGGAGTATTATAACGGTGTACTACGTAGTAGTTATCCAGATGTCCCAGGACCTTTCCTTCCAATTCCCCGGCGCCCTTTTTCCATTCCTTCCTCTCGACCCTGTGGCCTGTGCTCTGCAAGACGATGCACAGGAGCTGCCGACAAGTGGGACGGTCGACGGGGGAGTAGCCGAGAGGGCGGGGAAGGAATGGAACTTTTTTTGCATCGGTACACGAACTGGACGGGGGCCAAGTCGAGTTGGGTAACCTGTTTATGCCCAGGGATTGGGTGCAAAAGCAACCCCCTCTCGAGGTACCGAGCTATTCCCTGCATCTCCCGAGGCCGCAGATTGCGAGCTGAGCAGCTACTTCTGCTAGTGCAGTCCATTGGAGCGAGCCTCCCTTTTCCCTGCATCATTCTCAGGGATGCCAATGCTCCCCAGAAACGGCGAGGGAGGTGTCACTTACGAAGTAGGCAGTTGAATCTATCGATTTCCTGGTGCAGGCGCGCACGTCCAGAACGCATATTAATACCTACGCAGATGCAGGTGAGTCAATATGATGGCCGACATCCTAATTTTCCATGCGATGTAATCATTATGCGTATATCTCTAGGCTAGGTTTTCCCTTCTGCCAGAGCAGCCAGAGTACCTTCGTCGGTGCCGAGCCCATGTCGAGGTAGGTACGCAGTACTTCCAAAGATCCCAGTACACCACAAGGGCGCCGGGCTCCTTTTTCCTTTTTTTCTTTTTTCCTCCCCTTGCTCCTTTTCCCCAGGGCGTTGACCAAGTGACCAAAACTACACTATAGCCAAACTGAACCAAGCGTCTCGAAGCCGAGCCGCAAGCTCAGCCCAAGAACGGCCCTTCTTCCAAGCCACTCTTCTCGAGTTTGTTCTAATCATCAAATCTTTCCCCTTGCGAATCAGGCGCACGAACCACAGAGTTCATCATCGCACCGCAATTTCCCCCATCCCCCTCCCTTCGAAGGCCCCCATCCTCAAGGGCGGCGAGCTTGGTTCAAGCCCGTGCGCATATGAACCAGGGGTTCGGTTGTGATGTGTGGTGGCCACTGGTGCTCGACCCGTCACTAGCGCGCCAACTGCCCAATCGATATCTCCAATCTCCACCGGCCCTGGCATCATCAGTTAATCATCACACCCACCCAGAGTTCTTTGCGCGTTGGACGGGAGTGGGCCGCATGGCAGCCAACCACACCAACTCGCAAGAACAGGCCGGCGAGGACAACCGTTACTCGTGACCGTGCAGCATGGGGGGCTCAGGGGCAGGTCATTGGCGAATAGACCTGGAGGATTCTCAGAGCTCAAGTTCGTCGTAATGTATGGATACAACTGCAAGGTCAATTGTGTAATTGTAATTTCACCTATCAGGTGGTGTGTTGGCCGATCTGACGGCAACAACATTGCCTCTGCGTACCTACCTGATGACAAGTCACATGCAAACTAACAAAGGCGATGTGAGGGGAAAGGAATACCCCAGACCCCGGGATACGCCTCTCGTCACGCTAGTTGTGCACAAATGTCCGAGATCGACCCTGATATGACCTTCACGCCATGAGGCAGGCACGGAAGGCAACTGCTCGTTACCACAGCATGACAGGCGACCGGAGAGGGACGGAGCGGAGCAATGTCGTCGACCTGGGTCGACCTACTGCGTGTAACTCTGACCAAGGTGGCCGCCACAACGGGGGGATTAACCATGCTGAGACGCTGAGAATGACCCCAATTCCCTTCCTTGTCCCATACTTTGTTCGATACTTTGCTCCAGTGGGGGTCCTTCGGTCTGGGGTGGGCCATCCCCGGCGCCGTTGGGCCCGGATCCGGAAGCCGTCAAAGAAGCTGGCTATCCACTACGTACCCTCGCAAAAGGGTACTCATTACCCTCTCAATAAGGCAGCCCCCTCAACTCGAATACAAGCTCATTCGTTTTTCTTCCTGGACGCTCGCCGACTTTCAAGCCTCCCAACTCGTCGACAAACCACCATACCAACACATCTCTGCTACTCAGTTCCCCCGTCCCGTCCACCTTCGTCTCAATGGCTCCAAGCAGCCGTGGAGGGCTTCGGAAGGGTACCGCAATAACACTTTGTCCCATCAATCGAGGCCGCTGATAACTGTACGGCTCCGCTCTCCGACGGCAACCACTCCGGGAAGAGGAGCACTAGCCTCGAACCTGGCAAGACTGATGATCCTTAAAGACTAGGACCGGAGGCATCAGCCCCTCAATCATACGTAATAGTAGAGGCCGAGAAGATGCTCGTCCCACAAACCTACGATCCTGATACCTACAATCCCGACGACCGAATGCCATGGACGCCGGAGCCGGAGCCGTATGACCCCGATACCTATACAGCATGGGGCCGGAAGCATTTTGGCGATGACTGGTACGAATTACGAAGGAATATGCTTGAGGAAACGAACATCTATCGTCAGTATGATAGTCTCAAAGCTTAGGATAAAGTACTAATACCAAAGAACAGAATCCTCTGGCGCCAGACGGTGCTTCTTGCTTGCATGACAGACACTGGCAATATTGCTGCAGGGGCCGCCCCTTGGCTTCTGAAGAAGGGATTTGTGCCGCGTCGAAAGAGGCTGAATCATATTGACTGATCCCGCCCCTGCTTTTTAATATGGATATTGCAGCCTTTAATCACCAATAAGCCAACACGCCCAATGTATCCCTTCCGTCCCTGGATGGATCTACAACCAAAACCAGGCAATGCAATGATTAGTATCGATGTTATTTCATACATTACGACGAACAGTGGTTCCTTTTGCAGATATGCGACGATGCAACCATTACGGTTCGATCCGCCTTCGGTCAAATCTTAACGTCGCACCACAACCCTGCAAGTTCTCACGTTCGGCCAACGACGCCGGTGACTGCGTCTTTTCGTCCGAGCCTTTAAGCTTGCGCTCGGATCTAGCGACAAAACATGGGAAATCAAGAGAGAAATGGTGACACATTAGGATATCATATTCGATGAGAAGCCGTCGGGGATCTCGTCCGAGTTGCACCCGCGCAGCCACCTAAAACCGTTGCTCCTTATGGCTAGCAAGGCTATCCCCGCCGTAAGACAAATCGCCGGGGTGACAAATCGGTAATGTGCGTCGCCAAACTCATCGGAAACTTCGCCGCGTGGAGACAGTACAAAGGACGCCGGTGCCTCCGTGGATGGCTGGACGAGGACGGGCGTCTGAGAGTATCTATAATGTTTCATCTGGTCATGTCGTAATACTAGGATGTAGAATAAACAGTCTGGATCTTTCCCCAGCCGACGACCCTGTCCTTGCAACTCCGAGAAACGACGACCCCTGCATTGCGATGTCTGGTTGCGAATCTATCAACATGCTAGTAATCCTTACGTATACTCCGTACAGCTTAAGGAATTAGCCCCGAAAATAGAGTAGGTTCGAATCGCGGTTGGCTGTGATACCCCTTCGATGCAGAAACACGCCCCCACAGTCTACCACATAAACATGGGTGGCGAGGTTCCTAGGTGGTATCGTGGGTATCTGGTATCTCTAGAATCTAACATTGCCACGTCGCATGGCGCCCAATGTCCATGTCCTTTCGGCACTAGATCGGGTGCGCCTCGTTCAAATAGCACGTCTCAAAGACGACCGCATCTGGGAGTATGTCCGGGGGTATGGAAGGGAGGGCATGTCTATCCGCCCCATTCAAATCCGTTCAGACTAGCCGCACGCCACGGCCCACACTCCGGGTCTCAAAGACCTCGACGAGTCCGGTTCCGACAGCCTCCTGCAGAATCCAGTCAAACGAGAGGCCGTAGAATTCCTTCCACTTCCTCGTCCGGCCGGGAAGGATCCCGACGAACTCGCCGCGGGACCTCTTCGCCAACCCGGCCGCATCGCTAGCTATGCCCCCGTCCCACTTCTCCCGCAGGGCCGACTCGGGGGCCTCTCGGAACTGTGACTTCTCTAGTATTGACACTAGGTGCTCCAGCGCCGCGGATACTAGCTTTAGGTAGGTTCCGTGTCCGGGCACCGCCAAGCTCAGATCTCCCGGGCCGGATACCAGATCGATGGCCGGCCCACCACCCCTGCCGGCCCCGCTTCCACCCGCCTCATGCAGGGCCCCTGCGCCGCCGACGGCGCCCATGGACCCGGACGCGGCCTGAGAGACGGCCTGGAGGCTCATGAGTGAATACCGATCCTCCGGCCGGGAAAAGGCCCCCGTAGCGCTACCGGCATCCTGGCCCGAGTGCTGAGCGGTAAGAAACCCGGCCCGGACGAGCTGGTCCGTCTGCGCATGCGACAGCCCCGGCGCCGGAGGCAGCCCCCTCTCCCCGCCCCGCGGGACCACCACGCGCGGCACGCGCACCGCGGCCGGGTTCTCCCTCAGGAACGCCACTAACGCCCGGCCCGTGGCCTCGTCGAGGTCCGCGCAGCCCGCGACCATGCCTTCGAGGTCAGCCGTGAGGACGAGGGCCTCTCCGACGCCTCCGCGGCGCGGGACCACGATGCGACGCAGGGCCCCCGCGCGCGTGAGCTCGGCCGTCTCGCGCTCCACGGCCGTGGGGCCGGCGGAGAGGAGGAGGGCCTGCACGTGCGCGGCCGTCGCGACGGGGGGAAGGGAGGTGCGGTAGCGGAGCACGGTGGCGATGCGTACGGAACCCATGCCGGCGTGCGCGGTGGGCATGGGGTCGAACATGTGTGCGCGCGCATAGCGGAGGGCCTGCGGCACGTCGCGGAGGTTCGGGTCGTTGGCTAGGGCGCGCACGAGGCCGTGGTCGGGGAGTCTGTCGTCGTCATCGTGGAAATAGTCGTCCGCTCCGTCGTCATCGATGCTCGGTGCTTGTTTCTTCCCGGGCCCCCTGCGGCCAGCGGTAGACTTTGTACGCGGCCATGAGGAAAGAGAGGAGCTGGAGGCTGAAGCGGAGGACGAGGTGTGGCCGGGGTTGCGCGGCTTGGCAGATGGCTTCTTCTTAACACGCGATCCTCCCAGGATTGATCGCAAACTCATGTCGATAGCAAAAGAACATGGGTTCCCTGGCTCATTGTAATCTCGAATGCCCCAATTGGGAGATAAATCTACCAAGGTCGTTGGTCACAATACTTTGCCACTACGTGGAAAATGTGCAGACGGCTCGCGCTCCGGCCAATCACCCGGCTGGGTAAGCCTCGCCGCTTTAGTCGCGCGACGTCGCGCTACCTAGGTGAGCCAGGCAGCCATGCGTGAGCCCTCCAGATTATCGTAAGTCAACAAAAGAAAACATCTCTCGGTTACCACCTCTGCCGGCCGCGCTTAACCCTCACATTTTTCACATCATTGCCCGCTCTACCTGTGAAGGGCGAAAGGAACACCTTCAAACCATCCAATACTCTTGGTTATGGCACCGCTTCGACGTCAAGCAGATCGAATATCGAATATGCACGCCGACTTGAAAGCGACGACCTACACGACGAGGTTATTTATCTTCGCACCGTCACGAAATGTCACACCCCTAGAGCTCATCTACCAGGAACGCGGCCGGATCACTCGCCATTAGTCAAAACTCCAACACTCGCGCAAAAACTGCGAGGCAGGGAGTTCCCCGTCACCCGAAGCGGACTCCTTGGAGACCTACTTCATCGGCTTCGCAAGTCAGTTCAGGCTCCGCCGCTGGAAACCAGACTGGTTTGTCAAGTACAACTATGTTCTGGCAGCGGCGCTCGATGGCGGCATGCAGGTCCTGGTGTTCCTCCTTATACAGTTCTAGGAGGTGTTGGACCGGCTGATCGATACAACGCTCCCAGACCTGCAAGCCCTGATCCCACCGATAGCCTATCTCAGAAGAGCCTGTTTTCCACCTGCAAGAGGCTTGGAGACACGATCCCCTTCGAAGACTTTTCGCCTCAATTTCGGACTTCCAGACGAGTAATAAAAACTTATGACGTCTTCCGTTGTCTCGGCATCTTGCAGCGCCTCGGGGCCTGTCTACTCAAGATGTAGGTTCAATAAGTGCTCGTATGGGCGTATAACTACCAACGGGCAACTGGCCGGCTTGACGTTGGGCACCACATTGGTGGCACTTGAGCACATACTGACCAGTGAGGTATCGCTTGCCGCGAAATGGACTCCGTCCATATCTTGTCATATCCGCTGGCGGCCGAAGTGGTGCCTGTCATCGTGAGCGATTTGGAGCATCTCGATGATTAGCTGCTTTGGCACTACGTCGGGGTGTTCCTTCCCTCCGACTCACGATTGTATACGTTGATTATCTAGTGATGAAAAGATGTTACTGGTACGAGTATTATGTGCTCTATCTAAACGCCCGTATGAACTTCTAAAGCACTAAGAACTGCTGGCCTTTCTAACAGCTTATTTGCCCAGGCTGACAAATGAGGAAAATCGACCTTTAAGCCCGTAATAAACGCCCCCGCCCAGCGATACAACACAAATAAGTAAGCGTCGACGGCGGTAAATGAATTTCCTACTGCGTAAGTCGTCCCAGAAGCACGCATTTTGCTCTCTATCAAAGCAAAACTCTGTTCGAGATTCTTTACCGCCTTGTCTCGAACGGCAGAGTGTAGCTTCGGTTCATCAACCAGTCTTTCCGGCCTGTAAAGTCCGCCATATGCTTGGCCATGTACTACTCCTCCAAGATAATTGAACCACTCATACACACGGATAGTGTCTAGAGTTGTTTGACCAAGAAATTTTCGATCAGGCACCAGAGATGAGATGGCAGTTGCGATCGCCGGAACCTCCGTGATGATTTCGCCGTTCATCTTTAAAACTGGCACCCGCTTCTTCGGATTGAGGGCCTTGAACTCCTCCGTAAACCGCTCGTCTTCTGCCATGTCGACCTTGGCAAGAACAAGTTGGAAGTCCAGCTCCGCCTCAATGAGCAAAATATGCGGCGCGATCGAACACGCTTGGGGTGAATACCAAAGGGTTAATTCGGGTACAGAAGTCATTTTGCTGATTCAGTAAAGCTTATTGATTAAGAAGCAACGGGGATTGAAAGTGTATATTAGAGTCACAATCTTGCATTGACTTCGAGAATTTCGAGTAATTTATATTGAATCGATGAGTCGTACGAAGAAGTGCAAGGCGAGCATAGATGTCATGTGCAGGGCGCGTATACTATGTGTAGGGCGCGTGACTGCGCTAGATGCCATTGATTACTTTGATGTCAGAGGGCTCCGTTAGAGTGGCTTAACAGAAAATGGGCGTGCTTTGAAATTCGTCACACTGCTTCAGTCCACAATAACATAATATTACTAAATCATGTGGCGAAACCCATTCCAGTTCTGCAGGATGTTAGCCTGAACCTCCTTATCTACTCTATGGCTATGTACATGAAGAGGCAACCCACTTCAACTTAGAAGTCCTCAACACCACTAGTCTTCTCTTTGAGAAAAACGCCTCCGGCATCAACACCATCGATATTAGCCCTATCCATAACACCACCCTGTTTCACCATGTCCGACCCCGTCAAGGCGCGATATCTTTCTTCGTCAATTGAAGCGAGAGTCGAGGCTGTCTTCTTAGGGGCGAGGCCATACAGCTCTTGAAAGCTCATGATCATCGGCCGCCAGCAGTCGGGGTCGATCCGATTAGCATGGCCAGCCAAACGCAGATCGTTCCGAACATGTGTTCGGACAACCTTCACCTCGATCGCCAACAAGAAACCCTTCAGGTCAGGGACATCCTGCATCAACTCTGTGCCGATAACCAACTCTGCTTCCATCTGCACAGGACATTCGGTGATGCGAGGAGGTCGAACAAGATCCGACGGGTGCGGTGTCAAGCCGGATCGTCCAAATTTGTCTTTGCAGTATTTGTATCCAAGTATTTGTTTTGCTGCAGGGATAACAGAGGTGCCGGTTGTTTTCGCAATGGCATTGATATAGGGTCCCATATCTTCGCTTGGAAGGTTGAGGACACATTGTTTGGTGCGCAGAAGATTGATCGTGGTCTGTGAAACCGTAGCTAATCCCAGTACGCATCGATGACCGAGCCACCAGGCTGATGACATGGGCCCAATGTTGGCGGTTCCATCTTCATTCTCAGTCGTGATCAGTACGACTGGTGTGCCCCAGTACATGATGGCTGGCGTTATAACTGAGTGCGTGGCTGAAGACATAACTGAATAATTCAAGTAATGTTTTTACGACTGGGAAGAGATCTGTAGAAAGAGTTTCGATGTATTGCTCTACGTCTCGTCTCCTGCACTGCACCATCTCCTTATATACCAGCGAGAGACATAAACTTCTTTCATTATAGGGCCCGTGCAAGAAGTAATTGTATTATTGGTTAGTT
>Ga0164242_10003132_pt1 | contig 18959 bp, 12 predicted proteins | sample OricomgcompostMG_FD_108783 | JGI IMG/M metagenome (GOLD analysis project Ga0164242, IMG submission 108783) | Miracle-Growth compost microbial communities from Emeryville, California, USA - Original compost - Miracle growth compost (MG) ... | reverse complement strand
CGTATGCTTCCAGACATTGGTCTAGACATCATGAATGCGCTCCATACCTATGGATTGCTACGTGCCGTTGAGATTGACAACATTGTGATGTATCCTGGGCCCAACGCGCCTTGCCCACTTCGAACGATCGTTGACTTCATGAATAATGGTGAAGAGTCGAAGGATGATCAGGAAGTCAAGCTGGATAACCGCATTCTAGAAAATCAGAAGGCAGACCAGGCTCAAGGCCAACTAGATGTCGCGGCTAACATTCTGCGCCAGGCCGATGATCTCGAAGCAGAGGCAGCTAAGAAGCGCGAGCAGGCTTATCGCCTTGTTCCAAGCCTTCGCCCACAGGTGACGGCTAGTCCAGAAGTAACCGAGGCATCGGAATTTGCTGAGGCTGACACCAGGGCTGAACCACCCGTAGAAACCCCTACGGAGCCCACACAGGCCCTAGACGAGTCAACAACTACTCTGACGCCCTCGGAGCCAGAATTGATCATTGACCCTACACTACCTGATGATGTGAAGGCTGCTTTGGCGGCAGCTCACATCCAGTTTACTGAGACGGCTCATATCCAGCTCGCTGAAGCAGTTCAAGAGCTAGTCGATGAGGCAGAAGGCAATCAGGTTGATGCCAGTGATGATGCGGTTCAAGCCTTCTTGGATCGTGTTGCTCATCGTGAGGATCTAGCGGATAAGGAACTTCAGGAGAGCTTGAAGCCCAAGAAACCAGTAGGCCGCCCTCGTAAGGATGGTCTTCCTGCTGGTTCAGTGAAAGAGGCTCCACCTGCTCCTAAGAAGCGTGGTCGACCACCTAAGGCGAAAAAGTGAAGCTAGAAGCCATCCTTGAACGTATCCATGCTGAACGTCAGCGCCAAGCAGATCTGCCTGGATCTGAATGGGATGCCAAGAATACTCCAGGTGAATGGGTAGCCATTGTTAACCATTACGTGAGTGCCGAGGTTCGTCGTAATGGTATGGTGCCCGAAGCCGATGAGTTTCAGGATAACCTGATCAAAGCAGCCGCCGTCATTTTGGCTGCTTTGGAGAATCTTGATATCATGAAGGGTCGTGGCGAACTTCAATAATGCGTTTTGAGTGTCTGGTGTATTAGAATCCTGGTTAGTAACACGCTAACCAGGATTTCTTTATGAGTAGGAACTACCGATCTAAAGCATACGCCCAGACTACCAAGAACGTTTCTTTTGGTGTTCCTATGGCGAAACCGCAAACGCTTTATGATAATCGCGGCCCATTCGGTCCAGGTGTGGCCCAGGATATCTTCGAATGTTATGATAGTGACGATTATGCTGAAGAGTGCTGTGATGCCGATGATGGTAGATACTATCATGATCTTGACCCAGCCGATTTATTCGATGGTGAGGAGCTTCAAAGCTACCATTTTCAATACCAGCCCGGCCTAGATCTTGAAACGACTCGTGAACTAGAAGCTCGTCTACGTAATGCTATTCGAAAGTTCGAGAGCTCCTGGAACAAGATGTCTATCTATGCCCTCAAATGGCATTACCTCATGGAAGAACTTGAGGAAGATAGCCAGCTGAAGAAGCAGTTTCTGGATATTCAGCTCATGAGAAAGCTCAAGGGTAGTGATTGTGTCTAATGCCACGGTCTATGCCGAGGAGTATCGTCGCAAGTATTCCGATTATATTGGTAAACTGAATGAGCAAATCCGCGACCTCAAGGCTAAGAACGACGAGCTAGAGGCACAAGTCGTCACAGGTAGGATGTTTGAACTCATGATGAAAGCGGTTCATGAGAACGCTGTAGTCAAAGGGGCCTGGGACAAATTCATGATGACCCTTAGGATGACTGGTTATGACGGTAGCCAATGATTGGGCCAAACTGAGCGAAGAACTCGAAGTAATCAAGCGTGATGCTTACCATGAGGGTTATCAGAAGGCTATGGATGACTTCGGTGACTCAAAGACTAAGCATGAAGCAGCATTGGTCAAACTGAGAGAAGAAATCCATGCCTGGCATCGCATCATCTACCAGGTTCAGGAAACCTGGGCCAAGCACACTAACCAACCGGCAAGATGGGTAGATCCATCAACTCACAAGCATCACTACCAACCACTCTTCCCCGCACATCATGAAAGAGTAGGCGAGCACTACGTCAACATGCCGGATGATCTTGACCACTTCGTGATGGCAATGGATCAGTGCATCAAAATGGCCGCTGACTTCAAGATGCTCCTGGCGGAGTTTGAGAAAAATCCAATCGTTAAGGCCCAGTGGGATCGCCTACTTGTAGCTATGAAGATGACAGAAGAATGACTAAGGCTCCTTTCAATAATCCGAACCATAAGGATGAGATAGATCTAACGATCCAGGATCTCCTTCCATCAACGTCTCAGGATATCTACCAATCAGTTTCTGATAGCCTATATAGGAAGATGTGTGATAGCGTGGGTGTTCCATCACCCTATACCGTGACTGTCAACCAAACACCAAGTTGGTCAACCCAGATTATCAACAAGTCAACTACGGTAAACGCTCCTTATACCTGGAACGTAACGTATGATGACTTCTACCCCAAGGCCTATCTAGCCGTTCCACAGGTTTCTTGCCAGGATACCAAGGTCGGAATAGTGATGGAAGATGACTCCGTTGAGCACATCACCCGCGAAGAATTGGTTAAATACATTGGTGAACGGAAGCTCGTTCAGGAGAACGAGGTGGTTCGCAAAATGTATGACCGCTTCCAAGTTGCGGTCAAACTCGCGAGGAGTGACGACGATGGCGACACAGGAGTTTGAGGATTCAATCGAACGCATCCTAGCAGAGCTGGAACCAGAGCATGTTCCAGCCGAGTTCGTCCAAGGTGCTTGTATCACAGATAGCGATGATGAAGTCTACGTTATCAGTCGTGAAGAGCTAGAAGAGATCATGCTTGATGAGACATCTCTGGAAGATCAGGGTATCAGCGAGATTGGCCTCATTTTGAATCTCCAAGAAGTGAAGGATACGATCCTACATTTCTCAGAAATCATATTGAAGGATATCGCGCTCTGAGTGTATATTCTGGTTTGAGACTAAGCACTCAAACCAGAATAACCAAGGAGTGTAGAATGACCCTTCAAAGCGATGTCATTGGTAATGACCGCTATATTCCAGTCCTAGACCACGGTTTCGTTGGTCTGGTTGACCATATGGGTAGCGATTCCGCTATCGTCAATGCAGCTCGAGTTTCTTACGGTAACGGTACAAAAAGCGTTCGTGAGGATCGAGGGCTTATCCGTTACCTGGTGCGTCACAAACATACCAGCCCCCTTGAGATGGTGGAAGTCAAACTCCACCTCAAACTGCCTATTTTCGTTATGCGCCAGCTAGTGCGTCACCGCACTTCGAGCCTTAATGAATATTCGGGTCGCTATTCGGTTCTTACCGATGAATTCTACGTGCCTAACGTCGAAAACATCAAGCCGCAAAGCACGACCAATAAGCAGGGTCGTGGTGGCCAACTAAGTGTCGAAGATGCAGCTGAAGCTCATATGATGATTCAGCAAGCTACGTCTGATGCCTACGATGTCTATACTCAGTTGCTTGGTGAGGTTAAGAACGACGAGTATTCGGAAGACTTCCAGGGGATTACTCGCGAGTTAGCCAGAACGGTTATGCCGGTTGCTGGTTATACTGAGCTCTATTGGAAGCAGAACCTCCACAACCTCTTCCACATGTTGAAGCTACGTGAAGATTCACATGCTCAATGGGAAATTCAGGAGTTTGCTCGTGCGATCTATCGGTTGATCCAACCGCTCTTCCCCGCTGCTTGTGAAGCGTATGAGGATTACATCCGTGATGCCAAGACGTTGAGTGGCATGGAGGTGAATCTTCTTCAGTCAGTGATCAATCGTTCTGATGAACTTGGCATTACCTTTGCCGAAGCATTCCAGGGTACGGTGGAGGATTTCGCCTCTGATACCGAGTTTCTGGATCACTTCCGACTGAGTAAGCGAGAGCTTATTGAGTTTAAGACGGCCTTTGGTCTCTAAGAATGAGGATACCCGGAACCAGGTTCCGGGTGTCTTCTTAACAGCCTATGGCCCACCAATAGCAACCCAAGCAGAGCTCGTCACCACTGTGCTTTGATACCGTATAGTACATATACGTATTCGTCAGCTTAGTAACTGCCACGTAGTTATCTTGGTCGTTCGCACCACCAGCTTTAGCCGATGAAACAATTGGGCTACCACCACCTGCGATAGCCCTAGTGGGGAACGCGATGGGGAACGTACATACGATTGGATTACTTGTTGAAGCAACGTAACCAGCCTGATAGATGATGGTATGACCATCCGAAGCTGGTAATTCAAAATACACATTCGTACCAGCACTGGCTACCAATCCTTGTAAATTGGCTAGACCGGGTGGGCCTTGAATACCCTGGTCGCCCTTTGGCCCGGCAGGTCCGGTAGGGCCAGCAGGTCCTTGAGGGCCAGTTGCCCCAGTATCACCCTTAGGGCCTTGCGCACCAGTGCTACCACTGGTAGGATCAGGGCCATTAAAAGCAATCTCTCCAGTCGAAGGATTGATGCTGATATAGCGGCCTTCCTTAAGAGCGCCAATAGCTCGTGTGGTGGTGAAATACTCCTGGTCACCTTCAGCAATATGGCTGGTAGTCAGTGGAACATCTTGGGTTCCATCAAATGACAGGCCGCCGTTCCTGGAGCCAAAACTATGAGGTGTTTTCAGCTTATCCGCTGTATCGGCTTCAGTAGCGTGAGCTGCATCAGCAACGCTACCCACCTCTGGCAAACTACTTGATGGAATCTTGCCATCAGAACCGCGAACCACCAGAGTTCCAGGGATAGGATCAATATCAGGAGCAATTGGGCTTCCATCGTAATAGATCAGAGCCTGGTTGTTGGTCAGATCCAAAGAAAACAAAGGCATCCAGGTAGATCCAGTGTAGGATTTTAGAACCGGGTTGGTTGCTGATGTATCCATCCAAATCTGACCAGTTAGCGGTGAGTCAGGTGGTGTAGGAGCGGAAAAGTTCTCGGCGAGCCTTACGAAGTTTTGTGCCGTTAACTCACCATAACCAACATAGCCCAAACCGGCCAATTTGAGGCCAGCAAGGATCTCGGTCTGATAGTCGCTAATGACTGTCGCAATGTCACCATTGCTCTTATTAACGGTATAAGGCATTCTTACACCTCTCCTGGAATTGCTGGCCAAACCACCAGACTTGGCTTGGCAAAGGTGGAGGGGATATCACGAAGGGTTTTACGATAAACCCGCCATTCTTCCTTCATATCCTCTGACAATGCGTTATCGGAGGTCTGGGTCCAATCACTCTGTGTGAGTAATTCATCTCGTTTATCACGAATATCATCCCAGGTCTTCTCTGGAACTACAGGATCAGTCAATCCTACGTTGGCCACACCTAATAGGGTGATGACCTTACCAGCTGCCTGACCAGCTAGAAGATCCTCATGTAATTGCTCAGAAATTGGAAACACATCATCCGGCATTGTTGAATGTACGGAATCAACATAAAAGCCAGCGGTGCTTGGGCTGTAAAAGTACTGCATTATCAGAATCCTATCGCTATCCAGTTCAAATTACCGGTGTTATCCGCGGCATTGTAGGCATAACCATGAGTTGTTGTGACATTAGGATCGTAGGTCGCCGGCCAGTTATCCTGCGCATTATGAGAAGCACCTGATGGAACACCAGAAACCACGAAAGCTGGTTTGGTCGTAAAGGCTACGGGGAAGGTAATAGAGGTGTAGGCATTCGCGCTAAAGAACTGAACTCCCCAGCAGATGATGAAGCCATTCGAGAACTTGACCCATTTGGAACCCTGGCTCGTAATACCACCACCGGCGGCGGCCGCCGCTGCCAACACATCAGCATAATGATGGCCATCAAGTAGGTCGGCATCTAGGCCAGAATCTGACCCATCTACGATTTTGATCTTAGTCAATATATCTGCAGCCGTATAGGCCGAGGTATTCAATTTGGCTCCAATAGCAGAGGCCAGGCCAGCCGCATCATTGTAATATGGCACCAAACTCGCATTAGCACCACCGGCACCCGTGACATCCGCCAAAACCAGCGTAACATCACCAGTTCTATTGTTGAAATGAGTTACAGCCGCACTAGAGGGTGGTGGATTATAGGAGATCACACCGCTTACTGGATCGTAGTCAATCGCCCCAGTGGCACTAATCGCGGCCCTTGCTCTGGCGGTAGTGAAATACGGTTGATCACCTTCCGCAATATGAGCCGTGGTAAGAGGCACATTTTGGGTGCCATTGAATGGAAGGCCACTATTGCGCGAACCAAAGGTGCGGGTATTGGCTAATTTGTTGGCAGTATCGACGCTGCTGGTTGAAGGAAAATCGATGTTCGAGGAGTCGATCTTACCGCTTGAATTGCGAATAACAACCTGACCTGCTTGGGCTGAACTACCACCAGCCACTCCAGGTGCTGCCCCACGTAGGGTCCAAGCGTCGAGCAAAACATTACCACTTGGGTCAATGTTGAATAGTGTCTTCCAACGAGCATCAAGTGTTAAAGCTGTTGTGCTGACACAAACCCTGAGTGCCTTGATACCGGAAGTTGAATCGGTTGGCAGCTGGAACCAGAACTGACCTAGAACTGGGTTCGTAGGTTCAGCCAATCCAGCGTTATTCTCGAGGTCTTTGACAAAGTTCTGAGCAATCTCATCGCTGTAATTGGCAAAGCCATACCCGAGCAGTTGGAGACCACCAACAATCTCCTTGGCATAATCATTGACCACAACTGATTGACCGTCAGCTTTGGTTACTTTGTAAGCCATATACCCTCCAAAAACTCTGGATATTTAGCACCCTATTAACGTGGCACTTTACGCCATTTGGATTCTGAGAGTGTAGACCACCTCAATCAGCCTATTGAGTGACTTTTGGATTGGATTGAAGATCACATGAGTGAGTAACATACCCTCACTAGTCTTCAGACCTAGTTCATCAAAAACGAAGGTATCATCGCTGTTAGTGCTGGTATCGAAGGCCTTCTGACCCGATGGCTCATTGTAATCAAGCGTACAGGTGGTCACGATATCCGTGTAGGGTGTCCCCAAGAGGTGCTTCACTTCAAAGAAGTTGGTAGCCGAGATGTTGCCCGCGATAACCTTTTCATATGTTGGATCGTAGAGGTCTGCCTTTGGATCAGTGGTATTGGTGGGGAAGTAGGTGATAGCACCCGTACCACTAACCGCACTTCCACCATTACCGAAGGCCATTGAGTAGATGAATCCTTGCGCGTTGTTGATCAAACTATAACCAATAGCGAGGCTCATGTTTTCGTAATGAATCGCATTGCGCTTATCCAGGAGAACCTGGCCTGATTCAGGATCACGGATCAAGACATGACCGGTCATCTTTGGTAGAATCTTATCCTTGAAATCTTCGCTCATGGCGTCTCCACTCCTATTATGTGGGTATTTATCGGATATCACGCTGTCTGGATCCATCCAAAACTGGGCTAGTTTGTGCCAGAGCCACACTGGTATCCGTGATATCAAGAGGTGCTAGAGTGCTGGCACTTAGCTTGGCATTAGTCAGGTCATAGGAGCCATCTTCTTGAACCTCGATACTTGTGTAGGTGAACCTCGCATTACCGATCCACACAACACCAGGCTCATGGAAGATATCAGCTGGAATGATGTTCCATGTCTTACTCTGACCAATATCAATACTACCAGCGTCAACGGTTACTACCAAAGTTCCATTCCAATCTGCTGATTCAGAGCCCTTGGAATTGGTAAGAGTCCCCATAACTCGCTTGGATGGATCCTTAGGATGAAGGATAGCAACCCTCACGTTATCACCCACCAGACCAGCAGGAATGACATCTAGGTCATCCTTTAGGGTGAAGGTCATCTGACCAGTAGCTGATTGCTTAGAGGTCGTCTGAGCACTATAGGCCTGGCTCGATACTACATCCCTAATGAAGCCCGTAGAAGGGTTCTGAGGGTCATGAAGTGGAGTGTAACCCTGCGCATCCTCGACCCAATTATCAACGCTTACGTTGATCACAGGGTTGTCTGGGGTCCAAGTATTGTTGTAGGTTATAGCCGCATTACCTGGAACGATAACCTCGACATTGCCCTTGGCATTCACTACTGTCTTCTGATTCACAGGAGCGTTGGTATCCAGTTTGAAGTTGATGATCAGACTCTCAATACCTCGGATACTGACCAGCTCACGGGGTCGATTACCATCAATGGCTGGTTGAGCAAACCTATTACCCTCAACCTTGATATTGGAGGGGTCTGACTCATCAGCAGGAGTGGTATTACCATCCACACTATCTAGGTCAACGCCAGTTCTCGTCGAGATTTCCGCCGAGAGCCCCGTTGAATCCCATTCGAAGAAGTCCCAGATTCCATCCTGGAATGCGCTAGTGATGATCGTGCCATCGAAGCCACAACCCTCAATCAAATTGTCATCATCCTTGCGAATCATGCCAGGTAGAGGGCGATAGGAATCAATGCGGCTTGCCATACCCATATCAGGATCTTGATCCCAACCAATGGCTTCAAACTGTAGCCATTCACTACCGTCCCACATCCAATGTGTTAGATCACTTAGGATTGTGACGATGGTTCCAGGGCGATCAGGGGTCACTATTCCATTACGAACCAGGTAGTTGCGATCCTCTATGGTTTCTACCGCCTGATCGTGGTAATAATCAGGATCACCATCAGTTTCCTGGTTCCTGTATTGTTCTGAAAGCTGGCTTAGGCTTCTGGTGGTTTCTCCTAATTGGCTATAAACCAAGAGGGTTGGATCCCAAGGGCTAGTGTCCCAGCCCTTGGTTGTGCCGCAGGAGATACGATCCAATTTCACTCCGACCTTGATTCGGCGAGCTCCATTCCAATCCAGATCCCAATCTTTCAGATCCTTGATTGTGTTGGTGTAAGTTTCATACCAATCCTTCCAAGGGCGGTTCTGTGAAATGATCTGCTGATCAACAGCATTGGTTACATCAAGAATCCGATTAGTCTTACCATCAGGATAGACTGGTTTATCAAAGTCAGTCATAGCCAGATTGGCAACATCAGGCCCATAGGATAGGCGACGCACGTATTCGCGGATCTTTACGTGATAGGGTTTGACCTCATCGAGGTAACTGATCACGTTATCAATCTGATCCTTGAATGCGACTGGGCTCTGAGTGAGTTCCTCTGAATAGCCGCCCAGGTAGAGGAAGGAGGTCTTGAACGCCCAGTCAATCATCTTGCTCTGATGGAAGGCGCTCTTAACCATGCTGAAGAAGATCGTATTCTTCTGAATCGTGTCAATGAATTGAGTCTTCAGTGTGTTGATGATGAACTCAAGCTCCTGACTACCATCACGATGATTGATCAGGTCGGCTATCGTCTGGATCTGATCTGGCGTGATATTCTGAGCCAGTAGAGCTGTGACCTCTTTAGGGCCAAACTCGATACGTGAATCATCATAGAAAGCGCTGCCAAGTGCCATAGTGGCATTGTGCTTTGCTACCTGGTATTTGGTGGTAGAAGTGTAGACATCCCAGGTCCAACGACTATCAGTATCCACGTGGTCAATCTGAACCAAGGTGCCTTTCAGCAGCGTCACATCTAGGTTACCCGCAGCATCTCGATCAGCAGGTGTCGAGAACCGATAGTTGGGGAAATCCTTTGCCGACCAACCCTCACCATACCAATCAACTAGGTTCCAAAGCTCACCTTCCTGCATCCGCCATTTCTGAAGATCATTGAGGATGAATGAACGCACACCATTGTTTTCGACAAGCTGCCATAGGGTCCAGAAACCACCAATCTCCGCGGTATTCTCGATGAAGACACACTCGCCGGGGTTGACCATATTGCGGGCTGCTGGAAGAAGGGTCTTTAGATCAACTAGATCCAATGCTGTTGTCACATAGAGATCAGAGGATGGCTGAGCTTCTCCCGTATTGAATAGGGTGTCATAGTCATACCATTGATCAACAAAAGGTGCGGATGCCAACACGTTATTGAGGATATCAACGAATGCCGACCGTGCAGCACGACTTGGTCGCTGACCACCAGAAGGTGAAGGATCAGCGGGGAACCAGGATTGGCGTGGTCGAACCAAAGCACCAATCTGTTGCGCCTTTGGAAGACGATCATCTGGCACTTTCGCCTGAGTGGCATCCCAGCCAACTAGCGAATCACGCATCTTATTCCACAGAGGATCGTCAATCGTATTCCGTTCATCTGCCTCACGCAGGATAATCCACTGCTTATGGTGATTATTGTGGATCTCTGCATCAAGGTTCCACTTGATCTTCAGGATCGTATCCTGCTCACTCAAGTATTGCTTGATCCCGCCGACGATTACCTTGTTGGTATCGACGACCGCAAAGAACGGAATATCCTGCGCACTTGGATTGGCAATAATGTTGCTGACCTGTTGTGCCGAAAGCTGACGCTCAGGTCGCAATGGTGTAACCGTTGGATTAAGAACCCAGAAGTAATAGACTACCTCATCAGCATTGATGCTATCATTCCATTCAGTTGCGTGGATGAATGGCGTATTGGCTGGATCGACAACAGTGCCAGTTGGCTTGTTATCAATCTTCAGGTTGGCCTTGCTAGTCACGTAATCATTCCAACCACTTGGTGCCACTGTGCTCCTGACCCACTCATAGATATCAATGGAGGAGTTAGGTGCGACTCTACCCCAGTTCTTCCAGCGGTAATTCACCCCATGGGTCGATACGTCATCCTCAATCTCATAATCCAGATAACGAACTGTGCTTTGATCCCACCATAACTGGCCGACCTGCTCCTTGCCCCAAATGGTCTTGGATTCATCATAATTCGCAGGATCATTGAACATCTTGTATTCAAGCTCACGATCAGCCGTGCCGGGGATGTAACCCTTGGCTGGATCGTAGAGTTGGAGAACCATCTTCAACTCATTGTCGGTTGAATCGTAGATCGCAGCATTAGTCAGCAGATCGCTGTTGATCTTTCGGGTCTGGATACGGATTGGATCCATAGGTTCTAGAGGATCTGAGCCATGAGGAGGTTTATACCAACCGTTGCCTTCCTTGTTATATTGGTAAACGGCCCATAGACCATTACGATCATCAACCTCAACGATGTCACCATTATCCCAAATAGCCGAGGTTGTTGGAATATCAGAGAATGTTGGATAGCGGGTATTGATCCAAGTGTAGAGGCTTGCCGTTCCACCATCCTTGCTTGTCGAGATGCTAGCCAGTTGACCATCAGTCAGCGTGGTTAGCTCAAATCCCTTGGTGTAATGGTAGGTGACCTCAATTGACATCTTACCAATCGCACCAGCATTCGAGAGCATTGCTGCCATATACTGGGCGCCGATGTCGTTGACATCCTGATTGAATGTAAACGGATAGGTGCCAGGAGTGGTGAGATCAACGAAGTTAAGACCCGATTGGTTGCTTGGAATGACGGTGATGGTCTGCTGGTCAGTCTGCTGACCGTTCATCTCAATAGTCAGTGTGCCAGTGGTAGACTGGCCAGGTGTCACTGGAACTTGGATTACCTGCTGATATGTGCCTTCCGTGCTATCAGGGGCGTAATCAGAGGGGCGCAAGAAGGTAGTATCACCGGATGTCGTATTGCCACCGCTGACCCAGGTCCAAGTTACGACTGTCTCTCCGCAGACGTTCGCCATGGTTCCAACTCGAACCAACGTGATATCCGCGGTTGGTGTGGTTGAACCAACATAATGCGTATCTGGGGTCTGAACCAAAACGGTTTCAGAGGTGTAGTTGGTTGGGTAGATTGTGCGTGGCACCTCTTGGCGCTCTTGAACGAAGAAATCGTTCTGATTCTCGTGGCCAATAGTTAGGGTGGATCCATCGGCGAACTTCTCCTCAACATTCACTATGATCTGATCAACCACCATATGTGGAGAGGCCATCATAGTGATCAGAGGAACATAGGAAGCACTAGTGTTGGCAAAATCCTGCGTAAAGGAACCAGCAAACTTAGGAACGTAGTTGTTCCTATCACTGATATCGCTACCGGTCAAATCCTTCAAGATGAGTTGTTCCTGAACGTCACTCTGGTTTAGGTAATAGCCCTGTGAGCCACCAAGATTCAAGTTCTTATCAAGCACAGCCACAACAGATTGACCATCAAAGGCCGGCGCCTTGAGATCAATAACCTGGAAGCTCGTGTCATTGAACTTGTAGGTCATCCATGAAGTCTGGGGATCGCCCTCACCAATTCCGTAGACCCATACACGATCACGATCTTGAAGGGGTTGATCAGTTGATCGCTGGTCATTGTAAAGAGTCGCGAATTCAGCACTGGTTGGTAGGGTGAATCGAACTTCATCCAACTTCACGAATCCAGCCGTAGGCATGACATCTTCCTGGCTGTAATCACGCACTGGCCAAGTGATCTGATTCATATCAGGGCGCCATTGCCAACGAGTATCAAAGGTATCAATCATACCCTGGCTGTTGGTCAGATCTACGACCTGAATAGTGCCTGGGCTGGTTGGAATAGTTGTGCCAGTCTCGGTCTGGTTGAAGCTGATCAACTGGGGGTTGTTCTTGAACTCGCTCTGACTGATTTGAATATCGAGACTTGGTGCGACTTCCTGACCACCATAATCACCAACGCGAAATGCCCATTCCTCGAAGAGTTGAAGGCCCTTGTTGTTACGAATGAAGTTAGAACGCAGAAGACGGCGCATCGAGGTTGGGCTACCCTTCTGCTGAATCATGCCCTGGTAGAACTCAAACTGATTTGTCGGAGTTAGGAGCAGGTTATCCAGATAATCCTTCTCCTCATAACCGAAGTTCGCACGCGCACGATCCTGGAGTGTCTTATTCTCCATGGATTCAGAGGCGAAGAAGCGTCGGAAGTCATCAGCCGCGCGTTCAAAGTTTGGTGTGAGGGTATCACCAGTAACGATGAAGCCTGGAGCATCAATACGACCCTTCCAAGCCATCGTCTTGAAGCCCTGGATACGCAGACGTGGTTGGTGGATATTCAGCAATGGGTTGTAGATGGTATCGCCGAAGATCGTCTGGTTGTTGAACACCAAGACATGCTCATATTCGCTCACATAGAGTCGAAGACCGAAGATGCCCTTGCTGTTTAGATCACAGCTAACCGTGAGTTCACCATCACTACGAACCACATGGGTTTTGCGATTATCAATTGGTTGACCGTTCTGATCCACAATGGCATAGAGGCCATTTACAATCTGCTCGATTGGTTGAATGGCACCTTGATCAGAGGAGAAGCGAACCAAACGACTGCTTGGGCTCAAAGCGATGTAATCGCTAATTGCTCGGTTCTCATTCTGTGACCAAAGGATGAACGAACCACACGCATCCTTCCAGTCTTGGATCGTGACATTATCACCACCTACATCAGTGAATGACCAACCACGGCTCTTGAGGTAACGTTCATATCCATTAAGGAAGTCAGCAACATCTTGGGGCTTCTTGAATACCGTACCATAGGCAATCTGTTCAACCTGAGGGTCAATCTCACTCTCCAGCAACCATACCAGGTGAGCGCCATCGGCGTACTGGGGGCGAGCGACCTGAACCCAGTAGTTGGGTTGATCTTCATCAAAGTAAGCAGAGCTGGTATGAGTCTTCAAAGCCCTGTAGAAGTTATCACCATACTTCACAGTGATGTTTACGCTGTAATAGGTGTTTGCCCTCCAACCTGGAACTGAGGCACTTGCGGCACCACTACCAACTGAAGTCTTGGATCCATAAGGATTGCCAGGAATGATGCTGAAATATGGATCCAGCGCATCATAGCCATAAACCTCATAGCCTCGACCGGTCCATGAAATCGCGACGCCGCTATAGACTTCTTCACGGATACTTGGTGAACGGTAGAGGTTAACCGAAACATCCTCGCTTGGTACTCGACCAAACGCATCACTGACCACGACTAGAGTCGATGAATCAGTGAAGCCAGCAGCCTTGTAACTCAACTGGGTGCCTAGACCACGGACCTTATCCGCAAGTGCGGTATTCACACTAGTATTGCTGCTGACCAGGTAATCGCTGAGCCATTGCTGGATACCGACCTTAGTAACAAGGCTGAAATCATCCAATACTTCACCATGAACCTGGAGCGAAGCAGATTGCGGCCTACCCATGGTATCCTGATCCATGTATTGCTCATTTGGCGTGCCAGTGAAATACAGAGCAAGATCCTTGGTATTCCATCCAAGCTCAACGAATGAAGCTGGCTTCATGAGATACGATGCAGTGGCCACCGCAAATCCATATGCGGAACTAAGCCTCCAAGATTGCTCGACTGGGCTAACATCGCCCCAGTTCCATTCTGCATTACGATCAGTTGGAAGGGGAATTGAGGAGCAAATACCACATCCCAGAACGATATCAGTGATTTGCCAACGGCCCAAAGCTAGATCGTAAGCAAAGCACTTGGATGGATCGGTAATCTCGGTTTGGGTATCATCCTCAAAACTCTGCGTTGCGGTATGCGACTGGCGGCAGATGTAGATCAAACCATCCATAACCACGACATCATCGACCTGGTAGTCTTTTGGATTCGAACCATCGACTTGTGACCAGGCTGTCTGAAAGCTCTGAGGGTCATACTCAAAGGCCTCCATGGCAGCTTCGAATTCTTCCGGGCTATTGAATGCTTGTGGATCGGGCCTAAATGTCAATGTGGTTTGAGGAATTGCGGTAAATGCCTGTAGATTACGTGGCCCAGGATGGCGCAATCTACCCTGGCCATCTACTGGCATGAAGATGATCTTGCCATTCTGATCAGCTAGACCAGGGCGTGCCCATTCGGCATTGATACCCTGGCGGCTACCCTCATGGATATAGCCAGCCACGATATCATTCCATAGAACCAGGTTATCACTCGTATATGGGGCCGCACCATAGCGTGCTTGCCACCAATCGGGCTGGATGGTAAATCCAAGACTTTCCCAGGGGGTCATGTCAGGACGCTGAGTGCCGAAGAATTTCTCGTAGATGCCGCGCCAATGACCAGGAACACCCTGACTCGACCAATTCCAAGACCATGGATCATGAGGATTTGACTGTGTGTTGGCTCGATAATCTTGATCATAAGCAACCGCCCAACGCTCAAAGGATGGGCGCAGGATCTGAAGCCATTCATCATAGGAGTAATCATTGATTCGGTATTGATCACCATGAGCGGTCGCGAAATCAACTACTGGTCGTTCTTGGTTCCTGATGTTAGCTGGAACGCTATCGAAGATCCTCTGCTCGAGAGCCAGATAGACCGCAGCTACCGTGGCATCTTCAATTTGTGAAATCGCTCCATCATGGCCACGCACAAACCAGACATCTACTATCGCACCATCATCGTTCATGATGCTATCCTGTAGGCTCTGAGGCTGATACAATGGATAGATACCAAGATAGCTTGGAGTGGCGGGGATGAAGGTTGGAAGAGCCGTAGAATCAGTTCTAGCCATACCGCTAAGGTAGAAAGCAAAACTCTTGGTCTTACCCTTATTGATATCATCAAGAGCCGTGCTGATCCAGGTGTCAAAGGGCGTAGCCGATGATAGGCGATTATCAATCACATAGCCCAAGACCTTCTGAAGGAACTTGGCCTTGAACTTCGCATATTCGGAATCTGAATACCTGATGGCACTGGTGAGATCCAACTGGGTTGATCCGGCAAGCAACATGGTCTTCAACAGACTTGCCGAATGTTGGATGATATGAGTTCCTAGGTTGGTAGCCTTGGCTGTATCGCGGTAATTGTTATTCGCATATTCAGCACCCGTGAATCCAACCTGGCTCTTGATGATCTCCGAGAAGTGATCATAGAAGTCACCTTTGGTCAAGAGCGTGACTTGGTCATTATCCGGATTGGCCTGTAGGTTCAGAGGAACTTCATAATGACCCGTAGCATCCAGGGGTGGATTCAAAGGATTGAATGACCTGATCTCGATGATATCTCCTGTAGTCACTTCGAAGATCATGATGTTACGATCAATACGGATGAAATCCGTATCTTCGATCAATTCGATACGCTCATATGAGTTATTGGTACCAACTCTACCAATCGTAACCGTCAGCTCATCAGCCGTCTGGCTCATCTTGAAGAGCTTGGTCTTACTATCGCTGACATAGCGATCGACCATGAACTGACGAGTCTTCTGGGCGGCCTTATACCAGTCATTGCTCAGATAACCATCATCACTATGGAAGTAGAAGCCCTCAATATCCAGGAACTTACCACCCACCACATATTGGTAGGTCTGCGTATGAATGAAGTTTTCAAATAGGATCTGGCCCTTGGCATCATGAACCAAAGGAATACCCAAAACGGTATCGGCGGCTCTCGTGCCAGTATCGTCAACCTGGTAGTTGAAGATCTTGCTACCAAGGAAGGTGCTGTTTGGATAGGCACCAGTATCTTTAAGGCTCAAACCATTCAGATCATAAAGCTCAAATAGAGGGGCTTGGTTCACTGATGTCTTGGCCTGGGCTGCGATCCAGTTGCTGCCATCCCAGTGTAGGTTCTTACCCTGGTAGGTTCCAAGGCGAACCCTGAATACCTCACCAAATACGCTGTTGCCACTTGGATCCGCACCATCAGTTTCAAGGATAAGCTTCAAAGCATTACCCTGGTTGACTAGCACGAAGATGTTGTTGTTGAGGAGCTCATTGACAGTGTTGCGAATCATCAAGCGGATGGATTCTACCGTACCATAGGCTACACCGGTATCTGGATTGATAGCAGTTAGGTGGATCTTATCGCTACCCTGAGTTGTAACCGTGATACCATCTAGCGTGACGCTTTGTGGTGTCAGGTTCAAAGCAGCATTAAGATCCTCAATGTTTTCAACGACGATATCAACGGGGAGGCGACGAATCGTTCCATAGTTGTAGAGTTCAAGCTCACTCTTGAACTCAATGATTGGTCGGCTAGCCCTATGCTCTAAAACGAAGTCTGGATCCAAATCAACAGGTAGAGTAGCAGAATGGAACCAACGGTTGCCTACCGACCATTCGTTCTCATTCTTAGAACCACGAGCCAAGACCATGTAATCCGCATCAGTCGTGCCACCAGCAGTCTCCTTGATCAGGAAGATGCTCTGACCCACACCCTCAACGATCCAAATGTCATCCTTGGCATAATCAGTGTTGTTATCCAGCTGAATGCTGATCCTCATGCCACTTGATAGAGCTACACCACCAAATGCTTTTGGATTGGCTGATGTTAGACCAACGGCGTTATTCTCAAGATCACTGAAAACACTGATCTGAACCACCGCATCAGTAGCTGGCTTGGTTGTGAATTTGATTACCTGCTGACCAGCCGTGTAGGTAAAGGGCTTTGCCTGACCATCAACCAAAGCAATGACATTCTGAGCCGTTACATCGCTAAGCTGATACCACTGAGCCAAATCAGGATCTGTCGCTCCATAACCTGGAAGATCATAGATATTGGTCTGGCCCGTGCTGATTGTGATGCTTGTTGGGCCGTAGATCGGGGTGGCAGCTTTGAATGCCTGATCTGCTGGAATATCACTGAGGGGTAGCCAGACATACTGCCGGAAGTTGACAATCTTATCCAGATCAACTGGTGGGCACCAGGTGTAGAAATCTTGGCTAAACAACCGGTTGTGGTTATTCACCAGAGCACCTTGGAACCTCAGCTGATTAATCAGGTCAGGATATGGCAGAAGATCAGTAAGTTGGCCCTCTGTATTCTTGCTGACCATGCTCGCCTCGAGCTGGTAGAAAGTGCGATCATCAGTTGATTCCTCTAGGTAGTAATCCTGATCAGGATCGTACCATAGGGGCTTCTGGCCTACATAACCATTGATGGGTTTGCCCTTGCCTGGATCGAAGAGGTTATCCGCACTGGCACCAAAGAACTTCTGGAGAGTGTCAGTCTGATGAACCGCCGGAAGCTGTTTGATCACACGGCGCTTTTCATGCGTCTCTTGATCCAAGAGAATCGGTGTGAATGCTAGGGGGTTACGGTTGGTCTTATTGGCCATTACCTAATCCTGAGAGTCGTTGGCGTGTTAGCCGTAATGATGTCAATGTCGCTGACTTGTGCGGTCGTGAAAAACAGTTCATCTGGATTGGAGCGAATCTCGCGCAAATTACCAAAGTAGCTATCATCCAAAACTGGAACAATCTCCACACTCGAGATTGCGGTACTCATTTGCCTATGAATGTAAGCACCGAGCTCAGAGAAGTAGAACGTCTCACCGAAATCCCAGTTACTTACCTCGAAGAAATCTCGAATTGATTGGATGACTTGGCTCTTAATCTCACCATCGCTCATACTTGTGCCCGCAAGAGGAACAACTTTGAACTTCGCCTGATATTCAGGAGCGGCTGTCTGACCGAAGAGTAGTTTGAACTTCACTGGGCGCCAGATGATCTCATCACTGAACATCTTGAAATCCTCTAGACCGCTGAAGGTAGTTCTAAGAGTCAACTCGCTAGGTGGTTTTGGCATCAAGGTTGGATCAGCACCACCATTACGCCAGCTAGTCATCGCATCATTGTAATCACGAGTAAGCACGAATATATCGATGATATTACTGATCGATGGGTCAATACGGTGATTGGAAGGAGCAAAATGCTTCCACTTGTAGATCAAGTTATTCACACCCTCACGAACAGAGAAACTCTGATTACCAACAGTGTAGGAGACTGGATAGTAGTTGACCACCAAACCAGTAGCGATACGATCCACATCTGAATCAACGATTGGAATCAAGTGATCAGCCTGGCCCATATAGATATCAACAGTACGGATCTGACCATTCAGTTTCTCATAGTAGCCATATTCACCTGGTAGCAACTGGGTAATGAATGCACCCTCGACATCGTCATATTCCAAACGGGTAATGAGTTCATCAACTGGGTAACCCGAAGTATCGAATGTCTGAAGATGAACGATCGCATTCTGATCAGGGTTGATATTCTTCAAT
>Ga0164242_10003131_pt1 | contig 18963 bp, 5 predicted proteins | sample OricomgcompostMG_FD_108783 | JGI IMG/M metagenome (GOLD analysis project Ga0164242, IMG submission 108783) | Miracle-Growth compost microbial communities from Emeryville, California, USA - Original compost - Miracle growth compost (MG) ... | reverse complement strand
CAACGGCATCGCGCTCGAGGCCGCCAAGGCCGGCTACTCCGTCACGCTGATCCCGCTCGCGTCGCCCGAGCCCGCCGACGTGAGCGCGGCGTTCGAGGCGCTCGCCGAGCAGTCCGTCGACGGGGCCGCGATCCTCCTCGAGGTCCAGCGGATGACCGCCGCGGAGATCGTCCTGCCCACCGACCTGCCGGTCGTCGTCGTCGACTCGGGGCCGCCCACGCGCTACCCGGCGATCGACAACGACCAGGCACGCGGGGCACGTCTCGCCACGGAGCACCTGCTCGGCCTCGGCCACCGCAGCGTCTGGCACATCGCGGGGCCGCAGGCGTCGCACTCCGCCGAGGTGCGCCGCACCACCTGGGAGAAGACCCTCCGGGACGCGGGCGCCCCCGTGCCCGAGGTCCTGCGAGGCGACTGGAGCCCCGAGGCCGGCTACGCCATCGGCTCCCGGCTCGCCGAGGATCCCGCGGTGACCGCGGTCTTCGCGGCGAACGACCAGATGGCGCTCGGCGTCCTGCGGGCGTTGCACGACGCCGGCCGCGACGTCCCCGGCGACGTCAGCGTCGTGGGGTTCGACGACATGCCCGAGTCGGCCAGCTTCCAACCGCCGCTCACCACGATCCACCAGCACTTCGACCGGATCGGTGTCGAGTGCGTGTCCGCGCTCCTCGAGGAGATCGAGAACGGCGAGCGCCAGGATCACGCCCTGGTCCCTGTCGAGCTCGTCGTGCGAGCCAGCACCGCACCGCCCGCGTGACCCCCGGTCCGGGCACGGCCCGGACCCGGCCGGCGCAGACGACGGACGGCGGCCGCCGGGACCCCGTGAGGCCCCGACGACCGCCGTCGCCCGCGGGTCAGCCGCAGCTCACCGCGTCCCAGGCGACCTGGTAGACGGTCCGGACCTGAGCGCCGTCGACCTGCTTCGTCGCGACGACCTTCCCCGTCCCGGCGTCGAGCGAGGTCCCCAGCGCCCGCAGCGTCGAGTACTGCGCCGCGCCGGCCGCGAGCGTGCCGACCTTCCAGCCGCCGAGCGGCGTCGTGACCGTGAGGCCGACGTCGACCGACTCCTTGTCCAGGACGTGGACCGCGAGCTGGGGCGCGCCCGAGACGCACTGCGCCTTCGCCGACACCGCGAGCGACACCGACCCGGCCCCGCCGGCGGGGAAGCTCAGCGTGACCGGCGACGACGTCGCGGCCTCCGAGCGCCCGACCTTGTTGACGGCCTGGACCGAGAACCGGTACGCCTTCCCGTCGGTGAGCCCCGTGAAGCGGCAGCTCGACGCCGTCGCCGTGGTGGTGCACGAGCCGCCACCGTTCGACGCCTTGACCACGTAGCGCTTGATCGGCGCGCCGCCGTCCGACGCGGGCGCCGTCCAGCTCACCTTCGCGACGCCGTCGCCCGTGGCGACGGTGACGCCGGTGGGTGCGTCGGGCACGGTCGTCGCCGGCTCGGACTTCTTCGCGAACGTCAGGACGAGCTGCGGCGCCATCCCCGTCGCGTTCGGGTTGCGCTCCGCGCCCTCCCGGCTGACGAAGACGATGTCGTCCTTCTTGGACTCGTTGACGGCCAGCGACAGGGACTTCTCGTCCGTGCCGAGGCCCGACACCAGCGACGTCACGTCCGTCTTGGCGACCGTGCCGACCGGTTTCTCCGAGGAGGTGTAGGTGCCGTCCGCCCCGACCTTGCCCGACGCCGTCACGTCGAACGGCGCGGACTCCACGACCGTCGAGGCGTCGACCGTCGGCTTGGTCAGCCACGTGATCCCTCCGTCGACCGTGTTGGTCCGGGTCGGCGGCGTCGACTTCCCGTCGCCCTCGGCCCAGCCGCCCGCGGCCTTCGCGACGAGGAGCGTGTCGTCACCCGAGAGGGCGCCCTTCGTGGGACCGAGGTAGGTCATGCGCAGCTCGGCCTTCTCGAGGGTCCCGGCGGCGAGCTGGTCCGCCACGTCACCCAGGTCGAACGACAGGTACGTGAGCTTCGCGTCCTTGCCGGACTGGCCGCCCGTGTACTTCTCGCCGAGCGCACCGAGGCTGGAGTCGCCGAACGAGAGCATCCGGACGTGCTCGTTGTCGCCGTAGTTCATCGACTCCTCGGTGGACCACGTCTGGACGTCCGTGTCGGCGCCGGCCGTGACCTTGACGACGGTCGCGTCGGGGTCGGTGACCTCCACGACGAAGCTCGCGGTCGACGTCGCGCCGCGCGAGTCGGTCGCCACGAGGTCGACGGTGTGGTCGCCGAGCTGGTCCTTCGTCGGGGTCCACGCGAAGGCGCCGGTGCTCGCGTCGAGCGTCGCGCCGTCGGGCAGGTCGTCCGACGTGACCTTCACGGTGTCGCCGTCCGCGTCCGACGTCGCGACCGTGAGCGCCAGCTTCGTCCCGAAGTCCACGCTCTGCGGGTCGACCGCGGTGATCTGCGGCGCGTGGTCCTCGGCGAAGTCGAGGTCCTTGGTCGTGATGTCCGAGAGCTTCAGGGAGGTCTGGGTCAGGCGGCTGACCTTCGTCCCGCCGACGGTGAGGTCCTTGATCGTGAGCTTGTCGACGTCGCTGATCGAGCCCGGCGTGTTGTACGCGAACCAGTCGTTGTCGAGCGTGACGTCCCCGATCAGGTCGGACGGGTCGCCCTTGATCGAGAACAGGTTCCCCGCGGACGAGTTGTCGAACGAGCTGTTCTTGATCGTGATGCTCTGGTACTGCGGGTACGGCGCGGCTCCCATGAACTGGACGCCGTACGTGCCGCTCCCCATCCCGATCGAGTTCAGGTTGTCGAACGTGTAGTCCTTGAGCTGGTGACCGGACGGCGCGTAGCCGAGCTTGATCCCGCCGCTGCCCGCACCCGCCGTCCAGCCGAGCGTGTTGCTCACGCTGATCCCCGACGTGTCCTCGGTGTCCCAGGTCAGCCGGTCCGGGTCGTCCGTGTACCAGCTGTTCGGGTTGTAGTGCCCGCTCGCGAACGTGTCGTCGTTGCCGAGGGTCAGCGCGCCGTCGACGGTGATGTCCTGGCCGCTGGCCAGGTCGAGGCCGTCCACCCAGGGCTGTGCGTACGGCGTCAGGCCCTTGATGTTGTTGAGGTGCACGTCCTTGGCGGTGTGCGTCTCCCAGTTCCACTGCTTCGCGTCGCGCACGAGCGTGTCGTCGAACGTGATGTGCTGCGACCGCACGATCATCACGCCGCCCTGGTGCTGCGAGGTCGCCGCGTCGTGCCGCCACCCGCCGTTCGCCGTGTCGTAGTTCGCGAAGCCGTTGCCGTCGAACACGCCGCGTCCGCGGATCGTGATGTTCGACGAGTCCCAGATCCCGATCGCGGGCTCCATCGCGGTCATGGTGGGCTGGATCCGGTTCTTCAGCAGCGCCCCCTCCGCGACGTAGACCGTGACCTTCTTCGTCCGGTTGCGCAGCTCGAGCCCGGCGTACTGGTACGTGCCGTCCGGGAAGTAGAGCGTGTCCTTGGAGTCGTCCGAGTACAGGTCGTCGATCGCCTTGGTGATCTCGTCGGTCTGGTCGGTCTTCCCCGTGAGATCCGTGACGTAGTCGCCGACGTTCACGACGTCGGACGCCTTCGGGTCCGGGACGTCCGACGCCTTCTCGGTCGGGTCGTCGATGATCGCGAGGCCCGGATCCTTGCCGTTGACCTTGACGATCGCGTAGGGCAGCTCGTCCGACAGCGTGAACGTGATGTCGTTGCCGTCCACGTGCACGGCCGACGCCGGGTAGTAGCGCGCGGGGTAGACCTGCACGCTCGTGACCGGCTGGTCGTTGTGCACGGTGAGCGTCGGCGTCCTGTCGTCGGACGCGAACCGCGCGACGGCCATGCGGTTGTTGCTCCGGTTCGCGTACTTCGTGACGAAGACGTCGGTCCCGTTCGCCTGGAGCGTGTAGCGGTCGGACGCCGTGTCGCCGGGCGTCGCGGTGTAGGTGTGGATCGGTGCGTCGTCGGTGGCCGCCGGGGTGCCTCCCCCGTCCGCCGCGAGCGCGGCGGTCGGCACGGCCGGGACCAGCAGACCGACGCTGACGGCGACTGCCGCCCAGCGTCGTCGGGTCGCGTGCTTCATTGCTTCTCTCCTTGGATGGGGCCCGGCCGGCCGGCGTCAGCCGGCCGGCCGGGCGGGCGGGTCCGTCAACCGTTCGCGACCGTGAGGGCCTGCGTGAGGGTCGTCGTGCGGCCGTCCGCGTCGCCCGACCGGACGACCAGGCTGTGGTCGCCGTCGGAGAGCGCCGTCGTGTCGAGCCGGTACGTGTACGTCCCGGCCGACGCGTTCGAGACCGACTGCAGCGTCACGCCGTCGACCCGCAGGGCGTACGAGGTGATGGCGCTGTCGTCGGCCTTCACCCGCACCTTCACGGTCACCGTGCCGGACACCTCGGCGGTCCCGTCGTCGCCCGCCGTCGGGGCGAGCAGCGTGACGACCGGGCCGGGCGCACGGTGGACCTTGACGCTCTTCGACACGTAGGTCGACGTGGTCCAGCCGTGCAGAGCGCCGGTGACCTCGACGTGGGCCTTCTGCCCCACCGCCGACGCCGGGACGGTGAACGTGCTGGCGGTGGCGCCCGAGACGGCGTCGCCGTCGAGGTACCACTGGTACGTCACCGTGTCGGCCGCGGGCCGGAAGTCCGACGCTGTCGTCGAGGTGCTCAGCACCTCGCCCGGCTGCGCCGTCCCCGTGACCGCGACACCGGCCGGCAGGCCGAGCCGCGACCCGACCATCACCTCGACCGAGTCCGTGGTCACGCTGAGCGACGTGTACGCCGTCTTCGTGACCGTGACCCGCGCGGACACCTGGGCGCCCTCGTCGTCGCCGGTCGGCGAGTACACCCAGGCCGTCGCGCCGTCGATCGGCTCGCCGTCGCGCAGCCACTGGATCGTCTGCACGCCGTTCGGCGAGAACGTCGCCCTCGAGACGCGGAGCTTCTCGCCCACCGTCGGGTTGCCGCTCAGCACGGGCGCCTCGAGGAGCGTGAACGTCGTGCCCGCGATGACCTTGACGCCGAACGTCGCGGTCTTGGTCAGGCCGGCCTCGCTGTACGACACCGTGACGGTCTGCTTGCCCTTCGTCGCGCTGTCGAAGCCCGAGAGCCGGACCTGCGACGAGACGTCCTTCGTGGTGCCGTCCTGATACGTGGCGGTCACCGCGAGACCGGTCGCGTCGAGCTTCTCCCCGACCTCGTAGACCGTCTTGAGCGGTGCGCTGACCACCGTGAGCGAGTCGAGCTCGGTCGCCGCGGGCGTGAACGTCACCGTGTAGGACGTGGTCGTCGAGCCGTCGGCCGACGTCACCGTGACCGTCGCCTTCTTCGTGGCGGTCGTGGCCTGCTCGACGGTCACGGTGGCCGCCTGGTCGGTCGCGACCCCCGTGACGACGGGGAAGTTGCCGTTCTCGATCGCGGCCGAGGCCAGCGGCACCTCGTAGTCGTGGGTGTCGGCGGCGAAGCCCTGGACGCCGTCCCCGCCGGTCCGCAGCGCGGCGAGCGACGAGACGGCGCCGGCCGAGGGCGAGCTCGCGAAGACCTGCACCTCGGACACGGTGAGCCACTTGCCGGAGATCGCGTTCAGCACGAACCGCACCCCGGTCGCGTCCACGCCGCCGAGGTCCACGTCCACGACGGGCGCGGTGCCGTCGGCCGGCGCGGTCACGGGCTGGGCCGTGTCGTTGCCGGGGGCGTTGACCCAGGTGCCGTCGGCCTTGCGGTACTGGACCTGCATGCTCTTCGCCCAGGACGTGTCGCCGTCCTTGAAGAAGTAGACGGTCGCCGAGGTCAGGTGGTGCACCTGGTCGTAGGTGTACGTGAGCGTGTCGGAGGAGTCCAGCGTGCCGGACTTCCAGTTCGACCAGCCCTTGTCCGTGGTCACCCCGTTGCGCGTGTTGTCGGCGGAGTACTGCGCCTTCTCGGTGTAGGTCGCGGCGGCCGTCGTCCCGGCGAGCGGGTTGATGTTGACGTCCGTCGCCGTGGTGACCACCACGGACAGCGTCGCGGCGAGCCCTGACGCCGACGGGTCGTTGGACGCCGCCGTGCCGTGGACCGTGACGACGCCCGGCGTGGCGAGGTCGTCGGCCGTGAGGCTCGACCAGTCCCAGGTCACCGCGGTCGGGTACGTCGCGGCGGACGCGCCGACGCGGGCGGGCACCGTCGACGGCGCGGCCGACTTCACCGCGTCGACGCCGCTGCCCTCGGCGACCGTGACCGAGACCGGGTCCGTCACCGTGTAGTCACCGACGTCGACCGTGGCCGTGACGGCGACGGTCTGGCCGTAGACGTCCGTCGCGGTGCCCTGGACCTCGACCTGGCCCTCCGAGTCCCACGCGGACTTCTCGGGCATGTTCCACACGACGGGCGCGGCGGCGCCGCTCCCCCACGCGTACACGGGCGTGACCGTCGTCGGCAGCGTCGGGGCGGTGCCCACCAGCGTCGCGGCGGTGACGGGCTGGCTGCCGGTGACCGTGAGGTCGCGCAGCGTCCACGCCTGGTTCGTCGCGCCGGACGAGCCGTACAGCGCCACGGGAGACCCGTCCGCCGTCGCCCCGTTCGACACGTCGAGCGCGAGCACCTGCTTGCCGTTGACGAGGCTGTAGTGCTTGCCGTCCGTGCTGCTGAGAACCCACCGGCTGGCGGGGTCCTTCGCGGCGTCGTCGACCGAGGCGCTCGTGAGCGTGGTCCCGGTCGCCGTCGCCCCGAGGACCTCGTCCCCGTTGGTCAGCACGTAGGTGCGGGCGTCCGCCCGCGACGTCGCGACCGGGTGGAAGGTCCACGCCTGGTCCGACCCGTCGGTCGTCGCCGAGGCCTCGATCGAGGTCGCGGTGCCCGTCGCCGAGCGCGCCGCGAGCGCCTTGCCGCTGGCCTGGCTCACGAGCTGGTAGCTGTGCCCGCCGACGACGGCCGCGGCCGTGGGCGCGACGCCCGAGACCCCGTCGACGACGACGGTCGCGACCGAGCCCGCCGGCACCTGGACCGTGACCTTCTTGGCGGCCGTGTCGACCGCGACGGGGGTCTGCGCCTGCACGCCGTACGACATCATCTTGTCCAGGTCGCCCTGGGCGGACGCGTCGGGCTGCGTGGTCAGGTACACCGTGGCCTTGGCACCGTCGGCGACGGTCGCAAAGTCCGACAGGTCGACCGTGAGCGCCTGCGCGGACGACGACGAGTTCGTGTGCACGAGCGTCGTCGTGCCCTTCGCGGTGTCGATCGCGGAGGTCGTCGCGGCGTCGTCGTCCGCGACGAGCTGCGACCCGGCCTGGATGAAGTTCGTGTAGTTGCGCAGCACGTTGAACTTCGTGTTGACCTGGAGCCCGCACGCCGGGACCCCGCTCGTGCTCCCGCCGTTGGCCTTGACGCGGCGGTCGGACAGGAACGCGACCGTGTCGCCGTCGGGCGCCGACGTCGCGCTGTCGAGCTTCGCGCCCGTCGTCGTGTCGTAGTAGGAGCAGTCGAAGTCGGTGTAGATCTCGCCCCAGTTGAGCTTCTCGACGGCCGACATGTTGTAGTCGTCCTCGACGGGCTGCCACAGGTCGAACCCGCTCGGCTCGAGACCGGAGAAGATCTGGTTGATCTCGTTCGTGAACCCGAACGCGTTCGCCATGCTGGTCGGCTGGAACCCGCTGACCCAGCTGCCCTCGTCCTCGCTCATGGTGAGCGGCTTGTCCGCGGCCTTCGCCGTGTCGCGCACCTGCAGGACCTGGGCCGGGCTGCCGACGGTGCCGTAGCCGTGCACGTTCAGCTGCGACAGCTCGGACGTCGCGTCGGCGTCCGAGGCGTACCCGCCGGTGCCGCTCCAGTCACGCAGGAAGTTGACCGCGTTGCCGCCGTCGTTCGCGGCGATCGTGGCCTTGGTGGTCGTCGACGCGGACGCGAGCTGGGCGGCGAGCGCCTTCACGAACGCCGTCTGCTCGGCGGGCGAGACCGTCATGCCCTCCTGGCTGGCGACCGGCTTGCCGTTCGCGTCGAGCTTGGTCAGCCAGCTCCCGGTGCTCCAGTAGGGCTCGTTGAACGGCTCGATCGTGTCGAACGACATGCCGTACGTCTTCTCGAGGTAGTCCGTGACCGTGGTCAGGTACTCCGCGAACTTCTGGTACGCGTCGTGCGACAGCTGGGGCACGTCCGTCGCCGTGTTGAGCTGGCCCGACACGTAGCCCGAGCCCGTCATGAAGTAGGGGGCGGAGTTCGAGAACAGCTCCCAGTCCTTGATCTGGTGCGCGTCGGTGAGCTTCTTGAGCCACCACCGCTGGGTCTGGTCGGCGTCGAAGTCGTAGTCGGCGCTGTCGGAGCCGTCCCACGCGGCCAGCACCTTGTCCTTGTTCGCGAACGTGGTCGCCGTGCCGTCGTAGCGGTCCGCGTCGGCGGCGCCGCCGGTCGACGCGTCGTAGTTCGGCTTCCACCAGCCCTCGACGGCGCCGCCAGGACGCATGTAGTCCGTGACGTCGCTCGCGTTCCCGCCGCCGACGTTGTAGCGCGCCCCCTGCAGGTCGAGCCCGTCCTTCGAGAACAGCAGGTCGTAGAGCTTGTCCCGGATCGAGTCCGGGTAGTCGCCGGTCACGTTCGCGAACCAGGCCAGGCTGGTGCCGAAGCCCTCGAACGTGGAGCCTGCGTACCAGGGGTTGGGCGTCACGGTCAGCGGGGTGCCGCTCACCGCGGTCGTCGCGGTCTGCGCGACGCCGGTCGCGTCCGCCGCGAGCGGCAGCACCGCCCCGACGCCGCTCGTCACGAGGACGGCCGCCATCGCGGCGGCCGTCCTCCGTCGTGCTCGTGTGGTCATCGTCGTCGTCCTGTCTCGTGCCGGTGTGTCGTGGTCGGTGTCAGCGCTTGCTGTTGCCGGTCGCGACGACGTCGAGCGCGCCGTCGTAGGTGGCGTAGCGGCCCTCGTCGATGGCGACGAGCACCGTCCGGTCGCGGTACCGGAGCTGGGTGGAGCCGCCCGCGAGGTTGTGGACCGTCACGGACTCGAGCGCGCCGCCCGACCATGTGAGGTCCACCTCGAAGCCGCCGCGCGCCCGGATCCCGGTGAAGGAGCCCGCGGGCCAGGCGTCGGGCAGCGCCGGGAGGACGTCGACCTGCTCCATCGAGCTCTGCAGCAGCATCTGGACGAACGCCCGGCCGCCGCCGAGGTTCCCGTCGATCTGGAACGGCGGGTGGGCGTCGAACAGGTTGGGGTAGACGCCGCCGTGGTAGTTCATGTCGATGACGTCGTGGTCGGGGGTGACGGGCTGGGTGAGGTTGGCCAGCGCCTTCCATGCGTTGGCGGGGTCACGGAGGGTCGCCCACAGGTTCGCGTTCCAGGCCGCGGACCACCCGGTGGGGCCGATCCCGCGCGCGGCGAGCGAGACCTTCGCGGCCGCGAACAGGTCGGCGGTCGTCTCCTGGGTGATCTGGCGTCCGGGGAACACGCCCACCAGGTGGGAGACGTGCCGGTGGTTGTCGGTCTTCACGTCCTTGTCCGTGTACCACTCCTGGAGCTGGCCCCAGGAGCCGACGGCGGGCACGTGCAGCCGGTCGCGCAGGTCCTTCGCCGTGGCGCGCAGGTCCGCGTCCGTGCCGAGGACCGTCGAGGCGTCGACGAAGTTCGACAGCAGGTCCCAGGCCAGCTCCTGGTCCATCGAGACGCCGTCCTCGTACGGGGCCATCCCGACGGGCTTGTAGCCGATGTCGGTGGTCCGCCACGGCTTGCCCTGCGTGTGCTCCGGCGACCACGAGTCCGGCACGACGAGCTTGCCGTTCCCGTCGTCGACGAGGACGTCCTGCAGGTACTGGACCAGCTCCTTGAGGACCGGGTACGCGGTGTCGCGCAGGTAGCCGGTGTCGAGCGTGTACGTGTAGTGGTCCCACATGTGCCAGGCGAGCCACGCGCCGCCCATGGGCATCCAGTCCCACCCGAGCCCACCCGAGACGTTGCTCGACACGCGGACCGTCCAGCCCCGGACGGGCGTCGTCGACCCGGGCTTGTGGGCCACCGCCTGCGTCGCGGTCCGCCAGGACGGGATCTGCGCCACGAGGTAGTCCACGAGCGGCGTGACGGACTCGGGCAGGTTGGCGGGGTCCGCGAGCCAGTAACACATCTGGACGTTGATGTCGTTGTGGTAGTCCGAGCTCCACGGCGGCGCGTCGGAGACGTTCCACAGCCCCTGCAGGTTCATCGGCAGCCCGCCGGCCCGCGACCCGGAGATCGTGAGGTAGCGCGCGAACTGGTAGTAGAGCGCGTAGAGGGCCGGGTCGGTCGTGGTCTGGTTGTCCTGCACGCGCTCGAACGTCGGGTTCGCCAGCTGGGCCTCGCTCGAGGTCCCGAGCGAGATGGTCTGGCGGTCGAACAGCTCCGTGAAGTCGTCCAGGTGGCGCTTGCGCAGGCGGGCGGCGGAGTAGGCCATGGCGCCCGTGACGTCCGACGTCGCCTGCTCGAGCGGGTCGGCCGTGCTGCGGAACGACGTCGAGGCGTCGGGCACGTAGCTGGTCCGGGCGCCCACGACGACCGTGAGCTTCGTGACCTTCGTGAACGACGTCGACCCCGCCGGGTCGGCCGTGAGCGTCGCGGCCCCCGGGGCGTCGAGGCGCGCCGTCCAGCCGTACCCGACGCCGTCGCCCGAGATCGCGCCCGTCACGCTGAGGTGACCGGGCCGGGCGGTCACCGACGACGGCGTGCGGCCGCCGCCGTCGACGACCGACAGGGTCCCGGAGAGCGCCTTCTTCGCGGTCGAGGTGACCGTCATGACGACGACCTGGTCGGGGTGCGAGGCGAACGTCTCGCGCGTGTACGTGGCGCCCTCGTAGTCGTAGGTCACCGTGACCAGGCCGGTCGCCACGTCGAGCTCGCGCCGGTAGCCCGACACCTTCGACGGGTCGTGCCCGAGGTCGAGGAAGACCGCGCCGAGCGCCTTGTACGTCCCCATCTTCCCGTAGTCGCCCGTGGGGTTGAGCGACCCGGACCACAGCGAGTCCTCGTTGAGCGCGAGGTGCTCGACGTCCGGCCGGCCGCCCACGAGCGCGCCGAGGCGCCCGTTGCCGACGGGCAGACCCTCCATGAGGATCTTGGCGTCGTCGGCGCCGCCGTCCATGAGGACGGTGAGCGGCGACCCGACGTAGGCGGCCGACGTCGACGCCGCCGTCGACGTCGACCCGGTCAGCCCGAGCGCCTCGGCGCGCCGGGCCGGCAGGGACGCTGCCAGGATCGGCGCCGCGACGGCGGCCGCTCCCAGCAGCAGGAAGGTGCGCCGGTCGGTTCCGGGGCGTTCCTCGACGGGCTCGTGGTGCTCCACGGTGAGCCTCCTGTTCTCGGCCCGCAGGCCGTCGGTTCGTTCGGTGCTGGTGCGGTGCTGGTGCGGTGGATGGTCCGCGTCGCTACTTCGCGGTGGTCGTGACCGTCGCCGGGGCCACGCTCTTCGGGTCCGTCGGGGTGAAGGTCGTGGTGAGCGTGGTCTTGCGTCCCGACACCAGGAGCCGGATGTCCTGCTCCTCGGTGACGTGGGTGCAGGTGAGCTCGATGCTGGCGAGCACCGTCTGGCCCTGGCTGATCCGGACGGTGCCGCACGCGGGCAGCGCGCTGCCCGAGCCGACGGTCACGTCGACCTGCGCCGTCCACGAGCCCGAGAGCTTCGCCGTCGTGACGGTCTGCGCGACGGTCGACGCCGCGCGCGACACGGTGAGCGGCGCGTCGCCGTGCGAGCCCGTGAAGGCGGCCTCGTCGTCGGGGACGAAGGTCGCGGTGACGGTCGCGGTGCCGGCGGCGACGTCCGCCGGCAGGGTCGCCGCCGCGGTCGCCTTCCCGTCGGCCCCGGCCTCGAGCGCCACGGTCGTGAACGGGTCGGCCCCGCCCACGGCGAACTCGACCTTGCCCGACGGCGCGGCGTCGCCCGAGGCCGCGGCGACCGTCGCGGTCGCCGTCACCGGGTGCGCCGTGCCGTACGTCTGCCCGTTCGCCGAGAGCGCGAGCGACGTGCTCGTCGTCACGGCGGGCTGGTCCGAGCCCAGGACGGCCGTGACGGCCGCCCGGGTGTCGGCGTCGGACGCCGTGGTCGCGTCGACCGTGCGGTCCGACCCGGTGGACACGACGACGACCTCGGTGCGCAGGTCGTCGCCGGCGTCGGCCGGAACGGTGACCTGCGGCAGGAGCACCGCCGTGTCGTCCTCGGCGAGCGCCGACGACGTGACGGCCTTCTGCGCGGCGACCAGCGTGCTCCCCGAGAAGACCGCGACGATCGCGGCGACCGGGTCGGTCGTCGCCGCCGTGGCGGTGAGCGACGCCTGCGCGGTCACGGGCTTGCCCGCGGCCGGCGCGCCGAGCGTCGACGTGACGGCGGAGACCGCGGACCCGTCGACCGTCGGGTCGGCGAGGACCCCCAGCACCCTCGCCCCGCCCCAGTCGGCGTGGTCGCAGGAGTTCGAGCCGTCCGGGTCGGTCACGACGAGCTCGAGCTCGTCGACGCCCACGATGCTCACGTCGATCGTCTTCGCGGCCGACGACGCGCTGACCGTCCCGCTGTCGGCCAGCAGGTCGCCGTCGCCGTAGACCTGGAACGAGACCTTGTTCGACCCGCAGGTCGCGGCGACCTCGTCGTCCACGCCGACGTCGCTGACGAAGCGCGAGTAGCTCCCGCCCAGGTCGTAGGTGACCACGGCGTCCGAGCTGCCCTGGACCGAGTGGGTACCCAGGCCCTTGGCGTACGTGGTGCCGCCGATGGTCAGCGGGGTGCCCTCGATCGAGGTGTCCTTCTGCACCGTCTTCCAGCCCGAGACGGCGGACTTCCAGGTCAGGTCGGACACGTACGAGCCGGTCGTCGCGTACTGGTCGTTCTGCGTCCCGAGCAGCGTGACCTCCGCGAGGTTCGCAGGCACGCCGTCGGGCACGCTCGTGAACACGACACGGAGCGTGCGGTACGCGGTGCCGTCGAGGCGCTCGCGCACCTCGGTGAGCTTCGCGGTGTTGCCGGACCGGTCGACGAGGTCGACGAACGTCCCGTCGTCCTTCTCGCCCTGGATCTTGTACCCGTACACGCCGGGCGTCGCGAACGTCAGACGGAGCTCGTACGGGTGCTTGCCGCCCTCCGGGTCGAGGTCCCACCACTGGCCCGCCGAGTCGTCGGCGGCCTGCCAGCTCGTCTTCGCGTCGCCGTCGTTCGCGGCCGACGCCGCGTGCCCGGAGGCCGCCGAGCTCGCCGAGACGGGGCGGCTCGTGGCCAGGTTCGCCTTGAGCACCTCGGGGTCGGGGAGCGTGGTGACCCCGCCGGCCACGGGGATGGTCATGGCCGGCTCGGTGGTGACCGTGCCGTCGGCCGTCGTGGACGCCTTCGTCGTGATCGTGATCGTCGCGTCGGGCAGCCCGGGCGAGCTCGCCTTGATGACGGTCGTGCCCGGGTAGTACGACCGGAACGTCGTCGCACCGATGCCGTCCGTCATGTCGAGCCCGGTGTCGGTGTCGATCGTCTTGGTCGCGTGCGTCGGGAACTGGCCCGGTCCGGAGACGACGGTGAGCGTCACGGGCAGCTTGTCGGAGACCTGCTTGCCGCCCGCCATCGCGCGCACGACGAGCTGGGCGTCCTGGGTGCCGTCGTCCGTGATCGTCGTGCTGCTGCCCTCGCCCGGCTCGAGCGACAGCGACGTCGCCGTGCCCTTCTGGGGCCAGGTCGGCTCCTTGCCGTCGCCCGGGTCGGAGATCCCCAGGTACGACGGCGCCCCGGGGTTGTACGTGTCGCGGTACCAGTACCAGGTCCGCTTGGGCAGGCGGTGGTAGTCGACGATGCCCATGTCGCCCATGCCCGCGACGTCGGAACCGTGGTCGAAGCCGGCCCAGGCGGCCTGGCCGGAGCGCCACGTCGGCTCGAAGGCCTGGGTGACGTCGCTGCTCGTGGCCTGGATCTCGCCGAAGTAGGGACGCCACGAACCGGGCCGGGACTGGATCTGCGACCCGTACTCGTTGACGATCGTCGCGACGGGCGGCGTCACGATGCTGCCGTCGCTGTTCTTCTGGTACCCGACGGTGCCGTCGGTCTTCGTCAGGTAGAAGTCCGCGCCGTCACCGTTGAGCCCGATGAAGTCCTGGTCCTTGACGACGTCCTGGAGGTCCCAGCGCTGGCCGCCGCCGACGCCGGCGCCGCGCGTCGGGTCGGCCGCGTGCGCCCACCCCACCTCGTCCTGGAGCAGGGCGATGGCCTTGGTCTTGACGCTGTCCGCGGAGAAGAAGGGCTCGTTGCTGAGCGACCAGCCGATGATGCTGGCACGGTTCCGCTCGGTCCTGATCAGCTCCTCGAGCTGCTGCTTGACGCTCGCCTCGAAGCCCGCCTGGTCGGACGCCTTGACGGGGTACGCGGACGCCGTGAGCCACGAGTGGGCCGAGCCGTCGTCGGACGTGGACTGGCCCCCGATGCCCCAGAAGGGCACCTCGGCCAGCACCATGACGCCGAGCCGGTCGGCCTCCTCGTAGAACTCCGGGTCGTGCGGGTAGTGGGAGCCACGGATGAAGTTGAAGCCCGCGCCCTTGACCATCTCGACGTCACGGTCGATCGCGCTGTCGGTGACGGCGTCACCCCAGCCGGCCTGGTCCTGGTGCACGTCGACCCCGTTGAGGTAGGTGTGCACGCCGTTGAGGAAGAAGCCCTGGTCCTTGGTCCACTCGGTCCAGCGGAACCCGAGCTGGTCGGTGGTCTCGTCGACGACCTTGCCGTCCCGCACGACCTGGGACGTCACGGCGTACAGGTAGGGGTCGTCCGGGGTCCACAGGTGCGGGTCCTGCAGGGCGTCGCTCTGCTGCGTGACCGTGGCGGTCTTGCCGGCCGCGACCGTCGTGTCCGACGACATCGTCGCGACGACCTTGCCGTCGGCGTCCGCGACCGTCGTCACGACGGTCGCGTCGGCGGACGCGTCGCCCTGGTTCTGCACCTCGGTCGAGGCGTCGACGGCCATGCGGACGTCGGATGTCTGCCGCACGGGGGTCAGCAGCGACGTCGAGAGCGCGGTGCCGGACCACGGGATGTTGACGGGGTCGGTGACGGTGAGGTTCACGTCGCGGTAGATCCCGCCCGAGAACGTGTGCTCGCCCGCACGCGGCGCGATGGCACCGTTCCACTCGTTGTTGACGCGGACCGCGATCACGTTGTCGCCCGTCTTGAGCTCCGGTCCGATGTCGAACGTGAACCCGGTGTACCCGCCGGAGTGGGTGCCGACCTTGGTCCCGTTGACCCACACCTCCGTGACCTGGAAGGCGCCCTCGAACTCGATCCGCACCTCCTTGCCCTGCCAGTCGGCGGGGGCGTCGAGGTGCCGGCGGTACCAGCCGGTGCCGGTGTACCAGGTGGTCTCCTGGTTGTAGGGCGTCGAGAACGAGTGCGGGAGCCCGACGTTGCTCCAGCCCGAGTCGTCGTAGGACACCTTCTCGGGCCCGTCCTCGGCGAAGCCCTTCCAGTCGCCGCGGACGAACTTCCACTCGCGGTCGAGGCCGAGCACGGTGCGGGCGCCGTCGCCGTCCGCCGCAGCGGTGGCGGCGGTCGTGACGGCGGTCGTGGCGGCGGGCGCCGCGGAGGCCGCCGGGACTGCGGTCAGCGCCGGAGCCGCGAGCAGCGCGGCGGCGGCGACGACGCCGAGGAGGCGCCGCGCGCGGCGACGGCCGCTGCGGCGGAGCCATGGTGTGGCGATGTGCACGAGAACCCCTTGTCGATGCCTGGGGCGCGCTCGACGGTGAGAGCTGGGCCTGACCCTGTCTTCCTCGACCGGCACCCGACGGGTATTGAAGGTGACGTTAACATCCGATGTTTGGTGACGTAAACACCCTGTTCAGCAGATGAGCACCCGGGGCACGCCCGCGCAGGTCGCAGGCGTGCCCCGGCGCCCCGTCAGCCGACGACGACGTCCTCGGTCACGGTGGTCTTGTGCCCGGCCGCGTCCGTGGCCGTCGCGAGCAGGGTGTGCCTGCCGGCGGTCAGCGTGCCCGTGTCCAGCACGAACTTCTCGACGCCCGGCTCGGGGTGCCACACGTACTGCAGGCCCGCCGAGTCGACCCGGAGGTTGTACGCCACCAGGTCCTCGCCCTGGAGCCTGACCTTGACCGTGACCTTCCCCGACAGCGTGTCGCCCTCGCCCGGGCTGCGGAACGTCAGCCGGGGCGCCTTCGGCGCCGCTGCCTTCGAGACCGCCGTGCCGACCAAGGTCGCCGTCACGGTCCTGCCGGTCGGGCTGTTCGCCGTCGCCATGACGCCGGCGTCGAGCGCGCCGGCCGCCGCCCCCGTCAGAGGCGCGGTGCCCACGACCTGCCACGCGTCGTCGTCCGACGCGCGGTAGTAGCCCGTGACCTCGTCGGCGCTCGTGCGCTCGAGCCGGAGCCGGACCGGCCCCGCCGCCGCGGCCACCGTGTCCGTCTGCGAGTCGAGGAAGCCGTCGCCGTCCGCGTCGTACTGCAGGTACGCGCCCGACGGGCTGGTCGCCAGGACGGCGTAGCCCGCGGCCTTCCCTCGGCCGGCGTCGGACAGGTCGTCGCGGACGACCAGGCCGGCGCGCGGGTCGGTCACGCCGCCCGCGTCGAGCGCCGCGACGTGGGTCGTGATCGAGGCGCCCACCGGGAGCGCCGACGGCCGGTAGGCCACGCTGAGCTGGTCGCGCGACGTCCAGGCACCGTTGTTCGCGTCGGAGATGCGGAACGCTGCACCGCCGTCCTGGTCGGCGTCCTGGCAGAACGTCACCCCGGTGGCCGCGCCCGGCGACGCGAGCCACGGTGCCCGGACGCCCGGCGTGTCGCAGCCGGTCGAGGTGCCGTCGTCCGCCGCGTACCCCAGGACCTCGACCTCGGACACCGACTGCCAGGTCGTGGTCGCGGTCGTCAGGTCCACCCGGATCGCCGTCGTGGCCGGCAGGGCCGACGTGTCGAGCGTGACGACGGGAGCCCCCTTCGACGCGTCCTGCGACACGTCGGCGGCCACGCTCGTGGTCACCCAGGCGCCGTCGGCGTCCTGGTACTCGACCCCGACGTGCGAGGGCCAGGTGGCGGTCGGCCCGTCCTGGTACGTGTGCACGACGACGGAGGTGGTGCGGCGCGGCTCCGTCCACGTGTACGCGAGCCAGCTCTTGAGCGGGTACGCCCCGCCCGCGACCCAGTCGTCCCAGCCCTTCGCGGTGCTGCCGTCGTTCGTGGTCGCGGCGAGGTCGGTGCGGCTCGAGGCCGACGCCGTCGCCTCCGGCGCGATGTCGTAGCGCCCGTGCGCCGCCACGGTCACGGTGCGCGTGAACGTCCGCCCCGGCGTGAAGTCGGCGTCGCCTGCGAGCGTGCCGGTCAGCGTCTGCTTGCCGGGGATCATGAACGACGTGCGGTCCCACGTCACGGGCACGTCGGTGGTGCGCCCGTGCACGGACACCGCCACGCTCGTCGGCAGCACGGTCGAGAGGTCCTCGTCGGTGCGCAGCGTCGCGGGCAGCCTGTCGTCGGTCACCTTCCAGATCGCGCCACCGGCGCCGTGGTCGTCCCAGTAGCTCGCGTCCCAGCCGTCGGCCCAGCGGGCCGGGTCCTCGGCCGCGGGGTTGCGCAGCTCGAGCTTGCCGTCCTCGCCGAAGGTGAGCGGCAGCCAGACGTACGTCGAGTCCGGCTCGCCCGCGTCCCACCGGTCCCCCATGTAGACGAACTCGCCCTTGGCGGCGTCGAGCGCAAGCACGTTCGTCGACTGCGAGCCGAAGGTCGAGCTGCGCGCGTCCCCGACCGAGAGCACGCCGTCGTCGCCCGCCCGGAGCTTGGTGAACCACGTGTGCTCGGCGTCGTCGTCGGCCAGCAGCCCGCGCTTCCAGGTCCCGAGGAGGTCGTCCGCGGTGTAGTACGTCTGCTGGTTCGGGGCCCAGCCGGTGGCCCCCGACGCCACGATGTAGTAGCGGCCGTCGTGCTTGAACATCGCGGGCGCCTCGAGCATGTCGCAGTGCGCGACGACCGTGAAGTCCCGGTGCTCGACCGGCGCCCCGCCCTTGCCGTCCGCGAGGACGTACGGGTAGGTGCCGTCCTCCGAGTACATCGCCCCCGTCGTGTCGACCGAGGTGGTCCGCACGACGTTCGTGTAGCTGTCGTCGAGCTTGGCGACGTAGAGCGACCAGTTGTTCTCCGAGGAGTACACGAGGTACGCCGCGCCGTCGTCGTCCTGGTACACGGTCATGTCGCGCGAGCCGCCGGGGTCGGCGTCCTTCGTGCACGACGACGCGTACGTCGTCTCGTTCGGCAGGCGGTACGCCCCGACCATCCGGAAGGGCCCGGTCGGGCTGTCCGCGACGGCGACGCCGGCGAGCGAGCGCACGTACATGCCGCCGCCCGGCGTGCTGTTCCCGTCGGAGTGCCACCACATGACCCACTGCCGGGTCTTGGCGTCGTACAGCACCTTCGGCCGCTCGACGATCGCCGCGACCTGCGCCGTCGTCCCGTCGGCCTCGTAGGGGTCGGTGTTGAGGTACCGGAAGACCTGGTCGACCTTCGTCGTGTCGGTCGTGCCGTCCGCCCGGACGGTGCCGTAGAGGTCCGCGAAGTAGGGCTGCGTGAGCTCGGCCTTCGTCGAGACGGTGCGCAGCACGTCGCCCTCGAAGGTCCAGTTGAGCAGGTCCGTCGAGCGGTAGGCCGCGACCCCGGGGGTGTCGTAGTAGCCGTTGCTGCGGTCCTCGCCGTACCAGTAGTAGACGGTGCGGCCGCCCTCGGTGCGGCTCGTGACGTCGTCGGAGCTCACGCCGAGCTCGTCCGACGTCGCCGTCACCACCTGGCCGCCGTGCGCCTGGATCTGCCGTCCGGACGTGTCGTACCAGAACGGCTCGAAGTAGTCGGCGGCGCCTGTCCCGGGGTCCGCGACCGGTAGGAAGCGGGTGTAGGTCGGGGGGTCGTCCGTCGTCGGCACGGGCACCGACGCGGCAGCCGCGGCGGCGACGAGCGTGCTCGCGACGACGGCGCCGAGCCCGGCGGCGGCGCGGCCCGAGTACCTCCGCGCGCGGCGGACGGTTCGGTGGCGTTCAGGATGGTGCGGCACGGTCACTCCTCGGCGCGTCGTT
>Ga0164242_10003130_pt1 | contig 18967 bp, 11 predicted proteins | sample OricomgcompostMG_FD_108783 | JGI IMG/M metagenome (GOLD analysis project Ga0164242, IMG submission 108783) | Miracle-Growth compost microbial communities from Emeryville, California, USA - Original compost - Miracle growth compost (MG) ... | reverse complement strand
GTTGGCGTTCTTCAGGTCGTGGATCAGCTGCGCCAGGTCCTCGATCGAGTAGATGTCGTGGTGCGGCGGCGGGCTGATCAGGCCGACGCCCGGCGTCGAGTGCCGGGTGCGCGCGATCCACGGGTACACCTTGTAGCCGGGCAGCTGGCCACCCTCGCCGGGCTTCGCGCCCTGGGCCACCTTGATCTGGATGTCGTCGGCGTTGACCAGGTAGTGCGACGTCACGCCGAAGCGGCCGGAGGCCACCTGCTTCACGGCCGAACGGCGCAGGTCACCGTTGCCGTCGGGGACGAACCGCACCGCGTCCTCGCCGCCCTCGCCAGAGTTCGACTTGCCGCCGAGCCGGTTCATCGCGACGGCCAGCGTCTCGTGGGCCTCGGCCGAGATGGAGCCGTAGCTCATCGCTCCCGTCGCGAACCGCTTGACGATCTCGCTGACCGGCTCGACCTCGTCGATCGGGATCGGCGCGCGCCCGGCGTTCTCGGGAGCGAACTCGAACAGCCCGCGCAGCGTGCCGCCCTTGCGGTTCAGCTCCTCGACCTTCTCGGTGTACTCGCGGAACACCTCGTACCGGCGCTGCCGGGTCGCGTGCTGCAGCAGGAACACCGTCTCGGGGTTGAACAGGTGCAGCTCGCCCTCGCGCCGCCACTGGTACTCGCCGCCGACGTCCAGCCGGCGGTGCGCCTTCGCGGTCGGCACCAGCGGGTACGCGGTGGCGTGCCGTGCCGCGGCCTCCTCGGCCAGCTCCGCGAGCCCGACGCCGCCGAGGCGCGACGGCGTGTTGCCGAAGTACTCGTCCAGCAGCGGCTGCGCCAGACCGGTCGCCTCGAACACCTGCGCGCCGGTGTAGGACGCGATCGTGGAGATGCCCATCTTGCTCATCACCTTGAGCACGCCCTTGCTCAATGCCTTGACGTACTTGGCGATCGCGTCCTGCGCCGAGATGCCGGTGATCGCGCCGGACGCGACCAGGTCCTCGATCGACTCGAACGCCAGGTACGGGTTCACCGCCGCCGCGCCGTAGCCGATCAGCAGCGAGACGTGGTGCACCTCGCGCGCCTCACCGGTCTCCACGACCAGGCCCACCTTCGTGCGCTGACCGGTCCGCACCATGTGCTGGTGCACGGCGGACACGAGCAGCAGCGACGGGATGGGCGCGTGGTCGGCGTCGCAGTCGCGGTCGGACAGGATCAGGATGCGCGCGCCCGCGTCGACCGCGGCGGAGCACTCGCGCCGCACCCGCTCGATCGCGGCGGCGAGCGCCTCGCCGCCGCCGTGCACGCGGAACCGCCCGTCGATGAGCTGGCAGGCGAAGCCCGGCATGTCACCGTCGGCGTTGACGTGCCAGATCTTCGCCAGCTCGTCGTTGTCGATCACCGGCCGCGGGATGACGATCTGCCGGCAGGACGCGGGGCCCGGCGTCAGCAGGTTCTGCTCCGGACCGATGGTGCCGGCGAGCGAGGTGACCATCTCCTCGCGGATCGCGTCCAGCGGCGGGTTCGTCACCTGCGCGAACAGCTCGCTGAAGTAGTCGAACAGCAGGCGCGGGCGCTGCGACAGAACCGCGATCGGGGTGTCGGTGCCCATCGAGCCGATCGGCTCCGCGCCGCCACGCGCCATCGGCGTGATCAGGACGCGCAGCTCCTCCTCGCTGTAGCCGAAGATCTGCTGGCGACGGGTCACCGACTCGTGGCTGAACACGACGTGCTCGCGCTCGGGCAGGTCGCCGAGCTGAACGAGCCCGGCGTGCAGCCACTCGCCGTACGGGTGCTCGGCCGCGAGCTCGGCCTTCACCTCGGTGTCCGAACGGATCTCGCCGCGCGCGATGTCGACGAGGAACATCTTGCCGGGCTGCAGGCGGCCCTTGGCGACGACGCGGGACGGGTCGATGTCGAGCACGCCGGACTCGCTGGCGAGCACGACCAGCCCGTCGGACGTCTGCAGCCAGCGGCCCGGACGCAGCCCGTTGCGGTCGAGGACGGCGCCGATGACCGTCCCGTCGGTGAAGCTCACGCAGGCCGGGCCGTCCCACGGCTCCATCAGCGCCGCGTGGAACTGGTAGAACTCGCGCCGCGCGGGATCCATCGCGGGGTTGTTCTCCCACGCCTCCGGGATCATCATCAGCACCGCGTGCGGCAGGCTGCGTCCGCCGAGGTGCAGCAGCTCCAGCACCTCGTCGAAGCTGGCCGAGTCGCTGAACTCCGGCGTGCAGATCGGGAACAGCCGCTTGAGGTCGCCGTCGATGGCGTCGGACTCCAGCAGCGCCTGGCGGGTGATCATCCAGTTGCGGTTGCCGCGGATGGTGTTGATCTCGCCGTTGTGCGCGATGTACCGGTACGGGTGCGCGAGCGGCCAGGACGGGAACGTGTTCGTCGAGAACCGGCTGTGCACCAGGCCGATCGCGCTGGCGAACCGCGCGTCGGTCAGGTCCGGGAAGAACGTGCCGAGTTGGTCGGTCGTGAACATGCCCTTGTAGACCAGGGTGCGGCACGACAGCGACGGGAAGTACAGCTCCAGGTCGCTGGTCCGCGCGCGGTTCTCGGCGACCTTGCGGGTGGCGAACGCGCGCCGCTCCAGCGCCAGGCCCCGCTCCTCGTTCGCGCCGGCCAGGAACACCTGCGCGAAGGACGGCATCACGCTGCGCGCGGTGGATCCGAGCCCGTCCGGGCGGGTGGGCACGTCGCGCCAGCCGAGCACGCGCAGCCCCTCCTCGGCCGCGGTCCGCTCGACGAGCGCGCGCGCCTCGGCGGCCGCGCCGGCGTCGACCGGCAGGAACGCCAGGCCGACCGCGTACTCGCCCTGCGCGGGCAGGTCGAAGTCGACGACGGCGCGCAGGAACGCGTCCGGGATCTGGACGGTGATGCCCGCGCCGTCCCCGGAGGACGGCTCGGCGCCGGCGGCACCGCGGTGGTCCAGGTTGTGCAGCGCGGTCAGGGCCCGGCTGACGATGCTGTGGTCGGCGCGGCCGTGCAGATCGGCGACGAACGCGACGCCGCAGGAGTCCGACTCGAAGCGCGGGTCGTACAGACCCGAAGCGGCGGGCACGGCGGAGAAGGGCAGGCTCACGAATTCTCCTGACGATCGGCGCGGACAACCGGAATCAACCCAACGATTCGGGAATTCCGGACCGGGACGGCGTCGGCCCGTGAGGCGCCCCCAGCCTACCGTCCGGGCTCCGGCCGACCGAAACCGATTACGTGTGACACGCCTCAACCCTTGCCAGCCGGTGCAAGATCAGCTGCGTGCTGGTCGGACGGGACGCGGAGCTGGCCGCCTTGCGGTCGGACGTCGCGCGCGTCGCCGAAGGCGGCTCCGGAGCCGTGCTGCTGTCCGGTCCGCCGGGCGTCGGCAAGTCCGCGCTCGCGCGCGCCGCGATCGACGAGGCGGCCGGGCTCGGCTTCGACACGTTCACCGGCCGTGCGCGTCCGCTGAGCCGGGACGTCGCGTACGCGCCGCTGGTCGACGCGTTCGGCGCTCTGCTGCGTGGCGTGGACGACGACCGCCGCGCCGCGCTGATCGGCGACCTGCCGCAACTCGCCCTGGTGTTCAGCGGCATCGGGCTGGCCGCGCCGCCACCGCTCGGTGATCCGGAGCTCGAGCGCACCAGGCTGCTGGACGCCTTCACCCGCCTCGTGGAACGGCTGGCGCTCGACCGCCCGCTCGCGCTGCTGATCGACGACGTGCCGTTCGCGGACTCGGCGACGTTCACGTTCGCCTGCCATCTGGTCGCGGGCGCGATCGAGCATCCGGTGCTGCTGCTGCTCACCGCCCGGACCGGCGAGCCCGACCAGCGGCCGATCGGCCCGCTCCTGGACGCCGCCCGCGAATCGTCCTGGTGGCTCGAAGCGCGCGAGGTGGCACCACTCCGCGACGAGGACGCGGCACGGCTCGTGCAGATGACCGTCGGCCGTCCGGTCGACCCGAGCCTGGCCGCGCGGATCGTCGACCGCTGCGCCGGCCGCCCGTTGTTCCTGGACGCGCTCGCCCGCACGGTCGCCGAGAGCCCGCACCTGGTCGAGTCCGGCGACGCGGTGCGGTTCGACGCGGACGACCTGCCGCTGCCGGACGGTGTGCGCGCGCAGCTGCTCGCCCGCGTCACCGGCTGCGGGGCCGCGGAGCGGACGGTGCTGGACGTGCTGGCCGCGGCCGGCGGTGAGCTCGACGTCGTCACCATCGCCGCTGCCGGCGAGCTCGACACCGCGTCGGCGAGCGCGGCGCTGGACGTGCTGCACCGCCGCGGCCTGCTGCAGCACGCCACCGACGCCACCGGTTACGACGTGGTGCACGACCTCGTGCACGGACTGCTGCGCGACACGCTGAACGCGGACCTGTCCCCCGCGGCCGCGCGGGCGGTGCACGCCCGGTTGCTCGCGTCGGTCTCGCGCCACCACCCCGACGACCCGCGGCTGGCCGAGTACGCGCTCGGCGCGGGCCCGCTGGTCGACCCGGACACCGCGCTCGCGCATCTGCTGGCGGGCGCGCGGCGGGCGCAGGCGCAGGGTGCGAGCGAGTCGGCGGCCCGCTACTTCGGCGCCGCGGTGCGCATCGCCGAGCGGCGCGGGCCGGCGTCCCTGCTGGGCGAGCTGCACGCCGACCACGCGGACGCGCTGGACCGGCTCGGCCGCACCGACGAGGCGCGCGCGGCGTGGGAACGCGCGCTGGCGGCGAGCCGCGAGGCCTGCGCGGCCGGCGCCGTCGCGCGCATCGAACAGCAGCTCGGCATGCTCGAGTGGAACCTCGGCGACCTGGACGCGGCCCGCCGGCACTTCGCGCTCGCCGACCAGGCGCTGGACGGGCTGGCTCCGTCCGCCGACCACGCCGCCCTGCTCTACACGGAGATGATCGTCGCCTCGCGGATCGGTGACGAGGCGACGGTGGCCCGGACGGCCCGCGCGCTGCGCACCCTCGCCGGTGAGCTCGCCTCGCCCGAACTCACCGCGCGGGCCTGTCTCGCCGAAGCCGTCCTGGCGTTCTCGGCGACCGACTACGTCGCGATGACACAGCGGAACCTGGACGCGCTCGCGGCCGCCGAGCGGGGCAGCGACCCGATGCTGGTCATCCGCGCGCACGACCAGCTGTCCGTCGGCGCGGCCAGCCAGCTGGACGTTGCCGGACTGCGCCGGCACAGCCTCGCGAGCCTGCAGGTGGCCCAGGACCTCGGCGCGGTGATGCTGCAGCCGTGGCCGCGCGGACGGCTCGCCGTCGCCGACCTGCTCGCCGGCGACTGGGACGCCGCGCTGCGCGGCACCAGCGAGATGATCGCGCAGGCGCTGCGGCACGGGCACCACCGCGGGGCGGTCAGCTCGGCCGCCGGGCACGCCTGGGTGCTGATCCACCGCGGCCGGTTTGCGGACGCCCGTCGCTACCTGGAGCAGTCGCTCGCGGCGGCCTCGCCGGAGCTTCGCTCGGACCGCAACATATTCAGCATCGTCGCGATCGCCGACGCGACGCTGGCGCTCGCCGAGAACGAACCCGCCCGCGCGCTCGGCTGGTCGGCCCAGCTGCACACGGCCACCGGCGGCTGGCTGCCGCTGCTCGGGCTCGCCGCGCTCGGCGAGGCGCAGGCGGCCAGCGGTGACCTGCCCGCGGCCGAGGAGACCGCCGGGCGGCTGCGGTCGGTCCGCACCTGCGCCACGTGTGCGCCGGCGACGGTCGCCGACTGGGTGCTCGGCCTGATCCGCCTGCACGCCGGCGACGGACCTGCTGCCGCCGAACCGCTCGCCGCCGCCACCGCCGGTTTCGAGTCGCTGTACTTGCCGTTCTACGCCGCGCGCGGACGCCTGGCGCAGGCGCACGCGCTGCGCTCGACCTGCCCGGACGACGCCGTCGCGCAGGCGCGCGCGGCGCTGGCCGTCTTCGATGACCTGGGCGCGCCGGTGTGGGCGAAGTCGGCGCGCGACCTGCTCCGGACGCTCGGCGTGGTGCCGTCGCGCGGCCGCGCACGCAGCGCCGCGGACGGGCCGCTCAGCACGCGCGAGCTGGAGGTCGCCCGCCTCGTCGCGTCCGGGCGCAGCAACGCCGACGTCGCGTCCGAACTGTTCATCAGCCCGCGGACGGTGACCACGCACCTGGACCGCATCTACGGCAAGCTCGGCCTCGGCTCGCGGGTGGCGCTGACCCGGTACCTGGCCGACTCGGGGCTGTTGGAAGAACACCAACGGTAGGGGCGCGCGCGAATACGCATCCCTGCCGATACCGGCTCAGTGCGGGCCCGCAGCACGATGCTGCGCAGGAAGGGAGCGGCTCGGCGGCGGGCGGCCCCCGGCATGGAGGTAGGCATGACGACCGCGCGGTCCACCGTGCTCACGCTCGCGCTGCACGCACCCGGTGCCGACGACTCGCTCGCCGTCGGGACGAAGGCCGCGACCCTTGCCAAGCTCGCGGCGGCCGGCTTCGCGGTGCCCGACGGCGTGGTGATCACGACCGCGGTGTCGACCGCTGATCTCGACGCGGCGGTCGGCACCGTGCTCGACCACTTCGGCGACGCGACGCTGGCGGTCCGGTCCTCGGCGGTCGACGAGGACGGCACGCTCGCGTCGTACGCCGGCCAGTTCGAGACCGTGCTGAACGTGCGCGGCGCCGACGCGCTCCGCGACGCCGTTCACCGGGTGTGGGCGTCAGCCGGCTCGGAGCGGGTGGCCGCGTACCGACGCCCGCACGGACGGGTGGCGATGGCGGTGCTCGTCCAGCGCCAGGTCGAGGCGGACGTGGCGGGCGTGGCGTTCACCGCCGACCCGGTGACCGGCGCCCGCGACAGCGTGCACGTGGCCGCGGTGCCCGGCCTCGGTCACGCCCTGGTGAGCGGCGCGTCCGACGCGGACGAGTGGCTGGTGCGCGACGGGATCGCCACCCCGCTGCGCGTGCGGCACCAGGCGCTGACCGAAGCACAGGCGCGCGCGGTGGCCGAACTCGCCCGCCGGCTGGAATCCGTCCGCGGCGTGCCGCTCGACGTCGAGTGGGCGATGGCCGACGGGCGGCTGGTCGTGCTGCAGGCGCGTCCAATCACGGCGCTGCCGGCCCCGCCGGTCGTCGATCTGCCGCCGGGAACCTGGACGAAGGAGACCGCGCGGAACCCGGAGCCGCTGACCGCGTTCGGCGTCTCGCTGGTGCCGGCGCTGGTCAGCCGCGGCCTGACCGCGATGTCCCGCGAGTCGGGCGGGCTGATCGACCGGTTCGAGGCGCGGGCGGTCGGCGGCGAGCCGTACCTGCAGCTCGTGCCGCTCGGCGGGCGCGGTGGGCCGCCGCCGCCCTGGTGGGTGTTCGGCATCCTGTGCCGTGTCGCTCCCCCGCTGCGCCGGCAGATGCGCCGGGCGAAGGCGCTGCTGCGGCCCGGCGTGCTCGCGAAGCGGCAGCTGGTGTGGGAGCAGCAGTGGCGCCCGGATCTGCAGGCGCGCATCGCCGCGCTGCAGTCGGTCGACCTCACGGCGCTGGACGACGCCCGGCTGCTCGCGCACCTCGACGCGTGTGTCGAGCTGATGGACCACTGCCTGGACGTGCACTTCCGGCTGACCGTCCCGTACCTGGTGCCGATCCACGCGTTGCTCGTCGAGGGCGACCGGTTGGGCTGGCCGGAAGTGCGCACGATGGAGCTGCTGGCCGGCCTGTCGGACGCGACGTCAGCGCCGTCGCGCGCGCTCGCCGTGCTCGGCGCGTCCATCGCGCTGCATCCGGATGCGGCCGGCGCGCTCGATGCGTCCGGCGAGGATCTCGGCGCGCGGCTGCGCGCGATCGATCCGGCGCTCGGCGCCGCCTTCGACGACTGGTGTGCGCGGTACGGGCGGTGCTGCGTGAACGACGACCCGGGGTCGCCGACTCTCGTCGAGCTGCCGTGGGCGCTGGCGGCGCTGCTGCGCGGCGCGGTCCACGCCGCTGCGGAGCGCGCCGAACAGCGCACCGCCCGGCTCCGCGCCGAGCGGGCCGAGCAGGCGCGGGCCGAGCTGTCCGGGCGACCGGCCGCCGACCGCGACCGGTTCGAGCGCGTGCTTGCCGCGGCGATCCGCGCCTACCCGCTGCGTGAGGACAGCGCGTTCTGGACCGGGTCGATGCCGAGCGGGCTGTTGCGCGCGTCGGCGATCGAGATCGGGCGGCGGCTGGTGGAGCGCGGCGTGCTGGACCGCCCGGACGACGCCGTCCAACTGCCGGTCGAAGCGCTGCGCGGCGCCCTGCGTCCGGACGCGGTGCTTGACGCCGCGGTCGGCGGACTGCGCGCGAGCGTCGCCCAGGCACGCGCCGAGCGCGCGTACGTCCGCGCGAACCCCGGCCCGCCGTTTTACGGTCCCGAGCCGCAGCCGCCGCCGGACCTGCGCGCGCTGCCCGCCGCCGGACGCGAGGTGAACGAGGCGCTGCTGCGGGCGCACCGGCGACCGCCGGTCGTAGCGGCGGACGCGGTCGCCGGCGAGGTGCTCACCGGTGTGGCCGCGTCTCCCGGCAGTTACACCGGCCCGGTGCGGCTGGTGCTCGGCCCGGCCGACTTCGCCCGGGTGCGCGCCGGCGACGTCCTCGTCTGCCCGACCACCGACCCGGCCTGGTCACTGCTGTTCGGCGTCGCCGGGGCACTGGTCACCAACGGCGGCAACGTGCTCTCGCACGCGGCGATCGTGGCGCGCGAGCACGCGATCCCGGCGGTCGTCGGCACGGCTACCTCGACGCGCGACCTGCGCGACGGCCAGGTTGTCACCGTAGACGGCAACGCCGGCACCGTCACCATCGCGTCAGGAGGCGAACCCGCATGACCACGACGCCCACCCACGCCGCGTCCGAGCAGGCGCCGCGTGCCGAGCTGTCGACGGCACGGCGGCGCGTCGACACCGCGTTCGCGGTACTGATCATCGCGTTCACGCTCGCGATCCTTGTGCAGCTCTACCTCGCGGGCGCCGGCGCGTTCGCCCATCACGGCGTGCGGCACCCGTTCGCGCCGCACGAGGACCTCGGCCACTACCTCGGCGTCGCCAGCGGAGTCCTGCTGATCCTCGCGCTGATCGCCCGGGCCACGCGATGGACCATGCTCGGCTCGCTGCTGTTGGTGCTGACGACCGAGGTGGCCCAGGAAGGATTGGCCAGCGCCGGACACCACAACCGCTGGGTCGGCGGACTGCACGCCTTCGACGGCGGGCTGATCCTGCTGCTGGCGCTGACGCTCGCCGTGGCCGCGTACCGGCGGAGGTTCGCGGCGCGCTGACCGGATGGTCGACGGTTGGTGCTGGTTGCGAGGACGGCGGGACGGCTTGTTGCTGCACGGCTTGCGTTGCCGGCTCTCGTTCCAGCTTGCTTGCGGTCTCTCGGCGGCGACGGCGGGACGGCCTGTCGCTGCTCAGCTTCCGCTGCCGGCCGTCCGTTCCGGCGTTCTCCAGTCGCCCCCCTCCCCCTCGTCGATCAAGAGCAGGTTATGGCTACCAGGGCGGCCACAACGTGCTCTTGATGATGGCGGAATCTGCATACGAAATAAGGGAAACCTTGTCGCCGAACCCTTGACAGCGGACGGAACGCGACTACAACCGAATGTATGCACGAATCAGTCTCGGAGCTCGACGCGGGCGTTGCCGCGCTCACGGGGCTGATCTCCGTCCTGCGCGATCTACCTGCCGGGACCGATGGTGCAGTGCTGATCGACCAGATCCGCGCCCTGGAAGAACTCAAGTCCGCGGCGGCCGCGACACAAGCGCAAGCCCGCCCCGGCCCGGGCGGACGCATCGACCTGATCACCCCCACCGGCCACCGCTACACCAGCCGGCCACCCGCCCTGCCCAGAAGCCGAACACCCTCACCGCTGGAACGCGAAATCGTCATACACCTCTGGCGCACACATACCCGTCCGGCCGCCTGAGCCAAGCCGCGCTGCACGGGCTGAAGCGCGGCTAGTTACGCAGTCGACTCCGCCAGCCGGTCCAGGAACGCAGCCTGTGCCGCCACCACCTTGACGCGCGCGGTCTCGAGGTCGAACCAGGCGACTCGGTCCACCTCCGGGAAGGTCTGCATACGGCCGGAGTGCGGCGGCCATTCCAGCTCGAACGTGTTGCTGACAGCGGCGGCCGGATCGAACTCGCCCTCGACCGCCCAGACCGTCACGGACTTGCCGCCGGACTGGCGCACCTCGCCCAACTCGAGCACGGGACCGTCCGGCGGCGGCGCCCCGAGCTCCTCGGTGAACTCGCGCCGCGCCGCCGTCAGCGGATCCTCGTCCGGCGGGTACTCACCCTTCGGGATCGACCACGCGTGCTCGTCCTTGCGAGCCCAGAACGGGCCGCCCATGTGCGCCAGCAGCACCTCGAGCTCGCCGTCCCGCACTCGGAACAGCAGCAGCCCGGCACTCCGCTTCCCCGCCACGGCACCAGCATGCCGGGTCAGGCGCGGCGCAGCTCGGCCTCGACGTCGGCGCGTCGCTCGATAGGCACCGGCCGTCCGTCCCGCGTCGTGACGTAGAACGCGTCGACCACGGTCCCGGCCAGCGACGATACCCGCGCCGACCGCACGTCGAGCTGGCAGCGTTCGAGAGCGGCAGTCACGCGACAGAGCAGCCCGATCGCATCCACGCCGCGGTACTCGATCACGGTGGCGCCGCTGGCCTCGCCGTCGAACCAGTGCACGGACGGAGCCGGACGGTCGAGGTCGGCCGGCCGGGCGTACGCGGCCTCCTTGGCGCGCAGCCGATCCGCCAGCCCGGTGTCACCGGCGAGCACCCGGCCGAGCTCGCGCCGCAGCGTATCGGCGGCCGGCACCCGACCGAACCGGGGCTCCACGACGAACGTGTTCACGGCCATGCCCGCGTGCGTGCGGATCGTCGCCGACCGCACGTCCAGCAGCTGCAACGCGAGCACCCCGGCCGTTCGGTACAGCACGCCGACACCGTCGGGCACCGCGACGACCACCTCGTCGTCCCGCACAAGGACCGCGGTCTCACCGGACTCGGCCAGCACCCGGCTGCGCTCGTCCAGCTGCGGCACGTCGATCGGTGCCGCGCCGCCGATCACGTCGTGCGCACGGCGGACGAGCTCGGCAACCAGGCCGGCCTTCCACTCGCTCCACGCGGCGGGGCCGGTCGCCGCGGCGTCCGCGATCGTCAGCGCGTGCAGCAGGTCGAGCAGCTCGCCCGAACCGCCGACGGTGTCCGCGACCAGCCGCAGCGTGACCGGGTCGTCCAGATCGCGCCGGGTCGCCGTGTCCGGAAGCAGCAGGTGGTGCCGCACCAGCGCCTCGATCGTCGCCACGTCGTGGTCGGGCAACCCGGTACGCCGCGCAATAGATGCAGCGAGCGGCGCGCCCACCTGCGAGTGGTCACCCGGATACCCCTTGCCGATGTCGTGCAACAGAGCGCCCAGCAGCAGCAGGTCCGGGCGAGCGGACGTGCCCGCGTGCTCGGCCGCGTGCGCCGCGGTCTCGAACAGGTGGCGGTCGACGGTGAACCGGTGCGCGGGATTGTGCTGCGCGCGACCGCGCACCGCGTCCCACTCGGGCAGCAGCGGCGCGAGCAGCCCGGCCAGGTCGAGCGATTCGAGGACGGCGATCGCCGGCCGCCCGCAGCCGAGCAGCGCCAGGAAGTCCTCGCGCACCGCGTCCGGCCACGGCGTCGGAACGGGCGCCGCGCTCGCCGCGAGCCGACCGAGCGTGAACTCGGAGATCGGCAGGCCGCGCTCGGCGGCGGCCCGCGCGGCACGCAGCACCAGCCCGGGATCGGTGGACGGGTCGGCGTCGCGCGACAGCACCACCTCGCCGTCCTGCGCCACGACGTCGCGGGCCAACCCGACGCGTCCACGGTCGATGCCGGTCCGCCCGAACCGCTGCGGCTTCGGGGACGGCGCGGCCCGCCGCAGCGCGGCGTCCAGCGCGTGCCCGATCGTGCGCGCCGCCAGGTTCACCCGGCGCAACACCTCGTCACCCGGCCGGTCGCCGGACGAGCCGTCCAGGCCCAGCGCGGCGCCGACCTCGGCCTGCTCCTGCAGCCGCAACGAGTCGTCCGCCCGGCCGCATACCCGGTGCAGCTCGCCGCGCACGTCCAGCAGGTCGCCGTACGCCGCGCGCACGGCGGTCGGCAGGTCGACCAGCTGCGCGAGCGCCAGCGCCCGCACCGCCTGCCCGTCGCGCAGCGCGCCCCGCGACTCCTTCACGTCCGGTTCGAGCAGGAACGCCGCGTCGCCGGCCAGGCGAGCGCGCTCCGCCGACAGCTCCGCCAGCTGCCCGACGCGGGACTGCGCCACCGACCGCCACCGCTCCCGGACGCGGCCACGCACGCCCTCGGTCAACGCCGCGTCGCCGGCCAGATGCCGCAGGTCGAGCAGGCCGAGCATCGCCTTCAGATCGGTGTCCGCGACCGCGAGCGCCTGCTGCGGCGTCCGCACCGAATGGTCCAGCCCCGTCCCACTGTCCCAGATCGGGTACCAGATCGAGTCGGCCAGCGCGCCGAGGTCGTCGACCCGCCCGTCGTGGAGCAGCACCAGATCGAGATCGGACCAGGGCGCCGGCTCGCGCCGGCCGAGGCCGCCGACCGCGGCGAGCGCGACGTCCGTGCGGGTGAGCAGGGCGGCCAGCCAGCCGTCGTAGAGCTCGCTCAACTCCTCACGCAACCGCACGCCGCAGAGCCCGGGCCGCCCCAACAGGTCGGCCCGGGCTCGCGCGAGCGGCTCAGACCGCGTCGTCGTCGCGCTCCCCCGTGCGCACACGGACGAGCGTCTCGACCGGAGTCACCCACACCTTGCCGTCGCCGATCTTCCCGGTACGTGCGGCGTCGACGATCGCCTCGACGACCTTGTCCGCGTCAAAGTCGCCCACCACCACGTCGATGCGCACCTTCGGCACGAGGTCGACGACGTACTCGGCGCCGCGGTACACCTCGGTGTGCCCGCGCTGCCTGCCGAAGCCCTGCACCTCGGCCACCGTCAGCCCCTGGATGCCGAGGACCTCCAGTGCGGCCTTGACGTCCTCGAGCTTGAACGGCTTGACGATCGCCGTCACCTGCTTCATGCGTTCACCCTCTCCTTCGTGCCGGCGAGCGCCGCGAACGCGCCGCCGCTGACCGGGCCGTACTCGTATGCCGACTCGCCGTGGATCGAGGTGTCCAGGCCCTCCAGCTCGTCGCTCTCGCTCACCCGGTTGTCGATCACGAGCCCGATGAGCTTGGCGAGGACGAACGTGACGACGAACGAGAAGACGGTAACGGCGAGCGCCGCCTCGAACTGGTGCAGCAGCAGCTTCGCACCGTCCGAGCCGCCGCCGTAGAGCAGCCCGTCGGTCGCGATCGGGTTCACGCCGGACGTGCTGAAGAAGCCGATGAGCAACGTGCCGACCCAGCCGCCGACCAGGTGGACGCCGACGACGTCCAGCGAGTCGTCGAAGCCGAGCCGGTGCTTGAGGTTGATCGCGACCGCGCACACCGCGCCCGCGATCAGGCCGATGAAGATCGAACCCATCGGGCTGACGAAGCCGGCACACGGCGTGATCGCGACCAGCCCGGCGACGGCTCCGGACGCCGCACCGAGCGCGGTGCACTTGCCGTAGCGAAACTTCTCGACCGCGATCCAGCCGATCAGCGCGGTCGCCGTCGCCGTGTTCGTGTTCACCCAGGCGAAGGCGGCCAGGCCGTTCGCCGCACCGGCGGACCCGGCGTTGAAGCCGAACCAGCCGAACCAGAGCAGCGCGGCGCCCAGCATGACGAACGGGATGTTGTGGCCGCGCATCTTCTCCCGCGGCCAGCCGAGCCGCCTGCCGAGGACGATCGCCATCGCCAGCCCGGCAGCACCCGCGTTGATGTGCACCACCGTGCCGCCGGCGAAGTCCTCGGTGCCGAGCCGGCCGATCCAGCCGCCGGCCCACACCCAGTGCGCGACGGGCGCGTACTCGACGACCGACCAGATCGTGACGAATGCGGCGAACGCGCCGAACTTCCAGCGGTCCGCCGTCGAACCGGTGATCAGCGCCGGCGTGATGATCGCGAACGTCAACTGGAAGACCACCATCACCGTGGTCGGGACGGTCTGTGCGCTGCCCAGGATCGGGATCGCGTCGTTCATGTGGTGCAGACCGGCGAAGTGGAAGTCCCCCCAGAACCGGCCCGACCCGCCGAACGCGATCGAGAACCCGATCACCACCCAGGTGACGCTGACGATCGCGATCGCGGTGAAGTTCTGCATCAGCATGCCGAGGACGTGCTTGGCCCGGACCATTCCGCCGTAGAAGAACGCCAACGCCGGCGTCATCAGCAGCACGAGCGCCGCCGACGTGAGCATCCAGGCGGTGTCGCCGGCACTGAAGTTCTTCATGTCGAACGGCGTGTAGCCGGATGCGAGTAGGTGCTGGGACACGCTGCTCTCCCTAACCGGTCGGCGGCGCGCCGGTTGCGCGCTCGTCCTGGCTGAGCCTGCGGGAGCGGTGTTTCGGGCCAGTCCCCGAAATGTTTCGGCCCGGTAACCGATAACGTCGCAGACGTGCCGAGCCTCAAACGCAGCGAAGCGGTCCGCCGGGCGGCAGCGATCTCCGTTGCCGGCTACGACATCGCACTTGAACTCTCCGCGACGCAGCCGACGTTCGCGTCCACGACCCGCATCCGCTTCACCTGCCGGCAGCCGGGTGCCGAGACGTTCGTGGACGTCAAACCGCAGTCCCTCGTCTCCGTGGTCCTGAACGGCACCGCGCTGGACCCGTCTTTGCTCCAGCACGGACGGCTGCCGCTGCGCGGGTTGCGCGAGCACAACGAACTCGTCGTCGAAGCGACCATGGCGTATTCGCACGACGGGGAGGGTCTGCACCGGCACGTCGACCCGGCGGACGGCAACGTCTACCTGTACGCGATGAGCTTCCTGGACGCGGCGCCGCGCTGGTTCGCGTGCTTCGACCAGCCGGATCTGAAGGCGCCGGTGACCATCACGGTGTCCTGCCCGCCGGAGTGGACGGTCGTGGGCAACGGCGCCGCGACGCAAGAGGCGCCGGGACGCTGGCGGCTGGCGACGACACGTCCGCTGGCGACGTACTTCACCACGCTGATCGCCGGCCCGTACCACTCCGTGCGCAGCGAGCACGACGGCGTGCCGCTCGGCCTGCACTGCCGCGCGTCGCTGGCCGAGCACCTCGACCGCGACGCCGACGAACTGCTCACGATCACGCGCGACTGCCTGGACGAGTTCCACCGGCTGTTCGGGGTGCGCTATCCGTGGGGCGAGTACCACCAGGCGTTTGTGCCCGAGTTCAACGCAGGCGCCATGGAGAACCCCGGCTGCGTGACATACCGCGACCTGCTCGTGTTCCGCTCGCGCGCGACCGACGCCGAACGCGGCCAGCGCGCGAGCACGATCGCGCACGAGATGGCGCACATGTGGTTCGGCGACCTGGTCACGATGCGCTGGTGGGACGACCTGTGGCTGAACGAGTCGTTCGCCGAGTACCTCGGCCACCGGGTGTGCGACACGGTCACCGACTACGCGTCGTGGGTCGAGTTCGGGATCGTCCGCAAGGCCTGGGGGTACACCGCCGACCGGCGGCCGTCCACGCACCCGGTCGCTGGGAACGGCGCGGCGGACGCGGCGATGGCGCTGAACAACTTCGACGGCATCTCCTACGCCAAGGGCGCGTCCGTGCTGCGCCAGCTCGCCGCCTACCTCGGCGAGAAGGTGTTCCTGACCGGGCTGCGCAGCTACTTCGCGCAGTTCGCGTACGGCAACGCGACGCTCGCCGATCTGCTGGCCGCGTGGACGGCCGCCGGCGCCGTCGACCTGCCGCGCTGGGCGGACGCCTGGCTGCGCACGTCCGGCATGGACACGCTGCGCGTGATGGAGGGCAGCGTGCACCGCGAGTCGGCACCGGGGTCGACGGCCGACCGCCCGCACGCGGTGGTGGCCGCGGGCTACGACGAGGCCGGCCGGCGGGTTTCGCAGCTGCCGATCGTGCTGCAGAACCGGCGCACCCCGCTGTCGACCTGGTACGCCACGTTCGTGCTCCCCGACTCGAACGACGAGACGTGGGCAAAGACGGCGCTGAACCCGAAGGTCTGGCCGCAACTGGCGAGCGCGATGCCCGGGCTGGAGCCGCTGGCCCGGGTCAGCGCGTGGAACGCGCTGCGCCTGGCCGTCGCCGACGCCGAGGTGTCGCCGTCGCTGGCCATCGACGTGGTGGCCGGCGCGATCACCGCCGAGACCGACGATGCCGTCGTGTCGAGCGTGCTGCGCTGGGCCGAGCGGACGGCCGGCTGCTATCTCGATCTGGACAACCGTCCCGCCGCAGCGAGCAAGATCGCCGAGGCAGGCGCGATCATCGCCGCGACCGCGCCGCCCGGCTCTGGACTGCAGCTCGCGGGCGCGCGCCGCTACATCGCGAACACGGCCAACCGCGACGCGCTGCGCGGCTGGCTGACCGGTGACGGCGTGCCGGACGGCTTGAGCATCGACGCCGACCTGCGCTGGGCCGTGCTGCACCGGCTGTCCGCCCTCGGCACGCTGGACGCGGACGAGATCGCTGCCGAGGCCGCGGCCGACGGCACCTCGCAGGGCGCCGTCCACGCGGCCAAGTGCCTCGCGCTGCGGCCGGACCTGAACGCGAAGCAGGAGGCGTGGCAGGCGCTGATGCAGGACGAGCAGCGCCCGAACTACGAGCTGTACGCGATCGCCGGCGGGTTCTGGCACCCGTTGCAGGAGGACGTCACGGTGCTGTTCGTGGAGCGCTACTTCCACGAGATCGTCGAGCTGGCCAAGATCCGCTCGGGCTGGGTGCTCACCCGGCTCGCCGAGTACCTGTACCCGTGGACGGCCATCAGCCCGATCACGATCGAATTCACCGACGCCCTGCTCGCGCGCACGGATCTGGACCCCGGCGTGCGGCGCTCGGTGCTGGACGCCAGCGACGACGTCCGGCGCGCCCTTCGTGCCCGGCGCGCGTTCGCCTGACCGACGTCTTCGGCCGCGTCAGGCCGGGTACGGCACCACGGCCCGCCAGGTGCCGCGCGCCCCGGCGGTCTCGGCCACGAGTTCGGCGTACACGTCCGCGATGCGCGCCGGGTCGAACACCTCGCTCGAGCCGAGCACCCCGTTGATCGTCACGGTCGCGCAGTGGACGCCCTGCGGCGCGAGGTCGCGCGCCATCGCCTGCACCAGCGCGCGCAGCGCCGCCTTCTGCACGCCAAGCGAGGGCGCGCCCGGCGACGGCGCGTCGGCCGCGGCCGATCCGGTCGCCAGGATCGTTCCGCCGCCGGAGGCGATCATGGCGGGCGCGACGGCACGGGCCAGCGTCAGCAGGCTCCCGGCACCGGCCGCGACGTCGGCCAGCAGGTCCGCGGGTGACATAGCGAGCGCGGTCGCGTCACGCCACACCGAGACGTTGTGGACGGCCACGGTGATCGGCCCGCGCTCGGCCAGCCGCGCGATCTGCGCGCCGAGTTCCTGCTCGTCGGCGACGTCCGCCGTCGCCCACGCGGCGTTGATGCCCTCGCTGCGCAGCGCGGTCGCGAGCTGCTCTACTGGCCCGGCCGTGCGTGCGAGCAGAGCCACGTCGTACCCGTCGCGGCCGAAGCGGCGCGCGATCGCGCCGCCGAGCCGCGGGCCGGCGCCGAGCACCAGCACCGTCCGGTTCATCGCTGCTCGACCCGCGCGGCGACGAACGCGGACACGCAGCGCTCGACGTCCTCGGCCGAGTGCGCCGCGGACAGCTGCACGCGGATGCGCGCCTTGCCCTGCGGCACGACCGGGTAGCTGAACGCGATCACGTACACGCCGTGGGCCAGCATGCTGTCCGCGACCCGCCCGGCCAGCACGGCATCGCCGAACATGACCGGCACGATCGGGTGCTCGCCAGGCAGGATGTCGAAGCCCTCCTCGGCCATCCGGCGGCGGAACAGCGCGGTGTTGTCGCGCAACCTCGCGCGCGCCTCTTCGCTGCCCGCCACAAGCTCCAGCGCGGCGAGCGAGCCGGCCACCACCGACGGCGCGACCGCGTTGGAGAACAGGTACGGGCGCGAGCGCTGGCGCAGCAGTTCCACGATCTCGGCGCGGCCGGAGATGTAGCCGCCGGACGCGCCGCCGAGCGCCTTGCCGAGCGTTCCGGACAGCACGTCGACGCGGTCTTGCACGCCGGCGGCCTCGGGCGTGCCGGCGCCGGTCGCGCCGACGAAGCCGACTGCGTGCGAGTCGTCGACCATCACCATCGCGTCGTAGCGTTCGGCCAGCTCGCAGATGTCCGCGAGGGGTGCGAGGTAGCCGTCCATCGAGAACACGCCGTCGGTGACCACGAGCCGGCGCCGCGCGCCGGACGCGTCCTTGAGCTGGGTCTCCAGGTCGGCCATGTCCCGGTTGCGGTAGCGGTAGCGCTTCGCCTTGCACAGCCGGATGCCGTCGATGATCGACGCGTGGTTGAGCTCGTCGGAAATCACCGCGTCGGTCTCGTCGAGCAGCACCTCGAACAGGCCGCCGTTGGCGTCGAAGCAGGACGAGTACAGGATCGTCGCTTCCGTGCGCAGGAACTCCGAGAGCCGCTGCTCCAGCTTGGCGTGCTGCGTCTGGGTGCCGCAGATGAACCGCACGCTGGCCATGCCGAAGCCCCACTCGTCCAGCGCCGCGTGCGCCGCCGCGACGACCGAGGGGTGATCGGCCAGGCCGAGGTAGTTGTTCGCGCAGAAGTTCAGCACGTCGTGCCCACCCGACCGGATGTGCGCCGACTGCGGCGAGGCGAGCTGCCGCTCGTCCTTGTACAGCCCGTCCGCGCGGATCTGTTCCAGCGTCGAACGCAGCTCGTCGCGCACCGATCCGTACATCAGACCTCGCTCCAATCCATGACGACCTTGCCGCACTGGCCACCGCGCGCGGTCGCGAACGCGTCCTCCCACTGCGCGGCCGGGAACCGGTGGGTGATCACCTGGCTGATGTCCAGTCCCGAGCGCAGCATCGCGCTCATCGCGTACCAGGTCTCGAACATCTCGCGGCCGTAGATGCCCTTGATCGTGATCATGTGCGTGACGACCTTGCCCCAGTCGATCTCGATCGGCGCCGCGGGCAGGCCG
>Ga0164242_10003129_pt1 | contig 18972 bp, 18 predicted proteins | sample OricomgcompostMG_FD_108783 | JGI IMG/M metagenome (GOLD analysis project Ga0164242, IMG submission 108783) | Miracle-Growth compost microbial communities from Emeryville, California, USA - Original compost - Miracle growth compost (MG) ... | reverse complement strand
GATCGCGAAGCCCGCGACGGCCAGCAGAGCCAACGTCGCCAACGCAAGCCGCCGCCGGCGCGCTCTCGTCCTCTGCATGTCGCCGATGCTAGCCCGCTTCGCCTCGCGTTCGCAGTTCTCCGTATCTATTACGGGAAAGTGCGAACGCACCACCGGCGAGCACGGATCCGCCCGGGGTCATAGCCTTGATTCGGTCGGATCCCGGAAAGGAACGCCCATGCAGCCTCTCATCACCCCCGCAGAAGCCCTCGCCCTCGGCGAACTGACCGATCGAGCCGAGATCGAGGCGCTGGTCGAGCGCGCCTGGGAGTCCCGGGTCGAGACCTTCGGTGACTCCACCGACATGTGCTCGCTGGTCAACGCCAAGTCCGGCGGCTGCGCCGAGGACTGCGGCTTCTGTGCCCAGTCGCGCTACGCCGACGCCGACACGGTGATGCACGCGATGATGGAGCCGGAGCAGATCCTCGAACACGCGAAGGCCGCCGAGGCCGCCGGCGCCCACCGCTTCTGCATGGTCACCCAGGGCCAGGGACTGTCGAAAAAAGACTTCCAGAAGATCCTCGAAGGCGCCGAACTGGTCGCCGAGAAGACGAACCTGAAGCGCTGCGCCTCGATCGGCCACATGTCGGCGGAGCGGGCCAAGGCGCTGAAAGATGCCGGGATCCAGCGCGTCCACCACAACGTCGAGTCGGCGAAGAGCTACTACCCCGAGGTCTCGACGACGGTCCGCTACGAGGGCCGCCTGCGGACGATCCGCGCGGTCAAGGAGGCGGGTCTCGAGACCTGCGTCGGCGGCATCCTCAACCTCGGCGAGACCGAGGAGCAGCGGGTCGAGATGGCCTTCGAGCTGGCCGAGATCAACCCCACCTCGGTGCCGATCAACCTACTGATCCCCAAGGAGGGGACCAAATTCGGCGACCGCGAGGTGATGGACCCGATCGACGTGGTCAAGTGGATCGCGATCTTCCGGCTGATCATCCCGGGGGCGCTGTTCCGCCTCTGCGGCGGCCGCGTCGAGAACCTCGGCGACCTGCATCAGATGGCGGTCAAGGCGGGCCTCAACGGGGTGATGATGGGGAACTTCCTGACCACGCTCGGCGCCGAACCGGCCGAGGACCGGGCGATGTTCGAGGAGCTCGGCCTGAACGTGGCGCGCCAGCCCGACAACGGCTCCAACCCGCGCCCCGACAACCGCTCGGGCTGGCTCGAGGGCGAGAGCCCGGCGACGCCGATGGAGGCACTGATCGACCGCCAGGACGAGGCGCCGATGTGGGACCCCTCGACCCAACTGCGGGTCGTGAAGAAGGGCGAGCGCAGCCCGTCGTACCCGACCGCGGCCTGAGGGGCGCGGCGGTGACCGACATCGCCGCCCGCCTCGAGGAGCTGCGCGAGCGCGGGCTCTACCGGCGGCTGCGGCTGATCGAAGGGCCGCAGGGTCCACGCGTGACGCTCGACGGGCGCGAGGTGCTGCTGCTCTGCTCGAACGACTACCTCGGCCTCGCCGCCGACCGGCGCGTGCGGGAGGCCGCCGCCGAGGCGGCGCTGCGCTGGGGCGCCGGGGCGGGCGCCTCACGGCTGATCAGCGGCACGATGGCCCCCCACCGGGAGCTCGAGGCCGCCCTCGCCGCCTTCAAGGGCTACGACCGCGCCCTCCTCTTCGGGTCCGGCTACCTGGCGAACACGGGGACGATCGCGGCGCTCGCGGGGCCCGGCGAGGTCGTCTTCTCCGACGAGCTGAACCACGCCTCGATCATCGACGGCTGCCGGCTCGCGCGCGCCGAGACCGTCGTCTACCGCCACAACGACGTCGAGCACCTCGAGTCGCTGCTACGGAGCGCGACCGGGAAGCCGGCGCTGGTCGTCACCGACGGGATCTTCTCGATGGACGGCGACGTGGCGCCACTGGCCGAGCTGCTGGATCTGGCGCGCCGCCACGGCGCCCGGCTGATGGTCGACGAGGCGCACGCGACCGGGGCGCTCGGCCCGGGCGGCCGCGGCTCGGTCTCCGCGGCGGGCCTTTCCGGCGAGGTCGACGTGGTGATGGGCACGATGGGCAAGGCGCTCGGCTCCTACGGCGCCTACGTCTGCGCCAACGCGGAGACCGTCGACTACCTGGTCAACCGGGCGCGCCCGTTCGTCTTCTCGACCGCCCCGGCGCCGCCGATCGTCGGCGCCGCGCGGGCCGCCCTCGGCATTCTGGAATCCGAGCCGGAGCGGGTCGACCGCCTGAGGGCGAACGCCCGCGTGCTGCGCGAGGGCCTGGCAGCGGAGGGCTTCCTCGGCGGCGCCTCGACCACCCAGATCGTGCCGATCGAGATCGGCGAGGCCGAGGCGACGATGGCGCTCTGCGAGCGGGCGCTCGAACGCGGCGTCTTCGTCCAGGGCATCCGCCCGCCGACCGTCCCCGAGGGCTCCTCGCGCCTGCGCTTCACGGTGATGGCGACGCACGGCCCCGAGGAGCTGTGCCGGGCGGCGCGCGAGGTCGGCGCGGCGGCGCGTGAGATCGGCCTACTGAAGGCCCCCACCCTGGCCGGCTGATGGGGATCACCCGCGGACAGTGGAAACTGGCGCCGCTGAGCGTCGAGATCGGCGAGGAGCCGGGGATCGAGCGCCAGCGCCGCGCCCCCGGCGTCTTCGTCACCGGGACGAGCACCGAGGTCGGCAAGACGATCGTGGCCGCGGCGCTGGCCCGGACCCTGGCCGCCGACGGCCGGCGCGTCGCCGTCTTCAAGCCGTGCGTGACGGGGATGGACGAGTTCCCGGAATACGACGAAGCCGCCGCGCGGGAGGCTGCGGCGACGGGCCCGATCTCCGGCGTCGACCTCCCCGACCAAGCCCTCCTCCGCCTCGCCGCGGGCTCGTCCCAGAGCGACGAGGAGATCGCTCCCTACCGCTACGACCCGCCGATGTCCCCGCACCTGGCGGCCGGGCTGGCCGGCGAGGAGATCGACCCGGAGCGGATCGCCCGCGCCGCCCGCGCCGCGGCGGCCGGCGCCGACTTCATCGTCTGCGAGGGAGTCGGCGGCCTGCTCGTCCCGCTCACCCCATCCTGGAACCTGCGCGGCCTCGCGGTGGAGCTCGGCTACCCGCTGGTCATCGTCGCCCCGCCCGGCCTGGGGACGATCAACCACACGATGCTGACCGTCGAATCCGCCCGCTCGGTCGGCCTCAAGGTCGCCGCGATCGTCCTCAACCCTTGGCCGGCCGAGCCGACCACGATCGAGACCGACAACCGCGAGACCGTCGCCAACCTCAGCGGCGCCCCCGTCCTCACCCTCCCAGCGGTCCACCTCACCGACCTCACCACCTGGCCCCCCCTCCACCTCCCGGGTTGATGGGCCGAAAAGCCCTCTATATCAGTGCTTTTCCGCCCGTCAACATCGTCAGGCGGGGACGATGATGTCTAGGTGGCCAGGGGTCAGCTCGACGGTGAAGCCCGCGGACTCGGCGATGGTCGCGGCGCCCTCGGGGGAATCGGGCGCCCTCTCCGCCTCCAGCAACGCCCGGGCGACTTCGCCGCGGACCGCCTTCGCCATGTGGCTCACCGGCTTGCGCTTCCCCTTCACCTCGCTGAACGCGCGCACGCTGACGAGCGTCGCCCGCTGCGGCTTCCAGGCCGCCGAGTAGGCGCCGGAGCGCATGTCGACGACCAGGGTGCCCGGCTTGTCGGGGAGCGCCTCGGCGAGCGCCGGGCGCCAGAAGGCGGCGAGGCCGCCGATCCCGTCCAGCTTCGCTTTCGCCGAGAGTCGGTAATAGGGGATCTCGTCCCCCGGTCGTAGGACGCCCCACAGGGCCGAGGCGATCAGCACTCGGCCCTGGGCGCGCTTGGGGAGGTCCGGCAGCCGCAGACGCTCGTAGAGGACGCCGGTGTAGACGGCGGCCGCCGGGCCCGCCGGGGCGGAGCTCAGCGCCGCGTCAACGGCGACCTCGCCCGCCTGGCCCGCCGACACCGCGAGCATCGAGACCGCCCGCTCGACTGGCAGCTCCGCGAGCGCGGCGAGCGCCCCAAGCAACTTCCGCCTCGACGGCGTCAGCGTGTCTGCGTAGGCGAGCTTGCCTAGATCGACGGGCGACCCCGTCGTCGGTGCGGTCTTCCCCTCCGAGGGGGGTAAAAGAATCAACATCGGAGCAGGACATTAAGCCTCCTTCAGGTGCTCGTAAGTCTTGGCGATGTCCTCGCGGTCCATCAACGCCTCGACGGCGGCGTCGAGCTTGCGGCGCTGGGCGGCGGTCAGGGTGGCGGCGAAGGCCTCGAGGCCATTGCGCTTCACCGTGGTCAGCTTCTCGACCAGGTCGCGGCCGTCGGCGGTTATCCGCACCAGGCGCACACGACGGTCGGTCGGGTCCTCGACCCGCGTCGCCAACCCGCCCTTCACCAGGCCGTCGACCGCGCGGCTCATCGCCGGCAACGAGGAGCCGAACAGCTCGGCGAGGTCGGTGACCTGCCAGGTCGTGGGGCAGTTGCCGAGCCCGCCGAGCTCGAGCAGCGCCTTGCACTGCGTCGAGCTGAGGCCGCTCTCCTCCAGCACCCGCAGCTGGTTGCCGCGGTCGTAGAGGAAGACGTGACGCATCAGAGCGCAGATCCGGGCGGCGGTATCGCGGGCCTCGGGCCCGACGTCCGCACCCGCACCGGCGCCTTGGGTGCGGACGAGAGTCTTGACATCGCTTGCTTGCATCTCGGTAATTGTTGCACGTGCGCAACCTTTTCTCAAGTGCAATTGTTGCGCGCGGGAGAGGAATACCCGGACGGGCGGGTCCCGAAGCCGCGGGCAAGACGCGGGCCGCCCCGGCCGGCTAGGGTCGGACCATGAGCGACGCCGCCGCCCGCCTCAACGCCCTCGACCAGGAGTTCGTCTGGCACCCCTTCACCCAGCAGCAGGGGTGGAGCGAGGAAACCCCGCTGATGATCGAGCGCGGCGAGGGCGTCTACCTCTACGACGTCGAGGGCAACCGCTACATCGACGGCACCTCCTCGCTCTGGTGCAACGTCCACGGCCATCACCACCCGGTCCTCGACGCCGCCGCCAAGGCCCAGTTCGACAAGGTCGCCCACTCGACGATGCTGGGACTGTCCCACCCCGGCGCCACCGAGCTGGCGGCGCGGCTGGTCGAGATCGCGCCGGAGGGGCTCCAGCGCGTCTTCTACTCGGACTCCGGCTCGACCGCCGCCGAGATTGCCCTGAAGATGGCCTTCCAGTACCACCAGCAGCGCGGCGACACGGCGCGGACCCGCTTCATCCGCATGCGCGAGGCCTACCACGGCGACACGATCGGGTCGGTCTCGGTCGGTGGCATCGACCTCTTCCACGCCACCTACCGCCCGCTCCTCTTCGAGACCCTGGCGGCCGAGCCCGGCGACGCGGCGCACATGGAGCAACTGCTGAGCGCCCACGAGGGCGAGGTCGCGGCGGTGATCATGGAGCCGCTGATCCAGGGCGCGGGCGGCATGATCGTCCACCCCGAGGGCTACCTGCGCGCTGTCCGCGAGCTCTGCGACGCCCACGGCGTGCTGCTGATCTGCGACGAGGTGGCGACCGGCTTCGGCCGCACCGGGACGATGTTCGCGGTCGAACGCGAAGGCGTCTCGCCCGACTTCATGTGCCTGGCCAAGGGGATCACCGGCGGCTACCTGCCGCTGGCGGCGACGCTGACGACCGAGGCGGTCTACGAGGGCTTCCTCGGCGCGCCCGCGGAGGCGAAAACCTTCTTCCACGGCCACACCTACACCGGCAACCCGATCGCCTGCGCGGTCGCCCTGGCGAACCTCGACATCTTCCGCGACGAGCGGACGGTCGAGGCGCTGCGGCCGAAGATCGAGCTGCTCGACCGGCGGCTGGCCGAGATCGCCGAGATGCCCGGCGTCAGCGAGGTCCGCTCGCGCGGCGTGATGGTCGGCATCGACCTCGGTGCGCACGACCCCGAACTGCGGGTCGGCCACAGGGTGACGCTGGAGGCGCGGGAGCGCGGCGCGATGATCCGCCCCCTCTCCGACGTCGTCGTCCTGATGCCCCCCTTGGCGATCAGTGAGACCGAGCTGACCGACCTGCTCGACATCTGCGTCGAGTCGATCACCGCCGCCCTGGCGAGCCTCCCTGCCCCGACGGCATAGCCCTTCCCCGCGGCGGGAATATGCCGTGTGATGAATCTCGGACGGCGCCGTAGTAGGGGCGTGAGTCAGACCGCGGTCGCAGAGGCGAGGGAAGCTCCGGGCGAGGCCGAGGTGGCGTTCGACCGGCTCTACCGCTCGAGTCGCGACGACGTCTACGCCTACGTCGCGTCCCTGCTCCACGACGGGCCGGCGGCGGAGGAAGTGACCGCGACGGCCTTCGAGCGCGCCTACCGCAAGCGCCGCCGGTTCGACCCGAAGAAGGGCGAGCCGCGGGCGTGGCTCTTCGGCATCGCCCGCAACGCGGCGCTCGACGAGCTGCGTCGGCGGGGCAGGCAGGCGGAGCTGGCCGCCGAGCCCGAGGACGTCGACGCCACCGCGGTCGACGCGAGCGCCGAGCAGTCGGAGCGCCGGCTTGCCCTGCGCGCCGGCCTCGCCCGCCTCGAGCCGCGCGAGCGCGAGCTGATCGCGCTGAAGTTCTTCGCCGGGCTCGGCAACGCCGAGATCGCCGCCGTCCTCGGGATCAGCGAGTCGAACGCCGGCACCCGCCTTCATCGCGCCGTGACCAAGTTGAGAGAGGCCCTCGATGGACAGATTTGACGACGACACCCTCCTCGCCGAGCTGCGCGAGCTCCGCCCGACCCCGCGGCCGGAGTTCACCGCCGAGCTGGACGAGCGCGCCGCGGCGGGCTTCCCCCGCCGCGATCCGCGCGCGGGCGCCAACCCCCTCGCCCACCTGGCCGCCTGGATCCGGGCGAAGTCGGGAGGGCAGATGCTCGTCCCCGCGGTCGGCCTCGCGATCGCCGTGCTGGCGGCGGTGGGCGTCGTCGTCGCGATCGGCAACCACGGCGGATCGGGCGGCGAGCTGACGAGGAGCGCGGTCGGCAGTGAAAGCTCCGGCGGCGCGGAGATGTCGGAATCAGGCGCCGGGGAAAGCTCCGCCGCCGAAGCGACGAAATCGTTCGCCGCTCCGGATAGGGCGACGAAGTCCGGCGAGAGGGCGGCGCCGGAAGAAACCGAAGGCACCGCGCACGCCCCGACGTTCGACGCTCAGGCTCCAGCCACCAAGGCTCGCGGCCACCGGGATGTCGAACGGTCGACGACGATCGTGCTCGGCACCAAGCCCGATCAGGTCGCGGGCGCCGCGGCAAAGGTCTACGCCGCCGTCCACGCCGCCGATGGGGTCGTCCTCAACTCGTCGGTCGAAAGCGGCTCGACCGGCTCGACCGGCGCGTCGTTCTCGCTGCTGATCCCGAGCGGCAAGGTCGATGACGCGCTCGCCGCCTTCTCGCGGATCGCCGAAGTGCGGTCGCGACACGACGCGACCAACGACATCACCGGGCCGACGGTCAGCGTTACCGAAGAGCTGCGGGATTCGAACGCCTCGATCGAAGGACTCTTGAAGGAGCTCGGCAATGTGGAAACGGAAGCGGAACGGGAATCGGTCGAAGCGCGGCTGCGGGAAGAGCGCCGCCGGCACGCCTCGATCCGCGCCTCGCTCGAACACCTGCACAAGCGCGCCTCGATGTCGGAGGTGTCGGTCCAGATCGTCACCGACCACGGCGCCGGGGTCGTCCCGCCCGGTAAGGACGAGGGCGGATGGAGCGTCGGCGACGCGCTCCACGACGCCGGCAACATCCTCACCGTCGCCGCCGGCGTCCTGCTGATCGCGCTCGCCGTCCTCGCCCCGATCGCGCTGATCGTCCTGCTGATCTGGTCCCTGAACCGCCTCCGCGTCCGCCGCCTCCGCGAGCGCGCCCTCGGCTGACCGCCGCCACCCCGGTGCGTTCGCACTTTCCCGTAATAGATACGGAGAACTGCGAACGCATCGGCCGGCGGAAACATCGGCTGACGGTCTCGCCAGTTGGGTGTGCCAACGGTAGCCCTTAGGGTGTGCGGATGGAGCGACGGCGGGGATCGGCAGAGGCGAGGCACGACGGCGCGCCCGCGACGCCGCGGCCGGCCGCCTCGATCGTCCTCCTGCGCCGCGGCGGCAAGCACTCCCAGCGGGCGCTCGAGGTGCTGCTGCTGAAGCGCAGCGAAGCGGCCGCCTTCATGCCCGGGGTGTGGGTCTTCGCGGGCGGCTCGGTCGACTCCGCCGACGGGGACGGCCCCGACGCCTACCGCGCTTGCGCCCGTCGCGAGCTGCGCGAGGAGGCCGGGATCGAGCTGCCGGAGGACGAGGAGCTCGTCCCCTTCACCCGCTGGATTACGCCCGAGCCGGTCAAGCGCCGCTTCGACGCCTGGTTCTTCCTCGCCCTCGCCCCCGCCCACACGCCGCCCACGGTCGACGGCTCGGAGATCACCGAGGCGCGCTGGTTCGAGCCCGCCGCGGCGCTCGCCGCCGGGCAGGCCGGTGAGATGGGACTCGCCTTCCCGACCCGCACCCAGCTCAGCTGGCTCGCCGAGCACCCGACCTCCGACGCCGCCCTCGCCGCCTACCGCGGCAACTCACCCGAGCCCCTGATGCCGGTCCTCCAAGGCGAGGGCGAGGACGCCCGCTTCGTCGTCCCCGGCATCGCCGAGTCGGAGCCCCTGCGCCAGCTCCGCGACGGCCCGCTGCGCGGGACGGGCACGAGCGGCGCGGCGTAGCCGGGGACGCGACCGGGAGGCGCACTCGGAGGGTTGAAAGGGACGGACAAGGGACGGACAAGGGACGGACAAGGGACGGACAAGGGACGCGGCCATCTCGACCACGACCCTCTGGCAGGCTGTGGTCGTGGTCGAGATGGCCGGGGGTGCGGGGAGCGGCCGAGGGTCCGGGGCGTCACAGGTCCGGCACGAGGCCGCCCCGGATCGCCCGGGGCGTCACAGGTGGGCACGAAGAGCCGGAGAAGTTCACAGGTCCTCCTGTCTTCTTCAGACGTTGCAATCACGTGACCATGGTTTTGGGGGCCTATAGGACCCTAAATCCACGCAGCGCGTCTCCGACCCCCTGACCAGGGTCCGAGACGCATGAGGACCGGTGACGTTCCCGGCGTCTCTCCCCGTGCTTCGTCACGTTCCCGGCGTCTTCGTCACGGAAAGGGCCTTCTCGGCGCCTCTGCCAGAGAGATCTCCGACGGAAGTGTGGAGTTCGTGGCGGACCGGTGACTTCGTGCCGGACCTGTGACGGAGGCTCGGAGTTCGTCACGCACCCTCGGCGCCTTACCGCGATCCCTCGCACGTCCCGGGCGTCTCGTGGCGGCCACAGCCTGCCCGGGCCGCCACGAGACGCCCGGGACGCAACTCGGACGGGCGCCAGCGCCGCGAGGCACGGCCCTCCGCCGCCCCCGCCCCCGCCCGAACCGGGACCGGCGACGCTAGCTCGGGACGAGCGGCGAGGAATCGACCGGCGCGGCGTCGGGGAACGGGGCCAGGCCAGCGTGCCAGGGGCCGGGCGGGTAGGTGTGGATGCCGCTCTCGTCCATCTCCGACTGCAGCCGCTTGAACAGTTGGCCCGCGTTTTTCAGCGCCAGTTTCAGTTCTTCGTCGGAGCGCTCCTTCAGCCGCCAGTTGAACCAGAGCTGGCGGTCGTTGACGCCGAAGTCGATCTCCCCGGTCATCGTCGTCACCCAGGCGAGGAAGCCGGGCCCGAAGAGCTCCCGCAGGGCGACCGGGTCGAAGTCCTTGGGCACCGTCGTCCAGAAGCGCTTGTTGAAGTCCAGCGACTCGAATTCGACCTTGCGCGAGAAGCGCTGCTGGACCGCCTCGGTCCCCTCGATCGACTCGACGTTGAAGGCGGGCACGACCTGGGCCAGGTCGGGCATGTGGGCCTTGGCGACGATCGAGGTCGGCAGCACCGCCTTGTCGAAGAAGCCGCCCATCTCGCGTTCGCCGGCGTCGCAGGAGGAGCCCCAGAAGCCTTCGACCAGTTGCCCGGTGAGGCGGTTGACGCCGCCGACGCAGAGCGCCACCGGGGCGTCTTTCGGGTTGATCCCGCCGACCGGCTCGTAGGTGACTTCGTGCCGCTCGCCGTAGCGGCGCACGAGGTCGGCCCAGTCCTGTGCTTCCTGCTTGGCGCCCATACCTGGATCCTAGTCAGAGAGCGGACGCGCCCAGCGGCCCGGAAACCCGTCCGTAGCGCCGCCGAACGGCGGTATCGTGTGCTTCAAGCCGATCGAACCCTCAGGGAGACTCAATGGTCATCGTCATCATCGTCGTCGTAGTTCTGATCCTTCTCGCGGTCTTCTATTACATCGCGAAGCGCAACGGCATCATCTCCGCCCGCAACCGCGTCGACGAGTCCTGGAGCGGGATCGACGTCCAGCTGAAGCGTCGCCACGACCTCGTCCCCAACCTGGTCGAGACGGTCAAAGGCTACGCCACGCACGAGAGCCAGGTCTTCGAAAAAGTGACCCAGGCCCGGGCCGAGTCGATGTCCGCGACCAGCGTGCAGGACACCGCCACCGCGGAGACCAAGCTGACCGGGGCGCTGACCGACCTGCGCGCCGTCGCCGAGAACTACCCGAACCTGAAAGCGACCGAAAACTTCCAGCAGCTGAGCCGGAACCTGTCGGAGCTGGAGGACGAAATCCAGGCGTCGCGGCGGATCTACAACTCCAACGTGCAGGCCTACAACACCGACATCCAGCAGTTCCCGGGCTCGATCATCGCCAACCAGGGTGGCTTCACCGCGCGCCAGTACTTCGAAATCGAAGACAAATCCGAGCGCGAGCCGGTCGCGGTCAGCTTTGACAAATAACTAAAATCGGCGGCGATGACGACCGAGACCAAAGACGCGACGCTCTGGATCTGCGAGAGCTGCGGCTTCATCTACGACCCGGCGATCGGCGACCCGGACGGGGGCATCCCGCCGGGCACTGCCTTCGAGGACATCCCCAAGGACTGGTTCTGCCCGGTCTGCGGGGCGCGGACGAGCGACTTCCGTCCGCTCGAGCCGGGCGAGGCTTGATCCGCCACTGATTTCGCGCGGTCCACCGGCCAAGCCACTAGGGTTTGGCCGGTGAGCCAGTTTGACTACGACTGGGTTGTGGTGGGGAGCGGTTTCGGGGGCTCGGTCTCCGCGCTGCGCCTGGCCGAGAAGGGCTACTCGGTCGGGGTGCTCGAGTGCGGGAGACGGTTCAGGGACGAGGATTTCCCGAAGTCGACCTGGGACCTGCGGCGCTACTTCTGGGCACCGCGGCTGGGGCTGAAGGGGATCTTCCGACTGACCCAGTTCCGTGACGTCGCCGTGGTCAGTGGCTGTGGCGTCGGCGGCGGCAGCCTCGGGTACGCCAACACGCTCTACGTCCCGCCGAGCGAGTTCTTCAACGACCCGCAGTGGGCCGACCTCGAGGACTGGGAGCGGACGCTGGCGCCGCACTACGCGGAGGCGCAGCGGATGCTCGGCGTCAACGAAGTGCGCCAGGACGACCCCGCCGACCAGCTCCTGCGGGAGCTCGGCGAGCACCTCGGCGTCGGCGACACCTACCGCAAGACCCCCGTCGGCGTCTACCAGGACAACGCCGGCAAGACCGTCCCGGACCCGTTCTTCGGCGGCGAGGGCCCCGACCGCACCGGCTGCCTGCAGTGCGGCCGCTGCATGGTCGGCTGCCCGCACGGCGCCAAGAACACGCTGGTGAAGAACTACCTCTGGCTGGCGGAGCGGCGCGGCGTGCGGATCGAGCCGGAACGGACGGTGACCGAGGTGCGCCCGCTCGGCGCCGCGGACGGCTCCGACGGCTACGCGATCACCAGCGAGCACTCGGGCCTCCTCCCCGGCCGCGGCAAGCGCACGATCACCGCCCGCGGCGTCGTCTTCGCGGCCGGGCCGCTGGGCACCAACAGGCTGCTGCAGCGCTGCCGGCTCGGCGGCGCGCTACCGAGGATCTCCGCCCGCCTCGGCGAGCTGGTCCGCACCAACAGCGAGATGATCCTCGCCGTCACCGTCCCCGAGGACTACCCCGAGGACCTGACCAGACGCGTCGCGATCACCTCCTCGATCTACCCTGACGCCCACACCCACATCGAGACCGTCACCTACGGCAAGGCGGGGGACTCGATGTCGACGCTCTACACGCTGCTGGTCGGCGACGGCACCAAAGTGACGCGGCCGCTGAAGCTGCTCGCCCAGATCGCCCGCCATCCCGGCAGGTTCGCCCGGATCATGTGGCCGAAGGGCTGGTCGGAGCGGACGATCATCGTCCTGGTCATGCAGACGCTCGACAACGCGATCGCCCTACGGCCGAGGCGGACCCGCAACGGCGGCGTGCGGCTGACCACCGAACAGGACCCCGAGCGCCCCAACCCGACCTTCATCCCGGTCGCCAACGAGGCGGCCGAGTGGCTGGCGAAGCGGACCGGCGGGATCGCCCAGTCGAGCGTCTCCGAGGCGCTCTTCAACGTGCCCAACACCGCCCACATCCTCGGCGGCGCGACGATCGGCCATTCGCCCGAGGACGGCGTCGTCGACTCGCGCCAGCGCGTCTTCGGCTACGAGAACATGCTCGTCTGCGACGGCTCCGCCGTGCCCGCGAACGTCGGCGTGAACCCGTCCCTGACGATCACCGCCCTCGCCGAGCACGCGATGAGCCATCTCCCGCCGAAAGGCGAGGCCGACGCGCGCCGCCCGGCGGAGGCGGCGCGCCCAGCCTGATCGACGGCCTTAGGCCGCCGCGTACAGCTCGTTGACGAAGTCCCAGTTGACGACGTTCCAGAAGGCGTCGAGGTATTCGGGACGTTTGTTCTGGTACTTCAGGTAGTAGGCGTGCTCCCAGACGTCGACGCCGAGCAGCGGCGCGGAGCCGTCGGACAGCGGCGTGTCCTGGTTCGGGGTCGAGACGACCGCGAGGCCCGAGGAGTCTTTGACCAGCCAGGCCCAACCGGAGCCGAAGCGATTGGCGCCGGCCGCTTTGAACTGCTCCTTGAAGGCGTCGAAGGAGCCGAAGGTCTCGCTGATCGCGCCGGCGATGTCGCCGGTCGGGTCGCCCCCCGCGTTCGGGGCCATCATCCGCCAGAAGAGCGAGTGGTTGTAGTGGCCACCGGCGTTGTTGCGGACCGCGGCCTGCTTGTCGCCGGGCAGCGACGAGAGGTTGGTGAGGACGTCCTCGACCGAACGGTCGGCCCACTCGGTGCCCTCCAGCGCCGCGTTGGCTTTGTCGACGTAGGCCTGGTGGTGTTTGTCGTGATGCACGCGCATCGTCGCCTCGTCGATGTGGGGCTCGAGAGCGTCGTAGGCGTAGGGAAGATCAGGTACCGCGAAAGCCATCTGGGATTCTCCTTCTCACTCGGTATATGGAGTCCCTAGGAGCCTATCCACCGAGGGGTCCCGCGAAACTCCCGGTGGCGGTCCGTACCCGTTCGGGATCGGCGCTCATTCCCCGCCCGCGACCGCCGAGGGCACCGCTTCGGGGTTGCCGCCGGTCCATTCGATGAAGCGGTACCAGGACGGCTTCGCTTCGTAGTGGCGATTGAGCAGGCCGGCGGTGCCGCAGAAGAGGCAGTCGCCGCCTTCGTCGGTCCAGGTGAACCACCAGACGCCTTCGACTTTCCAGCGGATCCGGTTGCGGGAGAGCATTTCGAAGGCTTCCGAGAGCTGGTTGGCCTGCCCCTGGAGGCCGCGCTGCCAGCGGGTCGGGCCGCTCGCCGAGCCCCAGCCGAGCTCGGTGATGTAGATCGGCGTCTTGGCGTCGCCATGCCGAGCCATGATGCGGCGGAAGTTGTTCAGCTCCGGGCCCATCGCCCGCGCGTCGGCGACGTAGGGGTGGAGCGCGACGCCGTCGAAGTAAGGCTTCACGTCGCCCGCCTTGTAGACCCGGTTGAGGAAGTCCCCGGAGGCGACGTTGGGCGGGATCTGCAGCGGCCGCCCGAAGAGACCGCCGATCAGCACCTTCGACCCCGGTTTGGTGCCGTGCAACGCCCGCCCGGAGATGCGGATCAGGCGCGCGTATTCGACCGGTTCGGGCTCACTCGCCTGGGTGACGATGTTCTCCTCGTTCCAGATCTCCCAGTGGGTGATCGGCAGGTAGTCGATCTTCCGGTGCAGCTTCCAGAATTCGCCGCCCGGCCCATAGCGGCGGGCCGCTTCGCGGAGGAACCTCTGCCAGGCCCAGCGCTGCCAGCTGGTCTTCACCGGCAGGTCGATCAGTTCGGGCGCGACCCATTCCGGCGAGCCCCAGACGAACGGCATGATCCGGATGTCGTCTTCGGCGGCCAGTTCGACCTCCTTGTCGAAGCCCGACCAGTCGGGACGCACCAGCAACGGGCTCTTCCCCTCGATCCCGGACCAGAACATCGGCAGCCGCACGTTGTCGACCCCGGCTTCCCGCATCAGTTCGAAGTCCTTGTACCCGAGCGGGTTCTGCGGCGAGATCCCGACGAACCCCGGCGGCAGGTAGGCCACCGCCACCCCGGGCAGCGCCAACAGCGCCGCCAGAGCGACCATCACGACCCCGATCCAACGCTTCATCTTTGCCTTCAAACCCCCGCACCGGCAAAGTAGCGCGCCCGGCCGGTCGCCCGACCCCCGCCCGCGCGGGCCCGACCCCCCACGCCCGCGGACCGGAGAGCGCCGAATACCCGCCCTCTGCGACAATCCGCTCCTCTCGGGGCGTGGCGCAGCCTGGTAGCGCGCACCGTTCGGGTCGGTGAGGTCCCCGGTTCAAATCCGGGCGCCCCGATGAGGTTCAAGGGCAGCGGCCCGTCAGCTGCCCAGTTTCAGGATCGTGAAGTTGTCCGCGTATTCGACCGGGCCGCCGATCGCGGCGATGCGCTGGACCAGCTGCTGCGGTCCGCCGCCGACTTCGACCACGGTCTGGGTCGTAACCCCTTCGGGGAAGGACCCGGATTTGGGGATGAACGTGTAGCCGTTGCTGTCGGTGATCGGGACGCCGCCGACGAAGATGCGGCTGACCGCGTGGGTGCCGGTGCCGCCGGTCGTCGCCGCCGTGCTCTGAAGCAGGTAGAAGCCGGGTTGAAGGGTTATTTCCCGCCAGAAGCGCCCGTCTTCCGGGGTCGCGATGAAGTCGGGCGCCGCACCCGCCGGCTCGGTGATTTCGGTCGGCCCGCGAACCCACGACGTGAACCCGACCCCACCGGTCACGGCGGGGTTGTTGACCGGATTGATGAAGGTGAGCCCCGGCGAACCCTGCGGGCCAGGCGGCCCGGTCGGGCCGGTGTTCCCGGCGGGCCCGCGATCGCCTTTGGGGCCCGCGGGACCGCGGTGTCCTTGCGGGCCGTGGGGGCCTTGGGCGCCGTGCGGGCCACGGTTGCCGCGAAGCCTCGACACCGCTTGGCGGGAGAGGTCGTGGAGGCCCAGCGACCGGTTCCTCACCTGGCGCGAGGTGATCGTGTTCGGCCTGATGCGGTTGCCGTTGATGAAGTTCCGGGCCGCGGCGGCACTCCCCATGAGCCCGAGCACCGCGACCAACAAGATCGCGACCGCCCACGGGTTGATCCGTCCACGCGACCGGCCAGGCAACTTGTCTCTCAAGCGAATCAGCCGGATCACCTCACCTCCTGCTGATCAGTCGAAAAACTTACTCTAGCGGCCCGCGGGGCCCCCGAGCCCAGATCCGATACAAACGTCCAGCCTGGGGGCCGGCCGCGCACCAGCGGCTATTCGGGGCTTTCGACCTTCGCGATCGCCCGTTCGACTTCGTGGAGGGTCGGGTTTTCCTGCAGGGTGACGCTGCCGGCCGGGCCGTTGACGATCATCGCGAGGCCGTAGCGGATGCCGAGTTTGGAGCCGAGTTCCTCCTGGGCGAGGAGGCTCTTTTCCATCGCGCTGCCCTTTTCCTTCCCTTCTTCGAAGGCCTGCTTCCATTCTTCGTCTTCGAGTTCCTCGACCCCGCCGGCGAGCGACTCCATGAAGTTTTCACGCAGGCCGGAGCGGCGGTTTTCGGCTTCCGAGACGCCGACCCGGTCGGCTTCGTCCTGGTTGACGAAGAAGAGGAAGGCGTACTCCCAGCCGTAGCCCTGTTCGGCCGCGGCTTCGGTGCCGTAGAAGCCGTACTCGATTTCGTTTTCGCTGTTCGAGTAGTGGCGGTAGAGGAGCTTGACCTTGCCCGTGCGGGCGTACTTTTCGGCCAGCGTCGGCATCGTTTCGAGGAAGCTTTCACGGCAGTCCCCACACTGCTCGTCGGCGAAGACCTGGATCACCACCGGCGCGTTTTCGGAGCCGAGGCGGGCGCCTTCCTGGGGCACGCCGCCGAAGAGTTCCTGCGCTTCCTCGATCCCGTTGATTTCGACTTTGTCGTTGTTCGGCTTCTGGGTCGCGAGGTTGACGACCGAGTAGCCGATCGCGAGCAGGACACAGAAGGCGATCAGGATCACCCAGAAGCGCCCACGGCGGGGCAGCGGCTGCCGCTGGGGCTGCCGGTTCAGCGGCGGATCGGTGGTGCCGAGATCACTCACCGTCCCATTATCGCGACCTCGCGCCGCCGGCTCCGCCCCGGCGCCGGGCGAAGGCTTTGCAACCAGGCCCCGGACCTGAATAGACTGACCCGCGATGGAGGGGAGGGGGACCCAATCGAAGACGTTGGCGGACCTGTTGCCACGCTCGGCGGCGGCGTACGGCTCCGACCCCGCGGTCCGCTACAAGGACGGCGACGCCTGGGTCGACCGCAGCTTCCAGGAGGTCTTCGAGATCGTCAAACCGCTGGCGCTGGGCCTGGTCGCGCTCGGCGTCGACAAAGGCGACCGGGTCTCGATCCTCGGCAACACCCGCCCCGAGTGGACCTACTTCGACTACGCGGCGCTCTCGATCGGCGCCACGGTCGTGCCGATCTACCAGACCAACTCGCCCGAGGAGTGCGCCTACGTCCTCGAGAACTCCGACGCCAAGGTCGTGATCGTCGAGAACGAGGAACAGCTGGCGAAGATCCGTGAGGTCCGCGCCGGGCTGCCGCAGCTGCGGCAGGTGGTGATGATGGTCGGCGACGCCGACGACGCGATGTCGAGCGAGGAGCTGGCGGCGAAGGGCGCCGAGGTCGACCCCGCCGTCTTCGACCAGCGGGTCGCCGCCGTCACGCCGGACGACATCTGCACCTTCATCTACACCTCGGGCACGACCGGGCCGCCGAAGGGCTGCATCATCAGCCACTCGAACTACCGCGCGATGCTCGACATGGTCAACGGCACGAGCGTGATCGAAGAGGGGGACGTCACCTACCTCTACCTCCCCCTCGCCCACTCCTTCGCGCTCCTGATCCAGCTGTCGAGCTTCGACCTCGGCGCGACGATCGCCTACTGGGAGGGCGACCCGAACAAAATCGTGCCGAACCTGGCGGAACTGAAACCGACCTACTTCCCCTCGGTGCCGCGGATCTTCGAGAAGATCTACACCGCCGCCAACAGCGGCATGGAGAAACAGGGCGGAATCAAAAAGGCGATCTTCGACTGGTCGATCAAGGTCGGCAAGCGGATGCGGGAGACCGAACGCGCGGGGCGCAAACCGGGCTTCCTGCTGCAGCGCGAGTACGCCTTCGCGGACAAGAAAGTGCTCTCCAAAATTCGCGCCCTGTTCGGTGGCAACCTGCGCCTGGCGATCTCCGGCGCGGCGCCGATCAACCCCGACATCCTGCGCTTCTTCGACGCCGCCGGGGTGCTGGTTGTCGAGGGCTGGGGGATGACCGAGACCTCGACCGCCGCCACCGTCGCCGCCTCCGACGACTTCAAGTTCGGCACGATCGGCAAGCCGTTCCCCGGCTGCGAGGTGAAGATCGCCGAGGACGGCGAGATCCTCGTCCACGGCCCGAACGTCTTCCAGGGCTACCACAAGAATCCCGAGGCGACGGCCGAGACGATCGTCGACGGCTGGCTCCACACCGGCGACCTCGGTGAGATCGACTCGGAAGGCTTCGTCAAGATCACCGGTCGCAAAAAGGACATCATCATCACCGCGGGCGGCAAGAACATCACCCCGGCGAACCTCGAGGCGGAGATCCGCCAGCACCAGCTCGTCTCGCAGTGCGTCGTCGTCGGCGACCGCCGTCCCTACCTGGTCGCGCTGGTCACCCTCGACCCCGAAGAAGCGGCCGCCTACGCGAAAGAGCACGGGCTCCCGGAAGACTCGTCAGCGCTCGCCCGCAGCCCCGAGATCCGCAAGGTCATCGAAGACCACGTCGACCAGATCAACGAGAAATTCGCCCGCGTCGAGCAGGTGAAGAAGGTCGCGATCCTGCCCCGCGACCTGACCCAGGAAGACGGCGAGCTGACGCCGACCCTGAAGGTCAAACGCGCCGTCGTCACGGCGAAGCACGAGAAAGAGATCGACGAGCTGTACGCGGCGTAGGGCGGGGCGCGGAGCGGCGCCCCGCTAGGAAGCCTCGCCGCTCTGCCGCAGCAGCACCGAGGTCGACCGTTCGAGGACCCGGCGCCAGGCGGACTGCTCCTCGGGCTCGGCTTCCTCCGCCTTCTCGACCACGCGGCGGAGGCGGCGCGCGGAGATCTCGAGGCCGTGTTTGGCGGTGATCTCGGCGTAGCGCTCGTAGTCCTGGGCGAGGGTCGCGGTCACCGATTCGAAGCCGTGGCGGGCGATGTCGAGGCGGTGGCCGTAGTCCATGATCGGGGTGCCGAACATCAGCTCGTCGGTCTCCTCCGGCTCCAGCAGGAGGATGTCGACGCCCGGGTAGCGCTCCTGCCACTGCTCGACCGCCTGGTGGAGGCGGGCGTGGGCGATCAGGCGGAAGGTCTGGTTGCCGATCGCCGGCAGGCCCATGTCGGAGACGCGTCGCACGCGGCTGCCGAACATCGTCGGGATCGTCTTCTCGAAGTCGTTGATGTAGGGGACCAGCGGGTTGACGACGACGATGAACTTGGCCCCCGCCTCGACCGCGATGTCGACGTTGGTGGTCGAGCGGATCCCGCCGTCGACCAGCTGGCGCCCCTTCAGCTCGACCGGCTTGTAGACGATCGGCAGCGCGGTCGAGCACTCGACCGCTTTC
>Ga0164242_10003128_pt1 | contig 18981 bp, 21 predicted proteins | sample OricomgcompostMG_FD_108783 | JGI IMG/M metagenome (GOLD analysis project Ga0164242, IMG submission 108783) | Miracle-Growth compost microbial communities from Emeryville, California, USA - Original compost - Miracle growth compost (MG) ... | reverse complement strand
CGCTCAGCGAGGCGATCGACGTCATCCGTGGCATCTGGTCGGCTGGCGAACGCACACCGCTGCGGATCGCGGGCGACTACTACCAGTTGAACGGCGCGAAGCGTGGGCCGGCGCCCGCCCATGACATCCCGATCTGGCTCGGCGCATATAAGCCGCGCATGCTGCGACTGGTCGGACGGAAAGCCGACGGATGGTTGCCGTCACTCGCCTACATTCAGCCTGGCGATCTCACACGCGGAAACGCCACGATCGACGAAAGCGCTGCTGCTGCCGGCCGCGAGCCACGGGAGATTCGCAGGCTCCTGAACATCTCCGGTCGATTCTCCCCCACTCGCGGCGGAACCTTGAACGGACCGAGCGAACAGTGGGTCGACGAACTGCTGCCGCTCGCCCTGGAAGACGGCATCGGCACGTTCTTTCTCGGCTCAGACGACCCAGCAACCCTGCAGCAGTTCGCCACCGAGGTGATGCCTGCGCTGCGTGAGGCTGTGTCGCGCGAACGCACTTCGCACAGCGTGGCCGAAGGCAGCATCCGCAGCGCAGCGGCCCGCTCGAAACGGCGCGACGGCATCGACTACGACGCTGTGCCGGCTTCGCTGGCCGCCGACGCTGTCGAGCCAGGGGACTCGGCGTTCGCGCGCGTTCGCTCGACGTACTTGCGTGCGGGCTCCCCGGGGCTCGTGCTTCGACCGCGTGACACGGCAGGGGTTGTCGACGCGCTCGCATACGCGAGACGGCATCCAGACGTTCCGCTCGGCATCCGCAGTGCAGGCCACGGGGTCAGCGGGCGGTCGACGAACGATGGCGGCATCATCATTGATGTTTCGCGCATGAACGCCATCGAGATTCTTGACGAGAAGACCCGCCGCATCCGCGTCGAAGCAGGTGCCAGATGGCAAGAAATCGCTGCAGCGCTCGCTCCTCACGGCTGGGCGCTCACATCGGGCGACTACGGCGGTGTCGGTGTTGGCGGTCTGGCCACCGCGGGCGGGGTCGGGTGGCTCGCGCGTGAGCACGGACTGACAATCGATCATTTGCGTGCCGCGGAAGTCGTGCTGGCGGACGGGTCGATCGTGCGCGTTAGCGAGCACGAAAACCCCGATCTGTTCTGGGCGATCCGGGGAGCAGGGGCGAACTTCGGCATCGTGACATCCTTCGAGTTCGAGGTCGACGAGATCGGCGACAGCATCGGATGGGCGCAGCTCGCCCTCGAAGCGAGTGATCCCGCCACGCTGCTCGAACGGTGGGGGGCTGCGGTCGAGGCCGCGCCCAGGGACCTCACAAGCGAACTCATCATGGGCGGCATCAAGCAGAACAAGCCGGCTGTCGCCCAGGTGCTCGCAGTTGTCGACTCAGAGGACCCAGACACGATCATCGAACGGCTGCAACCGTTGGCGGATGTCGCACCGTTGCTCGACCAATCCGTTCAACTGGTGCCGTACTCGGCCGTCATGGCGAACGCGCAAAACGGATCCCACGATGGGCGGGGCGAACCGCATTCGCGCTCTGGACTGCTCGAGCACATCACACCCGAGTTCGCGGCTGCCGCTCAGCGACTGTTGGAGAGCGGTGCTGTCTACTTCTTCCAAATACGGTCGGTCGGTGGTGCGGTCTCCGATGTCGATGCGGATGCGACGGCGTACGCGAATCGTTCGGCCAACTTCTCGGTCGTGGCGCTCGGGGCGAATGGTGAGCGACTCGACGCGATTTGGGAAGAGGTCTACGAATACTTCACTGGGTTATACCTGAGTTTTGAAACCGATCTGCGGGTGGAGCGCCTCGAGGATGCGTTCCCGCCCGCCACGCTCAGTCGGCTGCGTCAGCTGAAGGACCGTTACGACCCTGACAACATGTTCCGGGACAACTTCAACGTGGCCAGGTGACCTGCGCTGCCGGGGGTGTCGGCGGATTCTCAGGCTTCTCGCCGGTCGGAACATCCGGCCTTGCGGTTGCGTTCCATCCAATGAATCCAGCTCGTATCCTTATCAAGGAGGTTGTGTGATGTCTTCAACAGAAAAGGCGATCCTCGCCGGCGGTTGTTTCTGGGGGGTTCAGGACCTGATCCGCAAGCACCCTGGCGTTGTGTCAACCCGCGTCGGTTACAGCGGCGGAGACACGCCGAACGCCACGTACCGCAACCACGGAACGCACGCCGAGGCGATCGAGATCATCTTCGACCCCGAGCAGCTGTCGTACCGCAACCTGCTTGAGTTCTTCTTCCAGATTCACGACCCGTCGACGAAGGACCGCCAGGGCAACGACCGCGGCACCAGCTACCGTTCGGCGATCTTCTACGAGAACGCCGAACAGGAGCGCATTGCGCGCGAGACGATCGCGGATGTCGATGCATCAGGCCTCTGGCCGGGCAAGGTCGTCACCGAGGTGTCGCCGGCCGGCGACTTCTGGGAGGCGGAGCCCGAGCACCAGGACTACCTCGAGAAGTACCCGGCAGGTTACACCTGCCACTATGTGCGCCCGGACTGGAAGCTGCCGACGCGCGTCGGAGCCTGATTCGACAGGTTCCGCGCGGCTCATCAGGCTGTCTGACCTGGGGCGTGCGATGATCGGGCCCGGGTTCCTGCCGAATGTCGGCGGCTGACTGTACCGTCGCCGTATGGACATCGTCTTGGTTCCCGGGTTCTGGTTGGATGCCTCATCGTGGTCTGAGGTGACGCCGCCACTGATCGCGGCGGGCCACCGTGTTCATTCGCTGACGCTGCCGGGGCTCGAGTCCCGTAGCGCGTCGCGTGCCGGCATCGGGTTGCGCGATCACATCGATGCGGTCGTAGCGGCCGTCGACGCGATCGAGCAGAAGGTCGTGCTCGTCGGGCACTCGGGTGGCGGTGCAATCATTCATGGTGTGGTCGACGCTCGTCCAGCACGCATCGCTCGCGCGATCTACGTCGACAGCGGGCCGCTCGGCGAGGGTGGCGTCATTAACGACGACATCCCCGTCGAAGGCGACGACGCGCCGCTTCCGCCTTGGGCGTTTTTCGAAGACGAAGATCTCATCGATCTCGATGAGGACCGTCGCGCCGCATTTCGTGCAAGAGCCATCCCTGAGCCTGCGGCAGTGACATCCGATCAGCAGCATCTGACGGATGAACGACGCTACGACGTGCCGGCCACCGTCATCGCCTGCGAGGTCCCATCGTCGGTCTTTCGCGACGCGATCGCGGCCGGCCAGCCGTTTGTCGCCGAGCTTGCGCGCATCCGGGATGTCAACTTCGTTGATCTGCCGACCGGTCACTGGCCGCAGTTCACCAAGCCGAACGAGCTCGCCTCCGCAATTCTCGCGGCCGTCGACTGAGCTCGCCCGCTGATCCGCGACGGCGTTGCGGCCGTGTTGCACGCGGTGGAATCAGGGCAGCTGATCAAGCCACCAGCGTCCGTGGTGTGCGATCTCGTCATCCGACAGCCGCTGCCCATCGATTGACACGGCGGCGAGCAGCGGCCCGACGAGCAGCCGATATCCGGCATCGGTGATTTCGATCTCAAGCAATTGACACAGCTCATTGCGCCCGTTCGCGCGCGAGCGCTCGAGCGGCGAAGCATCCACCTGCCGGCGCAAGAAGTCGGCGACGAGCGTGTATGGAGACATCACCCGGGCGCCTGGGCAGGGGCTGGATGTGGTCGGTCGGGTGCGGTGAATGAGCGGTCGGGAAACCATTCCGCTCGTTGTCTGGGTCGACATGTTCGGTCCTCGGGGGAAGGGGAAGGGGGTAACGGACTTCACCTGAGAGACCGCGGAAGGCGAAGACTATGACGCGAGTGGACCGAAATCGACATCGCGCAGCCGCTCGGGATCGAACAGCGCATCGATCGCAACGATCATTCCGCCGCTGACGGTGAAGCCGGTCACGGACTGAACTCTCCCACGCACGACTGCCACAGTACCCACCGCACCGTTGACCAGCACCGGGTGCATGACCGGAGAACTCGGGCCGAACATGACCGCCTGGCTCGCGACCTGGTGTGCGCCGGACACTGCTGTTGTGAGGCTGACGCGCTGTGCGCCGCCGTCCAATCGGAACACGACATCCGGATGCAATACCGCGACCAACCCTTCGAAGTCTCCGTTGCGTGCGGCAGCGAAGAATGCGTTGACAACCTCACGCTGCCGGCCGATGTTCGGCTCGACGACGGGAGCGTTTGCACGGACGCGACGGCGCGCCCGCGATGCGATCTGCCGCGTCGCTTGCGGCGTGCGCTCGATGAGCGGAGCGATTTCATCAAACGGGACTGCAAACGAGTCATGCAGCACGAACGCCACGCGCTCGACCGGTGTCAGGGTGTCGAGCACCACCATCATGGCGAGGCCGACGGCATCCGTCACCATCGCCTCGTGCTCGGGATTTCCAGCATCCCCTGAACCGATCGCCGACACGATCGGGTCTGGAAGATGCACCTCGAGCGAGTCCTCGCGGCGCTGTTTGCGGCCACGCAGCGTGTTCAGACACACGCGCGTGACGATCGTGGTCAGCCATGCGCCCAGGTTCTCAATGTCGTCGGAATCCGCTGTGCTCGCCCGAATCCAGGCGTCTTGCACGGCGTCGTCTGCCTCGCTCACCGAGCCGAGCATCCGATATGCGACAGCGCGAAGGCGGGGCCGCTGCTCTTGGAACTCGGTGGTCAAGACATCCGATTCGACCAATTTGTCACACTCTTCCGCTCAGCGGGTTCACGTTCATAACTGGAAATCACAAAGGAGAAAACCCATGACCTCACCGATCCTAGTGACGGGCGGAACCGGACTGCTCGGCCGTCTTGTCGTTGAGCGCCTAACGGATGCCGGGCACGAGACTCGGGTGCTTAGCCGATCTGCGCACTCGTCATACGATCATGTCGAATTCGTCACCGGCGACATCTCGACCGGCGCTGGACTGAGCGCTGCGCTCGCCGGCGTCGGCGTGGTCGTGCACTGTGCAGGCAGTTCGCACGGCGACGAGATCAAAACCGGGCACCTCGTGGAGGCCGCAAAGGGAACGACGGTGCGCCACATCGTCTACATATCGGTGGTTGGCGCAGAGCGGATGCCTGTGGTCAGCGCGATCGATAGAAGTATGTTCGGCTACTTCGCCTCGAAGCGAGCGTCTGAGCAGCTCATCGAAGGCTCAGGCATCCCGTATTCGATCCTTCGCACCACCCAGTTCCAGGAATCGATGCTCGCCGTGATGAACGCTTTGGTGAAGTCGCCGGTGATGCCCGCGGCATCCGGAACCCGATTCCAGCCGATCGCGGTGGCCGAGGTTGCGGACCGGCTTGTGGAACTCGCGCTCGGCGAACCGGCAGGGATTGTGCCAGAGATGGGTGGTCCGCGAGCGTATCTCATGGCCGATCTGACTCGAGACTACCTGCGGGCAACGCATCGGCGCCGCCTGGTCATGTCGGTGCGTACCCCGGGCGGTGCGTCACGCGCCCTTCGAGCCGGAGCCAACGTGACGCTGGATCACGCCGTCGGCCTCCGCACCTGGGATGAGCTGCTCGCCGCACAGTGAGGTTCGCGACAGCGCCGCGCGCACCCATGAGGAGATTCGGTTGAGCCTTCGGCGTGTCGGTCCAACCTGGACGGCGTGTCGCCCGCATCTCCTCATGAACGCACGTCGTCAAGGTGCAGCCACCGCCGGCATCCTGCCCTGTGCTGGCATCCGTCGGCTTTTTTCAAGACCACCATCCGGCACGCGCGTAGTTTGGAAGCCATGTCTGAGAACTACGTAGCTACGTCGACCATCACAGTAGAGGCGGCGGCCGATCGTGTTTGGTCTGTGATCACCGACCCGGTTGCGGCCCGCGAATTCATGTTCGGAACGGAAGTCGTCACCGAGTGGACGGTCGGCGGCCCGATTCGCTGGCGCGGCGTGTGGGAAGACAAACCATACGAAGACAAGGGTGAGATTCTCGAATACGAGCAGGGTCGTCGGTTGGTGATGACGCACTTCAGCCCGCTGACCGGCCAGGAGGATGTTCCAGAGAACTATCACACGCTCACCTGGACACTCGACAGCGCCGGTGGGGCAACGCAGCTCACGCTCGAGCAGGACAACAACGGCAGCCAGGAGGCTGCCGCGCACTCGAAAGAGATGTGGGACTCTCTCGTGCGTCAGGTGAAGGTCATCTCGGAGCGCGAGTAGCAACCGTTCACCCGGGTTCGCAACCCCGTGTGGTGTGCGTTCACGAGGAGATTCGGCCGATCGCTCGGCGTGTCGGCGCGCAGTGGTCGGCGTGTCGCCCAAATCTCCTCAGGAGCGTGCGCCCGACGCACGCCTCATTCGTGTGATCTGGTGAGAGCCCGGCTGCTGCGCAGGAACGATGATGCCACGGCGTCCCGGTCGTCGAGGTAGCCCGCGACCATCGCGCCGTCGCGGATCAGCATGAGATCGTCTGCGATCGCGGCCGGCTCTGGCAAGTCAAGCGGCCCGATAAGCCTGGAGAAAGCGTTCTTGCACCATGCCCGGTGTTCATCGATCGTGCGCCGCACGCCGCTCGCCGGATCCGGGTATTCGGCGGCAGCGTTGATGAACGGGCAACCACGAAAGCCAGGGCCGCACGCCATGATGCCCAACTGCTCGGCGATGAGCTGAAAGGCACGGTCTGGATCGCCGTCGGCGGCCTCGATCGCAGCACCGATCCCGTCGCGCTCAAGCTGGGCTCGACGCTCAAGGTGCGCGACGACGAGATCGTCCTTGCTTTTGAAATGTCGGTAGAAAGTCACCTTCGTCGTGTGTGCGTTCTCGATGACCTTGTCGACGCTGACCGCTCGTAGGCCGTGTGCGTAAAAGAGCTCCGTCGCTGCGTTGATCAACCGTTCACGCATGGACTCCTTCACGGCCCCGATCATAGCTTCTCCCTTCGTCATGGCTTGCGTCCCCCTCGTATGTGGTCTAGTGTCTGGATTAGTAGAGTTACTAGTCATTCTACATGGACACAGCGGCAATGAACAGGAACGGAAACATCCACATGACAGTCGTCGAACAACCCAAGGCATCCGCCGCCGAACAACCCAAGGCGTCCGTCGCCAGCGCGCTCAGAAACCTCTACTTCGTGCGCTTCGGATTCGCCATCGCCTGGGCTGTGCTGGTCTTCACAATCGGTCGAACGTGGGGTGCGGCCAGCATGATCCTGCTGGTGCTCTATCCACTGTTCGATCTTGCCGCAGCGATCGTCGATCATCGATCGTCACGAGCGAACAGGTCGGCGCGAGCTCTCTATCTGAACATGGCGCTCAGCCTGTTGGCCGCTGTCGGCCTAGCCTTCGCCGTGGTCTCCGGGTTGCCGGCGGCGCTGGTCGTCTGGGGAGCATGGGCGATCACGGCAGGTGCCGTTCAGCTGATCCTTGCCATCATGCGGCGATCGCTCGGCGGGCAGTGGTCGATGATATTCAGCGGCGCGATCTCCGTGATCGCAGGCACCGCCTTCATCGTGCAGTCCGGCACGGCTGGCGCATCCATCGTGGGCCTAGCCGGGTATGCGACACTTGGCGCCATCTTCTTTCTGATCTCGGCGATCAGACTTTTGTCTGTCGCCAGGTCCGCTGCCTAGTTCCTCCACCCTCAACACAGAAAGCACAATGTCATGACCACGAAAATCACACTCATCATCGACAACCCAGCAGACGCAGCGGCGTTCGAGCAGGCCTACCAGCCGATCGTGCAGCTTGCACGGCAGCTGCCAGCGGTTCGCAAGGTCGAGTCGGCCAAGGTCTGGCCGAAGGAAGACGGCACACCAACCCCGGCACACCGCACACTCGACCTCTACTTCGACGGCTACGACGAGGCATCCGCTGCTGTCCAGACGCCGACCGCCGGTGACCTCTTCGGGAAGCTTGCGGCCACCGGAACGTCGTTCACCGGCCTGTTCTCAGACATAGAGACCGTGGAGGCCGAGGCCGACGCCAAATAGGCCGGATGCATGAACCCGGATGCCGGCGGGCCGCTCACGATCGCGTTGAGCGACCCGCAGGTGTGCGCTCGCGATGAGATTCGGCCGAACGCCCGGCGTGTCGACGCGAAACCGGCGGCGTGTCGCCCATATCTTCTCGTGAGCGCACGGGCCCAGCACGGTGTTGTCTGCCGTGGGCAGATCTGCTGACAGCAGTATCGCGGGCGAAGCATGCGTCGCCCGGCGCAGGCTGGCTTCATGGCAAACGACGACAAACCATCACTCTTCAACGAACGGATGCGACACCAGCTGCAACTCGAGCGGGTGCTCGTGCTCGACGGTGTGCTTGACGACGACAACGGCACCCTGCTTGCGACGCAACTGCTGGCGCTCGCCGCCGAGGACGCGACATCCGACATCGCGCTCTGGATTCATTCTCCAGGCGGTTCCGTGCCGTCCATGCTCGCCATCCGCGACGTCATGAGACTGATTCCGTGCGATGTGAGCACCCTCGCGCTTGGGCTCGCGTGCAGTGCCGGTCAGTTTTTGCTGTCCGCCGGCACCCGAGGCAAGCGGTTCGCGATGCCGCACGCACGCATCCTGATGCACCAAGGATCTGCGGGCATCGGCGGGTCCGCCGTCGAGGTCGAGGTGCAGGCGAACGATCTGCGCTACACGAGGGACACGGTGCTTGGGATCGTCGCTGAAGACACCGGTCAGCCGATCGAGCGGATCTTCGAGGACTCACTGCACGACAAGTGGTACACCGCGGCCGAGGCGCAGGAGTACGGATTCATCGATCGCGTGGTCGACGACTTCGGCCAGGTCATGCCGCAGAAGAAGCGCTACGTCGGATTGGGGATGGAAGGATGAGCAGCTACACGATCCCGAACGTGATCGCGCAGCATCCGCGTGGTGAACGCATCATGGACGTATATTCACACCTGCTCACGGAGCGGATCGTCTACCTCGGCACGCCGATCGACCCCGGTGTCGCCAACGCGCTGATTGCCCAGCTGCTGCACCTCGAAGCTGACAACTCGGACCGCGAGATCAACCTCTACATCAACTGTGAGGGCGGCGACATGACGTCGATGCTTGCGGTGTACGACACGATGCAGTACATCCAGGCGCCGGTCGCCACCACGTGCGTCGGTCAGGCAATCGCGGCCGGTGCGGTGTTGCTGGCCGGTGGAGCGCCGGGGCGTCGCGCCGTTTTGCCGCACACCCGAGTTGTGCTGCATCAACCGGCTGCTCAGGGGCAGGGCACCATCCCCGATTTGATTCTGCAGGCGGATGAGGTGGTGCGCATCCGAGCCGAACTGGAGGAGATCTTGTCGCTGCACACCGGTCAAACGATCGAGACGCTGCGCCACGACACGGATCGCGACCGCGTGTTCACGGCGAAGGCGGCGGTCGACTACGGGATCGTCGACACCGTCCTCGGCCGAGAGCTTGCTGTGCGTTAGGCAGCGCTCACCGCCGCGGACTGTTGAATGGCCTTGGTCCCTTGTCGGACGGTGATGCTGGCGCTAACGTCAGAGAAGTCACGGCGGTGAACAAGGAGGTTCCTATGGCCGAGCTCTTGCCGATCCAACCCTGCCTGTGGTTCCACGACAGTGCACGGGAAGCGATGGAGTACTACGTTGATGTGTTCCCGAATTCCCGGATCAATTCGGTCGTCGAGTATCCGGATGAAGAGCTCAACGAGCACTTCGTGGGAATGGCCGGCAAAATCATCAATGGGCAATTCACGCTGAACGGCGTCGACTTCACCTGCCTCGATGGCGGGCCGGCGTTCACGTTCAACGAGTCGATCTCGTTCGTGGTGTCATGTGCGAACCAGGCTGAGATCGACCTGTACTGGTCAAAACTCTCGCATGTGCCGGAATCGGAGCAGTGCGGGTGGTGCAAGGATCGATTCGGCGTGAGTTGGCAGATCATCCCTGGAAACATGGGCGAATTGACGCGTCGACCCGAGCAAATCGCGGTGATGATGGGGCAGAAGAAGGTCGTGATAGCCGAACTCGAGAACGCCTGAGTGTCGGCTGGGCCTTGAGAGTCAGCTGGGAACCGAGCGTCGGCTAAGCCTTGGGCGTCAGCTGAGTTGGGTGAGCGTCGCTCTGCCAGTTCGTTGTGCACAAGTCAAGCCCCTGCACGCGCCGCGTCAGCCGACCTACAGTCGACGTGTCAGGCACCATCCGATTCGACGACAGATGCGGAGAGCTCCGATGTCATTTCCCGAACAGCAGCAGCAACCACCAGGGCTGACCGACGAGTTGGAACCACGGCCAGATCACGGTGAGGAGAGCTACCAGGGATCTGGAAAGCTCGAGGGCAAAATAGCCGTCATTACTGGGGCGGATTCCGGTATCGGAAAGGCCGTCGCCATCGCGTTTGCTCGCGAAGGGGCCGACGTCGTGATCAGCTACCTGAGTGAGGATCGGGATGCGGAGGACACGGCAGAACTCGTGCGCAGCGCCGGACGGACCGCTCTTGTCGTATCCGGAGACCTCTCAGACCCTGCGCAGTGCCGCGACCTGATCGCTCAGACCGTTGCGGAGTTCGGCAGAATCGACGTGCTCGTCAGCAACGCTGCGTATCAAATGACGCACGAGAGCGTCGAGGAGATCCCGGACGACGAGTGGGATCACACGCTCGCCACGAATCTCTCCGCCTTCTTCCACCTGACGAAGGCGGCGCTTCCCCATATGGGTGAGGGCGGCTCCATCATTGGCTCCTCGTCAGTCAATTCCGACGCGCCATCGCCGACGCTGATGCCGTACGCCGCGACGAAGGCGGGCATCGCGAACATGTGCGCGTCCCTGGCCCAGCTCCTCGGTCCTCGCGGGATTCGGGTGAACAGTGTGGCGCCCGGGCCGGTGTGGACGCCGCTGATCCCCTCGACGATGCCGAACGAGAAGGTCACGGCGTTTGGTGAAGACACGCCACTCGGACGCGCTGGGCAACCCGCTGAGCTCGCCCCGGCGTACGTACTTCTCGCCTCGGATGAGGGAAGCTACATCTCCGGCGCGCGCATCGCAGTCACCGGTGGCCGACCGATTCTGTAACGCGGCAGGCTGTGTTCAACCGGCGGTTGCGAGCACGACCGGCTGCGGATGCCCGTCCCAGGTTGCGGTCAACGTCGCGATGGTCGCCGTTCCGGTGGGCGCGGGAGTTCGTTCGTGCGGTGCCTGCTCCGTCGGCACGCCGGAAGCTGTTGTCGGTGTCCGCAGGATCGTCAGCGTGATGACGCCGGCTCGCACGACTGTTGTGACTCGCCCGTTCTCGACCTCGAGCGAGCGAATCGGATCGACCTGAGCATCCACTGTGCCACTTCCGACCACCCGCGCTGTGCTTGGGACCGCCTCGCGTCTGCCATCTACTTCGTAATACTGAGCGGCCTCGCTGCTGCCGGTGAGGATGGCCGTCGCCAGCGCCGAAGCATAGACCGGATCGCCGGATGCGTCGTAGACCCAGCGCTCGCCGAGCACCGAATGGTGCATGGTTCCGATCAGCCACTGCTCGCCGCCCGCCAGCGGCGCAGCGCGATAGGTCAGCGGAACCTGAACGACGGGTGCGTCGCCCGACTGGATCAACAGGGTTTCGATGCCCACCTCGCCAGCAGGGTCGTCGAACCGGAACGCGGCGACGCGCTCGAGCGGCTCTGCCTGCCCGTGGTCGTCAACTCTTGACGGCATCCACGGTTGCGCCGGGAGCCAGCCGGTGAGGAGTTCGAGCTTGGTCGGGTGCAGCTCGGCTTTGTGGAGTAGCGCCATCTCTCGATGTTATCGCCGAGCCAGGTGCTTATTGCTCGTTGGCCGGCATCCAGCGGGCAGCCCTGAGCGCCGTCGGAATCGCGGGGATTTTCGCGAAACGCCGTCGCGGACTGATCCTCAGGACGGCACGTAGGAAAATTCCCCGCGATTTCGATCGGTCGTTCAGCGACCGAGCCAACCGCCGTCGACAGGCAGCGTGATGCCTGACACATAGTCGGATGCCGGGCTCGCCAGGAACACCGTCGCGCCGCCCAGGTCGGATGCCTGCCCCCAGCGCCCGGCCGGGATACGCTCCAGAAGCGCTCGCGAACGGTCGGGATCATCCTGCAACGCCTGAGTATTGTCCGTCGCGATGTAGCCGGGCGCGATGGCATTCACTGTCACGCCGCGTGCTGTCCACTCGTTTGCGAGCGCCTTCGTGAGGCCCGTGATGGCGGACTTCGCAGCCGTGTAGCCCGGCACGTTGATGCCGCCTTGGAACGACAGCAGCGACGCGGTGAAGATGATCTTGCCACGCCCCCGTTCGAGCATGCCGCGCGCGACGCGCTGGGTGAGGGCGAATTGGCTCGCAAGATCGATCTCGAGCACGCGGTCGAACAACTCGAGCGGATGCTCGGCCGCAGGCGCACGCTCGATGGTGCCCGCATTGTTGACCAAGATGTCGATCGGTCGTCCGCTCGAACCTCGGCCAAGCGCATCCAACTCGTCTGCGAAAGCGAGCACCGCCGCGCGATCGGCGTAGTCGACCGCGAAGCCTGTGAAGCTTCGGCCGAGTTCTGTGACCCGCTTCTCGATGGCGCTGCCGTGTGGCTCGAGGCTCGCGCTCACCCCGATGATGTCCGCGCCGGCGGCTGCGAGCGCTTCGGCCATAGCGAACCCGATTCCGCGCTTGGCTCCGCTGACGACCGCGAGCTTTCCGTTGAGGTCGAACGGGTTCGCGTTCATGAGCGCGCTCCCGCCTGGCAGTCGATCAGGATCTTCATGGCCTGACCGCTCTCAAGCGCCGCGAAAGCATCCGCCGTCGCGGTGATCGGCTCGATTCGAGTGATGAGCAGATCGGCCGGGATGACGCCGGCATCAAGCAGTTCGACGGCCTTCTCGAAGTCCTGTCGCTCGTAAACGCGCGCTCCGATGATTGTGAGCTCGCGCCAGAACACCCGCTGCAGATTGATCGGGCGCGGCTGAGGGTGAATCGCAACGACCACGAGGCGTCCACGCACCTTGGCGAGGTCTGTCGCCCCGAGAACTGCGGATGCTGCCCCTGAAACCTCGAAGACAACGTCTGCGCCTGCACCATGCGTCCACTCCGTGACCCACTCGACCTGGTCTGATGCGGTTGGATCAAGCACCTGGAACCCGAGATCGGCGACCGCCTGACGTCGGGTGGGATCGAGTTCGATCACGACGACGTCCCCGCCGAACTCACGGGCGGTCGTTGCAATCAGCACACCGATGGGGCCACCGCCGATGACGACGACCTTCTCGCCTGGCACGAGTCCAGAGCGCCGCACGTCGTGCACCGACACGGCGACGGGTTCGACCAGCGCGGCGTGGTCGAGACGCAACGTCTCTGGCAAGGCGACCAGCACTGACGCGTCGACGTTCCAGCTGCCCTGCAGCGCCCCCGGGGAATCAATGCCGATGAAGTTGAGGTTCTGGCACACATGCTGATTACCTGCGAGGCAGGCCGGGCAGGTCCCGTCCCAGTCAAGCGGCATCACGGTGACGGGGTCGCCGACCGACCAGCCGGTCACGCCATCGCCGAGCGCCGCAATGCGACCTGACATCTCGTGACCGATGATGGCAGGCATGCTGACCCGAGCATCCATTGAGCCGTGAAAGATGTGCAGGTCGGTGCCGCAGATGCCGTTGTATGCCACCTCGATCTGCACCTGGCCGGCAGCGGGCGGCGCCGGGGTCGCCTCGCGGATGTCGATGGTGCGGTCTCCGACGTAGTTCGCGGTCAGCACGGACGCTCCTTATTTTCGCTTTACTTTCGCTGGTGGTTCGCCCGATCCCGAAGCGGCGGAGTCGTCGGTGGTCGTGCGATGTCAGCATAGCGCGATCGACGTAATACATCAGATGATTTGTGCGATCGATGATTGATATGATCTATGCGCGCCGCTGTTCGGCAGTTCTCCCTTGAATCAGTTCCCGCGCATCGCCCACGCTGTCGATAGATCATATGTATATACTCAAGTGCGGGCAAGGGAGGAGCGCTTCATGCGGGCAACGACGCTGCGCGGCGGCTTGAAGCTGAGTGCGCTCGGGCTTGGCACTGCCCAGTTCGGCAACCTCTACCGTGAGACCTCAGATGAAGAGGCCGCGGGTGCCGTCGACGCCGCTTGGCAGGCAGGCATCCGCTACTTCGACACGGCGCCGCACTACGGCCTCGGCCTGTCAGAGCGGCGGCTGGGCGCGCTCCTGAAAGACAAGCCGCGCGACGAGTTCGTGCTCTCCACGAAAGTGGGACGCATACTCGAGCCGAATCCTGGCGGCGAGTCACGGCAAGACGACGACGTGTTCGCGGTTCCAGCAACGCACGTTCGCCGGTGGGACTTCAGTGCAGACGGCGTTCGCCGCTCGATCGATGAGAGTCTCGGCAGGCTCGGGCTTGATCGAATCGACATCGCATACCTGCATGACCCGGATGACTTCGGCGATCAGGCCGTTCGCGAGGCCATCCCAGCGTTGATCGACCTGCGCGAGCAGGGCGTCATCGGCGCGGTTGGCGCAGGCATGAACCAGTCCGAGCTGCCCGCCAGATTCGTCCGCGAAACCGACATTGATCTGATCATGCTGGCTGGCCGGTTCACGCTTCTCGAGCAAGGTGCCATGCACGATTTGCTCCCGATCGCCGAACAGCGTGGTGTCGGAATCGTGATCGCAGGCGTGTACAACTCCGGGCTGCTTGCCGCGCCCCGACCCGATGCCGACGCAAAATACAACTACGGCAAGGCGCCAGAACAGTTGATCGCGCGCGCAAATGCGATTGCGGATGCCTGTGAGCGTCACGGCGTCGATCTGCCGACCGCTGCGCTCGCCTTCGTCGCACGGCACCCTGCCGTCGCATCCGTCGTCGTCGGCGCGCGCACCGGCGTTCAGGTTCGCAGCAATGTCAAGCGATTCGAGACGGACATTCCGTCGGCGCTTTGGGACGACCTCGAGACGGACGGTCTCATTCCAGTGCTCGGCCCGCAATCAACCGCAGAACCCAGGAGAACTCCGTGACAGTAATCACCTCCGTCGACGTCGTCGACGTGCGCTTTCCGACGTCGCTGACTGCCGACGGCTCGGACGCGATGAACAAAGACGGCGACTACTCGGCGGCATACGTGATTCTGAAGACCGACGACCCCACCCTTCGAGGCTACGGCTTCACCTTCACGATCGGACGTGGGAACGACATCTGCGCACTGGCCGCCGAGCAGCGTGCCAAACCGTTGATCGGTAAGAATGTCGAAGCCATCGTCGCCGACCTCGGCGGCACGTATCGCACCCTTAAATCCGATTCGCAGCTGCGTTGGCTCGGACCGGAGAAGGGCGTGGAACACCTGGCGATGGCCGCCGTGATGAACGCGGTGTGGGATATGGCGGCCCGCAAAGCAGGCAAGCCGCTCTGGCGCCTGCTGACGGACATGACGCCCGAGCAACTCGTCGATGTCGCAGACCTGCAGTACCTGAGCGATGCGATCACGCGCGACGAGGCCGTTTCGATGCTCGCCGAACTTGCACCGACGCGCCAGGCGCGGATTGCCGGGCTGCAGGCATCCGGCTACCCCTGCTACACCACGAGCGCCGGATGGCTCGGTTACTCGGACGAGAAGCTGCGACGGCTGCTCAACGAGGCTGTCGATGAGGGCTATCGTCACGTCAAGTTGAAGGTCGGCGCAAATCGCGACGACGACGTCCGCCGGCTGCGCATTGCCCGCGAGGTGATCGGCTGGGACGCCCATCTGATGATCGACGCGAACCAGGTGTGGGATGTGCCTGAGGCCATCGAATGGGTTGGTGCGCTCGCCGAGTTCAAGCCGTTATGGATCGAGGAGCCGACAAGCCCGGACGACGTGCTCGGTCATGCTGCGATCCGCAAGGCCGTTGCGCCCATCGGAGTGGCAAGCGGGGAGCACGGCATGAATCGTGTTCTCTTCAAGCAGATGTTCCAGGCCGGCGCGCTGGATTTCTGCCAGCTCGACTCGGCCAGGTTGGCAAGCATCAACGAGATTCTCGCCGTGTACCTCATGGCCAAGAAGTTCGGTGTCCCGGTGTGCCCGCACGCCGGTGGCGTCGGCCTGTGCGAGCTTGTGCAGCACCTGTCGATCTTCGACTACGTGGCCGTCTCTGGCACTCTCGAAAACCGGGTCACCGAGTTCGTCGACCACCTGCACGAGCACTTTGTCGACCCGTGCATTGTCGCAAACGGCGCATACGCTTTGCCGACGCGGCCCGGCTACAGTGCACAGATGCACGACGCATCGCTCGCCGAGTATGCGTTCCCGAACGGGAGCTACTGGACGTCCGTCGGGGCCGCCGAATCGTCTGGAGCCTTCTCGGCCGCGTGATCATGGCTGAATTCCTCGACGGCGAGCAGATGGGTTCCCATCCGCAGCCGTGCGGCATCCGGGTCATGCATAGCAAGCGCGTGCTGGATCGCACGATGCTCGGCGTGCGTGGCGCGCACCGCGCCCTCTTCGCTGATGGCCCGCCACATGCGGGTGCGGATCGTGCGGCTGGCAAGCGCCTCGATGAGCGCCTCCAGCGCCGGGTTCTCGGATGCGCGGGCCACGATTCGATGGAAGGCGATGTCGGCTTCCATGATGGCATCATGGTCGAGGTTGTCACTCTGGAAGACCATAGGTTCGATGGAGGTCAGCACTGCGTCGGCTTCTGCAACAGCCTCGGCGCCGATGCGTCTGGCCGCGAGCCCTGCGGCCTCTGTCTCGAGCACGCGTCGAACCGACTGCAGTTGCGAGCCGTTATCCGGCGTGTGCAGGTCGACCATGAAGCTCACCGGCGCAAGCAAGAGGCTCGGCTCAAGCGAGGTCACATACGTGCCATCGCCCTGTCTGGTTTCGAGAACGCCCATGATGCACAGCGCACGAACCCCCTCGCGCAGCGAACCGCGCGAGACTCCGAGGCTGACCGCGAGATCTTTCTCGATGGGCAGCCGCGACCCGGCGTGCAACGACCCAGACGTGATCATCCTTTTGATCTCGTCGACGACGACGTCCGTCTGCGATCGGCCATCGGCGACCGGCTTTGCGCTGACGCCATCGTCTGCGTGATTATTCATCAGACCATTCTATCTGCGGCCACTCAGGAGGAAGCGTGACCATCATCGATGCGCACCAGCACGTGTGGGACCCGACCAGGGCGCGCTACGACTGGCTGACGCAAGAGTATGCGCCCATCAATCGTCCGATTGCCTTCGACGCGCTGCGCCCGTCGCTGCGACGGGCAGGCGTTCAAGCCACCGTCCTGGTGCAGTCGGCGGACAACGACGACGACACCGAACTGATGCTTGGGACCGCGCAGTCCAATCCTGAAGTCGTAGCCGTCGTGGCATACGTTCCTCTAGACCGACCGGAACGGGCGGCCGAGCGTCTGGCCGAGCTGCAGCGCAACCCGATCGTGGCCGGGGTGCGGAATCTGATCCACGACATTCCAGACCCGGATTGGCTGTTACGTCCCGAGGTCGACGACGGACTCGGAGTGCTGGAGAGCGCAGGCGCGACGTTTGACCTGGTATCCGTGTTGCCGCGGCATCTGGAGCTCGTGCCGCTGATTGTGGAGCGGCACCCGCGGTTGAAGATTGTGATCGATCACCTGTCGAAGCCGCCGATCGGTCTTGCCGAGCGCGACCCGTGGTGGCAGCTGATCGCGCGCGCGGCTGAGGCCCCGCTTGTACATGCCAAGATCTCCGGCCTGTACTCCGCTACCGCAGATAGCGGATCCTGGACGCCTGAGTTGGTGCGGCCGTTCTTCGACCGGGCGATAGAGGTCTTCGGCGCCGATCGGCTGATGTATGGAAGTGACTGGCCGATCTGCGAGTTGTCTGGCGGCTACCACAGAGTCTGGGATGGCCTCAGCGAGCTCTTCGACGAACTGGATGCTGCCGAACGGCAGTCCGTTCTCGGCGGTACTGCCGAGCGGTTCTACGCGATCGGAGCCGAGCGGCTGGCCGACGCCCGAGAGCTACAGATAGATAATCGATCGGAAGACAAGGGAGTTTCATGAAGTTCGCACGGTTGGGTGAAGCCGGTTCCGAGATTCCGGTCGTTCAGGTCGACGAGGTCTCATACGATCTGCGCACGGTCACGGATCGCATCGACGGAGCATTCTTCGCCGGCGGCGGAGTGGAAAAAGTGCGCGCCTCGTTGGCCGCAGGCAGCCTGACCGAGTTGGGCGGAGCATCCGCTCTTCGCGTTGGCGCGCCGATCGACCAGCCGGGCAAGATCGTCTGCATCGGTGTGAACTACGCGAGCCACGCAGCAGAGAGTGGCATGAGTGCGCCCGAGGAGCCCGTGGTGTTCATGAAGGACCCGTCGACGATCGCGGGGCCGTTCGACGACGTGCTGATTCCGGTCGATTCGGTCAAGACGGACTGGGAAGTCGAGCTCGGCGTCGTCATCGGTGCCACCGCACGCTATTTGGCCGCGCCCGAGGACGCGGACGCCTGCATCGCCGGGTTCGTCGTGTCACATGACGTGTCTGAGCGTGAATTCCAGCTGGAGCGCGGCGGGCAGTGGGACAAAGGCAAGAGTTGCGAGACGTTCAATCCGCTCGGGCCGGTGCTTGCGACGGCGGACGAGGTAGCCGACACGCAGAACCTCGGCTTACGGCTATGGGTCAACGGCGAGATGCGCCAGAACGGCAACACGTCAGACATGATCTTCGGCGTGCGGCACATCATCTGGTACCTCAGCCAGTTCATGGTGCTGAGGCCGGGTGACCTCATCAACACCGGCACGCCTGACGGCGTTGCGCTCGGCATGCCAGGGCAGCCGTATCTTCGCGCGGGTGACGTTGTCGAGTTGGAGATCGACGGGCTCGGACGTGCGCGCAGCACGTTCGTGCAGGCCGTCAAGTAATAGAGGGAGTGTCAGGTGGCTGAATTCGATGGACTGACCGCAGCTGTCACGGGTGGAGCATCCGGCATCGGGCTGGCAACCGCGCAGTTGCTGGCCGGGCGCGGTGCGAATGTGGCGGTTCTCGACGTGTCGCCGGAGGGTCTGCCGGAGCCGCTGGTCGGCATCCGAGCTGATGTCTCCTCCCGGGCCTCCCTGGCGGACGCGGTAGGTGAGATCGAACGGCGCTTCGGCGG
>Ga0164242_10003127_pt1 | contig 18983 bp, 5 predicted proteins | sample OricomgcompostMG_FD_108783 | JGI IMG/M metagenome (GOLD analysis project Ga0164242, IMG submission 108783) | Miracle-Growth compost microbial communities from Emeryville, California, USA - Original compost - Miracle growth compost (MG) ... | reverse complement strand
ACCATAGGTAATAATCTGGGCTACCTGTTGTTTGGAATATTTTTGAACAACATAATTGATTACTTTTTGGCGTCCTTCGTCATCGAAGTCCGTATCAATATCCGGCATGGACTTACGATCCGGGTTTAAGAAACGCTCAAACAGTAAATTGTACTTAATCGGGTCTATATTAGTGATACCTATGCAATAAGCCACCACACTTCCGGCAGCTGATCCACGGCCGGGACCGATAAATACGCCTAAGTCTCTGCCTGCCTTGATAAAGTCACTTACAATCAAAAAATAACCGGCGAAGCCCATGGTTTTAATCGTGAACAGCTCAAAGTCCAGTCTTTCCCTGACCTCTTCGGTGATCTCGCTATAGCGCTGTCTGGCCCCTTCATAGGTCAGGTAATGTAGAAAATTCCATTGATTGATATTGCTGTCACTCGTTGTTTTAAATTCTTCCGGTATCGGGAATGCCGGCAGCAAAATATCTTTTTTCAGGTTCAGTACATCTATTTTATCAACGATGGACTGTGTGTTTTCCAAAGATTGGGGGATGTCTTTGAAAACCTGCTCCATCTCCGCCGTTGTTTTAAAATAGAATTGATCATTAGGGAATTTAAACCTTCTGTTTTTGATAATCACATCATCATTGACAAAGTCGTCAAAGCCAGGTGTCGTTTGTTTCTCCCCTGTATTGATACAAAGCAGGATGTCATGCGCATTGGCATCTTCCTGGTTGGTATAATGGCTGTCATTAGTACAGATAATCGGCACATTGTATTTCTTTGCCAGCTTGAGTAAGACAATATTGACTTTATCTTGCTCCTCCATATTATGGCGTTGCAGTTCTACATAATAGTCGTCGCCAAACAGATCCAACCACCATTTAAATTCTTTTTCTCCAGCCTCTTCCCCACCGGTTAATATCGCCTGTGGTACACTTGCTCCCAGACAACAGGTCGTGGCAATCAGTCCCTCATGGTGTTTAGTAATCAGTGCTTTGTCCACTCTTGGGTATTTACCATATAAACCTTCGATAAACCCCATGGAGGTGAGCTTAATCAGGTTGCGATAACCCAACTCATTTTTAGCAAGCAGAATCTGGTGATATCTTCGGTCTTTTTTCTCCTTGGTGAAGGTCTTTTGAAAACGATCTTCTACTACATAGAGTTCACAACCTACGATCGGTTTTATTTTTGGCGTTAGGATATCTTTGCCATTTTCATCCTTACCAATGACCTTCGTATTATTCCATGCCTGGGCCACAAACTCAAAAGCACCAAACATATTGCCATGGTCTGTTAGTGCCAGCGCATTCATTCCATCTGATTCGGCCTTTTTATACAAACTACCGATGGAAGCAGCGCCATCCAGCAAGGAAAATTGGGAATGAACGTGTAAATGAGAAAATTGTGGCATATTAAGTTGATTCTGATAATGGATTAAATATAGCTTTTACCGGGACAAATTTCGCCAAAAATCAAGGAACTAAAAAGATAAAACTACGCTTTGGGGATAACTCATCCATTGATATATTATTTATATATAAGTCCTAAAGTTTAAAAAAATTATAGATAGCTAATCACTTTCATATAAGATTTGTTACTTATTTGGTCTCTTTGTAAACGACCTGTCAGCTTACCTGTACCTGGTGGTGTTTGCCGTCATCAATTAATGCGATGCTGTCATTTTGCTGCAAAACACCATCTACCTGATAAGTTTTAGGAATAAAATTCCCTGGTTTTAACAAAACTTCTATGTGATAAATAGCTTTCCCAAATTTGTAATCCACCTTAAAATTCTTCCAGACCTCTGGTGTACAAGGCTTAAAGCATAATTGATCGCCGGTACGCCGGATGCCTAAGATAAAGCGGAACATAAACTGCTGCATCCAGCCGGCAGATCCCGTGTACCAGGTCCAACCTCCCCTGCCTCTATGCTGGGGTGCATTATATACATCTGCTGCCATCACATAAGGTTCTACCTTATAGATCTCCAGTGCCTGCCGGGTCATCGTATGGGAAACCGGACTCACCATTTTGAATAGTTCCCAGACCTTATTTCGTTCACCCATTTCAGCAAATGCCATCATGGCCCAGACAGCTGCATGGGTATACTGCCCGCCATTTTCCCTGACGCCAGGCGCATAGCCCTTGATATACCCTGGGTTGAGCGGCGAACTGTCAAATGCCGGATCCAGTAGTAAAATTACCCCTTCTTTGGGCCGGACCAGGTGTGTGTCCAGCGATGTTAATGCCTGCCGCTTTTTGTCCGCCATGCCGGCGCCGGATAAAATGGACCAGCTTTGGGCAATGGAATCGATCTGGCATTCCTGATTTTGGCTGGAACCTAATGGTGTACCGTCATCAAAATAAGCTCTTCTATACCACTGACCATCCCAACCATTTTGATTCAAACTGGTTTTAAGGGCTGCCGCCTTTTGAATACACATTTCAGCGGTTTCGTGGTCCATCATGCGAAGGGCAATTTCTTTGAACTGTGTGAGCACACTAAAGAGGAAAAATCCCAGCCAGATACTCTCGCCTTTACCTTTTTCACCCACCTTGTCCATGCCGTCATTCCAATCTCCGGTGCCCATTAGCGGCAAACCATGTACGCCTGTTCTGAGACCATGTTGAATGGCTTTTAACGCATGTTGATAGAGACTTTCTTTTTCCTCTGTGATCATGGGCAGGTCATAATAAGAATCCTCGCCTTCGTTTAATAGCCGACCATCCAAAAAGCTGACAGGGCATTCTAAAATGGTTTCATCTCCGGTGGTAAAGACGTATTGAGCCAACACAAAAGGCAACCAGAGATAGTCATCTGAACAGCGTGTCCTGACGCCTCTACCTGTAGGAGGATGCCACCAGTGCTGGACGTCGCCTTGTATAAATTGTCTGGATGCTGATAGGATAATCTGCTGCTTAGCAATATCTGGACGCGTATTAAAAAGTGCCATAACGTCTTGCAACTGATCTCTAAAGCCAAAGGCTCCTCCTGACTGATAATAGCCACTTCTACCCCAAATGCGGCAACTCAGCGTCTGGTAAGTGAGCCAGCCACTGGATAAAAAATTAAGCGCGGGATCTGGGGATTGTATTGTGGTTTGCTCCAAAATCTCATTCCACTGTGTATGTATGAGGCTGAGCGCTTGACTCGCATATTCATTTTCCTCGGATTGTGCGATCAATTCCAGTGCATGCGCTTTATCCTTACCGGCTCCCAACCTGAAATTAAGTTCCGTTTCCTGATCAGCATATAAATTGATCTGTACCTGCAGGGCTGCACAAGGGTCTAGGGCGGCGCCGGCTTTACCAGATAGTCGGGAGCGCCGCAGCCCGGCTGGGCTGCGCATGGTGCCGGAGCGACCAATAAAGGCCTCTCTGTCAGCGGTCAGGCTGTATCCTTTTGTGGCATTGACCGCTGAGAAGCAGACACTGCCAGGGTAACTGCTGCTATACCTGTTATAAGCAAGTAGCGCCGCTGTATCAGGCACTTTTTCAGTAACGATATACTGAGCTGTCTTTCCTTTTGTATCTCCCAGGACCCATTCTGCATAACTGGTCACAGAGAGTTTTCTTTCCCTGCCACTGAGGTTATGTAGCTTAAGCCATTGATAGCGGATGGGTAACAATTTATCTACAAATACCCATAGTTCACTGCTAATGCCATTTTCTGTATGCTCAAATACCGTATAGCCAAACCCGTGGCGGGTAATAAAATCACCTTTTGAAACAGCTGGCAGCGGTGTAGGTGACCAGTATTGTCCGGTTTGTTCATCCCGGATATAAATGGCTTCTCCGCAACTGTCCTGAACGGGATCGTTGAGCCAGGGCGTAAGCCTGTATTCATGGGCGTTGCCTGCCCAGGTATAACTGCCGCCACTTTCCGAAATGACCGTTCCAAATTCAGCGTTGGCGATTACATTGGACCAGGGCATGGGCGTTCTCACCTGGCCGGAGGTGCGGATGATATACTCTTTGCCGTCTTTAGTAAAGCCGCCAATGCCATTATTATAAACCAGACCTTCTGGTAATAATTTGCGGGTGGAGATGACGGTTTTTTCCTGTCTGGTACCCACCAGTGATGTTTTTTCCAGATCCGGCGGCAGCAGTTTTGCTTTTTGGCTGGCACTGATTTGTTCTTCGAGTGTTCCTAGCTGATCATCTATAATAATACGGGCGACTGTTTGCATCAGGATGCGATCTTCCATGGGGATCTGATCCGCACTGCGCAGGTAAATGCCGCCGTATTGCTGGTTAATGGAAACGCTACCTGCCAGGGCGATCAAACTCTGGATTTGTTCATGCAGATCCTGCCGGTAGGAACCAAAATTCTCATTCCAGATAACGAGATCCGCCTTGATGCCCTTTAAACGCCAATAAGTATGCGCATTGATAAGTTGTCTGATCAGTCCTATATTGTCTTCACTTTGTACCCGTAGTAGTACGATGGGTAAATCTCCGGAAATGGCATATGCCCATAGGCCGGACTGGGACTTATTATTGCTGGCAATAATGGAAGGAGCGGCTCTAAGTGCGGGGCTTGGGTATAAAATAAAGCCCGCCATTTTACTATATAACTTGGCCTCGGTTTCCGTGGCGTTAATCTGTCTGAGCAGTACCTGGCTATGGGTCCAGGACAATTCAAATGCCCTGTTTTTTAAATGGCGGTCCTGGTATTTGTCTAATAAGGCTGCGCAAATGTTTTGATCAGCAGCTACTCCAATAATCAAATCAATGGTTGCCGTCTGTCCAGCCTTCAGCTCAAAGGTTCGCCTTATGGAAACGATGGGATCCAGCACAGAGCCTTCACTGTCCGATAGGACGCCTGCCTTTTCCAGTGCGGCCGGATTACTGCAGTTTCTTCCTCGGCCGATAAATCTGGCCCGGTCGGTTTCATAGGAAATAGCACCAGCATTTACCCCACTACCCGACAAGGACATCAAATGGAACATCCATGGTGGCTGCTCACCTGAAGAGCGTGGTCTTCTGGTGCAAAGAATCGCTTGTTGATCTTTTAAAATACTGGTTTCCACAAAAAGATTGCTGAAGGCCGGATGCGCTTCATCTGCATTTTGGGGAGCGAGTACCACTTCGGCGTAGCTGGTTACTTCCAGGCTTTTAGCAGCAGAGCCTTTATTGGTGATCCGGATCCTTCTGACTTCCACATTGTCTTCCGGTGAAACAACGATCTCTGTACGGGTTTCGATATTGTCATCTTTTCTTCTGAATTCTGCATGTCCTTGGGAGAAAACCGCCTCATACAGATCCGTTGTTCCCAACACAGGTTGGTAGGTATTTGACCAATAACTGCCTTCCTGTAAATCTTTGATATAACAGAAAGTGCCCCAGTTATCCATGGTGCCATCTTCGCGCCAGCGGCTGATGGCTAGATCATTCCACCGACTGTAACCACCTCCTGCATTGGAGATCATGACATGATAATGGCCGTTGGAGAGCAATTTGATCTCTGGATGGCGGGTAAATGGTGTTCGGATAATATCCATACTTGCCTGCTGGGTGGCAGGGCCTGTTTGTGCGCTGTCTGGGGTATGTGCATAAAATATCGTAGCTCTGGGTATTTTTTCCTGCAACAGCAGTAAAGAGGACTGCAAGGCCGGATCGGACTCAAAACGCTGTTGCATCTTGCCTTGTCTGAGTACATAAGCCAAAGCCAAAAAGCCCATTCCCTGATGGTGTACCATAAAAGACTGAATAATCGCCTCTTCAGCACCTCTGGGCAACCGGGATTTGGTATAGTCTATTGCCTCGTAAAAACCATAACGACCTGTATAACCTTTTTCCGCCATTCTTTTCAGATTGGCTGTCGCAAGTGTTGGTCGGATCATGAGTGCCAGCATTGTCGCATAGGGTGCAATAACCAGGTCTTCGCCCAGGCCTCTTTTCAGACCTAGACCTGGAACGCCAAAGGCGCGGTATTGGTAATTAAGACTGGCATCCACCGTGTTGTAGCCGGATTCAGAGATCCCCCAGGGAACATTTCTTGAGCTGGCAAAAGCTATTTGTCTTTTAATAAGCCCTTTACTGGTTTGTTCAAGTAGTGTATTTTCATAAGTGGGCATAACAAGTTGTGGCATCAGGTATTCGAACATGGATCCACTCCAGGACAGTAGTACCGGTGTCTTACCGACGCCTGTGAGCAGCCTGCCAAGTGCAAACCAACTATCCTGAGCAATCTTGCCCTGCGCGATGGCCACATAAATACCGAGTCTGGCCTCTGAGGCTAACAAGTCATAATAGCTTTTATCGGCCTGTCTTTCCTGCACATTATAGCCGATACGCAGTAAATGTTTGGATTTGTCATATAAAAAGCTGTAATCCATATCGGCCAGTTGCTCGCAGATCTCGGCCAGTTCGACGCAGCGCACGGCCATATCCATTGCAGCTTCAGCTCCTTGCTCAATAAACTCCTGTAGTTGGGCAGGCCTTAGGAACTGAAATCTGGCACTATCTTCTATAATCGATAAAGAATCTGACTTTTTAGCGTAGCCTTTGATTTTAAATAGATGTGCATTTTCTGTCAGCCATGGAAAGGATTGTATTAACGCTTCCAGTTCCGCAGGTGGCGCACTTTCTATTGCGGGTATCCAAGGCGCCAGTTTACCGATCAGATCGATGAGCGCCATTAGTTGTCGATGACAACTAATGATACCGGTTGGTGCGATGACTTGTTTAGGACTTGTATTGGCTTCAAAGTCCGTTTGCTGGATTAAGGCTGCAGCCTGCGCCGCTTCAGGTGCCTTCGCCGGTTGCTCCAGTTTTTGTCCGATGTCGGATAATTTTTCTGAGACCGCTTTTTCTTTTATCGTCTGATGCTGTTGGATCAGCTGCTCTGATAAGGCCGCCAGTTCCATAAAATTACGGTAATAGAATAATAGATCATGCTGGTTGGCGTGTACAGTGGCCAGGCAAGCCTGCAACTTGCGCTGCATAATTAGATAGACATTAAGGTCCTTGTGAGGTCCCTGGTCCATTAAAAGGGTATCATTTAATCCCTTAAATACCTGAGTGGAGATGATAGGATCAAAGCTAAGCTGCAGTAATCCCTGTCTTAAGGTAATTAAATGACCGGCCAGATTACCGCTATCTACCGCAGAAATATATCTAGGTGGCAATGGTTGTAAGGTAAGGGTATCATACCAGTTATAAAAGTGACCTTGATATTTTTCAAGCCCCTGCATTGTTTTTAGCGTACTACCCGTTCGGGCGATCAGCTCACATAAAGCTATATACCCAAAGTCATAGGCTGATAAGGCTGCCAGTAGTGATAGCCCCATATTAGTAGGTGATGTCCGGTGAGCGATGACCGCTTTTGGCTCCTCTTGGTAATTGTCAGGAGGCAGGTAATTTTCTTCCTTGGTGACAAAGGTCTCAAAGAATAACCAGGTCTTTCGACTGATCTGGTGTAAGAAATCGAGATCTTGCTCACTGAGTACTTCCCGATTTTGTCTTTTGGGCTGATTGGTTCGCCAAACTAGTGCCGGAGCAAACAGCCATAACAGTAGCACAGGAAGCGCCACTAGAAAAGAATCCGTAGACAATTGATATAGAAAAATGGCGATCACCAGGGCAGTAAAAGGTGCTGTCCACATGGCTGCGTATACCCCTGTCAGTGCGGGCCGCTTTTTTCTGGCTAACATGCCTGAAGGCGTCCATTGCAATAAATGTTTTTTGGTGAAGGTCATGCGCCAAATCGTTTTGGCTATAGCTTCCAGATGCTGCCAGGCTTCATAAGGCAGGCAGGCAATATAAAACAGCTCAATTAAAAAGTTTTCCCAGGTCTTCCAGGCAAATTCCCGCAGATGAGGTTTCATGTCTACATCCTTGGGCTTGTGTAGAAGATGCCACAGTGAATTTAATAAAATAGGCACGACAAATACAGCAATCACGCAGGTTGTCCATAGCCAGGGATAGGGAAGCATCAACCATCCAATACATAATAATATGACCAGTGAAGGGGCAACCAAAGATCGCCTTAAATTGTCTGCGATTTTCCATTTAGATAATCCGGAGAGCGGATTTTTGTGCAGGCGACCATCTGCGCCAGGTGCCCAGGGAAGCGCCCAACTCAGGATTTGCCAGTCGCCTCTGATCCAACGGTGCTGCCTGGAGCTGTCCAAAAGATATCTGTCTGGATAATCCTCAAATAATGCTACGTCGCTAATCAACCCAGAGCGCAGATAACAACCTTCCAACAAGTCGTGGCTCAGGATGCGGTTTTCCGGAAAACGGCCTGCCAGGGCCTCTTCAAAAACCTCTACCTGGTAAATACCTTTGCCGATAAAGGAGCCTTCGCCATAAAGATCCTGATAAACGTCTGAACTGACCCGGGTATAAGGATCCAGTCCAGAATCCATGCTGTGCATTCTGACAAATAAGGAACTGGTGGATTTAGGTAGCGTGACAGCTACTCTTGGTTGCAAAATGCCATGACCGGCAACGACTCTGCCTTTTGTCAGGTCATAAAGGGGTTGATTGAGCGGATGAGCCATCGTTGCGATCATTTTTGCAGCCGCTTCTCTGGGAAGTCTCGTATCTGCATCCAGGGTAATGACATATTTGATGGCGGGCAAGTGCGTTAAGTTGCCAGTAATGGAGGCAAAAGCACCCATGTATTGCGGCTGTTGCATCTGCTCTTGCTCTTGGTAGAGCGTATGATTATCGCTTTGCGTTGGCTGAGTTTTTTTTCTTTGCAGCAAAAACTGATTCAGGTCTCCTAATTTTCCTCTTTTTCTTTCTCGGCCCATCCAGACTTTTTCGCCTTCAGACCACTCTCGGTTACGTACAAATAAATAGAAGATGTCTGGTGTATTGGAAGCCGAAGGATTTGTCTGGCCATCCGCATTGATCTGCCCTTCAGTCCTAACGAAGCCTTTATATTTATTATTGAGTCCTTCAATGTTTTTAATAGCATGTTGCAATAAATTGTGATCATCGGGTAATACCGCTTTATCTGCATCCTTATAGTCTGCTATCAGGCTATAAAAAAGATTTTTATGCGGATTGGCTAAATAGCGTACTTCCAGCGCTTCTACCAATTCTTCTATACCCGTGAGGCTCGTGAGCATACAAGGGACTGCAATTAAAGTTGCGTCTTCATCTGGCACAGCACTTCCATACTCCATCTTGGGGAGCATCCTTGGTTTTACTGTTCGGGTAACAATCCAATTAGCCAGTGCAATAGCTAACTGACTACCTCCTATAAAACTTAAAATAAAAACAATCAGTATAATGCCGTAATGTACCTGGTGTTGATATGCAAACAAACAGACCAAAAGACATAATACAAGTGTGCCGATCACAATACCCCCGCTATAATAAAATAAGCGGCGACCCAGCACAAATGCCTTAAGCTTATCTGAAAAAGTACAGACCATGCGGGCCTCTTTTTGTGTTTTTCCGATGCCTTTGTCAATCAGATAATAACCAACATGCCTTTTGCGGTAATCTTCTTGATTGTCCTTACTGTTTTTCGAAAGCTGCAGCGCAATATTTGCAATATCCGTTTCTGATAACGGGCTTTTTTGGGCGATCGATTCAATGACATGGCGATAGGTATCCCTGGTGGTAAAGTCCATCTGGCTATAGACAGCATCTTCTTTTAGCACCTGATCCACAGAACTGATGCTTTCTACAAAATCCCGCCACTCCGTGGTGCGCAGCAGTCGAAGGCTTTCAATACTGTTGCGCATAGAAACCTGATCTGCTGCCTGGGATTGGTTTTCCATATGGATCAGCTCGGAACTGGTATATCCTGTTTCTACCAGCTGTTGGTCTACCCAACTAAGGGGCAGGGCCAGCCCTGCGCCCTTTCCCTGTAACCTTCTGGTAAATTCAGCCACAAAACAGCTGGACAGTACCGGACCGGTTCTGGCCATATCAGCCACTGTCAGGATAATATTTTTGGGTTGGGATTCTGCATCCTCCAGTAATTTGCCAGCCCAATAGCCCGCTATATTCTGGTCAATGCGGTCAAGTGCGATACTGACAGCCACCCTTCTTAAGTTTTCAATCAAGGCCAGCCTGAGCATAATAGGAATCGCCCAAAGTTCACCCAGGGTTAAATTGCTTTGCTTCTGATACGCATTGATAAAACTGCTTAGATTGATCAGGTCTACTCTCCCATCGCTGTGTGAGATGATTTCCAGGGCGATATCATAAACCCTTGGAAAACCGGCGCTAGCGCCGGTCAGTAAATGCGGCAGGTTCTGGCTATAGCCTTTTGGCAAATGCTTGCGTCCTATGGAAATTTGTTCTTCAATTAAGTAAAAGTTGTCCAGTAGCCATTCACTGGCAGGCGTCAGGGGAAGTTTGTCTCGAAGGGCTTCCACCAGCAGATCCCGTACCTGCAATAAGACATCTTCGTTTTTGTCTAGTCTTTTAAGGAGTTTGTCGCTGTTTTTGCCGGACATAACCCGGTGGCTGGCCGCGACCTTTGTGCCATGTTTTTGCATCTGCCAGGCACTAAACAGTTCAGAGCGCAATGGCTGCTCCTCTTTATAAGTTTTTTTCAGGACGCTCTCCCCCTGAAAATAGGACCGCATGCGTAAAAGTAAGCCACTGGCTGTAGTTGATATCTTTGTTTTCATTCGCTTTCTTTCTTCGTCTTTGTAAGAATGTAGTGACTTATATGCAGCACGTACTACTGCAAATATTATGTGAAGTTCCTTACCTGGTGGGTGGATCAGTTGTTTTTCCCGGGTTATCAGGCTTTGGAAGGGTTAATTTACAATTTCAAAAGGGGTTGTAGCCCCGCATAAAATATTAATTCAGTGAAATTTACGAAAGATTTTGAAGATCTGCAAGGGTTCTGCATAGATTAACAATTTATGTCAAGTGTAAGGTGGGGAATTGTCCCAATTTTTACCCGATTGGGCCCTGATTTTGATTAGAAATTCAACAGTGATCGTTGATCTAAGGGGGGTTTGTTCATGCAATCATAGAATGAGTTAGGACAAGTCTAAGTGTTCATAATTGAACACCTAACTGTTCAGTTTTAATACATTAATAGATACTAAATTAATTAATTTATTGATTATTAGTAACTTAGGTGGTTGGCATCTGTTTTGGGAACTCGAAATTGAATTAAATGACCAAGGATGCTTTTTAAAAATCTCCAATTTGCCTTCAGAAATTTAAAGCGGACGCCGGCAATAAGTTTGCTCAATATATTGGGGCTGTCGACAGGTATTTGTGCGTCCTTAATTATTTTTATGATTGCTGCTTATCACAACAGTTATGATAAGTGGGAACCAGATAATCAGGATATCTACCGCTTGTATACCTATTCAGGCCAGGATGATATTAATTCCGGGGTAACCACTGCTTTACCCGCTGCCATAAGCGCTAGTATTGCTGGAGTGAAAACGGTGACCCACTTTTTATCAATGAACGGCAATATTTCCGCACGGGTAGCACAAAATCAAGGAGCCCCCAGCGTTTACCCAAATGTGTCCGGTATCGTTTTTAGTGATGATGCATTTTTCTCCATATTTCCGCACAGATGGTTAGCGGGCAGTCCAAGTGCAGCCTTGTCGGATCCAGGAAAAGTGGTGCTTTCCAAATCCATGGCGACGCTTTTTTTCCCTGGTAAAACTGTTGCAGAAATAATTGGGCTTCCTATTGTTTTTGCAGATAGTATCCAGGTGGCGGTAGCTGGTGTTGTAGATGATTTAGCCCGAAAAAGTGATTTTGATTTTAAGGTATTTTTATCATATCCCACCATTACGCACAGTGCTAAATTAAAGCGAACTTATGGCTGGGGGCAGTGGGGACATGTCAGTTACCTTTCAAATTGTGTGGTAAAGCTACACCGGCAGGTGGGAAAGCAACAAATTGAAGCGCAATTAAAAAAATTAAATTATGAGCATAATAAGCCTGATCCAGGAATGCATGGTGATGAGCCAAAATTGCTACCGCTCAAATCCAACCATTTTGCTACTGATGTAGATGGGGTGATTGCACATTCCACCATCACAAATTTAAATCTAGTTGGATGGCTTATTTTGATTTTGGCGATGATCAATTACATTAATTTGGCCACTTCCAGTGCCAGTCTTCGTGCCAAAGAAATCGGTGTTAGGAAAGTACTGGGAGGTAATGCCAGCCACATAAAACGGCTTTTTCTAACTGAAACCCTTTTAGTTACCGTCATCGCGGCACTCTTAGGAGTTGCATTATTACCGTTTTTTATAAAAGGATTGGGTAGTTATGTCCCCAGTGGTTTTGCTATTAAGGATGTTTTGACATTAAAAGGGTGCGTTTTTTTAATGTTGATGACCATTATAGTCACCCTGGCTGCCGGATTTTATCCAGCACTTATTTTATCTCGCTTTGCACCGGCAGGGGTATTAAAAGCTAAGGGAAAGGGTAATCAGGGCGCTACAGTTAGAAAAGGATTGATCGTGACGCAATTTGTTATTGCCCAGGTACTCCTTATTTTTGTAGTTATTGTTGGCAAACAAATCAATTATTCTTTAACCACAGATTTGGGTTATCAACGAGAAGATGGGCTTATTTCCTTTTATGTACCGGGTGCTCAACCCTTGGTAAACAATAAGAAGTTTGACTTGATAAAGAGTTTGCATGGATTAAAGGGGGTGGCTGGTGTCTCGTTGAGCTCAAATTTGCCCACCTCAGCTGCACAGCGCATCTCAGTTGCTGCAGCAAATATAAATGGTGTTCAGCGACATTTTAAAGTATGGACCTTAACAGGAGACAGTAACTTTATACCGCTGTTTAAAATCCCCATTATTGCCGGCAAAAATCTCGGAGTTGACACTTTGTCCAAGATAATGCCTGTCCTCGTGAATGCCTCCTTGGCTGTTAAAATTGGTTGTAATTCGGCCGCAGAGGCGGTGAATAAAATAATTGACTATGATGGTGATAAGGTGCAAATAAGGGGCGTGATGAATGATTTTCATATTAATTCTGTAAAAAGCCGTATTCCACCGTTGATCTATTACTATGATACGCAGTCTGCCGCTGATATAAGCGTTTTGCTAAATGGAAATGTAGATGATTGGCATACAACCATTGGAAAAATTCAAAGCCTATTTGCACATCATTATCCTGATAATTTATTCAATTACCGTTTTTTTGACCAATCTATTGAAAGGTTATATAGAAATGATATTGCCATTTCACATACCTTAAAATGGGCCACCGGCTTTGCCATTTTTATAAGTTTAATGGGACTGGTGGGGTTGGTTAGTTTCACAGTCCATCATAAAACCAAAGAAATTGGTATTAGAAAAGTGTTGGGTGCGTCGCTATTACAGGTAATCACGTTGCTTTCAAGAAATTTTCTGCAATTAGTGTTATGGTCTTGCCTGATCGCCTTGCCGGTCGCCTGGTATATCTGTAAAACCTGGCTTGAGGGGTTTGCTTATCGAACCGCTTTAAACTGGTGGATATTTTTGGTGGCTGTTCTTGCCACGTTGTGCTTATCTTTTTTAGTGCTGTATCTAAGAACCTACAAAGCTGCCAAAACCAACCCCGTTGTTAGTCTGAAAGAGGAATAATCTTTTTAATCACCCACTTTACTGTGGGTTGTTGGATAAGAGTTTTCGCGGGGTGGTTGCTTTAAACTAAACTTTCGTAAAACTTGTTGTATTTATGACGCGGATCTTATTTATGCTAATTTTAATACTAAAGGTGTATGCTGGAATTAGTCAGACGGGGTATCAAATTTCAGGAAGTGTGACGGATGCCAAAGGGGTAAAAGTAGAAAAAGCCCTGGTTATCTTGCGACGAGACAGCTTTCGGCAGATGGTCTTAACTAGTGATGCGGGTACTTTTTATTTTAGAAATATCCCCTCTGGCAACTACCAATTATTCGCCGCTCATGTAGGCTTTAAAAAGGGGCTGCCTGTACCTTTAAACGTTGAAGGCAATTTAAGCTCGCTAAAATTGTTTTTAATTGATTCGCTTCAGCCAAATCAAACAGTACGTGTGCAGGCACATAGGTCATTAATGAAAATTGTAGGTGATCAAATGGTTTATGATCCTAGCCTATTGCCTGGTTTGAATAGTGACAATGCATTTGAAGTGCTAAAAAAGCTTCCAGGTTTTTGGATTGACGCATACAATCAAATACATGTCAGCGGTAATGGCTCTGTGACAGTATTAATTAACGGGGTCAAACAGAGTATTTTAGCCAGTCAGATAGCGTCCTTACTGCAGGGATTACCTGCCTCTGCTCTTTCCAGTGTGGTCGTAACCACTGGCGGGTCTTATAAATATGACGCTTCCTATGGAACAGTGGTGGATATCCAGTTAAAGAAGCGGGCAACAGCCGGGCTGAATATGACGCTTACTAATGGAGTAACAGTTAATAAGTATTTAAGTGATCAGCATCAACTTTATATAGCCTATAACAAGGGAGCTTTGACGCTGAATACCTCTTTAAATGATAGCAGAACTTACAGCTATTATGATCAAACAGGACAAATTGTATATAAGGAGCAAAACGCAATTCAGGACCAAACTTATAACCAAGTCCCCATTATGTATGAAGGTGCCGGTCATAGTCATACGCCTGCATTTTCGTTTATTCAAAATATGAACTGGGACATCTCAAAACGGAGTGCCTTTTTGATAAATCTGGCCGGAAATTTCAGTAAGACCATTACAACTGCTACAGAAATGCGTGATTTTAAATATCCCGAAACCTATAAAAATTATTATAATAGCAAAAAGGCCTCAATCAGTAGGTTGCTGAGTGCAGATATCGTCTATAAACTAAAGATCGATACTTTGGGGTCAATATTGACACTGGACTATGGGGTACTCTCTGGTAAGATTGATCCAACTATTTATTTTGACAATACAAGGAAGTTTAAAGCAATTAGTCCCCAGCCAGCAACTGTTTTTATGCACGGTAAGAATAATTTTAAGGGCTATCAGCATATTTTTAAATTAGACTTTCAAAAACAAATAAACCAAAACTGGCAACTAAATTTAGGGGGAAAATATACCCAGGGAAGCCTGATCAACCACGCCCGTTACGACACTTTGCGAGATGGACAGTTTATATTAGATACCAGTCGCACAAATTCTGGAAACTATAAAGAGAAACTTGCAGCCTTGTATATAGGCACTACCTATCAATGGGAAAAGTTTGGACTCAGGGTAGGGTTAAGGATGGAGCATACCCATGTAAAAGTGAAGGATGGTCAGCGTCAATATGATAATTACCAACCAAATATTGCATTAAATTATTCAACCAAACCATGGACTTCCCTGCTAAAGTTAAGCACTACCCTTAGCAGGCCGCCTTACTCTTATCTTAACAGTAGTAAATTATATATCAACGATTATAAATACCGACAAGGTAATATGGATTTACAACCTTCCAGGCAATACAGAATCTCAATGGAAAATAGTTTATTTGATTTTTTGGACCTTTCACTAGGTTATATACGAATAGAGGATAAGATTATGATGATCGGACGCCAAAAACAATACAGTCCCTATGTGGTACTCAGGCCAGAAAATGCAACATCTGTCAATGATTATTACCTGAGTCTAAGCGTTTATTATCGTTTATTGCACGCAAAAATGCAGGGCCATCTGAGTGCCTATGGAGAGGTTTATCAGTATATACTTCCGGATAATCTAAGCCCCGCAAATATCAGCGGCCACCAAAAATACGGGACGCTTAGCTGGATCAATAGCCTTAGTCTGACTCGCAAACTAAAGCTGGAAACAGATTTGTTTTTAAGGTCGAACGCGAATTTTTACCAGGTCTTTCAACGCCACAGATGGCAGGCAGACATAGGTATGGATTATTCCTTAAATAGTCATTGGGATTTTGCTTTGAAATTTTTTGATTTGTTTGCCACCTACAAATATGATTATACAAAATTTTACGACCAGTATATGGACCATTACTTGTATACTCCCAGCCAGCAAAAGCTCAGGATGTCAATTGTTTACCAGTTGCGAAGAAATAATAGCAAAGTTAATAAAATCAAAGCTGCCATAGACGCAGAGAATACCTCCAGATTTGGACAGTAATATTGACCTCCCAAAGACTGAATAAATGGCTGGAATTGTTATTGTAATTGTTGGGTTAGTGTGGCGCTTTTAAAAGTACTTCCTCGCTGTTAGGCTTAAGTTTAGTGCCCTTAAATATAAAGGGAAATACCAGCGCAAGTATTAGTGCATAGGCGGCAAACGTCATCCAGATTCCAAACCACTCTTTACTCCCATCTGGATGGGTAAAGAACTTGTCAATCAGTAGGCCGCTGCCATAGCTGCCCAGCAGCGCCCCAAACCCATTGACCATCATCATAAATAAGCCCTGGGCGGATCCCCGGATGCCGGGATCCGTCTGAGTTTCAATAAACAAAGACCCGGAAATATTAAAAAAGTCAAAAGCCATCCCATAAATAATGCAGGAAAGGATAATCATCCATAAGCCATCATCGGGATTGCCCAGACCTAGTAAGCCAAAGCGGAGTACCCAGGCAACCATACTGATCAGCATTACGTATTTGATGCCGAATCGTTTTAAAAAGAAGGGAATGGCCAGTATAAATAAGGTCTCAGAAATTTGAGAGATGGACATGATAATCGCCGGATATTTAACAGCGATGGTATCCTTAAAGGCGGTAACACCGGCAAAATCGTGGATATAGGTATCGCCATAGGCATTGGTCAGCTGCAGGGCGGCGCCCAGCAGCATAGCAAATAAAAAGAAAATGGCCAGATTTTTATCCTTGAAAAGTTTAAAAGCGTTCAATCCCAGTGCTTCAACAAAACTTTTGCCTTTTGTGTGTTTACCTAGTGGAGGACAGTCTGGTAGCGTAAAAGCATATATACCCAGCAAAAAGGAAGTCCCGCTGGCAATATAAAACTGATTGGCTGAGGCTTCATTGTGGGTCAGGCTGACTACCCAAAGGGCTGCAATAAAGCCAATGGTGCCCCAAATTCTAATGGGTGGATAATCCTTTACAACATCCAGTTTTTCTTTTTTAAGTGCGTTATAGGCCACGGTGATGGATAAAGAGATCGTGGGCATGTAAAAAATCATATTGACCAGCAGTGCCCAGAAAAATATGACCGGATTATCAATGGACGGAATCATGAGCAGTGTACAACCGCCCAAAAGGTGCATAAATCCATACATTTTCTGAGCCGGTACAAACCTGTCGACGATAATGCCAGTGAGTGCAGGCATAAAAACAGAGGCAATCCCCATGGTGGAAAAGATGGCGCCAAAATCAGTACTGGACCAATGCTTATGTTGGAACCAATAGACGCCAATTGTAATTAACCAGGCTCCCCAGATAAAATACTGGAGGAAATTCATAAAAATCAACCGCAGTTTTATACCCATAAGAATAATTTTAATAAAATAAACACCCCTTTTCTTAATTACCTTGCTTTAACTGTTTTTTTGCACTTGTGGGCAAATTAATGCTATGCCTGAGCAATTTAGGCAAATACTTGTTAGGTTATCAGGATTTACGCAGGAATTTTTGCACAACTCCTTTATACATGGCATTTATATCCTCAGAAATATTAAAATAAAGCACGGTCGGACCGTAGAGCAGGCCAAAGATCACTGATCTAATGATGGTATCTAAAAACAGGTTGCCCATAAATGGCACTTGCCAGGTAATAAATATCGCAGCCGCAGCAATAAGCAACACGTAAAGTGTTTTACGATCAAAAGGTTGTAATTTAAAGAGCCACCACAGATAGAAAAAACGAATTAAATTGTAAAAAATCAAGGCGATAGCACTGCCATAGGCAGCTCCCATCACCCCAAAATGCAGGATCATAAAATAATCCAGGATAATATTGACTACAATAAAAATCACGCTAGAATAAAAATCCATCTTCCAGTATTTGGATAATACTAGAATCTGAGCATTCATTCCCATCCCCAGATCAATTATTTTGGCGAGGCCGGATACAATAAATATAGCCTTGGCCATGCTGTAAGCGGGGTTAAAACGGATCAGATTATCAATATTGGGAAGTAAAATGCCAAAAATTGCCAGGCCAACAATCAACAAATTAATGGACGTCTTTTGATAGAGTTCCTTGATTTTGGCCATATCTTTATTTTTCCAGGCTTCCGCAATTAGTGTAGTGGTGATCCCCACCATACTTCTGAAAGGACCATCCATAATGCTGGTCAGGTAGACAGGGATGCTATAAACAGCCAGGTTCTCAAGACCTTGGTCAGTCAATCCTGCGATTAGTAGTCCATCAACCGTTCTAGGCAGCACTCCTATGAGCATACCACTGTAATGATAGGTAACAAAAACCAGGATTTTTTTGTAAAGTCGCTGAGTTGCCCGGCTGATTTTGGCATATATGGTCAGACCGCCATTTTTGTATAACACATAAATTAATACAAGTAAAGCAGGCAGATAAGAATAACTAAATAAGGTGAAAAAGGTCTCCAGGCTGATCCAATGCAGGATGTATAGTAAAATAAAAACAGTGGTGGTCAGCCGGTAGAAAAGCTCCTTAACAATATTTGAAATGATCGTTTTTTTTATGACCCAACAATAAGCCTCCAGCAGCATGATAAAGGTGTAGGAGATCGTAAAAGGAATGACCAGCCGAAAATGCGTTACAAAAAGCGGAGAACCGTTGCCAAAATGTTTTTCCCAAAAGGGTTCAAATCCCAGGGCGGCAATTAAAAACAGCCCACAGCCAATCAAATTGACCATCAGGGTCAGATAAGGCAAATCATTTTTACCTTTGGGTAAAAAATCTTTATAAAAGGGATTGAATTTATACAGCGCATTTAAACTCCCCATTGTAGAAAATGCAGAAAAGAATAGAGAAAAGTCAATCATGACTCTTGTTAACCCAAAAGCTTCCGTACTGAAGAATTTTGGAAAAAGAATCATGGTATTGATGGCACCAATAGCAAACCCTATATAGGTGAAAATTGTGGAATAAGTACTCTGTCTGCGTACGATGCCCATTCAAACAATGTTT
>Ga0164242_10003126_pt1 | contig 18983 bp, 22 predicted proteins | sample OricomgcompostMG_FD_108783 | JGI IMG/M metagenome (GOLD analysis project Ga0164242, IMG submission 108783) | Miracle-Growth compost microbial communities from Emeryville, California, USA - Original compost - Miracle growth compost (MG) ... | reverse complement strand
TGTCGGGCCACGAGCAGTTCCGCCGCGAGGTGTCGGTTCAGGCAACGCTGCTCGGCATCGAGGTGAGTGGATACGAGCCGAAGGCAGTCGACTTCGCGCGTCTGGCCGAGGGTCGTCGTGACCGGATGGCGAATCGCATCGACGTGATGGAAACGACCGCGGCCGCGCCGGTTCCTGCGGATCGACCAAAAGCGCCAGAGGCGGCGCCTGGCCCTACCGAATCACAGGCGGCGCAACCAGCGAGGCGCGATGCTTCCCGGGCGCCAGAGGCTCGTGCGTCGACTCCACCAGCGCCGGCGACGCCACCCCGAACCGCTCCAGCTTCCGAAACGGGACCATGCGTTGCCGAGTCCGAGGGGCACGAGCGGCAGCGCTATATGGGTGAGCTGGTCGAGCACGGCGGCGCGCCCTACCAGCACAATCCTGCGCGTAGCGACTCGTATTACGTCGTCTATTGCGATACGGGTGGGGCGGACCATGTCGTCTGGGGGGTGGACCTGGAACGGGCCGTTGCCGAGTCCGGTGCGCTCGCCGGACAGCAGGTCATGCTCGAAAACCTTGGCCGGCGGCTCGTGACAGTGCTGGTCCCGGTTCTCGACGCGACGGGAAACGTGATCGGCGAAGAGGAAAAGGAGGTCTATCGCAACACCTGGCAGGTCGATGTGGTCGGGCAGGAGCGGACGCAGTCGCGCCCCGGGGAGACTGCAAGACAGGGCGAGGCCGGAAGAAGTGAAACCACAGCGCCGGCGACGCCGGAGCAGACGCGGTCCACACGTCGGCGTGAGCCTTCCGTCGCGTTGCCCGAGGAGCGTGCCGTGCAGATGGCGGTGCTGACCGCCGCGATGCGGCAGCAGGGTTTTAGCGAGCGATCCATCGCGCGCGTGCAACAGCGTGCGCAACGGCTGCTGACCGCGTTCGAGTCCGAGGGGGTCACGGTTCCCCGACCCCGCGTATTCGATCCCGAGGCGCCCTCCACGCGCAGCCGCCGCACCCGCGCGGCTCCGGAGCGCGCCCCGACCCGGGAGGTCGAACGTGGACCATCCGAACCCGCGCCTCCGTCACTGTAGGAGCACAGGCATGGCCACGCGTGCGCGACTGTGTGTGGATCTCGGCCGAGCGAAGTCACGCTGGGAGGCATGGTGTGCCCTGCACGGCGTAACGGCGGCCGATGGTGTCCGGCAACTGGTCCATGGTGTGCTGGGCCAGGACGAGTCGCAAGACGGGGTGCCTGGGTCCGGGCATCTCCGCCTTCCGGTCGACAGGCATCGCGAACGCATCGAGATCCGTCTCACCGAGGAGGAACTCGAAGTGGCGAGACGACACGCATTGACTGGTGGAATGAATGTCAATCGCTGGCTAGTTGCGGTGATCCGAGCGCAGCTCGTGCATGAGCCGCAATTGGGCGAGCGCGAGATGCGGCTGCTTGCGGACTCGAACCAGCATCTGGCCACGATCGTGACGCTGCTCGGACGGTTGCAGGCCCACGGTATTGCGCACGATGCGATGCTCGCGCTCGACGACACGCGTGCCGTGATTGATACACACCTGCGCACGGTCACGCAGGTGCTGCGCGCCAACCTCGATCGCTGGAGCCGCTAGCATGTCGTTCCCGAAAACATACGTCGACCAGATGCTCCTGAACTGGGGAGACCGGCTTTTTCATGATCCGCTACGGCACGTGCGTGCGCCGCGCATGTCCCGCGGCGAGTTCCAACGCGATGTACGACGCACGCGTGAGCAACTCGCCCGCACGCTCCGACGTACCCCGGAGGTGATGGTCAAGATCACGAACAAGGCGTCGGGCGCGCAGGGCATGGGCGCGGTGCGCCGTCATCTGCGCTACATCTCGCGTAACGGGAAGGTCGAACTCGAGGATCAGGACGGGAGGACCGTGCTCGGCCGCGAGGCACTGCACGATCTGACGGATGCCTGGCGCCTCGGTGGCTGGGGTATCCCGGAAGAAAGCCGCAGGCGAGAGGTGTTCAACGTGCTGCTTTCGATGCCGCCGGGGACAGACCGGCAGGCGGTGCGCAACGCCGCGCGCGCGTTCGCGGCGGAGGAGTTCGGCGGCGGCCGGCGGTACGTGTTTGCCACGCACGATGACGAGGCGCATCCCCATGTGCATCTGAGCGTTCAGGTACGTGGACCGGACGGTAAGCGGCTCAATCCGCGCAAACAGGACCTGCAGCGCTGGCGCGAGCGGTTCGCTGCCCAGTTGCGTGAGCACGGTGTTGAAGCCCATGCGACGCGCCGACTCGCCAGGGGCGAGACACGACGTTATCCGAAACAGGCCGTCGTGCATATGACGACCCGGGGTGAAATGCCGCGGTACTGGCGATCGGAGGCGGACGAGCTGACCCGTCACGCCTTGTGGGCCGCGCATGCCAAGCCGCTTGAAGCGTGGCAGGGCGTGTTGCATGCGATGACGGGCTCGCAGAGCGCGGACGACCGCAGACTGGCAGCGGTGATCACCGACTTCGTGCGGACGATGCCGGTTCAGAACGACAAGCCTGAGATGGAGCGCAGTGATCGAGACGGACGGCAACGAGATCGCAAACCCGTTCACGCCCGGGATTTGCGTCACGCACATCGTGGTGAAGCGCAACGGGAACTGTTTCCGGAGGACCCGGACGCCAGGGTGGAACGCTGAGCAGAGGAGGCAGGTATGGCGATGCCGATTATTCCGTGGATAGGTGGCAAGCGGCGGCTCGCGGACGTGCTCATTCCGCGCTTTCCTCCTCACACCTGTTACGTTGAGGTGTTTGCCGGTGCGGCGGCACTGTTCTTCATGCGGCCGCCGGCCGAGGTCGAAGTGTTGAACGATGTGAATGACGAACTCATCAACCTGTATCGCGTGGTGCAGCACCACCTCGAAGAGTTCGTGAGGCAATTCAAGTGGGCTTTGAGCAGCCGCGAGGTTTTCCGGTGGCTGAGCGATACGCCAACACACACGCTCACTGACATCCAGCGTGCCGCGCGCTTCTATTACCTGCAGCAGAACTGCTTCGGCGGCCGTGTGGAAGGGCGTACGTTCGGCACGGCCACAACCTCGCCGCCTGGGCTCAATCTTCTACGTATCGAGGAGACGCTGTCCGCGGCACATCTTCGACTGTCGGGCGCGTACATTGAGAAACTCGACTGGCAGGCATGCATGGCCCGGTATGATCGGCTTCACACGTTCTTCTACCTCGATCCCCCGTACTACGAGACAGAGGGCTACGGCGTGCCGTTCGAATTCGGACAGTATGAACGCATGGCAGCGGCGCTGAGGGGGCTGCAGGGACGCGCGATCCTTACGCTCAATGATCACGCGGCATTTCAGGATCTGTTCTCAGGGTTTGAACGGGAGCGTGTTGAACCGCCCTATACAGTTGGCGGTCCTGCCAACACCGCTTTGCGCGGCGAGTTGATCATCTATAGCTGGGACAGGGCGAAGGACCCAGTGGGGTTGTTTTGACGCAGGCCCTGCTACCCGCTCGTTTTCTCCTGTCTCTCGGCGCGGCGTCGAGCCAGCAATGCACAGAGGCTTCGGTTTCAGCGATCGATGAACAGGGCGGGGCCAGCCTTGTACGAAGAGACGACCATGACGACCATCGCGACTACAAGAAGGGGGAAGCTGCATACGGCTAACGGAAAGAACAGCGCAAGCTGAAGGGACGATCCCCCGATGCCATGCAGCAGATCCGTGTCGCGGATGTTTTCATAGAGCAGCCACACCGTGGCAGCGAGACCCAGCGCGATGAGAATCAGCCCATCGGAGGTGGGAGCATGCTGCTGGGTCGCTTTAGCCCAGAAGTACAGACCCCACCAGATGAGGTTGACAGCGACGGCAGTGAGCCAGAAGCCACGCATCGTGAAAAAGGTATGGCCAAAGCGGTGCCGGCAGTGGTAGTTGAAAAGCTGAATGCCTTTGGCAACCCCTACGACGACAGCGACGATCAGCGCGAGTTTCAGGAAACCCATGATGCGCTCCTTCAGGCACGGAATGGGAATGTCGGAATGCTCCGGCTAGAAAATACGGAGCAGACGGGAACGAAGTTTCTTCTGCTCAATATAGACGTTTGACTGACGAATGCAACGTGGCGTTAGCCTGACAGAAGGCAGAGACGAAGGACTGCGTCGCCTGAGTGATCGCATGCTCATAATCTCGTTGCTGTTGCCTGGTTTTGCCCGCCGTCTCCTGTGAGTTCGTCTTTGTGATCTGGTGGTGAAGGTAAGGCGCGGTCGCACAAACCGGGGCGAACGCTTGAAAAAGCGTCAGTCCTTGATCCAGCCGAACGCGTCCACCCGGGTAACGATCTGCGGAAGAACCACTGCGGCGGCGATCTTGCCCGGCATCGACAGATCAAGGATATGGCACCGTTGATCGGTTGCCGTATCGACGATGGCTGCTGCTCCATATGCAGCCGTGATCGCAGGTTCCGTCGCCAGGATTCCTGGCGACGCCAGGCATGAAAGGCTCGCGTGACGGACGTGCTGTTGTAGCGGATCGGCCAATGTTTTTGCGAAGAGTTGATCCGGAAGCGCGGTCGTGTCGGTACGGAGATTGGTGATCGGCGCTTCTTCCATGTGTATCGATCGGATGGGTCGCCGCGTTCGGACGCATCCCGACGCTCGCTAGCCCGACGGAATTTTTCATCCGCGCCGAGCACAACTACGCGAGCGCGCGATGCGTTGGGTCGTGGCGAAGCCGGCGCGCTCTAGATGTTTCTGAAGGAACTGAAGCCGCAGTAAACGGCGCGTTCTAACCGATAGCTAATGAACAAACGAGAGGGGCGGCAAGGGCCAGCCGTCCGGCAACGCCCACCACAATTGCTTCTCCTCTCGTGAAGACCTGGCCAACGCGAGCGAGACACGCGCTTCTATTAACGCCATCTGTTGTTGTTCGATGAGCGTCAACCGACCACCAGGTTCACAATGAGAAGCAGCAACGCAATAAATGCGCCCACTGCAGCGAGTGCAGCAATAACAACGACCACAGGATTCAGTTGCGTTGCGTCTGCTTCAAGATTTTTTCGTTTGTTGACACCGAGAAATGCCCAGAAGACCGCGCGGAACGCACGTACAACCTGGGCTTTGGTACTTTCAGCCATTCCTTGATCCTCCCTCAGAAATCACAAAATGAGCTAGTGAGATCGTCGCCATTTCCCTTCCTCGGCCTCTTCGGCGGACGCATCCACAAGCGTTTGGCCATGGCTCACCATGCACTCGGTGCTTGCATCAAAATACGGCGATGCCCATGTCGCTGAAGCCACTGATCATCTTCTCAATAACGTGAGCTTGCACAAGATGCTCCGGCCGGTAATTGTGATTTCCCCAGGCATCACAAACCCCCGCGCTGTTGCAAGCTTGATCATCATGTTCAGGCTCGCGCTGCCACTTTCATTTTCGCCGGCGGACTGGGCCGACAGCGCCGCAACACAGTGCGGAACTGCCTCGGGCACCTGCGTTCTCACAACGCTCGTCGTTACCAATTGCTCTGGATGGGACATCGGAGTTAGCGCATGAGTAGGATCGCGAAGGCTGAGGCGAGCGACGGGCGGCACGGACGAAATGAATCGGTCCGGTCACAGAAGTCTCGTGGCGATCCGCAGCGGGTTCGAGTCTGCTGCATGCTGATCACTGAAACTCTCCTCGACCTCGACCAGCGCGAAGGTCGTGCGGCGATACCGTGAGGACAAGATCGCAGTGTACCGGCGTCGCTCGCGGGGCAACCGCGAGAGGTGCACCAGATTGAAGCCGCAATTACCCATAGTTGGCTTCGTGTACCGTTGGATTCAACTGAACACCCCAATTTTCCTGCTGCCTTGAGAAAAACAGATCGCGCAGGGATGCTGCCGGGCTGCGCAACCTAACCCTGCACGCAGAATAGTTGGATGATAATATCATTACCATACTCTGTAAATGTGTTTGCTGGGAGGCATTGTCCCTGTACGGAGCTGTTCCGCCGTCCTGTCGATGCTCGCCGTGTACAGGCTGTGCGGAACCGCCTACCGGCGACTGCTTTCTCTAGATCATGCCGATGCGGAAACTCCACGCGGGACTCGACTGACATCCGTCTCAAGCCGGGCCCAAATCGGACGGTTGTGGGCGCAATCTGACGGGAGCCCCGGAGGCAAGAGCGTTCGCCAGTGTCTGGCGCCGGTCATGCGCAGCGGTAAGCAACGTCGCTGTGCGTTATAGATGGGATATGTAGTGACGCCATCGAGACGACTATTTTGTCTCAATGGCATACATTTCCGTCGGCTCACCGACCAATCGGAATTCCGGTCGGGTCGATGTAACCCAGCCAATGTGCGACCCATAAACTGAGAAACAGGGTGATGGACAGCCCCACCCGCACTGCAAGCGACCAAGCCATCCGTCCGGTGCGTCCGCGGTCGTGGTTCATGAAATACAGCGCAGAAATCAGGCTGCCGATGATCAGCGCGAATGCGATTGCTATGAGAACATCCTTCATTTCCGACTTCCTGACTGGTAAGGATCTGAATGAACCAGGGCAGCCAGCTTGCGTCGCTCCGCTACCACATCACTTGCGCCGGTCGCCGGCCAGTCCAACGCGATCCCATCCTTCAGCGATTGGCGTGCGAGTACCTGATAATCCCAATCATCAATCTGGTCATGCTTCATTGCACTGGCAATCTCACGTCGAAATTGTGGCGGAAAATCTGTATATGCGTCCGAAAGTGCCGCGTATTGTCGCGCATCGATTTCCTTTGACGAAGGTATGGAAGTCCAGATGACCACGCCAACGATCGCAATCAGTGGCACTGCGGTATAACGAAGTACGAACTTGGTTGGACTCATGAAATCTCACTATTCGCGATGACTAACTGATGCTGGGTGATAGGGACTCGCCACTCCGCGCATTCAAGTCCCGAGTCTCGCGGATTCCCTCTGTGCGGGAAGCGCTTTCAACTTTTAATCGCATCCCCATTCTCGCCGAGGTGTAGCCACACAGACGGGAGGACTTACCCAAATTTCAGGCGTCGATTCTCCAGCACACGTCCCCGTTTGAAGGCCGAGCCAGACGCCTCCAGCCTAGGCACTCGCCGTCTTTCAGGCGTTTGGCCGTTGCGGATAAACGGAGATCGCTTATCCAACTCATGGACCGCGCATGTGCCAGCAACGCTTGCCTTGACGGCAAATGACGTGCGTCCTTCCAGGCGAAGCCGACATAGTTCGCCCCTCCACTGCACGACACAAGCGCATATGAGATGCCAAACACCGCTTCAAGTTTTTGCACGTGGAACGGCAATCCTGGATCGTCTCCAGCGAAATTGACAACGAGTACGCCAGAATCCGTCAATCTCTCGCGGCAGGTGGCAAAAAACTCGAAGTTCGCGCACTGGTCAGACATCCCGCGCGCGCCGAATGCGTCGAGCAGGATCACGTCTGTCGCTACAGCGGCGTCTCGCATGTACTCCGCTCCGTCGGCGCAAATCACCTTGAACCGACCATCATCCGCCGGTATCCGGAAAACGTCGCGCAGGGCGATGACCTCAGCGCTGATTTCGATTGCGGTAATAGTGGATTCGGGCAGGTGGCGATAGCAGTATTTCGCCAGCGATCCGCCACCCAGGCCGATCATGCATATGTGTTCGGGTTGGGATTGGAAAAGTAGAAACCCCATCATCGTGCGCGTGTAGCCAAGAACGAGTTCGTCTGGCGACCTGCGCGACATCGAGCTCTGTATCGCGAAATGATCAAAATGCAACGATATCCCACGCTTCGTTTCCAGCACGAACGGCCGTCCGTCGTCCAGCGGGGTCGATAAAAACTCGACAAACGCATCATAAGATGCCCAATCATCACTCATCTCAAGCATTCATCCTGGCAGCTGAAACGATCTGATATCGAGGCCTAACTTGCTCGGGCGACGGCCGTCATACCTGTCATACGCACCTGATCAGACCTTCTTCAGATAGCACGCCTTAAGCATGAAACTGCCCCCGTCCATCCTGCAGTCCACTTCGTGATCACCTTCCACCAGACGAATGCTCTTGACGCGGGTGCCCACCTTCAGTGTGATTGAGGAGCCTTTGACGCGCAGATCCTTTACCAGAACCACCGAATCTCCGTCTGACAGGGCATTCCCATTTGCGTCCCTGATAACGTTCATCTCCGGCAGGTCGTCCGGCGCCTGCATCGAGTGGGGCGACCATTCGTGACCACAATCAGCGCAAACATTTAGCGTGCCGTCAGGGTAGGTGTTCTCCTGAGCACAGTTTGGACACGGCGGTACATCCGACATACATTCTCCCTTCAGGTTATTCGAAGCGTGCAAGAAACCAATGCGTGAGCCGCTCGCATCGTCCCGTCCGGCCACTTGGAGCGACGTTTCGATATACACATTCTATTATAATAGAACTCGACTATAATTACACTTTCCAGGGAAAACGTCAGTTACGCCCTGACCTGGCGTTGCTGAACACAACCGGAACCGGCCCGACGAGGACATCACCATGTTTGATCTGGACGGAGTATTGCTGTCACCTGACCGTCGACCCACGTCGCTGGGGGAGCAGGTAGGTAGCCGCGGAATTGTCGTCGTTGGCGTGGGCAAAGGCGGGGAACGTGGCTTCCAGATGGCCTATCGGTTCAACTGCATTGGAAAACAATTGGTGAAGGCAGGTGTCAATCTGGTCCTGATCTACCCGAAGGCATCCTCACGACACGTGCTGGACCCACTGTCTGTCGCAAGTAGCCGCTTCCAGGGCAGCCCCGTTTTGCTGCTCGACGGGGATGGGCATTTCTTCCGACGGCCGCAGCATGCGCGCTCGTTGAGCTTTGCGCACATGGATCGCGGCCTGCGACTGATCGCCGCAGCGAACATCGATCTGCAGGACAACGCATGGGCCGATTTGCTGCAGACATTCCTGTCCAGCCCCCTGGAATCCGAAGAGTATCCAGCAATACAGATTGATTGTCACCGCAGTACGAGGTCAGATTCACAGTGCCCGCCTTGAAAAAGCTTTCCAAACGGGGCCCGGTATGCGGGCGTGCCGTCTCCGCGGATCTTCCGGGCGCGGTTGTGCTCGGGTCTGGGGATCATCTGTCATCATCGTTCTTGCGGAGAGTAGCCCCAGCAACCTGCTTGCGTTTGCCTGGAAAGGCAATGCTTCCATTCCACTTCTCGGAACATTAGCCCGACGCGTCGCACTCCAGATGGGCGACGGTCGCATAGACCGTCTGGACGCGGCGGGACGCATCAGCAAAGCCTGGCAGCGCAGTCTGGCGACGCTGAACCTCTCGAGCTGCTCGTGAAACACCTCATCCGTCGCCCTGCGGCAGATCGCAACACCGTAAAGATGCCACGAACGACGAAAACAGACCGGACACGCGCAACCTTTCCCCGTCGGCCGTGCGGGCGCTCCAGTACCTTGCCGAAATCCGCTATGGCCGGGGGGGTGCCCGCCCTTGGATGGGCTGTGACCCGAGAGCTCATCAGCGCCGGATTCGTTAGCTATGGCGCAACGGGACGAACCAGCTTGTCGATTGCCCTCGCAGGCGGGGCGTTCATAAAAAACCGCGCCTCACCTTTTCGGCTGGCGCAAGACATAATTGCAACGGCATGGCGCAAGCGGCCGCCAGGGGGTTCATGACCCGGTAAGTCTGGTGGGCTTTAGATCGTTGTCGATGAATCTTGTGAAAGGGACAGGCTTCTGAATAAAGGCCAGTGAACTTGCCGGTAAAGCGGTTTGCGGATTTCGAGGGGCGGACGAACCTGAGAGAGGCTGCGGGCAGGCGCGATGGACTTCTTTCGGGGGAGAGGCAAAGGTCTCGACACCGGAATCACTTTCAATCAATAAACGGACGGGCGAAAGGGTCGTGGCCCACATTGCCGATGCAAGCGCGCGTGGTCCTGGTTGCCGACAACACCCGCTACGCCTCCGAATAGCTACGCACAAACAGGTAGAATTTTGATGGCACGCAAGATTTTCGGGAATGCTCTGGCCACTCGGGGCAAAGCACTCTTCCTTCCCATGCCACGGGCCGACGTAGATGCACTCATGCTTCAGCACCGGATGGCACTCGAGGCTGCGCGTGGCAGACACGGCGACGCGTCCATTACGCGGCGGCTTTATATGGTTATCCAGATGACCCGTTATCTCACGGAGGACGGGCACGGACTACTCAATCTCGACAGCGTGCGTGAGGCGGAGCAGGAAGTGGCCGCGATCTTTGATCGTGGAGAAGCCGTGGGCGACTGGAGCTACCCGGACAAAGTGATTGGGCTGATTTCTACGGTCATCAACGAGTATGACAGGCAACTCAGGGAAACCCGTCTTCAGGCAATTCTTCGGGCGAACGAGCGTCTGAGCCGCCTGATCGCACACGGAGCCGCCATTGCCGCAGCGCAGGGCAACGGTTAGAGAGGTGGGGTCGCCGCGCGGCACTTTGTCACGGAAATAATCAACCTTCCACGCATCGTAAAGCTGACTATACTGAAGGAAATTGCCTTGATTCAGGAGTGCCTGGCTCAAGCTTCGGGCTTCGGGCTGGACGTCAGGACGAACAGGCCCGGCCGATGGGAGAAACATATGTTCAAGCATCTGCTCGTGCCGACTGACGGGTCGGCCCTCTCCGAAGCAGCGATCCAGATGGCGGTGACGCTCGCGAGCGAAAGTGGCGCCAGGGTTACGGGGCTTCATGTCATCCCGGAATTCCATGTCATGGCGTACGGCGCCGAAGTGATCGCGGACACCGAGGACCAGTTCATTCAGGCTGCCCGACAGCATGCGGATGACTACCTCATGGTGCTCACAAAAGCGGCCACGCAGGCCGGTGTCGAGTGCGATACGTTCACAAGGAACCGCGCTCACCCATACGAGGCGATTATCAGCGTGGCAGCGCAACAAAACTGTGATCTTATCGTCATGGCGTCCCACGGTCGAGGCGGCATGCGCGCCTTGTTGCTTGGCAGTGAGACCCAGAAGGTGCTGACGCACTGCCAGATCCCGGTTCTCGTCGTCCGGGAGCCGACATAGACTGGTGCGGGTCGTGTTGTGGAGTCCAGAATGCGGTCAACTGAATCAAAGCCGTCGCCGCCCCAGGCGTACATCGTCGCCCGCGCTTCACTCGCGGTCATCGCGGTGCGCATCTAGCCCCCATCGCCGCCATCGTCGGCACGGATACGAAGCTGGCAACGGTGACCGTGGACTTCAGGCTTTCACCCATACGCGGAAAACGTCGACTGACGCGCTGGGCGAGTTCGATATTCAGTCGGCACGTCCGCCGCCCAGCGCCCACACCGCGACAATCACCAGAAAGATCGAGCAGGAGCTCCACTGGGTCAGGACGCTTGACCATGCCAACGCTGGATTTGAAGTCGCCTCTGTATGGCCGGCCATATGCAGGAGCACACCGGGCGCGAGCTTCAACTGCCGTTCCACGGCCCACCACTTCAGAGTCAGGGCAATCGACGCCAGTCCACTTCCGATCACGATGACGCCGAGAAATGGGTTACCACCCGTGTGGGACCGCCGGGATGCGAAGTGCTGCGTGAGGTAAGTCAGGGCGGTGCCATTGACGATGGCCGAGAGCATCACAAACCACAATGGAAAGCGCAGGCTGATTGCCGCCATGAAGACGATTATCGCCGCCACCTGTGGCCATGCTCTTCCGATTGCTTTCAGCCGGCTCAATTGCTCACTCATCGCGCGTCGTCCGTAAAAATATCAGCGTGGCACACTGGGGCGGTCATCACACGTGGGCTCCGTGCGGAACCCTTATCCATGAACACCATGATTGGCGAGTGTCCCGGACCGTGATCATGGCGGGGAGGTTGCGTGCTTCGTACGAAGCGCGGTGAGAATGCCCCTCAGGATATCGATGGGAGGCGGCGGACAACCCGGTATCGTGACGTCGACCGGCAAGAGGTTCGACAGCGGCCCACACACGGCGTAGCTTTCTTTGAACATGCCACCGGTGCAGGCGCACTCGCCGACCGCGACGACGAGCTTTGGGTGGGGCGTCGCTTCATATGCCCGGTGTACCGCTTCTTTCATGTTCAATGTGAGCGGGCCAGTGACCAGCAGCATGTCGGCATGACGAGGACTCGCGACGAAGCGGATACCCAGACCCTCGATGTTGTAGTACGGATTGTTGAGCGCATGGATTTCCAGTTCGCAGCCGTTGCAGGAGCCCGCGTCGATCTCGCGAATGCACAGCGCCCGGCCGAGCACGTCGAGTATTTCCTGCTGGATACGGTGGCCTTCGGCCCGCCATGCGTCATCGCTTTCGGGCACGCGTTGATTCGGCGTGCCGGTTCTCGCGATCTGTTTGAGAAGTTGCCACATTACAGATCGTGTCCCGCGTAGTTCAGATTGAACGACTTGTTGATCAACGGGAAATCAGGAACGATATTGCCGATGATCGCGTGCTCCAGGGCCGGCCAGTTCTGCCACGACGGGTCATGGCAGTGACAGCGCGCAATGCTTCCGTCATCCCCGGTCTCGAGTGCGACGAAGACGTCGCCGCGCCAGCCTTCGATCCAGCCCACCCCGCGGGATGGCGAACCGTCGTGTTCAAGCTGCGCGACGATTTCGCCGCCGGGCAGATCGGACAGGAGGATTCGGATCAAGCGGATTGACTCGTAGATGTCGTTGAAGCGGACGGCGACCCGGGCCGCCACGTCACAGCGGTCATCGCTGGCCATGTGCACCTGAACCTCTTGATACGGCGCGTAGGGGTGATCGACGCGCACATCGATTTTCCGGCCGCTTGCCCGCCCGACGAGCCCGCACACACCAAAGTGCTCCGCCACTCTTGCGGAGAGGATGCCCGCACCTGCAAAGCGGTCCTGCAGCCCTGACTGGTCGTCGTAAATGTTCTGCATCACACGAACCTGTGCGTCGATCTGGTCGCACTGCGTCAGCATCGCGGTGATGGACCGCGCATCGATGTCCTTTGCCACGCCCCCTGGCACGATCCGGTCCATCAGATAGCGATGTCCGAATGCCTGATCGTTCAGACGTATCCAGTCTTCCTTCAAACGGGAAAACTGTGCGAGGCCATACGCGAACCCCGCGTCGTTGCCGAGCGCTCCAAGATCACCCAGGTGGTTTGCAATGCGCTCGCGCTCCAGCAACAGCGCGCGCAGCCACTGCGCGCGTGGCGGAATCCGTCCATTCAACGCGCGCTCGACCGCCATGCAATAGGCCCACGTAAAGGCGACCGTGGTGTCTCCGGCGATGCGTCCTGCGAGACGATGTCCGTCGAGCGCGGGCACGTGCTCGAAGAGCCGCTCGATTCCCCGGTGCGCATAGCCCAGCCGCTCCTCGAGGCGCAACACCTTTTCGCCGACGACCGAGAAGCGGAAGTGTCCGGGCTCGATCACGCCTGCGTGGATCGGACCGACGGCAATCTCGTGGACACCGTCACCGTCGACGTGGACGAACGGATAGTCCGCTTCCTGGGATTGAAACCGCTCGGTCCCGGAGGACAATTTCTGCAACGGAAAGTAATCGGCAGGCCAGTTGCCATGATTCAGCCACGGCCGGGTATCTTCGGCGCCGATCGCACGCAGCCCGACCAGCTCGTAGACGGCCCGTTGCATGCGTGTCGCGCACGGGAAGACCGCCGATATATCCGGGTATCCGTCGCTGTCCCCATGCCCGTCGCCGACCGGCAACTGAAGCCACAGGATGCCGTCTTCCAGCGCGTAAGCGGCGGAGATCGCGAATGTGCCCGGCGCTTCTTCTGCCCCCCACAGGGAGATCAGACGGCCACCCGTCTCGCGCACGGTGCCGGCGGTGCGGGTCCACGTGTCATGATCGACCCGTGCGAGAAAAGCCGAGGACCTGCCCGCAAACACGGACAGGCGAACCAGGTTGGGAAACCCGAATGCCTCGATGCGCATGTGTCACCCCGCGATCATGGCCGCCGCCTGCCGATACCACGTCGCAAGATAGGGCGGAATGTAGAGTCCCAGCATCAACCCGATGCCAAGATGGACGAACACCGGCAGCAACGCCGGCGGGTGCTCAAGAACCTTGGCCGTGGTGTCCCCGAACACCATACCCTGCACGCGCACGAAGATGGCCGCGAACGCTACAGCAAGCGCGAGCAACAGGAAGGGAGTGGCCCACGGGAGTTTGCTCATTGCGGTCGTGAGGATCAGAAACTCGCTCGCGAAGACGCCGAATGGCGGCATGCCCAGGATCGCGAGCGTCCCGAGCATCATGCCCCATCCGACGGTTGGGCTCACGCGTAACAACCCGCGGATGTCGTCGATCACCTGGGTGCCGGCCTTCTGGGCCGCATGCCCGACGGTGAAGAAGATGGCCGACTTCACCAGCGAATGCACCGTCATGTGGAGCAGGCCCGCAAACGTCGCGATCGGCCCGCCAAGCCCGAACGCGAACGTCATCAGGCCCATGTGCTCGATCGACGAATACGAAAAGAGCCGCTTGACGTCTTTCTGCCGGAACAGCGAAAAGGTGGCGACCAGCACCGAGACCAGTCCGAAACCCACCAGCAGGTATCCCGGCAGGCCGTTGCGGAGTGCCCCATCGGCCAGCACCTTGCAGCGCAGCACCGCATAGAGCGCGACGTTGAGCAGCAGGCCGGACAGCACGGCGGAAATCGGCGTGGGGCCTTCGGCATGCGCGTCGGGCAGCCAGTTGTGCATCGGCACGAGGCCGACCTTGGTGCCATAGCCGATCAGCAGAAACACGAACGCGAGCGAAATGATGGTCGGGTCGAGACTGCCCCTGACCGCGTTCAGACTGGTCCAGAGCAGCGCGTCGTCGCCGCCGAGCTGCCGGCTTGCGGCGAGATAGAGCAGGATCGTGCCGAACAGCGCCTGCGCGATGCCGACGCCGCACAGGATGAAGTACTTCCACGCGGCTTCGAGACTTGCCGCTGTGCAATAGACGCTGACCAGCAGGACCGTCGCGAGCGTGGCGGCTTCCATGGCGACCCAGAGGATGCCCATGTTGTTGGTGAGCAGCGCGAGCAGCATCGCGAAGATGAACAGCTGGTACATGCTGTGGTAGAGACGCATGCGAGGGCCGGTCATCTTGCCGCGGTCACGCTCGATGCGCATGTACGGCCGCGAAAAGATCGACGTGGTCCAGCCGACGAAGGCCGTCAGCGTGACCAGGAATACGTTGAGCGGATCGACGAAGAACAGCTTGCCGAGCGCGAACGCAGGCCCGTGCGCCACGGTTTGCACGGCGAGCAGCATGGAGGCGGCAAAGGTCAGGAAACTGAACCCGACGTTGAGTTCCGCCGCGACAGGGTGTTGTCCCACGAGCGCCAGACTTGCGCCTGCGAAGAGCGGGATCGCGAAAACCAGCAGCAGTACCCAGGCTTCAGTCATCCTTGAGTTTTTCCAGGTGATGAATGTCCAGACTGTCGAACTGTTCGCGGATCTGGAACATGAACACGCCGAGGATCAGGATGCCCACCAGCACATCGAGTCCAATGCCGAGTTCGACGATCATCGGCATGCCGTTGGTCGCCGCGGCAGCGGCAAAAAACAGGCCGTTTTCCATCGACAGGAAGCCGATCACCTGCGGTATCGCCTTTGCGCGCGTGATCATCATCATGAACGACAGCAGCACGCAGGCGAGTGCGATCCCGAGCGTGCCGCGCGCGACCGACGAGGCGAGCTGGCTGACCGGCGACGCGACGTTGAATGCAATGATCACGAGCACGATGCCGACCAGAAGGGTCGCGGGAATGTTGAGCAGGGACTCGACGTCCGTCTTTACGTTCAAACGCTGCACCAGCCGGTAAAGAATCCAGGGAATCAGGCCGACCTTGAGCACCAGCGTCAGTGCGGCGGAGATATAGAGGTGTACGTCGGCGGTGACGAATCCCAGCACCAGATTGGCTGACACGAGTGTCAGGCCCTGCAGCGTATAGAGGTGAATCAACGACAGGATGCGGCGCTGGCTGAGCATCGCAAACGACAGCAGCAGCAGGATGGCGGCCATGAAGTTGATGATCTGCGTCGCGAAGCCGTGCATTCACGCCCCCAGCAGAAAGTGAACGAGCATCCCGATGACGGCCAGCAGGAAGGCTGTCGCGAGAAACTCCGGCACGCGGAAAATGCGCATCTTCGCGTTGGTCGTTTCGACTACCGCCAGTGCGGCACCACCCACCAGCAACTTGACGAAGAGCACCGGTATGGCGAGCAGCAGTGCCATCGGATTGCCGGCCTCTGCGATTCCCCATGGAATAAACAATGCAAGGCCGATGCAGGAGTACGCAAACAGTTTGAGGCTCGCGGCCCATTCCATCAGCGCGAGATGCCGGCCGGAATACTCGAGGATCAGCGCCTCGTGGATCATCGTGAGTTCGAGGTGCGTGGCCGGGTTGTCGACCGGCAGGCGCGCGTTTTCGGCGAGCGACACCATGGTGAATGCGATCCCTGCGAACGCGAGGCTCGGATAGATCGCCAGTTTGCGATGGCTGAGCGTTGCGACGATGCTGGTCAGCAAGGTCGACTTAGTGATCAGCGACGCTGAAAACAACACCATCAGCAAGGCAGGCTCCGCGAGGAAGCCCACGAGCATCTCCCGGCGTGCGCCGAGCGTGCCGAACGCGGTGCCGATGTCCATCGCGGCGAGCGAGATCATCACGCGAGCCAGCGCGAAAAGGCCCACGAGGGCGATCGCATCCGCGGCCGGCGAGAGCGGCAGATCGGTGGAAAGCGTGGGCACGATCGCACAGGCGAGCGTCATGCATGCCCAGACGACATAGGGCGCGCCGCGGAATATCGGGCTCGCGTGGCCGGCGACGACCGACTCCTTGTTGAACAGCTTGTGAAGCATCCGGTAAGGCTGCCAGATGCTCGGTGCCCGGCGGTTTTGCAAACGCGCGCGGCACATGTTGACCCACCCTGTCAGCAGGGGCGCCGCCGCCAGGGCGAGCAGGATCTCCAGCCCCTGGGAGAGCAATCCGGAAAACGTGATCATCGTCTCACCAGCATCAGCAGTACGATTAGCACGAGGAAGCTGTGCATCAGATAGACTGCGATGCGGCCGGTCTGGAGCAACCCGGCCAGTGCCGCGACGCGCTTGACCAGCCGCTCGATCGGCTCATAAACCAGCGTCCACGCGCGATCTGTCACGGTGACGCTATACACCGGGTGACTGTCGAATGGAGAAGGAAGCCGCCGTTCGATCCTGAACAGCGGCGCGAAGATTTCGCGGATCGGCTGCCCGAACCCTTCTGCCGTGTCCTGCATGCGCGCGTTCACGAACGGAAAGCCACAGGCCCAGGGTGCCGCACGCCGCAGGCGTCCATGGTAAAGACGGCGAACCAGCAGCCACCCGAGCCCGCAACAGGCAACGAAGAACAGCAGGAAAACCGCCGGCATGTAGCTGGCCCGGTCCACACTCGTGGGTGCGAGCAGCAGCCAGCCATTCCTTGCGACGGTCTGTCCGATACCGGCGCCAACCAGCATCTGCGTGACGCGATCCAGAACGACCACGAACTGCACCGGCAACAACCCGAGCAGCACGCATATCGCCGCGAGCCACATGAAGCCGACGCGCTCCCACGGACTTGCGTCCCGCGCACCGCGTAACTTCGCCTCGCGAGGCTGGCCGAGAAAGATGATGCCGAAGAATTTGACCATCGTGTAGCCCGCGAGCGCGGCCACGAGCGCAATCAGCGCGGCCACGAGCGGGACCACCATGTTCAGGAACGGATCGGGCAAGCCGGGGGTGAACAGAAAGCTTTGCAGCAGCAACCATTCGGAGACGAAGCCGCTCAACGGCGGCAGGCCCGCACTGGCAAACGCGCCCACGAGAACGGTCCATGCGGTCCACGGCATGAAACGGATCAGGCCGCCGAGGCGCCCGAGATTGCGCTCGCCCGTCGCATGGAGCACGGAACCGGTGCCGAGAAACAGCAGGCTCTTGAATGTCGCATGACTGGCGATCTGGTAGAGCAGGGCCGTCAACGACAAGGCGGCCAGCGCATTCATTCCGTACGCGCGAAACAGGATCGCGAGCCCCATGCTGACGAACATCAGGCCGATGTTGTCGATCGACGAGTATGCAAGCAGCCGCTTCATGTCCGTCTGGATCGCGCTGAACACCACCCCGAACAGCGCGGTGAAGAGTCCGAGCATCAGCATGAGCACGCCCCACCACGCGACTTGCAGGTGCAGCAGGTCAAACACCGTGCGCAGCACGCCGTAAAGACCCGCTTTCAGGACGAAGCCGCTCATGAGTGCCGATACCGGTGACGGTGCGGCTGGATGGGCCTCGGGTAGCCAGACATGCAGCGGGAAAATCCCGGCTTTCGCGCCGAAGCCGAAGAGCGCCAGCAGAAACGCGACGGAGGCCCAGAACACGTCCAGATGCTGTTGGCGCATGCCGGCGAACGTATAGTCGCCGGAATTGCCCTGCAACAGGCCGAAGCACAGCAGGAGCGCCAGCGCGCCGACGTGGGAGATCAGGAAGTAGAGCCAGGCGGCCCGGCGGATTTCGGCGATGCGGTGATTGGTCATCACGAGGAAAGTGGCCGACAGCGTCATCGTCTCCCACGCAACCATGAAGCAATACGCATCGTCTGCCAGCAGCACTACCGCCATGCTCGCGAGGCACACGTGATACTCAAAGCACAGCAGCCCGGGCGGCGTGCCCTCGCCCTTGCGGAAATAGCCGGCGGAGAACGCGCTTACGCCCGTGCTCACCACGCCGAGCACAGCGAGGAAATATGCCGACAGGCCATCGAGCCTCAGATGAAACGGCAGGTCCGGCAACCCGAGCGGCAGGACGGCTTCCTGGGGACTTGAGAAAATACCAGTCAGTCCCAGCCCGAACAGAACCAGGCCGAGTACTGCGCCGACCGGAAACAGCGCGTGCGCCACCACCCGTGTGCGGCGCAGGTTAGCCAGTCCCACGACTCCAACAGCCAGCCAGCCCGCAATCACCAGCAGCACGTAATGGATGACCAGCAGATGTTCCATCGGCGTTGTCTCCGGTGCCGTCAGACGTCCTGTTCGACGGTCATTG
>Ga0164242_10003125_pt1 | contig 18985 bp, 15 predicted proteins | sample OricomgcompostMG_FD_108783 | JGI IMG/M metagenome (GOLD analysis project Ga0164242, IMG submission 108783) | Miracle-Growth compost microbial communities from Emeryville, California, USA - Original compost - Miracle growth compost (MG) ... | reverse complement strand
TCGCGGATCCGAGACACGGCCCGTTCCCACACCTCGGGGTCATCCGGATCCCGAGGGCCCTGTGCGGTCCAGAACCAGAGGGCCTCGCGTTGGGCGGGCGTGAACGGTTGATGCAGACCCGTCGAGAAGACCTGCATGCCCCACTCCGCCGCCGCATCGATGGTGCGGTGTGCGTACTCGAGATTGCGCTCCTCATGGCCCGGCATGATCACGCTTTGACGCTGGAGGTGTACGGAGGGAACGCCGATGCCGTGCGACCGCGCGATCGCCAGGAACTCGTCCCGGCGCGACGGCTCGAGATCCGCTGGCCGTATGTGGCTGTCGGCGAGCTCAATCAGAGAGAAGCCGACGTTCTCGACCTCATCGAGCATGTCATCCCACACCTCGGCGGGGGCATCGTGCATCGCGACGCTGTTCTGGTCCATGGGTGGGAAGCCGTGCAGGCAGACAGCGATCGGCCAGGTTTCGGCGGTGAAAGTGGTGGGCATGTCGTTCGATTCCCTGTTGTGGTCGTGGAGTGGCTGCGCGGGTGTTCGCGCTAGTCCTGTGGATGAGTCGTGAGGAGCCGGTGATAGGCGCCTTCGAGGTGCGTTTGGATGGCCTTGGCTGCCAGTTGCGGGTCGCGTTGGGCGAGGACTTCCCGGAGTTCGGCGTGTTCGGCATACCCGACTTGGAGGAAGTCTCGGAACGAGTCGTTGCGGGCGTTGAGGAAGAACTCCACCTGGCTGCGAATGTGCTCCCACGAGTTTTCGAGTCGCCGGTGGTCGGCGGCCCTGTAGAGCAGATCGTGGAACTCGAGATCGAGTCGAGTCACGGCTTGAGCCTCGTACCCATCGTTCACGCGTTGCATTCGCTCAAGCACTGCATCCATCTGGGCTAGCAGTTCCGGTGTCATGCGCTCGGCGGTGCGCTCGACGGCGAGCCGCTCAAGAGCCAGGCGCAGGGTATAGACCTCGATGATGTCGGCTCGCGTCAGCTCGACCACGAACGCGCCACGATGTCGTCTCAGTTCAACGAACCCTTCGTTGGCGAGCTGGTTCAACGCCTCCCGGACCGGGCCCCTGCTCACCCCGAGAGCCTGAGCGATCTCGGCTTCCTTGAGATGCTCGCCCTGTTGAAGGCGGCCCGTGCTGATCATCACACGCAACGCGTCAAGCACGTTGTGCGAGAGGGCAGGCTGCACGACTGGGGTGACCTCGAGGCCGGATACTGTCATGCCGAAAACCTTCCCATAAAAGCGTCCTGATGATTGTAAACAATTTACCGTTGACAGTCTGCAAAGCGACCGGCAGGATATCCACACAACACTTCGCGGGCGATCGATCGCCCGCTAGACGCGTCACCGGCCGTGTTCGTTTGCAGTGCGGCTCGGTCCCGAACAAAGGAGTTTCGCGTGAAGAAGAAGGCACTCGCCGCCCTGGTGGGCGTGGCTGTCGTGTCTCTGTTGGCGGCCTGTTCGTCGACCGGTGCTTCTGCCGGGCCGACGGCAGCCCCGACGGACAAACCCCAGTCTCAGGCCGACAAGCCGTCGAATTGCGACAACAAGATCCTGTACCCGGCCGCGACCCGCGTCTCGCTCTGGGGCTGGTCACCCACCCTGCCAGTCGCGGTGGATGCGTTCGACAAGGCGCATAAGGATGTGCAGATCTGCTGGACGAACGCCGGCGCGGGTAGCGCCGAATACCAGAAGTTCTCCACAGCCATCGCCGCAGGCAAAGGCGCGCCCGATGTCGTCATGTTGGAGACGGACCACCTCAATAGCTTCCTGATCAAGGATGCGCTCGTGAACCTCAGTGATTACGGCGCCGACAAGTGGAAGAACGACTTCTCCGCGGGCACGCTGAAAGACATCTCGAGCAACGGCGGCATTTACGCCATCCCGGATGACGGCGGTCCGGTCGCGATGATGTACCGGAAGGACATCTTCGACAGGTACGGACTCACCCCACCGAAAACCTGGGCCGAGTATGCGGCCGACGCTGCAAAGCTCAAGGCGGCAGGCGGCCCGGCGATTGCTGACTGGCCGAATGACACTCCGGCTTACGCTCAGGCCCTGTTCGCTCAGGCCGGCGCTGACACGTTCGACTACAGCATCGACAAGAAGACGAGTCTCGGCGTCGACATTGACAACGCGGCGAGTAGAAAAGTACTCGACTTCTGGGACACTCTCGTGCAGAAGGGCGAGGTGGTCACGACAGGTCAATCCTCGACGGACTTCGTCAGCCAGCTCGCCTCGGGCAAGATCGCCACTTTCATCGCCGCATCCTGGGAGCCGGGTCACCTCACCGGCGCCGGTTTCCCTCGTGGAGCCGATAGCCCGTGGCGTGTGGCGATGCTGCCGCAGTGGGACGCGAAGTCCCCGGTGCAAGTGAACTGGGGCGGGTCGACCTATGCGGTGACCACGCAGTCGAAGGTTCCACATGCCGCCGCGGAGGTCGCACTGAACCTCTTCGGAAACGAGAACCAGCAAACCCTCGGCGCCCACTTCCCGCAGCACCTCAAAGCCCAGAAGGCCTCGTGGTTCGTGAATGCAGCCGATCCCTTCTTCGGCGGCCAGAAGGCCAACAAGGAGATCTGGATCCCGACCGCGGGCGCGTACAAGGGGCAGAGCTATAGCCCGTTCCAGGACTACTACTACCAGCAGATAACGGCGATGCTGACCAAGACCACGAGTGGCTCAGAGAGTGCCGCCTCCGGGCTCTCCAAGCTGCAGTCAACCATTGCGTCCTACGCCAAGGCGCAAGGCTTCACGGTGAAGACCAAGTGATGACCGGAACCGGCTCGTACGCCTTCGCCCGGCCGTCGTCCCGCAGAATGACGACGGCCGCGCGCGGCAAATCCGCTCGGCCCAAAGTCATCGGCTGGCTCTTCGTCGCGCCGTTCGGCCTGGTCTTCCTCGTCTTTCTCGTCGCACCGCTCGTATACGCGTTCTGGTTGAGCCTCTTCTCCAAAGGCCTCGCCACCGGAACGACGTTCAGCGGGATCGGGAACTACGTCAAGGCGTTCAGCGATCCGGAGTTCCTCGGCGGCCTGCTCTTCGTCGTCGCGTTCTCCGTGGTACTGATCCCGCTGCAGATGCTCGTCTCCCTCGCGGCGGCGCTGGTGCTCGACACGGTGACGACAAGGCTCGCCCGGTTCTCCAGGTTGATGATCTTCGTGCCATACGCGATACCCGCTGTGATCGGCGCGCTCATGTGGGGCTTTCTCTACAGCCCGGGCTTCGGTCCGCTCGCCCAGCTTTTCGCGCTGTTCCACGCATCCGCCCCCAACCTCCTGGGCGCCCATGAGGTATTCGGCGCGCTGTTGAACGTCGTGACGTGGCAGTGGAGCGGCTATTACATGATCATCATCTACGCCGCACTCCAGGGCATCGACAGCTCGCTTTACGAGGCGGCACGCATCGACGGCGCCAACCAGTGGCAGATCGCGTTACGGATCAAGGTTCCGCTCGTGGCATCCGCGCTCGTGCTGATCCTCGTATTCGCCCTGATCGGCACATTGCAGTTCTTCACCGAGCCGCAGGTGCTCGCGCCATCGTCGAACGGTGCGATCACGCCGTCGTTCACGCCCAACATGTACGCCTACAACCTGGCGTTCTCGAACTCGCAGATCAACTATGCGTCGGCGATCTCGTTCGCGCTCGGACTCGTCGTGTTCGTCGGGGTCTACATCTTCCTTTTCGCCACCCGCAAGAAGGGACGGATCGTCTGATGACGGCCATCGGAATCAAGACGGCGCGGCGAGCGGCGCAGTCAGGGCAGGGTCGCGCCAAACCGCGAATCGGGGCGCATGCCTTCCTCGTCGTGCTGGTCATCTACTTCCTGCTCCCGCTCTGGTGGCTCATCGTGGCCAGCACGAAGGATGCCCACGGCCTCTTCTCCGGCAGCGGCGGCGCGCTCTGGTTCGACAAGACCTTCGCGCTGTTCGATAACCTCGGCCTGTTGTTCACGTACAACGGCGGCATCTATTTGCGCTGGCTCGGCAACTCGCTGCTCTATGCGCTGAGCGGCGGCGTGGGCGCTACCGCTTTGGCGATCCTCGCCGGCTACGGATTCGCGAAGTTCGCCTTTCCCGGCAGACGCCTGAGCCTCGCGCTTCTACTCGGGTCAGTGATGGTTCCGCTGACCGCGCTCGTGATCCCGACGTTCGCCATGCTCTCCCAAGCCGGCATGACGAACACGATCTGGGCCGTCATCCTGCCGTCTTTGCTCAACCCTTTCGGCGTCTACCTGATGATGGTGTACGCGACCGACGCGATCCCGGACGAGCTACTGGACGCCGCCAGGGTGGATGGTGCGGGGGAGTTCCGCACCTTTCTCACTGTGACGTTGCCCCTGCTGCGTCCTGCGGCGGTCACCGTGCTGCTGTTGTCGGTGGTCGGTACCTGGAACAACTACTTCCTTCCGCTGGCCGTTCTCTCTTCCGACAATCTGTTCCCTGTCACGGTCGGACTCGGCCTATGGGACGGCTTGGCGAACTCGGCCAGCGGCACAGGGACCACGTCGTTGTGGAGCCTTATCGTCCTGGGCTCCCTCGTGTCGATCGTGCCCCTGATCGTGGCGTTCCTCAGCCTTCAGCGTTACTGGCGCGGTGGGCTCGCCGTCGGGTCGCTCAAATGACATCGGTCGCCGCAGCTTCGTCGTCGACGACAACCAACCATCCATCAACGAAAGGATCGGCGTGATCACCGAGACCGCCACCGCACTCCGCGACAAGAATCCCGGTATGGAATCGACCGCGCTCTTCCCGGATGCGGCACCCCACGACCCGAACGCGACGCACGTGCGCGCCGCAAAGATCGAGGTGGATGCCGCCGCTCCCGGCCAGCGCATCGAGCCCATCTGGGCGAGCCTCGGATACGACGAGATCAACTGGACATACACCGCCACCGGTCGCGAACTGCTGGAGACCATCGGAAAGACCTCAGCGACACCGTTCCATGTTCGCCCGCACTACGTGTTCGTGAGCGGCACCGGATTCGGCCTTCCGCACCAGGGGAGCGGGAACGTCTACCACGAGCGTGACGGCGTGCCGTTCTATGACTTCACGATCGTGGATCAGGCGTACGACGCCATCGTGAACGCCGGACACCACGTGCTTGTCGAGCTCGGCTTCACTCCCCGTGACCTCGTTCCGGACCGCGCATACGAGGAGTACCCGCTCATCGACAGCCCGACCGTGTACAGCGCGTACGAGGCCGGGCACTGGAGCTTTCCTCCGAAGGACTATGCGAAGTGGGGCGCCCTAGTTGCCGCGCTCGCGCAGCACTGCGTTGAACGCTACGGCGAGGAGGAGGTCTCGGAGTGGCTCTGGGAGCTGTGGAACGAGCCGGACATCTACTACTGGCGCGGGACCCGCCAAGAGTTCAACGAGCTTTACGCGACGACGGCTCGTGCGGTGCGCAGCGTGCTGCCGAGCGCCTCGGTCGGCGGTCCCACCGTCACAGGCGGTCCGAACGGCGCCGGCTTCCTCAGGCAGTTCCTGCAGTTCGCCGCCGACGAGAACCTGCCGCTTGACTTCGTCTCGTTCCACACCAAGGGATCTCGGTTCGTGCCTTGGCGCACCTATGGGCCGACCGGTGCTGAGGCTCCCGAGAAGCAGTCCCCGCAGACCACCAAGATGCTCTACGAGATCCGCAGGCTGCTCCGCGTGATGGCGGAGTTCCCGCAGTTCGCGAAGCTGCCGGCGATCGTCGACGAGTGCGACGCCGGCGTGCCGGCGCATTGGGGTGTCTACGACAACTCGAACTTCCGCTTCCAGAACACCGAGTACTACCCCGTGTTCCAGGCCAACCTGATGAAGAAGATCCTCGACGTGAACGCGCTCGAGGAAGCTCAGGTGCGTGAGGCCACGACCTGGAGCTTCTACTTCGAGGGCGAGCGGATGTTCGAAGGCACCCGTTCCTTCGCGACGGCGAACGGAGTGGAGAAGCCGCTGCTCAACGCCTACCGCATGTTCGGGAAGCTCGGTACCACTCGCATCCCGGCCGTCTCGGACAGCACCTGGAAGGTCTCGGAGCTCGACGCCATCGCTCCAGCGTTGCCGCCGGAGGAAGTCGACGCCCTCGCCACCCGGACGGATGACGGGGACCTCGCGATCCTCGTCTACCGCCGCACGGACGACCAATACAGCGTTGACGACACAGCGGCCGAGGTCGCGGTGAAGCTGAACGGCTTAAGGTCTGGTTCATACACGCTGGAGCACTACCGCATCGACGAGCAGCACAGCAACGCGCACACCGTGTGGCGGCAGCTGGGCAGCCCGCAGCTGCCGACAACGGAGGAGATCGAGATCATGCACAGCAAGATGGGTCTTGAAGAGTACGAGCCGACGCACAAGATCGAGGCGACCGGGGGAACGAGCGAGATCGCTCTGAGCCTTCCGCTGCACTCCGTCTCGCTGCTCGTGCTCAAGCGGTCGGCAGCCTCGTGAGCGCCATCTCCGGCCGTACGTCGCCGTCGGTGCAACTCAGCGACGGTATCGCGATTCCGCAACTCGGGTTCGGCGTCTTCCAGATCTCTCCAGATGAGGTCCAGGCGCGCGTCGAAGAGGCGTTGGAGGCGGGATATCGCCACATCGACACGGCAGCCGCGTACAACAACGAGCAGGGTGTCGGCCGCGCGCTCGCCGCGTCCGGCCTGTCCAGGGACGATGTCTTCATCACCACCAAGCTGCGGAATGGCGAACAGGGGCGGGCATCCGCAGGCGACGCGCTGCGAAGCAGCCTGGAGCGCCTCGGTCTCGACCACGTGGATCTCTACCTCATCCATTGGCCGTCACCGGCGAGAGATGCCTACGTCGGCAGCTGGCGTGCCTTGATCGACGCCAAGGATGCCGGACTCGTGACGGCGATCGGCGTGTCCAACTTCCTGCCGCATCATCTGGATCGCATCATCGCCGAGACCGGGGTGACTCCGGTTGTCGATCAGATCGAGTTGCATCCGTATTTCAGCCAGCCCGAATTGACCCGCGTTCTCAACGATCGCGGGGTGGCAGTGGAGGCCTACAGCCCCCTCGGGCAGGGCAGGGACCTCGCCGACCCGGTGATCGCTGAGATCGGGGCGACGGTCGACCGGTCGCCGGCGCAGGTCATCCTGCGCTGGCATCTGCAGCACGGATACATCGCCATCCCGAAGACGTCGTCGCGTGCCCGGATGATCGCCAATCTCGACATCGTCGGGTTTGAGTTAAGCGACGAGGACATGCACCGCATCGATGCTCTCGACACCGGAGAGCGCATCGGGGGAGACCCGGACACCTTCGAGATCAGCCAGATCCGATAGCCCGCCCAGGGGAGGCGATCGGTGTCGGCTCCGGTCCTCGTTAGACCGGTCTATGCCCTGATCTCTCCCGTCGCTTTCGATCTGCGGCACGCACCCCGAGTTCAAGCACCACACATCAGTATTTGGAAAGGAACACCCGTTCATGACTCCTCGGTTTCCGCAGGCGCGCACCGCAATACTCACGGGGGCGGCTTCACCCAGAGGTATCGGCCTGGCGACAGCGAACTACCTCGCCGAGCGCGGATGGAACATCGGGGTGGTCGATCTCGATGACTCGGAGTCCAAGGCGGTTGCCCAGAGCATCGCCGAGCGATACGGGGTCAAGGCCGTCGGCGTCGGTGCCGACGTCGCCGATGAGGCCGCGGTCGACGTGGCGTTCAACACGCTCGAGGCCGAGCTTCCGCAGCTCGTCGCACTCGTCAATCTGGCAGGCATCTCCTCACCGGACGCCTACCTCGAGGTCAGTTCCGAGGAGTGGGATCGGGTCATCCGTATCAACCTCACGGGGGTGCATCACGTGACTCGCCGCGCAGCGCAGACGATGGTCAAGAACGAGCTCGGACGGATTGTGAGCCTCTCCTCGGTGTCGGCACAGCGGGGCGGCGGCACGTACAGCAAGGCGGCGTACTCGGCGGCGAAGGCCGGTGTCATCGGCCTCACCCGTGCGGCGGCACGCGAGCTGGGCCAGTACGGCGTCACGGTCAACGCGATCGCGCCCGGTCCGATCAACACCGACATCATGGGCGGCCCGCTGACCGAGGAACGCAAAGCGAGGATGGCTACGGACGGAGTGCTCAACAGGATCGGTGAACCGCTCGACGTGGCGGCGGCGGTGTCCTATCTCATCAGCGAAGACGCTGGCTTCGTGACCGGTCACACTCTCAATGTCGACGGAGGCCTCTATATGCACTGAGCTCACTGCGGGCACGGACCGCGGCGGCACCGAGGGCCGCACTATGTAATGAGCGGTGGTATCGCGGAAGCGGTGTCATTCCAGTAGACCTAGGTCGGACCCGCGCCTCTGCAATTCGGAATGGAAGTATCAGATGACGAGACTGTGGAACGACCCGGCCGACTTTGCCGACGAGATGCTCGACGGCTTCGTGCGGGCGAACGGGCGCTGGGTTCGCAAGGTCACCGGCGGCGTCTCGCGATCGACCAGATCGGCCGACGCGGAGGTCGCCGTGGTTATCGGTGGCGGATCCGGACACTACCCGGCGTTCGGCGGTCTGGTCGGGCCAGGGCTGGCGCACGGCGCTGCCATGGGCAACCTGTTCGCGTCGCCCTCGGCTCGTCAGGTGGAGGGCGTCATCCGCGCCAGCGAACAAGGCCGCGGCGTGCTGCTCAGCTACGGCAACTACGCCGGCGACGTGCTGCACTTCACGGCTGCTCAGGAGGCGGTGAAGTCCACGGGGATCGACTGCCGCACGGTCACCGTGACCGATGACATCTTCAGCGCTCCGCCAGACGAGAAGAACAAACGTCGCGGCATCGCAGGCGACCTCACCGTTTTCAAGACGGCCGGCGGCGCAGCGGCATCCGGATACGATCTCGACGACGTTGAACGCGTGGCGCGTCTCGCCAACGAGCGCACGCGTTCGATGGGCGTTGCGTTCACCGGCTGCACACTGCCAGGAGCCGAAGAGCCGTTGTTCACCGTCCCGGAAGGTCGCATGGCGATCGGGCTGGGCATCCATGGCGAGCCCGGGATCGATGAGACCGGCATCCCCAGCGCAGACGGGCTCGCCGAGTTGTTCGCGAGCCGCCTCCTCGATCCCGCCGAGGTTCCGGAGGGAGTCCAGGTCGAGGGTGCTCGCGTCGTCCCGATCCTCAACGGATTGGGATCCGTGAAGAACGAAGAGCTGTACGTCGTGTTCGACCGGCTCGCCGTCCTTCTGGAGGATGCCGGAGTCGTGATCGTCGACCCACAGGTCGGGGAGTTCTGCACGAGCTTCGACATGGCAGGCGCCTCGCTGACGCTCTTCTGGCTCGACGAGGAACTCGAACGCCTGTGGAGCGCGCCGGCGGACACGCCGGCGTTCCGCACCGGAGCCGTCGACACGGCAGGCATGACGATCGTCCCCACCGGCGATGACGATGACGTTGACGACGAAGTCGTCGAAGAGATCCCGGAAGCCGGAACTGAGTCCAAGGAGGCCGCGGCTCGGGTGATAGCTCTCCTCGCGGCCGTGCGGGATGTGATCGACGAGAACGTCGACGAGCTCGGGCGCATCGACGCAGTCGCCGGTGACGGAGACCACGGCATCGGCATGCAACGCGGTGCCCGAGCGGCCGTCGACGCGGCGACGCGGGTGGCCGACGCGGGGGCGGGTAGCGGCAAAGTGCTCACCGTGGCCGCGAACGCCTGGTCGGATCGAGCGGGGGGCACCTCGGGAGCCCTGTGGGGAATCATCCTCACGGCCCTAGGCGGCAGCATCGGAGACGAGGATGCGCCGAATGCGCGGTCCGTGTCAGCGGGAGTGAGCGCAGCGAAGCAGGCCGTCATGGAATTCGGCAAAGCCGAGGTAGGAGACAAGACGATCGTCGACGCGCTCGTACCGTTCGCTGACACGCTCGCCTCGCACGTCGAGGCCGGCGAAGGATTCGTCGACGCCTGGAGCGCGGCAGCGTCGGAGGCGACACGAGCGGCAGACGCTACGGCCGACCTGCTGCCCCTCATCGGTCGGGCGCGGTCGCACGGTGAGAAGGCACTGGGGGTCCGAGATCCGGGTGCAGTCTCGATGGCGTTGATCGCCAACAGGGTGAGCGAGGTTTTGACGTCGTGGCGAACTGACGGTTGAAACCGCCGCGCCCGCCCGACCGAAAGCTGTGCGGATCGCAGGATCAAGAACAAGGACGGGGCTTCGCCTCGTCGACATGGAGAAGGAGAATCGCATGCGTGCGTGGCGCGTAATCGTCGGATCGGACGACGCTGGTTTCGACTACAAGGAAGCGATCAAGAAGGACCTCCGGAGCAATCCGCTCGTCGAATCCGTGACGGACGTCGGTGTGGACGCGGACGGCCACACGAACTATCCCACCATCGCGACGACTGCTGCAGAGATGGTGGCCCGGGGTGAGGCGGACCGGGCCGTGCTCATCTGCGGTACGGGACTGGGGGTGGCGATCGCGGCGAACAAGGTGAAGGGCATCAGGGCGGTGACCGCCCACGACAGCTACTCCGTCGAGCGCTCGGTGCTCTCCAACGACGCGCAGGTGCTCTGCATGGGGCAGCGCGTGGTCGGTTTGGAACTCGCCCGACGTAATGTGCGCGAGTGGCTCACGTACGAGTTCGACGCGACCAGCGCATCCAACGAGAAGGTGCAGGAGATCTGCCGCTACGAAGGCGACTGACGTGCCGACCGGCAGCGCTCGCCCACAGCTGGTGGCGGTGAGCCTGAAGATGTACTTCGGCCACGCCCGAACAGTGCAGTGGAGTCTGGAGGTGGCGGCACTGGCGGCCAGGCATCCCGCGGTTGCCGGCGGCCGGGTGGAGCTTCTCGTGCTGCCGACGTTCCTCTCTATCCCGGCAGCAGTGCAGATCTTCGACGGTCTTGTCGGTGTCGGCGCTCAGAACCTCAGTGAGCACGATTCGGGCGCTTTCACCGGCGAGGTGAGTGGTGCGGAGCTGGCAGAACTGGGCGCGGTGGCCGTCGAAGTGGGCCACGCGGAAAGGCGCACATTGTTCGGTGAGACCGATGCCGTCGTGCGCGCGAAGACCGCTGCCGCGCTGCGTCATGGACTCACACCCGTGCTGTGCGTTGGAGAGAAGCTGCAAGGCGATCCCGAAGCGGCCGCGCAGGAGTGCATTCGCCAGTTCGACGACGCGTTGCAGGACAGCCGAGCGCTGGGCCTGCCCGGGCGCATCGTGGTCGCGTACGAGCCGTATTGGGCCATCGGCGCCGCCACTGCCGCGCCGATCCATCACATCCGCGCCGTCTGCGGCCCCTTGCGCGACCACGTGCGCGCGAGCCGAGGTGCGACGTCGCAGGTCATCTACGGCGGAAGCGCCGGCCCCGGCTTGCTCGCCCGTTTGAACGGCAGCGTCGACGGACTGTTCCTCGGTCGGTTCGCGCACGACCCCGCGGCAGTCGGGTCGGTGTTGGACGAGGTGATCGCCCCGTGAATACGCCCGAACTGCGATGCTCGTTCCCGTACGGCTCGACGTCGACAACCGGCGAGAGCCGTGGGCGCCGCCCCTGCAGATCATGAGGATTGACGAGACATGACGATGAATCAGACACCCAGGCGGGACATCGCCATCATTACCGGTGCGGCCAGCGGCATCGGATATGAGGTGGCCTCGTACTTCGCCGCACGAGGATCTCGGGTGATCGGCGTCGATCTGAGCGATGCCGTCGTCGATCTCATGTCTGCTCTTCCCGGCGACGGGCACCTCGGCATCGTGCGCGACCTCACCGAACCGGCGGCAGCCCAAGCGGTCATCATCGAAGCGATCGAGTTCGCCGGGACGCCGACGATTCTGGTGAACTCCGCCGGAATCGCGCTCCTCGACAAGGCCGTCGACGTGCCGCCGAACCGGTGGCAGGCGACGCTCGACGTCAATCTGAGCGCGAGCTTCTACATGGCTCAGGCCGCGGGAAGAGTCATGCTCGAGGCCGGTTACGGCCGGATCATCAATCTCGCGTCTCAGGCGGGGGTGATCGGACTCGACGAGCACGCGGCCTATGCCGCCAGCAAGGCGGCGATCATCGGGCTCACGCGCGTCTTGTCGAAGGAGTGGGCGCCCTCGGGGGTCACTGTCAACGCGATCTCCCCAACCGTCGTCGAGACGCCGCTCGGCAAAGCGGCGTGGGCGGGGGAGAAGGGGGAACGAGCGAAGGCGGAGATTCCGGTAGGGAGATTCGCCCAGCCGGGAGAGATCGCCTCGCTGATCGGATACCTCGCCAGTGAGGATGCGGCCATGATCACGGGCACCAACGTGCTCATCGATGGTGGCCGCACCAGCGTCTAACCCGAAGCGTTCGTCCTAGCGTTGTCTTAGGCCGGGTCGCCCTGGGTTTTGTTCTTAGCGTTTTCCGTGGCTGACGGTTGTGGGCACAGGTGATTCGTGGTCAGCGTGGGCTGTGTGGCATTCGAGACCCGGGTGCGAGGTGAGTTAGGAAGCCGGGTTGCACCCTTGATTGGGGGTCAACGCCGGATGTTTTGTGCGGCATCGCACCAATAGGCTCGGTGTCCTAGACACATGGGGAAACAGGGCATCATGGCCAGCCCCGGCTGTGCGGCTACCGGGCTCGTGTCGGCCGCATCGGTATGTCGATCGATATCGCGTGTTTTGTTTGAGGTGGTTCGATGGCTCGGCGCCGTGGCTTCTTTGCGGAGCTGCAGTATCAATCCAGGCAGGCTGAACAGCGTCGGCAGGCCGCGCTGCGTCAGCAGGCGGCGGCGCAGCGGAGGGTGGAGCAAGCTCAGCGGGCCGCGGAGCGGGCTCAACTGGCTGCGGCTCGGGCGTCGGATGCGGAGCGTAAGCGGCTTGAGCGTGAGGCCGCGCAGGCCCACGCGGAAGCTCAGCTGGCCCGCGTCGACGAACTGAATGAGCATCTGGTTGAGCAGTATGCCGAGTTAGACGGACTACTTGCTGCCACTCTCGCGGTCGATGACTTCGTCGATCTTGAGTCGTTACGGGCGGTCGTGCAACATCCGGCGTTTCCTCGTGAAGATTTGCGTGCACCGTTGGCGCCGCCCCCACCGCTTCCCGACCCGCCGCTACCGGTCAAGTACGATCCTGCACCGGTGAAGGGCGCGTTCGGGAGAAAGAAGAAGGAAGCTGCTGCCGCGGCCGCTGCTGAGCAGCAGTATGCGACGGACTATTGGGCGTGGCAAAAGGCAGTTCAAGAGCTGCCTGGGCGGCGGGCTGCCATGCAGGCCGCGTTCGAGCAGGCGGAAACGGCTCGGCAGTCGCAGCTGGCTGCCGAACTTTCCCGATACCAGGCCGAGTGTGATGAGCGTGAGAAGAGCGCCACGGAGCAGAACGCCGAACTGGACGAGCTGATCAATGGGCTGGCGTACGGCACCGTTGACGCAGTTCAGGAATACGTGCGCATCGTGCTGGCGAACTCGGTCTACCCGGATCACTTCTCAGTCACGCATTCAGAGGAGTTCGACCCTTCTACGGCTGAACTGAACTTGAAGGTCACGATCCCGGCACCGGATGTCATCCCGATCATCAAGAACTACAAGTACACGAAGTCGACTGACGAGATCACCACGGTGGAGCTTTCTCACAAGGATGCTCGGGACCGCTATGCGGCGATCGTGAACAATGTTGCACTGCGGTCTCTGCATGAAGTTTTCGAGGCAGACCGCCGGGGGATCATTAAGAGCATCTCCCTGGAAGTCGGCACCGATACCATCAGCCCGGCGACAGGACAGCCGATCTATTTGGCTTTCGCTGCAGTCGCGACCACGCGGGACGTGTTCGCCGAACTTGACCTTTCAGCCGTTGTCCCGGCTGCCACGCTGGAGCACCTCGGAGCGTCAGTGTCGAAGAACCCGCTCGACCTGGTTCCGATCTCTGCTGCCGGTGTTCGGCGCGTCTGAGATGTGAACGCTCGTGCCAACGTTCAATCCGCCGCCTGGGTGGCCGAAGCCACCTACCGGATGGGTGCCGCCTGCAGGGTGGACGCCGGATCCTTCCTGGCCGTCGCCGCCTGCAGGTTGGCAGCTGTGGATCGATCACGAGCGGGAAGCGAGTCCGATCCTCACCGAGACTGCAGCGGTCCACCCTAGTGGGTCAGGCACAGCGGATGAGCCGCCAGGCGGGATATCGACGCCCGCGAGGGAATCGGCACGAATTTCGTATTTGGAAGCAGAAAATGCTTCGCTGCGTGCCCAGCTGGAAGCCGCTCGTCGGGAAGATTATGTCGAGCTGAGTGATGAGCGGATCCTTCAGGAAGTCGGCATTTACCGGTACCACCACCCGCTCGAGAACGCGGCAGCGTACAAGGACCGTTTAGCGAGTCTCGGGTCCGGGATCGCGGACCTCGTGAAGTCTGGTCGGGCAATCGTGAAGTCCGACATGTTCACGTTCAACAACTCGCTGGCGCAGGGCCGCCGGATGACAAACGACCTCGCAAAGCTGATGCTGCGTGCGTATAACGCGGAAGCAGACAACGCCATCCGATCGCTCCGTGCGGGCAATGTGGTCACAGCGAAGAAGCGACTCGACGCTTCTCGCGATGCCATCGCGAAGCTGGGCGCCATGATGGAAATGCGGATCAGTGATGAGTTCCACGCGTTGCGGCGTGAAGAGATCGAGCTCACCGCGGACTGGCTCATGAAGAAGCAGGAGGAACGCGAAGCTGAACGCGAAGAGCGAGCGCGCCTTCGCGAGGAAAAGCGGGTAAAGCGTGAGCTTGCCCAGGAACGAGAACGTCTCGATAAGGAACGCGCCCACCTCGCCAACATGCTCGCCATACTCGCGGACCGGGGTGAACACGATGACGCACTGGCGAACCGGCTCGCAGCCGTGGACGACGCAATCGCCCAGAACGATTACCGAGCCGCAAACATCCGCGCCGGCTACATCTACGTCATCTCGAACGAAGGCGCTTTTGGGCCCGGAATTGTCAAGATAGGCCTAACACGACGTCTGGAACCTCGCGAACGTATCGTCGAACTCGGCGGTGCCTCGGTACCGTTCCGGTTCGACACCCACACCTTGTTCTTCTCGGAAGACGCCGTGACCCTCGAGACCGACCTGCACCACCACTTCGCTGATCGCGCCCTCAACCAGGTCAATTTGCGCAAAGAATTCTTCTTCGCCAGCCCGGCTGAAGTCCGCGAGGTGCTACTCCAACGAGTGGGAAACATTCTCGAATTCGACGAGTCCGCAGCCGCCACCGAGTATCGTCAATCGTTCAGTCGTTGGCCGCAAGCACTCGAAGAGGCGGCCGGACTCGAGACCGCTTAGTTTTGGTATCTCGCTTCGGAATCAGTCCCGACCCGTGCGTAATGAACTCGTCTCCCTCGCTCGTCTTGTCCCACTATCGAGATGCGTCAGCATGATCCAAATTCCCCCGAGATTCTGCGGAATGTGAGCGATTTCTAGGCGGTGGCGGTATGTGATCTAGGGTTCAAACCTCACCGGTACCGCCAACCGCCGAAGGCCCGACCTCATATAGAAACACTGGGGAGCCGCGGCTTTCGCTTCCCTGTTGACCGCGCCTTGACGACAGATTCGACGACGATCGAAGCGGCACCCGCCTGATCCAGGTCGTCGGCAACTGCGCCAAGATCGTCATCGACTAATTCCGCATAGACGTCAAGAGTAATTGCCGCAGATGCGTGTCCGAGCCTCTGCCGGATCGCCTTCGCTTTCGTCGTTGCTGTGTATGTCTCCGCTCGTGGTGGTAAGCCATCGAGGAATAAGTGCGCCATTGCCCATACGCAGACGAGGCCCTTCTGTTGGTGAGGGCGCCGCGATGAGGCCGCGACCTGTCAGGTGTTGCGTTGACCGCAGCCGCTTACGCCGTTTCAGTCGGCGGGTGAGGCGGGGGCGACAGTGATCGCCTCGCGCAGCGCCGCGACCGCAGCTCCGCGTGCCCAGTCGACGAAGGTGTGCCGTCGCACGACTAGGCGACAGTTCGCGGCGGCGCCGAATGCATGTGCGGCGAATTCCTCGCGGAAACGGCGTTCGTAGAGGTCGTATTCCATGACGCCTTCACCCGCAATCACGACCACCTCGGGGCCGAACAGGTTCACCGCGGTAGCCACGGCGGTGCCGATGGCCGTGCCGGCACGCTCGAACGCATCGACCGCGATCGGGTCGGCCTCGTGAGCGAGGCGCACAGCGTCGGCCAGGGTGAGATCCGGGTCATCGTGCCCGCGACGGACCGCGTCACGAATGGCGTCCGACGATGCGACCGCTTCGACGCATCCGCGACGGCCGCAAACGCACACGGCGTCAGACGACGCCAAGGGGAGATGTCCGATCTCGCCGGATACGCCGTGAGCCCCAACAACGACGTCATCGTTCACGTATATCCCGCAGCCGATGCCTGCACCGATTGTCACAATGGCGAAGGACTCGGCGTTCGTGCCCACACCGAACCAGTGCTCCGACTTTGCCAGCGCATGGACGTCGTTCTCCACTGTGATGGGGAGCCCGAGCCGGTCTGCGAGCCGACTGCCGAGTGGCACGTGGCTCCAGCCAAGCAATGGTGAGTGGCGCACGATACCCGAAGTCGTGTCGACATCGCCAGAAACCGAGACGCCAACACCCGTAAGGCTGGCAGCGAGATCACCAAGCTGATCGATCAAGCTCTCGACCGACTTGACGATTGCCGCAACGGTGCTGTCGGGGTCATGGTTCTTGAGCCGCCTGCGGGTCGACCCGAGCACCTCGTTCCCAAGGCTCATGGTGACCGCGAAGATCTCGTCGACGTTGACCTTGACTCCGATGGCGATCATGGATCGCGGCACAACGCTCAAGGGGCGTACGGGGCGGCCCGGAAAAGAGTGTTCCGCGTGTTCGCCAACCGTCACGTAGCCGGCTTCGATGAGCGGACGGACCGTCTTCGTGACTTTCGCTTGCGAAAGTCCGGTGAGTCGCCCGATGTCGAGCCTGCTGACGGGGCCGTGCGTGATGATCCGAGTGAAGATCTCGGCTGACGTCGCAGTACCCAGGAAGGGTCGGCGTGCGACGTGTTCGGAGAGGGTTGCGCTCATTGTGAACCTAGCTGGTCAGTGGCAGGGCGTCGCCGTGACCCCTACTTTACGGCGCCGACGCTGTGATTCGGCTCAGGCTGAGGGTAGCGCATCTGGCGATCTTCTTTCTGCCGTGTCATAAGGTGCTCGGCCCGACAAGTCGCATGATCTGCGGTATGACGTCGCATGCTGGCTCGTTCAGAGTATGCAAAATGAGCGCATTTATTGACAACGGCAAAGAAATACGTTTTGCTGTACACGATCCGAGCCGCCCGAGGCCGCTGCTCCCGGTCGAGAAGACGATCCCGAGCCGGGTTGTCGACCGCGAGTCCCGGATCAGCGCCACGCATCCGTATCTGTTTGGAGTCTTCGATGACGAAGGTTGGACAACGGGAGGCGCGCGGAACGCGCGTCGCCCGCCGAGCGCATCCTGGGTCAGCCGGATGACCGGCGCACCGGCGACGGCACCACCAGCGACAAGAGCCTCGCGCAAGGCGCCCGCGGTGCGGGCGGTGCCCCGGCGTCGTAGCCTTCGGCAGCGCTGGAAGATCTCCCTCCGGCGCCACTGGCAGCTCTATCTGCTGACGATCCTGCCGCTCGCGTACTTCGTGATCTTCAAGTACGTGCCGATTAGCAACGCCATCATCGCCTTCAAGAACTACAGCCCGGTGCTCGGCGTCTGGGGTAGTCCATGGTCCGGGATCACGAACTTCCAAGCCATGATCCAGAACCCGGTGTTCCCGACGTTGATCTCGAACACTCTGATTCTGTCCGGCTACGCGATCTTGGCGAGCTTCCCGATTCCGCTCATTCTGGCCCTTGCGCTCAACGAGGTCCGGCTGCGTTGGTTCAAGAAGACGGTGCAGATGGTCACCTACGCCCCGTACTTCATCTCAACGGTTGTCGTCGTGTCGATGCTGATTCTGATGATGGCGCCACGACTAGGCGTCGTCAGCCAGGTGTTCGGGTTCTTCGGCATTCCTGCGCCCGACTTTCTGGGCAACCCCGACTACTTCAGGCACATCTACGTCTGGTCGGATGTCTGGCAGACGGCCGGCTACTCCGCCGTCATCTATATGGCGGCGCTCTCCGGCATCGATCCGGCGCTTTATGAAGCGGCAAGGGTTGATGGCGCATCACGGCTGCGCAAGATCTGGCACGTCGACATTCCGGGAATCATGCCGACGGCGATGATCGTGCTCATCCTGAGCGTCGGGAACATCATGGCCATCGGCTTCGAAAAGGTCTATCTGCTGCAGAACCCCCTGAACCTCGGGCAATCCGAAATCATCGCGACCTACGTATACAAGCTCGGCATCCTCAACGCTGACTTCGGAACGGCTACAGCCATCGGCCTCTTCAATTCGGTGATCAATCTCGTGCTGCTCCTGCTTGTGAACTGGGTCGCACGTCGAGTGAGTGGGAGTGGGCTGTGGTGACGGTAGATCGTGTAGCCGACGTGAGTCGGGCCGCGTCTAAGTTGCGCGCGAAGAAGCGCCACATCCGCGAGTCCCCGACGGATCGCGCGCTCCTTGTCGTGATCTTTCTCGGTCTCACGTTCGCCGTGCTCATCGTGCTCTTGCCCATGCTTTATATCCTCGCCAACTCGTTCTCCTCGCCTCAGGCAGTGACGGCAGGAGAGGTCTTCCTGTGGCCCATCGACTTCACGCTCAAGGGCTACGAGACGGTCTTGTCGGACCCGCAAGTGCTGACTGGATATGCGAACTCACTGTTCTACATGGTCGCCGGAACGTTCATCAGCACGACACTGACGATCTGCATCGCTTGGCCGCTCTCGAGGCGCACATTCATGGGGCGCAACGTCATCATGACCGTGATTCTCTTCACCATGCTCTTCAGCGGCGGGCTGATCCCGACGTATCTCGTGGTGCAGCACCTCGGCATGCTCGATACCCGCTGGTCGCTGCTACTGCCGCAGGCGATCGCGGTCTGGCAGGTCATCATCGCGCGCACATTCTTCAGGTCCGCAGTCCCTGAGGAACTCGTCGAGGCTGCATCGCTCGACGGGTCGA
>Ga0164242_10003124_pt1 | contig 18986 bp, 23 predicted proteins | sample OricomgcompostMG_FD_108783 | JGI IMG/M metagenome (GOLD analysis project Ga0164242, IMG submission 108783) | Miracle-Growth compost microbial communities from Emeryville, California, USA - Original compost - Miracle growth compost (MG) ... | reverse complement strand
CACCGGGTACGGCAGCCCCTCCCATTCCCCAGGGATCGGCCTTTCCAGAACAGGAGATTTCCCTTTGCCCGATGGCATATCCGATGAGTCTGAGGATGTCGTGGGCGTGCTCACCGAACGGATTGAAGCGCGTTTCGGCATGGGCATGAACCAGTTGAAGGCTGCGGTCGCCGCCGCGCCGACCGCGAATCCTGATGCCACCGACGTCGTCAAGTGGCATGGCCTTCTCGTCGAGGCCCAGTCCGTGCTGGAACGTGCGGAGGACGATCTTGTTGCTGCGCTGCAAACCCAGCCCAGCGAGGTCGACGATCCGACGATGGGTCTCGCCCACCGGGTGAATGCGGCCGTCGCCGTCCGCGACGGCCGGGCCATGGTCGTGCGGTGGCTCCTCGACCCGGACGCTCCGGGGAAGAAGGATCTCGCCGCCGAGCGCCTCGCCCGCTTTCGGTCCCGAACCGGCCCGGCGGTGCAGACCAGCGTGCCCCGCCGGCCCGCGGGCACAGCCGCACCGGCATCGGCGTGGCGATCGGCAAGGACCGCCTGATGAGCCGGGACAAGGCCAGCACCATGGACGCCGACCTGTACATGATCTTCGGAAGGCCGGTGCCCGAGCTGTACGAGGCGGCGGCCGGCCACGATGCCTCGCCCGCGCTCGCCCGGGCCCTGGAGCTGCGTTCGTTCCTGGCGCTCACCGAGGAGCAGGTCGCCCGCGTCCGCGACCGCGTCTACGCCGACATGGATCCGGACCGCGACATGGACGAGCTGTCGGCGGACAAGCTCCGCTTCGACGCCCAGTGGCTGGAGGCGGCGCTCGACGCGCGCGACGGCTACCGCGCCGCCCTTCGCGAGTTGCTGTGCACCATGCCTCCGCCCGGCCAGCGGGCCTGGCTCGCCCGCACGCAGCTCACGGCCGCCGCATCCCTGCCTCCGTCTGCCGCCCCGGCACCCCAGCGTGCCGGGGCGGCCCGGGCCCGCCGACCGTGAAAGCCCCCGATTGCCCCACCTCACGTCCACCGACATAGCCGGACGGATCGAGGACTTGTACGGCGCGCCGCTCGCTGACCTCGAAGCCCACGCCCAGGACCAGCCGCCCGGCATGCTCTCCGCCCTGCTCGGCATGCACGACGACCTCACCCTCGCCGAGCGCAGCATCGACGTCCACCGCGACCACCTCGCCCGGCTCCTCCACCCCGAGCGGCAGATCGACCCGCACGAGGTCTCCCACCTCCTCGACGGTGCACGCCGGCTCGCCGAAGCCGTCGCCGTCCGCGACGTCCAGGCCAAGTCGGCCGCCGCCGTCCTGCAGAGCCTGGCCCGCGTCCCGGCCCCCACGCCTGCCCCGCCGACTTGCTCGTCGCCCGTTCCGGCTCCGCCTGTTGCGGCGCCGAGCCCGGCGCACAGCCGCTGACCCAGTCGATCCCTCTCTTTCCTTCACCCAGGAGTTCCTCCCTTGGCCATCACCGCTCTGCCCCCTGACACCGACGCCGACATCGCCCGGGTCACCGAGGCCCTCGCCATGATCACCCCACGTTGGAACGTGAGGATCCTCCTGGCCCTCTCCGGCCCGCCGCTGCGCTACAGCGAGCTGGCGGCCAAGGTGTCCTGGCTGCAGAACGGCCAGCTCCACCCCAAGCTCAAGGCGCTGTGCGACGCCGGACTCGTCGAACGCACCGAACAAACCGCCCGGCACGTGACCTACCGCCACACCGAACGTGGCGCGGCCCTGCTGCCGGTTCTACCGGTGATCGTCACCTGGGCCGAGGAACACCTGGAAAAGGCGGACCGCCCACTGCCCGCGATCGAGCAGATCGAGGACAGCCTCACCCTGCTTACACGGCGCCACGCCGCCGCCATCCTGTGGGTGCTCAAGTCCCGGCAGGAGGTCAGCGGCCGGGCCCTGGCCCGGATCGTGATGCCCAGCAGCGACTGGACCAACATCTACCCGCCGCTGCGGCAGCTCGTCGCCGACGGCCTGGTCGACACCGACGGCATCGGCCAGCCCTACCGGCTGTCCGCAGCCGGCGACGGCCTTGGCCCCGTGCTCGGAGCCCTGTCCGCCTGGTCCGCCGGGCAGCCCCTCGACCAGGCGGCCCACCACCCGGTCTGGGGACACCCGCAGGCGAAGCCCGCGCCGAGGCCGTGGCTCAGCAGCCAGCCACGGCCGGCTCCCGCCGCGCTTCCACCCGCTCGGACGAGTGGGTCCTCTCCGGCGTGGCACCACCGCGATCTCTTCTCGCACGCCACGACCGCCCGCCCGAAGGCAGCCATCCCGGCGGGAGGCCCGCGCCGATGAACACCCCCTTCACCCCTACCGAAGTACGCCACGCCGTCGAACTTCTCGCCTCGCGCTCCTTGATCCGCCTGGTCACCGAGATCGACGACAACGGCGCCATACCGCCGCGACGGCTGGCCGGCACTCTGCCCGACCTCTCCACGCACCAACTGCGAAGCGCCTCCGACACGGCCCGCGCCCACGGCCTCGTCCGGACCGCACCCGGCGCCGGTCTGGAACTTACCGAGGCAGGGACGGAGTTGGCTGACCTGTACGACGCGATGGCCCGCTGGGCCCGCCGTCACGCCTACCCGTCACCAGTCTGCGACTTCAGCAGCCGCATCCGGCACTCCCTCGACGTCCTGGCGGCCTCCATCGTCACCGAGCACGCCGACGGCTTCCCCAGTCCGAACACCGGGAACCTGCCCAGCGCCGAGGCCGACGCGGACCTTGCCCGCCCCCGCGCCCTCCTGACACAGTGGCTGACCGACAACCCGCAGGTCACTGTGGTGCCTGAGCCCGAGCCGGTCGCGTGAGCGCAGCGGTCACACCCCGGCACGCGCGTCACACCACCGGGCTGCTGCGCGGCATCTACCTGCCGCGTACGGCGGACGCCCTCGCGTTCGCCATGTCCACCTACGGCATCCCGCTGCTGGTCCTGGCCACCACGCGCTCCGCCGCGCTCACGGGAGCGGCGTTCGCGTTGGAGTGGATCCCGAGGCTGGCGGCGTTCGGGTGGGCAGGATCGATCGTCGACCGACGCGGGGCGTCCGTCGTCTTCCGCCTCGCCTCCCTGGGACGTGCGATGGCTCTCGCCGCCGGCGCGGTCCTTCTCCACCTTCACCCGTCTGGCACGGTGGCGAGCGTGACCGTGATGGTGCTGGCGGCGGTCACGGGCGTGCTCACCGAGTTCAGTTACATCGCGGCCGAGACCGCGGGCGCCGCCGCCGGCCGACGAGCGGGAACGCGGGCCCATCGCGTTCAGGCCGTCCTGCTCGGCATCGACCAGATTGCGACCCTGGCCGGGCCGGCGCTCGCCGCAGTGCTCCTGCTCGCCGGGCCGCCGCCGATGCTCGCGGTGATCACCGTGCTGTCGCTTCTCGCCACGCTGCTCGCCCTGCGCACACCCCCCTCGCCCGTCGCCCCGGCCCGCACACCGAAGGGGCAGGCCAGCGCCGGGCTGCTCACCGGGTGGCGCACCATCCGCTCCCTGCCCGCGCTCGGCTGGCTCGTGACCGGGCTGACCCTGTCCAACCTCGCCACCGGCCTTCTCCAAGCGGCTGGCCCCGTGATCGTCGTCAAGCACTTCGGGCAGTCCACCACCGACGTCGGCCTCGTCTGGTCCGCCGCTGCCACAGCGACGCTCCTCAGCGTCACACTCTGCCGGTTTGCGATCGACCGCCTGGGCCTGTGGCCGGTCGGCGCCGCCTGCGCCGCCCTCGCGTCACTCGGCTGTCTCGCCGCCGCCCAGGCCCCCGACTACCGGTCCTACCTCGTCCTGGTCGCGGTCCTCATGGCGGGCGAAGGAGGCATGACGGTGGTGCTGCGCACGCTGCGCTCCCGCCTGATCCCTCCGGAGAAGTTCGGCAGCACCCTGTCGGCGACCATCCTCATCCTCCTGCTGCCCTACCCCGTCGCCGGCGTACTGACCGCGCTCACGCCTCCCGACGCACTGGGCCACGTCATCACCGCTTGCGCCGTCCTGCAGGGCCTCGGACTGGCCCTCGCCTTCACGCGCCTGCGCACCGACCCAGCCCTGCGCACCTGACCCTGCACTTTTTCCCCAGCCTGTGGAGAACCCCTCATGCCCACCACCGCCCCCGGGACGAACCGTGCGAGCGGTCGCACCATCACCGAGCAGTTCCACGCCTTCGACGCGCGGAATCCACACGTCTACCGCGCCCTGGAACGCATGGCCGCCCGCCGCCTGGCCGCTGGTGCCACGCGCGTCGGCGTGAAGGACCTCTTCGAAGACCTGCGTCGCCAACTCCCGTACGGACTCGCCGGGCTGAACAACAACTTCACCGCCCTCTACGCCCGGCGGCTGATCGCCGCGCACCCGAACTGGGCCAGCGCGTTCGAGCTGCGCCGCCGCCGGGCCGACTGACAGCTCCCGTCCGTTTCCTCTCGCCTGAGCACCCGGCCCGGCACCGACCACGCCGCTCAGCCCTCCCGCTCGCGGCGGAGCAGGCGGGGCCCCGCAGCGGCCCTCGGCCGCCGAGGTCCGCCGTTCACACATCCCCGCCCCATCTTCCAATTCGAGGAGCCTGTTCTTGTCCGACCGTCCCGTCGTCCTGGTCGTCGCTGCATCCGACATGGAGGCCGAGGCGTACCGCGGGTACTGCCTTCAGTCCGTGGCCGCCGCCTACGACGTCGTCCTGATCACCGGCGAAGAGCCCTCGTGGGAGACGCCGTACCTGCGGGACTGCGTGGTCGTGCCCGACCCGACCGACCAGGCGGCGCTGTCCGCCGCCGGCCGGGCCCTGGCCGACCGCTACGACCTAGCAGGCGTGTTCACCTGGACCGAGTGGTACCTCGTCCCGGTCGCCCGCCTCGCGCGCCAGCTCCGCCTGCCCGCCACCGCTCCGGAAGCCATGCAGGCATGCCGCAACAAGGCCACCTCCCGTACGTTGTTCTCCCGGCACGGGGTTCCGTCGGCTGCCTCGGTGAGCGTGCGCACCCCTGCAGAGGCCGAGGCAGCGGCTGAGCGGATCGGCTACCCGGTCGTGTTGAAGCCCGCCGCGCACGCGGCCAGCATCGGCGTGATCCGCGCCGACACCCCCGAACAGCTCACCGCTGCCTTCGCGTTCGCCGACCAGGCGGCCGGGCTGGGGCTCGAGTCCACCAGCGTGCTGGTGGAGGAGTATCTCGACGGACCCGAGGTCTCAGCCGAGTGTGTCACCTACCGCGGTGAGACCACCGTGGTGGCCCTCACCCGCAAGACGGTCAGCGCCCCGCCGTATTTCGAGGAACTGGCCCACTCCGTCGACGCCGCCGACCCGCTGCTCGACGTGGTCGCACCGGCGGCACGCGCCGCGATCCACGCCGTGGGAATCACCGACGGCGTCTGTCACGTCGAGATGCGCCTGGTCGACGGCCGACCGCGGCTGGTCGAGGTCAACGGCCGGATCGCCGGTGACATGATCGGCCACCTCGTCCAGCTCGCCACCGGAATCGACCTGCCGCGCGCCGCCGCAGACATCGCCTGCGGCCGTGCCCCCGACCTCACCCCGACCCGTTCCTCGGCCGCCGCGATCCAGCTGCTCTACCCTGACACCTCCGGCACCTTGCTCCGCCTCGGATTCAACGGCGTCAGCCCGCGCTGGCTGGAACGCGTGCACTTCCAGCACCAGGTCGGCGACCAGCTGCTCCTCCCGGCCGACGGCGGCAACATGTTCACCGCCCGTATCGGCTACCTGATCACCACCGCGCCCACCGCCTACCTCGCACAGGCCCGCGTCCAGCAGGCTGTGCGCCATCTGCAGGTCGACGTGGCGCCCCGCGCAGCCGAGGAGCCTGTTTCGGGTGGCCGCACCGTATGAGCCGCACCGACGCTTCCGTTCGCCGCAGCCGTGTCCTGCTGACCGGTTACTTCCTCGGCCTGGGCGTGGTGATGGCGGTTTGGGGCGCCCGGATGCCGGCCGTCCAGCACGCCGCTCACCTCACCACCGCCGGCCTGTCGCTCGTCTTGCTCGCCGCCGCTGTCGGCATGGTCGCTGGACTGCAGGCCGGTGGCCGACTCGCCCGGCCCGACCGCCTCCCCCTGCTCCTGACAGGCGGGGCCCTCGCACTAGCAGCGGCCCTCGCCGTGCTGGGGCAGTGCCGGACGCTGGCCGCGCTACTCGCGGCTGCCCTCGCCTTCGGCGCGGCGCACGGTGTCCTCGACGTCGCCGCCAATACCGCGGCGGTTCGCTGCCAGAACGCCGCTGACCGGCCGGTCATGTCCTCCCTGCACGCCGCGTACTCGATCGGTGCCCTGGGCGGTGCCGCCCTGGCTGCCGCCACTGCCGGCACAGCCCACAGCGCCTTGTTCCTGGCCACCGGCCTTGCGCTGACCGCGACCGTGCTCGTGGCCGGTCCGCGCACCCTCGCACTGAGCGGCGCCGACCAGCCCAAGCTCCCCGATCCCCAGGGGGCCGGACAGGGCCGGGCGGGAGGTGTGTGGCTGTTGGGGGCGCTGGCGGCTGCCAGCCTGCTGGGGGAAGGGGCGGCAGCCGACTGGGCCGCAGTGCACCTGCACACGCTGCACGCCACAACCGCCCTCAGCGCGACAGCGTTTGCCCTCTACAGCACGGGCATGGCGATCGGCCGGCTCACCGGCGACCGGCTCACCGCCGCCCTCGGCGCCCCTGCCGTGGTCCGCACCGGCGCGGCGCTCGCCGCCGCCGGACTGGCCACCGGCGTCCTGGTCGACAGCGTGCTTGCGGCGCTGGCCGGCTGGGCGGTCTTCGGGCTCGGCCTGTCCGGCACCGTCCCCTCCCTGATCACCGCCGCCGGCAGACACGGCCCCAGGGCCGTCGCCACGGTCTCCGTCACCGGCTATCTCGGCCTCCTCGTCGGCCCCGCCGTCATCGGCGCCCTCGCCAGCGCCACCACCTTGCCCACGGCCCTGCTGCTGCCTGCCCTCCTCGCAGCCGCTCTCGCCGCCCTCACCCGCCGAGCCTTGGAGAACACCGCCCCTTGACCCGTCCCACCGGCCCCGACGCCGTCATCCTCGACTACAACGGCGTTCTCGGCCTGCAGCCCACCCGCGCCCAGTGGCTACGGCTGGCCCGTACCGCTTCATGGCCCGAAGACGATCTCACAGCGTTCCAGCGCGCCTTCTGGAACGCCCGCGACCTCTACGACGCCGGCCAGCTCAGCGACCTGGCGTACTGGGCCCGCGTCCTCGGCTTCCATCCAGGCCCCCGCCTGTTGCGCGAACTCCTCGCCGCAGACACCGACATGTGGACCGCGACCGACGAGGGCGTCCTGTCCGTCCTTCGCTGCGCCCATGCCAGCGGACTGCCGATGGTGCTGTTGTCCAACGCACCCGCCCACCTCAGCACCTTGCTCGACACCCACGACTGGCGCCGCCTGATGACCCAGGCGCTCTACTCGGCCCGCCTGCAGCTGTGCAAGCCCGACCCGGCCACCTACCAGCAGGCGCTGCGCGCCACCGGGGTCCGTGATCCACGACGTGTCCTGTTCGTGGACGACCGCGCCCACAACTGCCAGGCCGCCGCCCGCTTGGGCCTTCGCACGCTGCACTACACCGGCTCCACCGACGCCCTCCGAACAGCCTTGCTGCCCGCTGCCTGACTCATCCGCCTCGCCGCTACTGAGGAACCCGTGTCTCTCCACGACGACCTTCACACGCTCGACGGAGACGTCTTCGTCTCCCCACGCCATCTCGCCAGCAGCACCTTCACCGGCGACCCCGCCCTCACCCCGCTCCTCGACCATGGCTGGGACCTCCAGCACGACGACCTCGGCAACGTGTACGTGAACTCCCCCGACCGGCGCGTGCGCCTGGGCTACCTGCCCGAAGGCGAGGACGACGGACTCTGGCGCATCAACGCCCACAAGGACCCGTTCGGCCCGCCGACATGGGGCGTCTGTTTCAACGACCGCGTCCCCACCGAGTTCGTCCAGGCGTTCACCACCGCGCTCGCCACCGCCTACGAGCAGGGGCCGGACGCCTACCTCGCCCGGCCGGTTACCGGGATCCACGAGCACGATCCCTTCCGCGCCGTCGTCCCGCTCCTGCAGCAGGGCTGGGAGATCGACCGTCCCCGCTGGGGCGTCTTCGCCGTCCAAGCCCCGGACGGGCTCGCCGGCATGGAGTTCACCACCGGCGACCTCGATCCGGAAGCCGAGCTGACCACCCGTGACACCCGTTGGCAGCTGTGGGCGGGAAGATCCATCGACCGGCCCGTCTGGTACGCGACGGCCAGCACCGACACCCCCGTCGCCCTGCTCACCGCCGTTACGCAGTGCGTCGCCGATCCGGCCCCGCTTCCCCGGTGGCGCCAGGACACCCTCAGCTACATCGAGGGCATGGCCCAGCTCACCCCCATCGTTCCCCCGCAGCCGCCAGCCCCTACCCCGCTCGACGTGCAGCGGGCTGCCGCATCCCGCCGCCCGGCCGCGCTGCCCGCGGCCAGCGTCCCACGCTGGAGCACCACCAGCCGACCGGCCCTGCCCGGCCCGCGCCGATGACGCCGACCCCACCCCCGACCGGAGATTCCTCTTGTCCCTGCAGGCCGCCGAGTTCTTCGCCGAGCTGTGCCTTCCCTTACACGACTTCGCCGTCGTAGGAGCCACCTACTTCGCCGTGCCGGTCCCGGGCGCACCGCTGCGGCTGCGAATTGACTTCACCGCCACCATCCACGCGGACACCTACGGCGGTCTTCGTGTAGCGGTCATCCACCCGGACCGCGGTGAAATCGACGCGGTCGCCCTCAGCTTCCTCGATCACGGCACCTTCCACCGCCGCGACGAAGCCCACAACACCCAGCCGAACACCAAGCAGTACAGCACGTTCCGCACCTACCGCTATCCCGGCCGTCCACCGTGGGAGGGAGCCGTCACCACCGGGCTGCGCGACGCCATCGAGCAGTACACCGCCGTCTGGTTCCCCGGCGCCTGGGCCGCGTCCACGCCGAACCGCACCGCGGGTCGTTCCTCGCACCGGGCGCCCGCCCCGCCGGCCACCCGCAGCCAAGCCCGCACCCGCTGAGTCCTGACCTGGATCCCCGTCCGGTGACCGACCTTCCACCAACTGATCAAGGAGTCCCCTTCCTCGTGCACGCTCGTTTCGTCCGTCGCGCCGTCCGATCCGCCGCCGTCGCCGCCGCAGTGACCGGCACCCTCACCTGGGCGCCGGCCGCGAACGCCCAGCCCTCCGAACCGACACCCTCGACCTCGGCAGTCGCTGCCGACACGCCGGCCGCGGACGCGGGCAGCGTCGAGATCACCACCAGGGACACGGCCGGAGATGTGCTCCCCGGCGCCGCGTTCCTGCTGCTCGACTCAGCCGGTCAGGAGGACGGGCGCCGGACAACCGACGCGCAGGGGAAGCTGACCTTCCCCGACCTCACGCCGGGCGTCTACCGGCTCAAGGAGACGGCCTCCGGCAGCCCGCTCCACGAGGTTGTCGCCGACCAAGACGTCATCGTCACGCCCGGGGTGACCACGCGGCTGACGATCACGGACTCGTTCAAGGCCGTCAAGGTCCTCCTGCAGGCCAAGGACGACAAGACCGGCAAGCTCCTGCCCGGCGCGACCGTGAACATCGGCACCGGCACCTCGACGCTGCTCACCCTGACGACCGGGGCCAAGGGCACGGCCTCCGGGGAACTGCCGGTGTCGAGCCGGAAGACGGAGTTCTGGGTCAAGCAGGTCAAGGCACCCGCCGGATACGACCTGTACAAGCCGTCCAAGACGTTCTCCGCGGGCCCCGGCGCACCGGTGACTGTGACCGTCACCAACACCAAGGCCGCGACCAGCCCGAAGCCCCACACCTCGGACAAGCCGACCACCGAGCCCACCGGTACCCCGTCCACACCTGCGGATAGGCCGGGCAGCGAGACCGGCGGGGTCAAGCCCTCCGCGCCGGGCACCGGCACGCCGGATAGCGACCCTTCGTCCACCGCAGCCGCAGTCCCGGACGGCGGCTCCACGCCGGCGACCCCGGCAGGCTCCCTCGCCCACACCGGTGCCGACGGAACCCCTTGGATCGCCGCAGGCGCGGGGATCCTCATCGTTGCCGGCGCCGTCACCCTGGTCGCTGTGCGCCGTCGTAGGGCTGCCGAGTCCGGGACCGACGACAACAGCAAGACCAACTAGGAGCTGTCCGGGCGATCACGCGTCTCGTTAGGGTGAGTCGGCGGAGGGACGTGATGGGTGCTGTGGAGATGACTCGCGCGGAGGCGGTCGCGCTCGTGCAGCGGATCATGGAAGCGGACTACGCCTCTGACGACGAGGTGGACGGCTGGTTGGACAGGCTCGACAGAGCCCTGGCATGTCCGTCCGGTTATGTCAGCGACTTGATCTTCTGGCCACCGGAGCGGGAGCTTTCGGCTGATGAGGTAGTCGGTGAGGCCCTGGCGTACCGGCCGATCGCCTTGTGAGGTCGGGACTCAGCCCCGAAGCCAGATGAGTAGAGCCGCGGTGGTTGCGGTGCCGAGGAAGACGTAGCCGCGCTTGTCATAGCGGGTGGCCACGGCCCGGGACTGCTTCAGCCTGTTGATCGCTCGTTCGACGGTGTTGCGCTTCTTGTACCGCTCTTCGTCGAAGCCGGGTGGCCGTCCGCCGCGTGAGCCTTTGCGCAGGCGGGCAGCCTGGCTATCGGTCTTCTCTGGGATCGTGTGCCGGATGCTTCGGCGCCGCAGGTACTCGCGGCACGGGCCGTTGCTGTATCCCTTGTCGGCCGCGAGACTGTCGGGCTTCGTGCGGGGCCGTCCCGAACCGACGCGCGGAACCCGGATCTTGGCCAACACTGCCTGGAACTGGGTGCAGTCCGCCCGCTGTCCGCCAGTGACGACCAAAGACAGCGGGCGGCAGCGGCCGTCGGCGCTCAGGTGGAGTTTGCTGGTGAACCCGCCCCGCGAGCGGCCCAGGCCCTCGCCTCCTGCACCACCTCCACCAGCCGGGCGAGCAGGCTTTGCCACGGTGTTTCGCCCTGATGTTCTGCCGCTTCGGCCCCCTTTGACGCGGGTGCCGGCGGCGGGTCGGTCCGGGCACCGGCCGCGTGCTGATGGACGCGCACGATGGTGGAGTCCACCGAGATGTCCCAGTCGATCTCGCCCGCGATGTCGGCGGCGGCCTGGACCTGCTGCAGCAGACGCTCCCACGTTCCGTCGGCCGACCACAGCCGGTGGCGTTCATAGACGGTCTTCCAGGGGCCAAACCGCTCGGGAAGATCCCGCCACTGCACCCCCGTCCGCACCCGGTGCAGAATCCCGTCGATCACCTGTCGGTGATCCCGCCACCGGCCACAACGTCTATTACTCACCGGCAGGAACGGCCGCAGCCGTTCCCACTCCGCATCCGTCAGATCGCCCCGCCCCATGCCCGCAACAACGACCCAGGCACAGAGCGGTCACATGATCGCCCGGACAGCTCCTAGCCGAAGATCAACCACCGCCAGCAGGTCCCCGTGAAGCGCATCCGGGGGCCTGCTGGCGTTTATCGACGCCGAACCGCTGCCCCACCTCTGGCACGTGCGGCGTGCCGCCGCTATGCCTGGCCCGGCATAGCGCAGGCCGGTCCGCGCGTGGACCGTTCGCACCAGCACGGCCGAGCGCTGTGTCGTGCTGCGCCCCGACTGGTCAGGCTGGCTGGGGGCGACCGAAGAGAAGGTCGTAGCCCGCGGGGGAGCTGCAGCAGGATCCGGTTCAGCAGGTCGTCGCCAGCGATGTCGGCGACGACGCTGAGCACGGCGCTTACATCCCAGGCCGCGGTCTGCTCAGTGGCGCCCTCGATCCAGGCCGCTGTCGCCCGGACGAACCTTTCTGGCACAAGCGGTTCGTGTGCCTGGAGCGGGTTGAGCAGGACCAACGCGAGCGTCTCAAGGAGGCGGGCGGCCAGCTCGTTTCGCACCTCGCCCACCAGGTGCGCGCCCAGCAGAGCGAGCACGACGCGGGAGGATCGTTCTGCCTCTTCCATGGTCGAGTATTCGCCCCGTTCTTGGACCGCTGCCAGGAACGCGTCCCAGTTCACACGTATGATCCCCTCCCGAACGAGCGGGCGGGCACCACCGCGAGGGGCTGCCGCACGGGCGGCAGCCCCGTCTCCCGACTTGCGACCGTCGCTGTCGAATCAGCCGCGCTCAGAGCCGAAGGCGACGGCACGAAGCCCTCGCAGTTCTGCCCGGCCGCTGCCGGGCAGCCCTCGCGGCAGCGGCCAGAGATCCCATTGCGAACACCCTTCGGTCTACCCCGATACCTTGATCGATGCCATCACGCGCCCGACTGTTCAGCTACGCCCCCACCGCGGCGAATCGGCTCTGTGCGTTCGGTGCTCCAACCGCCAGGCGCCAGCTGCCGCCTGTCATGCCGGCAAGGGGAGCTGCTCCTTGGCGCACCCCCGAACGCTTGGTATCGGCTGATGTGGAGATTTAGGCGCGTGCCGGGGGCAGGTCGTAGCGGCTGACCGCCAGGTACGTCTCTGGTGTCGCCGCTTCGAGGAGGCTCTCGTCGCCTTCCAGGTCGAGTGCCGGCTCCTGGGATCGGCGCAGCAGGCTGCTCCAGTCGCTCGTCGCACCCCGCTCGTAGGCGTCGCGGAGCAGGAGGCGCAGCCGGGGGCGGGCTTCCTCCTGCTGCTCGCGGAAGATCCGCCGCTGGGTGAGCCGCTGTTCTTCCTGGGCTTCGTCGCTGAGCTCTTGGTCACCACTCGGCTCGTCCTCGGCGCGCAGTCCTGGAGTGCGCCGGGCGATGGCGAGGTCTTCCTCATGGAGGCGCTCGCAGGCGGCGAAGAGCTTCCGGGACATGCCGAGGTGCACTTCGGTTCCGGGGATGCGGCAGGTGAGGAAGTCGTCGAGCCCTATGGAGCGGATACCGGCGCGCAAGGTGTGCTGCTCGGCTTGGAGCGCTGCTCCGCGGGCATCGGCCCGCATGGCGAGGGTGAGGCCGTCGTGCTCCAGGGGCGTGGTGAGTCCGGTGCGCCGACGGCGAGAAGTGCGGTCGGCGGGCACGGGCACCGTGCGCAGTTGCGAGGCGGGAGCGGAGCGCAAGGCGAGATAGGTGAGCATCTGGGCGCGGGCCGCGCCAATGAGCGCGTCGTCGCTGTCGCCGAGGCGGTCTTCCAGGTTGCCCGCGCCCGCCGCCTCCTCGTCGATGCCAGACCCATCAGGGCTGAGGGGCGGCTGTCCAGGGTGCAGGTCGTGGTCGATGGTGAGGAAGAGATCGTCACCGGGACGTACGGACGCTCCGACCAGGACGGTGCGGTGCGCATACGCGCAGAGGATCTTGCTGCCGGCCGCCAGCTGCGCCCACCCCTTGCGGAGCGTGCCCAGGCCGACGTCGCCACCCTTGGCCTCGATCAGCCAGTACCTCTCCTCTGCCTCGTGGCGCCCCCACAGGTCGGGCAGCTTCTTCTTCGGGTCCTTGAACGTGTCGTACAGAGCGGGGATGGGCCCGCCGAGTTCGAGGTGCTCGGTCTGGCCGAGGCCCAGCAACGAACGGCAGGCCCACTCGGTCATCGTCATGCCCAGCCGGTAGCCGGCGGCGTTCTTCGCGCTGCGCTCGGTGCCGTGCGCGTACACCGGGTTCCAGGTCAGGCGCCGCCCCTTGTACCCAGGCACGGGGTGACGGGGCTCAACGACGTGCGCGCCAAGGTAGGCATACAGCGGAGAGACCCGAGCGACCAGTTCCCCGTGTGCGTAGCGCGGCTGGTTCTGCAGGTGCGGGGTGACGTCCCGGCCGACTTCGGTGGCAGCCTTGATGATCTCCCGCCACGTGGTGGTCGGGGCGTACCAGCCGTCGGCCGCCGGGAACCCGTCCGATCCCGCCCACGCCTTGTGCTTGGCCGTCCGCCACTGCCGCCGAGGCTTCTTCGCGGGTCCGTTTCGGAACAGGACTGGTATGTCGAAGCTGTCGGGGTAGGTCAGCGGCGGCTCGTCGGGGATGTGCGCGGGGATCATGCGGTTCACTCTGGCATGTGCTCAGACCGCTCCCGGAGCCGGGTATCGAGCCGTCTACGGAGCCGCGGCGCAATCGATCCTGCTGGTAATTCAGTCCTGGCGCTGGACATGGACTCGTCGAGCTGGCCCCCATACCGCACGGTACTCAGGGGCGGTCCCGGCGCACGTCCTTTCGCCGTGGTTCGAGTTGAGGGAGCCAGTGCTCGGGCGGCTGGGGATCCGTGGCTGCTACCGCCCAGCCGTCCTCTTCTTGAGGGTTCCGGGGAGCCCAGGTGCGCGGCGGGCGCAGTGCGAGGACATCCTTGACGAGTGCCCCCATAGCATCAGGAAGGTCCCGGTCAGGATCGTTCAGCAGGAGAGGAATACCCAGCGGGCCCCGTTGGGGGGCTGATGTCCGGTAGGTGACCTGGCAGGAGGCGTTCGCTTCGAAGACGACGCCGCGGGCGTCGGTCGGCCCCTCCTCGTCCGAGAACCAGATCAGCCGGTCGCCGGCTACCAGGCGCTCCCTGCCATGGAGCATGCCGTTCCGCACGGTTCCGTCTCTGTCGAGGAAGGGAACGGGGTCCTCGTAAGCGCCGGGATCGTTGTCGCTGATTCCGGCCACGTGCCCGGGGTCATGCGTGGAGTGGATCTCCAGGAGGTCGCCGTCCGCGTGGGCCATCCAGATGTCGAGAACCTCAGCGGACGAGCTGAGTAGATGGGGGTACGCGGTGAGCACGAACAACTGCCCTGCCCTCAGGGGCAGGACGACTCGGTCATTCGCGGGCAGGCGATGCAGCGCAGGGATCGGCTCCCAGCTGTTGATACCGGTTACCTCCCTCTGGCACCGGCGGATCGCCTCGATGGCCGTGTCCAGGGAGACGCGGAAAAACTCCTTGCTTGCGTTAACGCGTTGGGCGGTGAGGAGGCGGTGGACAGCCTGTTCGACGTCTTTGGGCCGGGACGTGTGGGCCCTGAAGAGCACGTCGAAGGGGAAGGGGACCGATGTGCCCGACAGGTTCTTGGCTCGGTCCTCCGCGAGCAGGTCTGTGTAGCCGATCTTGAGCATGTCCGGGAAGGCAGGGTTCCGCTGGACGTACACGAACCCAGTGGTCCGAGGAGGGGGCAGAGGAGTCCCGTTGCCCGTCTTCCGTGAGCTGCCGGTTTTCTGCCTCTTGGTGCCCCTGGAGAACCCGGAGAGCGTGACTGGCGGGTCGGACGACAGTACTTCGATCCCACCTTTGAGGTTGTGACGGGATGAGACGGTGATGCGGCGTCCCGAGGAGAAGTGCTCCACCTCAGCGCGGGACAGACAGCGCAACGCTTCTTCGAGCGGTTCGATCCCCTCATGTTCGTCGTAGTCGCGGTTACGGAAGTCTGGCAGGGATCGGGCCAGTGCAGCGGTGGCGGCTTCCGTGATCAGACTGGCGAGCTCCGGACCGATGTGTGCGTACACAGTGCCTAGGTGGGTGGACTCGATTTCGTCGTACTCGTTGTGTGCTTGGGCATAGAGGTCGATAGGGACGCCGGCACGCTTCGCGATGAGGAGCAGCTCGCAGGCGTGGCCTGGGTTGTCCAGGTCGAAGACGAAGTGGGCGTGCATGCCCGAGGACTCCGTCCTGGGCTTACGGCAGATGAGTAGAAGGCGGTTCCGATGTTCGGGATCCCGCTCGAAACCGAGGGGCAGCACCCCCTCTGTGAATGCGGCGAGGGCAGCCTCCGCCTCTGCTGCGGTTCGGACGATGATGTTCCACCAGGGCAGAGGGCCGAAGGTGCCGTGTACCGCTTCGGCATCAGGAACACAGGAACTGCCTGGGTACGACTGCCGGAAGTCGAGGGAGTGGTTCAGGAAGGTCTGAATGCAGGCGTCCTGGAAGCGCTCCTGATGGGTGCGCGCCCGCAGCATGTCGCGCTCTGTGTCGCTCAGGCAGCCGATCGCCTCGCCGAGCATCTCTAGCTGCTCGTTGACCAGTTTTAAGGCTCGGGCGATCACTGGCCGCAGAGCGTGATTCTTCCGGAGCTGTCGGCTTACCTCTCGAAGGTGCTCCTTGGCCGCGGTGCAGTAGGCCACATCTGCGCCCAACTTCCATAGGTGCCTGGCCTCGTCGGCGGGAAACTGCGCCAGCCACAGGCGATGAGCGTCGTTGCCCTTCCTGATCAAGGCAACTGAGGCGGCATGCCGCACATGAGCGTCGCGTTCCGCTTCCAGCCTGGACCAGATGGTGTCGGAGTACGCATCAAGAGATATGACTGAGAGAGGCACCAGAGCCTCTCCGGTGCGAGCCTCCACGCCCCAGTGCCGGGCCAGTTCCCTGGGCACCTGGGCGGCGGTCGCCGCGCGGGACGACCGACGTGACCAGTGGTCCAGGAGGAGGGCATACGTGCTCTCTGGATCCGCAGCGCGCAGTCCGAGGCCGAACAGCAGGACAGAACCGACAAGGCCGTCGCGCCCCACGTGCCGGCGGACATGCTCGACCAGGCTGGTGAGTTGATCCGTGTCAGGCTTGGGATCGGCGAAGACCGGGTGCTTTGCCAGCAGTCCCGTGATGTGCGCGGTGGACCGGCCACGCGCGTCCAAGACGGCGATCCGCAGGATCAGGAGGGCACGCAATAGATCCAGATCACTCGGGTTACCGACGATCCGCGCCGGATCCAGCAACGGGTGGTGGCGACCGACAGAGGTGGCAATCCCCGCGCAGATCTTCTGGACCCACTGCTCGCGCAGGTCGGTCAAGCCAGTAGCGGAAGGCACAGCTCTAATCCCCCTGTTAGACAAGGACGGTAATGGAACCCTCTCCGACATCCGCACCGGAGACCGTCCTCGTGAAAGCTCTGCCGGCGCGTGCTGTCGGCGACCTGTGGGACATGCAGGCGCCTGGCAGACGCCATGCCCATCAGCCCTGATGGCCTGGAGGGCCACGGCCAGGCAGCTCATCATCCTGGCCTGTCGCATCTGCGGAGTGTAGGAGGTACCGCTGACAAGAGACCCGCATCGCGACGTTCCCGCTGACTTCCTCGGGCCCGTGGCGGCGTGGGAAGCCCCCACGACTCGGTTCGCTGTCAAGCGCCTGGATCAGATGCCAGGGCGACTGGCTTCACTGTCCAAGGACGACAGTTCGCCGGGGGCAGACAGGAAAGATCACGGAAAGACTGGCCAACCTGCGCGGGAGCATGTCAACGTAGACGACCTTGCAAGAAACCCCAGGTCAGAGAGGTGATTGTCTGTGACCGTGGCTTCCGTCGGCCCCGGTTTCTCCACCACCGTCGAAGCCATGCGGCTGCGCGAGTGGCAGCTGGGCCCTGGCCAGCCCACGCTCGTCATGGATCAGTTCTGCGCCGAGGACTTCAACCTCATCGTGGACGACCGTGCGGACGTGCACGTCAGCTCCAAGGACGGCCGGTTCTACCTCGGCTGGTTCCCGCTCGGTCGTCCCGGCACCGACGGCGAGGGATGGAAGATCGCCGTCACCGGAACCGCCAAGGTACCCGGCTACCAGCTGTCGTTCGACACCGAGACGCCGGCCGACATCGTCGCTGCCGCCGTGGCGCGCGTGCTGGAAACCTCACGTCGCGTATGACGGTGCAGGCGCCCACGCGTAGTCCTCGCCGGGGGGTGGTCGGCTGACGCTGGCCGATTCCATCGCTCACCGTTTTCCTCACCCAAGGAGGCCGTTCATGACGTCCACGGAGATGACCGTCGGCGATCTCATCGACCTGCTGTCCGGTTGCGACCGCAGTGCACCGGTCCGCCAGGCCATGAACCCGTTCTTTCCGATGGCACACCGCTTGGCGCAGGTCGTGCAGTCCGTGGACGAGACCGGCCAGACCGTCGTCTACCTCGCCGAAGGGCGGGACGAGAGCTCACAGCTCGGCCATCTGCCGCCCGAGGTCGCCGTCGCCCTGACCTGGCAGGGCGACACGCAGGCACCCCCGCGCCGCCCCCGCCGCCGTGCTGGCGGCAACTAGACCCGCACCGAGCCCCTTGGAGGCGCCCCTGTACCCCGAATTCCCGCCCGACCCGTCCACTCCACCTGGCGGCCAGCCCGCGTTCTGGGTCGGCCCCCGGCACCTGGCCGGTGACGATGGGCGCCTCTACGACGCCGTCGCCGATACGCTCGTCGGCCTGGGCTGGACGAGCCTGACGATCGTCCGCGGACGGCACGAGCCGGACGACGCTCCCGAGGACCGCCAGGTCCTGCGCAGCACCGTCCTGCACATCAGCCCCGACGCCCTCCGATGGGCCCAGTGGAGCCTGGCGGACGAACCGTTCCACCTGGGGGACCTGCCGATCGCCTGGCAGATCTCCGCCCGAGCGGACACGAGCAGCCCGCTCGCCCAGTGGTCGGCCTACTTCACCCCCGACGTCCCCGGCGAGGCCGTGGCCGACTTCCTCCTCGCGCTCGACGCCCGCGACCAGCCCGCCATGCCGCTCGCCGGCCCCGAGCTGGTCCTCGACGCCGTCGCCGCACACGGATGGCTCCGCGACATCGACCAGCCCCAGGCGGCAGCGACGGACCCGACGTTCACCTCGCACATGAGCCTCGGCGAGGTGCCGCCGCTCATCCAGGACGCCGACCCGCGCGCCCTGATCACTGAGACCGACGAGGCGGGGCTGGCCGGTTGGCAAGCGTGGGCCGAGCCCGCGCTCGGCGCACCGTGCCTGTGGGCGGTCTCCTTCGGTTCCAGCGTCCCGCATGACCTCGTGGCAGCCTTCGCCGCCTCCCTCAGCTCGACGGCACCGGTCCTGCGACGGGTGCTGCCCGAGGCCACCCGGGAGCGTCTCCTGCGCGCGCCGGCCATCTAACGCCCCGCCGTTGCCATTTCCCCCAAACACACAGCCCGGCCTATTCCGAAATGGAGGGCCGGGCTTCGTGCTTCACGCGCTGGCACTTGTGTGCACACAATGCGCTGTTGGCTTGCTGTCTGAAACTGCTCCTCGATGTCCGGCGAAGGGTTTGCGACCCTGTGACGCCAGGCTGCAGGATGCAGCAATGCACCTCAGCCCCGGCGTCCTTCTTGCCCTCGTCCTTGGCGTCGCCGTGATCGTCGCGCTGAAGGTCCGTTCACACCGCAAACGCACGGCCGCCCTCGCGGCACAGTGGCAGGCGT
>Ga0164242_10003123_pt1 | contig 18992 bp, 12 predicted proteins | sample OricomgcompostMG_FD_108783 | JGI IMG/M metagenome (GOLD analysis project Ga0164242, IMG submission 108783) | Miracle-Growth compost microbial communities from Emeryville, California, USA - Original compost - Miracle growth compost (MG) ... | reverse complement strand
GGGGTGGTTGTACAGGTTTTTTTTCCCCTGTTTTTTCCGCGGGGGGGGTTTTTAAACCCCCCAACTTTTTTCCCCCCCACTGAATTCCCCCCCCCCCCCCCCCCCCCCCTTTCTCCCCCAGCAACAACAGCGCAAAAACTCCTTCCGGTCGTCCACGCTAGGTCAATTCCAGGCAGTTGTGCTGCCGTTTTCAGAATCCAGCCATTTGTTTTCGAGTTATTTGGTGACAGCATCGCCATTGTTGTTTCTCTTCATGCTTCCGTGGAGCAAATGGCGACGCCGTGGGATGTCGAAACAGAAAGATGACTACATCCCGCTCGAAGACCTGGAATCAGACAACCCGAATACGGCCTTATTGCATCTTGAAGTTGTCGGACCCCGAACTTCTTCACAGGATGGCATCTGTCTATGGTCCTTACGTCTCCTACGCGCCATTCGCCGACTTCTATCGTGGCAACCATTTCGCATCCTTTCCCATGTCTTGAAGTGGGTGGTTATAATCTTGCTGCTCGTCGCATTTATCACGCCCCTCCTCTTTTCCTCCTACAGGCGCTCTCCAAAGCATTATGTTGACCTCGCAGCGCGATGCCAACCGCAGAAGTCCCCAGGATGCGCCAACCAGCATAGTGAAAAGATTTTTATTGCCATTAGCTTATACGACCGTGGTGGCGCCCTCGCCGGTGGCAAATGGGGTCAAACCCTCCTTGATCTAATCTATCTCCTCGGTCCAGACAACGTCTTCTTGAGCATCTACGAAAACGACAGTGACCCCGCCGCCGCCAGTGCCCTGCGCCAGTTGAAGGACCAGGTCTCATGCCGCAGCGAAATCGTCTCGGAGGGTGCGCCCTCCCTCGACACCTTTCCTACGGTTGATATGCCCGACGGCACCAAGCGCGTGAAACGCATTGCCTACCTTGCCGAAATACGCAACCGGGCACTCCGACCGCTTGGCCGCGCCGGCCAGTCAGCATTCGACAAAGTTCTCTTCCTCAACGACGTCTTCTTCGATCCGCTCGACGCAGCGCACCTCCTCTTCAATACAAACGCAGATCCCAGCACCGGCCGCGGCCAGTATCTATCGGCTTGCGCGCTTGATTTCTTTACGCCGCTGCGTTACTATGACATCTATGCCCTACGAGATGCGGACGGGTATTACTCTGGAAGCACTATGTTCCCGTTCTTCACCTCTGCGGGGAGAGGGCAGTCGCGGGCTGATGTGCTTGCGCAGCGGGATGCTATACGCGTGCGCTCGTGCTGGGGCGGCATGGTGGCCGTGCAAGCGCAGTACCTACAAGGGGGCAATGAGACATTGGCTAAGGTTGATACTCGGGCGGCAGAGAGCAATTCCGTAGACCCAGATGTACGGCAGGGGGTGGCGGCTCCGGTGCAGTTCCGACACGAGCCCGGACTGTTCTACGACGCGTCCGAGTGCTGCCTATTCCAAGCCGACGTCAAGGAGGCGGCAAGGTCTGCTGGGGCGAAGGAAGAGGAAGCGGGTATCTTTGTGAACCCGTATGTGCGCGTCGCCTACACGCCCGACGTTCTATGGGAAATGCGCATCACGCAGCTCTGGGAGCGACTGCTTGTTATACCAAGTACACTGGTTAACTGGTGGGACAGTAGGCCCTGGCCGAACCCCTACCGTGAAGTTCGCGTTGGAGAGGAGTTCAGGGAGGAGATCTGGGCAGATGGCGGGTGGAAGGTAGAGCGGCGGCGGGGCAGACCTGGTATGTTTTGCGGAGTAAGGGAGATGCAGGTTATCTTGCAAAAGCGGAGAGAAGAAGACGGAGCCAACTACGTGAGCACGAGAATACCCCCTGGCCAGAGTCTCGAGTTTCCCATGTTGTGGGGTAAGACGCTGCCCGAAAACTGGGAGGCGGAGTTTGCAACGTGTACGGAGGCACAGAAGAAAGAGTACTGGGACTCGCCGTTTTGGAAGCCGGCCGTGACGTGCCTAACGTAGGCTTGACCATAGACGACGCTGGCCAAGGGAAAGTCGTATGGGCACAGACCGGAAGAGTTCCCTCAGTTGTGCATTAGTTAGAGTATATACCCCCATCAAAAATACTTACCGACAGTAGGCATTAATACTCCCGCATCGCTGCCGACACGTGCATGCATAGAAGTATCTCACGGCAAGCTTTCTTGTGCACATCTAGCAGGGTAGCCAGCTAGCCTCCAACGTAGGCCGAGCCCGCGTTGAATAGCACACAGACTGTTGCCGCAGGACCACAGCCTTCGGCTATCGGCCCAATTATCTACCCGGAGCCCTTTTGGACCGGCCGCCGCTTCAAACAATGCCGGCCTCCCCGAGCGGTCTGCTTTTTGCCTCTGTACAGATCTATGGACGCCCCGAGATCCACCGGTTACTCTACTCCCTCTAGGTATGAACTAATTAACCCGTCCTTGCTTGTGAAATGGCAACGAGTATAATTTTACCACACGGCATCAGATTAACTCTCGTATCGAGCGTCAAGCTTCATGCATCCGTATACGATGGCGAGTCGCTAGGACGGCTCGTTCGTGACCGTATCCTTGGTCTATCTTCCAGGGCAGTGAGCTGTCCGAGGAATAAGCAAGACCACACTACCGTGCTCCCGAGCCTGAAAGGCCTCCCGCTATGTAGGGACCTGGATAGGTAGGTACCTACTCTGATAGTACCTGTATAAGGTACAGAGGACTTGTTCCACATTCTCCACTCTTCTGCGAAGCTGTTCACATCGTCCTTGACATCATTATCATATCCACCAGACCAACGCCTGCCTTTTTTACACAGCCAAGCACCATAGGCCAACACGTGGACTAGGTAGGCACGTAATAGTTTGGTGCACATCGAGTAAACCCAGTCACCCTGGTCGGGGATTAACATACTTGGGTGCGGTGCAATGATGCAAGTCTTACCACGCAGGGGCCAGGGGGTTAGAGGTACAAGATGGTTTCGACAGCGAGCGGTACCGGGTGAGTTCAAGGGGCGGGCCGCTTCCGTGTAGAGGATTAATTCGGAGATGGGAGTGGGTCATTAAGAGAGTCACGGTAGTGCCAACGAATTAAGGATAACCTGGCTTGAAAACCGGTGCAAACTTCCAGATCGTCACCAGAGATAAGCCCACCTTCTTCTCTGCGCGAAGTGACTATCCATGCGGTTTGGCCATGGGTTTACCATGGATCGCCCACTCGTTAGTTCTCCCCATTCTCGTATTCACTAACCAACCTCCATGGCAGCAACACAATACGCTCAACTCCATAGCGGCGGTTGTTAACCTCCACCTCCCTCCATACTCTCGCCGACGACTGGTCCTCCGAGGCGTCACTCGAGCTCAAAGTTGCACCCAAACTCGACGTCTCGGACGGCCCAGACGCGGTCTCACTTACGCCTGTCGACAGCGGTCGTAGCACCGCTCACACCGACATTATTGTCGAAGTGATTTGAAATGAGTGGACGGTGAGATAGAGCAGGGAGAAAAGGCTAGAAGAGAGGAACGCACGGGACTGGATGTAGAGCGGGATAGATAATATGGGTAAAACATGTCTTGCCGCTGATATGATTAAGCTAGAGCAGAAGCTCTGTAGGATTGAAGTATCCTGAGCCAGCGGGTTCAGCTCAACGTTGTCTATATCAACTTGCCGCAACTGCGTTGGTGGTTTATCAGCTCGCCAATACTATCTTGGAAGTTAAGACTTACCGCGGCAGGGGATTTTCGCGCAAGAGACGGCGGGTTCCCTTTGTAGGCCATCCAACCCAAACTGCCCTGAATGACGGCCCACAAGGCGGCGGGGCTATGGATGCCGGAAAGTCTAGGCGGCCTCTCCATGATGCCAGGCGAGGAGAACGCCGCATTCTGGCGCGACTTGGAGAACGATCCCTTTAGAAGTTGTGTTAATTCAAGCCCTTGGATCGGATTAAGCCCTTCACGCTTGTCTGCTAGGTAATGTAAGAACTGTCCTCCGATTAAGAAGCGAGATATCGCCGGAGCTGGCACCATCACTGCAAGGGACGTCTTTCGCACGAACAAATAGACTCAAACCAGGCCCGACCTTCCCAAAGGTTTCAACTTTGGTAATTACACTCTGACTCAAGGAAGTCTTAACTACTAAGAAGTCATCATGCTACCGCCGCTGCCTGTGAGGGGGATCGAGCTGCTTAATGCGTAGTAATAATATTCATTAACGCAAGACACGACGTCTGCCGATGTATCGAGTCAAAATTGTAAAAGGGGGTTGGTGGCATGAAAAAGGGGTAACAATTCGTTTACTGAATATTATGCTTACATGCAATCCTTGTCACGGCTTTTGGACGGTGCCCCACTGAGAGAACTGCCATGTGCTATTGGGAAGGCGGTGAGTTTCTTTGCGGAACAACCCCGCGTTAGAACCCAATTGACTCACATTTGTGTTGAAGATTAAATCCAACCTCCAAGGCGAGCGACACAGGACCCCGTACACCGAGTCAATTCGCTAACTCTCTCCTTTCCAAAAGTCGCCGGACACCCGTATAGTCCCTGGCCTAACCGTCACCATGGAGCAGGCCAAGCAAGCCGTCAACTCGCTAGCCGATGGCGTTAAAAAGGTGGCCATCGGCAACGAGGGCAAGGGCAAGAAGGCCTCCAAGGAGACAGCCGCGACCGATGTTCCGACACTTTCCGAATTGAACCCGCCCCCGGCCTTCATAGACGAGCGCCTTGCCATGTTTGAGAAGCTCAAGAAGCAGCAAGATGAGAACATTGCCAAGCAGCCTCGCGACCCGATCCTGATCACCATGCCCGACGGGAGTGTCAGGCCCGGTGTCGCATGGGAGACCACCCCCAAGGAGATCGCCGAGGGCATCTCTAAGAGCCTATACAAGCGCGCCTGCATCGCCAAGGTGCGCGCCGAGGGCGAGCCTACCCTCTGGGATCTTGACCGCCCGCTCGAGAGCAGCTGTAAGCTTGAGATTCTCGACTTCTCCCACCCCGAGGGCAGGCAGGTCTTTTGGCATTCGGTAGGTACAGGCACCCGGGGAGAGCGAATATGTAACCATAGGCTGACGTAGACGCGAACAGAGTGCACACGCACTTGGCGAGGCCAGCGAACGGCTGTACGGATGCCATCTTTCCCGAGGTCCTCCGACCGAGGACGGCTTTTATTACGATATGGCGATTCCCAACTGTGGCTCCGTTCACTCATCCCACTGGCAGCCCATCGAGGCCCTGGTATCGAAGATCGGCAAGGAGAAGCAGAAGTTTGAAAGGCTAGAGATGTCTAAGGAGGACCTTTTGAAGATGTTCGCGAATAACGAGTTCAAGAAGCACTACATCGAGCATAACGTTGCGGATGGGACACGCTCCACAGTTTATCGAAGTAGGTCTTCTCGCACCCGAGCCCGCACCGAGAGCTGGTTACTAACAAGACAACAACAGACGGCCCTTTTATAGATTTCTGTCGAGGACCACATATCCCTGATACCGGGAGAATCGGCGCATTCGCAGTGCAGAAGAACTCGGCCACCTACTTCTTAGGCGATGCGAACAACACCTCCCTTCAGCGAATTGCTGGCATCTCGTTCCCCGATAAGAAGCAAATGGCCGAGCACAAGAAGATGTTGGAGGAGGCCGCTAAGCGGGACCACCGCAGGCTAGGGAAGGACCAGAGTCTCTTCTTTTTCCACCCTTACTCTCCGGGTTCCGCATTCTGGCAGCCTCATGGCATGAGGGTATATGATGCAGTTGTGGACTATCTCAAGGAGGAATACTGGAACCGCGACTACGATCTGGTCAAATCACCAAATATCTTTTCCCAGGAACTCTTCGAGACATCCGGCCACTGGCATCACTACAAAGAAGACATGTTCCACTGGCTCAGACACCTCGACGAGGAGCAGGATGGACAGCCGGCCGATGGGAAGCACCCGACTGAGGCGAAACATATCGGCCTGAAGCCCATGAACTGTCCAGGTCACGCATTGATGTTCGGTGAGCGTGAGCGTAGTTACCGTGAGCTGCCGCTCAGATATGCAGAATTTGGCGTTCTGCACAGAGATGAGCCGTCCGGAGGCCTTTCTGGCCTTACCCGCGTGCGTCGCTTCGAGCAGGATGACGCCCACATCTTCTGCCGAGAGGACCAGATTAAAGCGGAGATGGACGACCTCTTCGATTTCCTTTCGAAGTTCTATGGTATCCTCGGGCTTACATTTAAGCTTCGGTTATCCACACGGAACCCGGACAAGTTTATGGGCAAGATCGAGACATGGGACCGTGCCGAGGCCATGCTGAAGGAGTCCCTTATTGCCTTTTCTGCACAGGGTAACGTCGAGTGGGAACTAAATGAAGGTGATGGTGCCTTCTACGGACCGAAGATCGATATCGCCGTTCTTGACTGCCTGAAGCGATCGTGGCAGTGCGCCACAATTCAGCTGGACTTTATGCAGCCCGAGAACTTCAGCCTCGAATACATGACAGGCGAAAGGGCAGATCAGGTCAAGGCCGCGGCTCAGGAGGCCGAAGGCCAGGAGAAAGCACCGGCCGAGGAGGCCCACCCCACCGAGGAGGGTTCCGGAAAGCGCCGAATCAAGCCGGTGTCCCCGGGTTGCGCCCGTCCCGTGATGATCCACCGCGCCATGGCCGGGAGCATCGAGCGTTTCGTGGCCATCCTCATGGAACACTTTGCTGGCAAATGGCCGTTCTGGCTATCGCCGCGCCAGATCCTCATCATACCCATCTTCAAGGGCTCCTACGACTATGCCCAGGAGCTCCGCGGCATTTTCAGGAAGCAGAAGATGTATGCCGATGTTGATCTCAGTGGAGAGGTGCTGAAGAAGAAGATCCGCAGGGGCCAGCTTGCTCAGTACAATTTCGTGCTTGGTTAGTAGCGCTCCCTCGAACACCCCGCCCACCTGCTTTAAACCAAGAGACATGACTAATGAGTAATTTTAGTCGTCGGCGACGAGGAGATGCAGGGCCGTATGGTCAACATTCGGTACCGCGACGACCCGTCGACACAGGATCGCGGGACACCTGTTCCCCTTAGCGAGGCCATCGCTAAACTGAACCAGCTGAAGGCGGACCGTGGCATGTACAACCCGTTCCAGGCTCCCAAGGCGGACGGAGCGGCGTAAGAAAGCCTGTGATCTTTGATTTCACCAGTGGTCTTGAACATAGCCGCTGCAGGCGTTATCTTGTGCGTTAAATTAACCCCGTGCCTCGCCTTCACAGCCAACGCGCTGCGGTAACACACCCGTCGGGCAATCCAACCCGAAGCTGCCTAAAGGAGGAAGGCTTGGGCTCGTCTTATATGAACCTTTGCTGGCGCTCCCAGCCCCTAGGGTAACAAAAGAAAAAGATTAATCATACCGCAAGACGTAACCTATTGTGTTGAATGTTTCCTTACCGTAGCAGTGGCCGGGATGTCTTCGAGCTGAATGCATGTGACGAACCATACCAGATTCATTGTGCTTGAATCTGTCATGATGGATGGATGGGTACAGATCGTATAAAAAATTGAGTTAGCTAGGCTAACACGATAAGGTCTGTATGTATGAAGGATACGCCTTGCCAATTTCATCAGCTTAGTGTTGTGTTCTAATTCTCGTATTCTTGTTTGATCGTTATTTGGACAAGCCCCCTATTTGGTGTTCTGGTAGCCAGATCTTCTTTTGACTTTAACCCACAACCGCCCCCAAGTTCTATGTGACTAATGGCAGCAAATACAAGTGTTTGACACGAAATGTAGACGGCGCCTGCTTCTTCTATAGCGTAACGTACGGTTGGGCACGCCTCTCCGACAACAATCCACGCAGAACCCCCGGCTACGCTCGACAAGCTCGTGGCTGTAACGGGGCCGTTAATAACTGACAACCCACGACTTAGAACGGGGCTCATCATAGGAGACATCCACCGACAGCCACGAGACGTTTTAGTTAGCGGCCTGGGCACTGTTTATAGGTAGGATCTTAATGACCGCCCGTTGTTGGTAGCTGCAAACACCCAAAGTTAGCAAATCTAAGACTACTCCCCCATACAATAAACCTGCTAGACTTACCCCAATGGAGACCTTGAACGAGTCGTAGATGAGCCATTGGAAGGCGGTAAGAGTACCGATCATCAAGATCCTGACTGGTAGCCCATTCCAAAGCCCCTTGAAGCCGATGTTACCGTATATTCTGGTGACGGCATGAACGGCTCCCTCGCCGGCCTTGCGGTCGGCGTTCAGCTTGGAGACCATGACGTCGGCTGGGTGTGAGATGACAGCACAGCCAATGCCGGCGATGTAGCCACCAAGGAAACTGACGCCCGTCTGGGTGAGCGCGCCGTAATCCGACTTCGGGCGGTCGCCCATGGCGCGGTAGATGGCGTCGACGGCGGACTCGAAGGTAGCAAATTTGACCATGGTATAGGGGATCTGCCGGGCCCAGAGGGGGTACAGACCCTTGTAGAGGCCGCCCCGGACGCCCTCCTTGGAGGCGATGCGGGTCCACCCCTCGCGGAGGGTGCGGGCGTAGGGCGGGACGGTAGTCTGCATGCGCACCTTGATGCCCTCCCAGGGGCACAGGGCCAAATCGGCGAGGAACTCGGCCGAAGCGCTGGCGGCGAGGTAGACGACGGTACGGTTGGCGTTGGGGGCGAGCACGTCGCCGTACAGGTGCTTGAATACCTCGTAGAAGCCGTACTTGCCGGCGCCCTGGAGGCTGTAACCCACGGCAGTGGGGGCCCAGCCGGTGAACACGCCCCGGAGGCCCTCTTCGGCGAAAATCTTCCGCCAGCCCTGCACGTTGGACCGGTACAGCTTGTCATCAACCTGACGGCGGCACTTGACCAGGTCGAGGGGCGTGATGGCCGTGTGGGTTGGACCGCAGGCTGTCCGCAACCGGAGAGGGCATGGTTAGACATCGCTGTGGTGGTTGTTTGGAGGGCCCTCGTCAGGGTAGAGGCTCACCAATGATGCCACCCAGAGTGCAGGCTGCGAAGTAGTTGGGGCTGTAGAGCTCAATTGCCCGGGACGGCGGTGCGCCGCGGGCATTGACCTTGCTCTGTGATGTACTCATGTTCGATCCCGGCTTGGCGTCTTAGGGTTGACAGATTGGAAGGGGGAGTTGGAGTAGGGGATTGGGAAAAATGAGCCCTTTGACTAGGTCGACCAGATGTCTAGGTCGACTGATATCCGAACATCCGGGGGACATTGGTGGTGACGGCTGGGATGACGTCATTAAACCGGTCTCCCTCACAAGCTAGGTGGTCTGGTGGTACCTATCCGTACCTGGTCGGCCAATGTCAGTGTCGGTGGCACCGAAGCGTCTGTAATATGGGGCTGAAACAGAGGACGACATTTGCAAGTGAGGAAGCTTTCCGTAGTGCGTGCCTAGTAATTACCTACAAGTGCCTACGGATATACCTTGATGTTCTTACCCAAGGTAGGTAGGCACCATATATAGCTTCACGGCCCGCGCGTGTGACTGCTTTAGTGCACGTGAGAGGTCAGGATGGCGACGACGGAGTAATTATTCACCATCCGTTCGGCGCCGGGAACGAAACCCATCTGGGCACTCCCCGTATTAGGAGCTCCGTGTTTGGGGTGTCGAGGATCAGGATTGAGCAGCTGGGGAATATTGAGATTGCGAGGTATACACACTCCGTAGTAGGTAAGGAGAGGCAAGTACTAGTAGGCAGCGAAGCACCGCGCGTTACGAACATCGGAACGCCAAGGCTGGTGATTGCGTATCCGGGTCGGCGCCTTGGGAAGCGGTCGCGACGGGCCAGGCGGAAACCGACTACGAATGTCCGCACTACCTGCGCCCTTCCAGGACATCCCGTGCCCATCCCCTCCGTCGACGTTGATAAAGACCGGCAATTGCGCACTCGACAGATCCGAATGTGTTTTCTCCCCCCTTCATCTTATTCTTCCTTTGCTGCAAATCGACCAACCAATCCCCCCACCCGCCCCTTTGAAACCCCACTCATCAGAGGAAACCCCAAGTGACCTACCCAAGTGACCTACCTGGGTTGTTGGCCTGTGCATTGGCGGCGCCGAGTTCCCGGGGTCCGCGAGACCCGCGCTAGCAAGGTAATCTGTACCAAGGTACCTCGTCAATTTTAGCACTCCTGTCCACATCGGGACGCAGTCCAGGTCAGTCAAGGATACCTGTGTTTGGTCCGTGCCCCGGGATGAAGTAATAAGCATGCACCGAAGCATGCGGCAGCTGGGCGGCTCCTTCCTTGGGTCGACGTCGACCTGCAGCACGAAAACTCACCACGCTTTTACATTGTAGATACTGCAGGAAGGGGCATTCTACCTCCCTGGGAAGCTCAGCAAGGCAAGAGGTCGAAACCTCAACGCAAGAGGAAAACTTGGCTCACGAGAGAGAGAGAATAATACACCGTCGCCAACGCAACCGCCCGTCTGCCTCCAGTTTTTGTTTTGCGGGCGACGCTTTTCATTCTGCAAGCTGCAATTGCTCTGGAGCTTCATCTTCAACGCGCCTTACCGCCAGTGCCACCCGCCGAATCATATAACCCGGGGTTTTAAAGGTGCGGATTCCGGCCCAAGCCGTCCCAGGGCAAGGCTTCGTATTCCCCGTCGAGCCATCCAGCTGCGCGCGAGATCTTGCCCGTCGCAGTGCCGAGCCTTACAGCCCGGCACGCGACCTGGCCGTCGCCATCAACTCCCCGTTTGATTACTGCCTTGTTCTAAAACGAGACACTGACTTGACCTTCTGTCCAGCTTCTCCTTCTGATCTCAGATCTCGTTTTTCTCAGGATTCTCGTCGAATCTCTTGCCTCGCCCCCGACCTGCCCGAACTTCTGGCTGTATTTCAATCCCCGAGCCTCACTCCTCGAAGGTTGCGAACCAGCTGCTATGGACGAGTCCCTCGGGTCACATCCAGCTGTGAGCGGGCGCTTTGCCGCCTCCGCCCCTGCGGCGGCCGCGCAGTTCCTCTCGGGCCACCTCTCGTCTGCCGATACCATCTCTCGAGCGACCTCTCCAGGCCTCCCCCTCACCGACGCCCCCGACGAGAATGACAAGAAGCGGTACCGTCCGCGGACGTTTAGCTACTTGCGTCTATTGCCCTTTGACGTCGAGGAGGAGTCCTATCGTGACACAGCCCTGGCTGGCATTCTCAAGAATCTATACACCGCCGTGAGGGCCGAGGATTTCTCGCCAGGCGCCCTGCATTGGACCCGTGAGCTGCACGGATGGCTGAATCTCAAGTTTGAGATGACGAGAGAGCTCCGCGCGCGCCTTGCCAAGCTCTATTACCATCTATGTCTTGCCCCGGGCCTGGACAGCTCCACCGCAGACCGCTTCGCTAGAATGATGATCACGCTCACCAGGTAAATAGAGCTCTCCGTGGTCTTTCGCCTTCAGGCTCGACACGCTTTGATTTGATGGGCTGACCTGGGCCGCGCCGTCTAGAAAAAAACACTACCTTAGGCCCGGCGAAGACTTGACCCTCGACTGGAGGCCCCTTTGGAAGGAATTCATGGGCCTGGTTCTGCCATCCGAGATGGCCACGCACCAGGCGAGCAGGAGGCGGTCGCAGAAGTTTCTACTGAAACTCTGCCTGCATGCAAACACGTACTTTGATCCTTCGGAGAGACGTCCTATGCTTGACGAACTTCTCCCCTACTTTAGTACAGGAGACCTGACCAACGCTTACATTGTTATTGGAGCCTTGAACGTCATGATACCCACCACCGCAGCGCCCCTGTCCCAGCCCCAGTCCCAGCCATCGGACTTTGTCCCAACGTTCTTCCACCTCTGGTCCCTCATGACGAGATCTAGAAACGTCGATACGTGTTTTATTGACATATTTTCGCGTATGGCCAAGGATTTCCTGGCCTGTACCCATGTTCCCTTCACCGAACACGGCATATTCACTAAGGAACAGTCGGATCTCATATTCACGGCCATTCTGAGACAGACTGACATCCCCGTTGGGCAAGGCGCCTCTCCCTACTCCTCCCTCGATAGCTCTCGGGGTGTTGGTATCTTCCTCGACAAGGACAGGAGGAAATACCCCGTCCCCTACATGATCGCCCGATGGATTGTCCACTCGCTGTCGCCCCTTTGCCTCGCCGAGGGGGGTTCTATCATGTCCAGCCTGCAAGGTTTAATGGAATCCGTCGATACCTTCTTCCACCCCTCGAATCAGGGGAACTGGACCAGCTTCCTGGCCCAGCTCACATACTATTTAACCGACATATTTGTCTCGCGCTGGAACCGCGAGCGGAGTGGCGAGCTCGACACGCCCCCCGACCGACGCATCAGCCCTGAGCTGAAGAAGCGCTTTGTCCTCTCCCTCCGGGAAGTTACTTTCATGGGTCTTTTCGCGAAGAGCTCCAAAGTGGCGAACTACTACTACTCGACCCTTCAGGGGCTGGCCTACCTCGAGCCGGATCTTATGCTCCCTGGCGCATTGCAGCGGTTCTACCCTAGTCTGCAGGGTTCAGTAGAGGTTCATCGCACAACTTCGAGTCTGTGTGGACTTCAAATGATTGCCAATATCATGTCCAAGCAGAAAGGGTTCCGGTGTCACATCACCGCTCTGTTGGCCTTGGCGCTCCCCGGAATTGACGCAAATGATCTGGGGAAGACGCTGCATACCCTCAACTTCATCCAGAGCGTTGCCTATAGCATCCCGTTTGTACCGCTCGTGAAGGAGCATGCCGCAGTCCGGGATACTAGCCTGGCGGTGCAGTGGGTCCAGGGCGAGATGGAACGCATGGAGCGCGAGGGCCAGGATGTCGCCATTGACTATAGAAGCGAGCTAACGGACGAGGACGAGGCCAACATTCTACGGTCGTCGACCGCTGGGTTCGGCGAGTTCGTCCTGGCCCTCCTGGGCAAGGTTTTCACACTTTTGGAGAACCTGCCGGACCCTTCGCACATGCGCACGAGCTCCCCGGAAGAAAATGTCATCAACACTCTACCCGCGGCTCTTACTCCTTTGTTCGCCACCCTATCCCCGGAGTTGTTTGACATGACACTCGACAAGCTGGCCACCTTCGTTTCCACCCACGTTGTCCACCAGGCTCGAGATGCTATGGCGTGGATCTGCAATGCTCTTTGCAAGGCCAACCCCGAGAAGGCCCTCAAGGTCTTCATCCCCATGCTGATCGTCAACATCAACAATGAGATTGACTTCAATGGAGCCGCCTCAGATCGGAGTAGCGGCTCGGAGGTGCTGCCTCGCGATAGGGCCCTCGTGTGGCACGTGAGCATCCTAAGCATGTGTGTGGTCCATGTTGGCGCCGAGGTTCTGAAGTACAGGAGCGAACTCCACCTGCTCGCCAAGAAGATGCAGGATAAGTGCCGAGGCCTGCCCACTATTCACATATCGAACTATATCCACCATCTCTTACTCAACCTAACGCATACCTACCCTATCGACAACGCCCTCTACGAACCGGGGCTTATCGAGCGGGGCTTGGACGTGGAAGACTGGGGCCGCATCACGGAGCCGGCCGAGCTCACGATTAAGTGGCACCGGCCCTCAGGCACCGAGATCGAATTCGCTTATGAGCTCCTGGAGAGCGTGGTAAGTTCTGCCCGGGCTAAACTGAGTCTGCTCATGCTGCAAGACGCCCCGGTGAGCCGGAAGGGCAAGGATAAGATGTGGTCCGACGAGTTGTGTAGGAGTCTGACAGCACTCCGGCTCGTCATATCCGGCGTGTCAACCTTGTTCGACCCGAGACAGGCATCTGGAGATTCGGGTGACGGCGGGAATGGCGATGACGAAAGTATGGGCCCTGACGGTGATGTGGTCATGGAGGAGGACGACGACCCCCTCGCCGAGGCAGCGGACGACGAGGACCTCAGGCGCCAGTTTCATTATCCCGCAGGTTACCCTCTGGGCCCTGTAGGCGAAGGCGGCGCCTATGAACTGATCCACGAACTACGCGACGAGGTCGGCAGTTTGCTCTCGGACGTCCACTTATTTTTGAGCAAGGAGCAGGAGGACGATGTAGCATGTTTTACCGCCCTCTATGCCACCTATAGGACGTGGATTACCGACGTCGGCATCGAGCGATCTGCTCACCCCCTGGAGCGACTGGTACGCCTCTACCGAGCCGATGTCTCGCCGTTCAAGATCAGCGGCCTGCGGAAGGTGTATCCCCGGCCCTTACTCATCAAGCGCGCGGACGCATACCAACTGCAGCGCGTCAAGTACAACGCAACGTACAGGAAGAAGTCCAAGCGAGACAAGCAGCTACTCCTCGACCTAGCCGAGTCATGCGTTTCGCCCTACGCCGACGTGCGCCGTGTCGCTCAGGGAGCGCTGGACTCGGCCCTCAAGGTCCTGATTGGTGGGCGGACACTAGTCATACCTGCTCTCCTGGAGAAGTTCCGCATTGCCCTCGATGCCAACGACCATGACCGCATCAAGGGCTCCATGTATACTTTGATCTTCTCAACCCTTCTGAAATCCCTCCTGCGTGATTGGCGGTTCGCCCCCGATTTCATGCGTATGTACATCAACACGGCCGGCGTCGACAAGCAGTCTATCCAAGACATAGGTTCGCAGGCAGTCGTCTACCTGCTCGACTTCGGTAGGCCCTTTGAGCAGATGGTACTCGTCGACCGAGATATTGTGGATACGATTAAACCACCCGATGATTGTTCCGAGGCGATTGGGACCCGGCACCGTTTCATCCAGGAACGACGGACAAAGGTCGAGAAGGAGAAAGAAGCGCTCGGCATCGAGCTCACAGAGCGCGCGAGAGCTTCCCACTGGAAGATCGCGAATCGCTGCATAATCTTCGCAACGAATCTTAGTCTTAGATTTGCAAGCTTAGCCCCAGCCTCGTTTGTCGACCTCGTTGTGAACGGCACCAACGACCCTCACCCGAGTCTCCGCGGACACTACCAAGCGGCTTTCACGAGCCTCTTCACCAATATAGACATGCGGGCGGTTTACGGCCACTCGTACAAAAACTATCTTCTCGAGCAAGACAAGGACGAGAATAAATTCAAGGTAGTGGTCCCGACTGATGACCCCCAATGGACCGAGCGGTACCTCTCCTCCTTCGGGAAGCTTGATGACGACGCCGAGTACTTCGTCGACAACGATTTCCCTGGGTGGCTAGTCTGGGGCAAGGAGTTTACGACATCAAAGGCCGGGCCTAGTCCATTTTTGGATTACGACGAGGTGGAGGTGTCTGTCCGGGAGCAAATCGGCAAGGCCTTAACGAAAGAATGGTTCAAGCAACAGTTTGATTACTTGAAGCAGGAACCTAGGGAACCTACCGCCGATCGCTTCCGAATGCAAAACGTCATGCTGCTTATGTACGTCTTCGACCTCATGAACCATGGCAAGACGGCTGTCACCTTTGACGAAGTCAAGGAATTGGTAAAGGAAGTCTACGGCGACGGGACCGACAAGCACCAGCACCGTGCAACGGCGGAGATACTGGGAGCACTACTTTCGGGCACCTCGGACGACCCCCGTGAGCTCCGAGATCAAGTGTGGTCTTTTGCCGCGCCGATGCTACTCAACACCATCGCCGACGACCTGACGCCAGACAACCTACAGTACTGGATGACGTGCCTCCACCTCACTGTGGATGCTAAGGACCCCCGGCGGTCTAAGGAGTTGATGAAGTCTCTGGCATCGTTCCGCCTAGATATGTCATCGAACGCGGCGTTCAAGGAGTCATCCAAAGTGCAGCTTCTAGAGATCCTGATCAACGACGCAGGGTGGCATTTCCGCAACGAAGGCCCAATCCTGGATGATTTCCTCGCCCACATCGACCATCCCTATAAGTCGGTACGGGGTGCCATTGGCCGTACCATCGCCACTATTTACCGCACTCGCTACCACGAGAGTTTCCCCGACGTCTCTTCCCTCCTCGAGCAGAACAAGGCGGATTCGTCCATTGGCCTTAGGCCATACAAGCCGACGGAAGAATTCGCCGCCACCATCAACGAGGTCTTTGCGCGCCTTGAGCAATGGCGCAAGGAGCGCCTGCCTGGGCAGCAGACGCCGTCTAGCTACACGTCGGGGTCTAAAACCGTCCTCACATGGCTGGACAGCATGATCAGCTCGCAAGAGTGCACGCAGCTCGCCCCCTTCTTCCCGGACCCAATCATCGACCAACTCCTACAGATGATGGATGTCAAGGAGGACCCCGAGCTCATGAAGCTTGCCTACCACGTCTACCGTCAGATGTCAAACATCCCCTTCCGCAGCGGCGAAGACGACGCCTTCATCTCGGCCCTCATCCGCATCGGCAAGTCGTCCTCATCCTGGCACCAGCGACTCCGTGCGCTCGTCAACATGCAAGTGATTTACTTCCGGCGCAGCTTCCTCACTCGCCCGCAGCAGCGCGAGAGTCTCTTCGAGGCCGTGGGCGACATGCTCTCCGACCCGCAACTCGAGGTGCGCGACTGCGCACGGGCCACGCTGGCGGGCATGATCCGCTGTTCGCCGGCGGCAGTTCGGGGCCCGATGATCGAGGCGCTCAAGTCGCGGTTCGAGGCCCAGCTGGCGGCGAACCCGATGCCGAAGCAGAAGGTCCCGGGTACGGACACGCCTGTCGACGCGCAGAGGCAGGTCGTACGCAGGCACGCGGCGGTGCTGGGCCTCGGGGCGCTCATCGAGGCATTCCCCTATGCGACGCCGCCGCCGGCGTGGATGCCGGAGGTCCTCGCGCACCTAGCGACAAGGGCGGCGAGTGACCGGGGTGTGGTCGGCAAGGCGACTAAGGGGATCTTGGCCGAGTTTAAGAAGACGAGACAGGATAGTTGGAGCGTGGATCAGAAGGTTTGTCCATTTCTATTTCTCTCTATCACCGCCACCTTCCCTCCCCATTTCCTGCTCGTTAAAGACATTGCATTGTTGACTAACGTCGCGCAACAGTATTTTACCACCGAGCAATTAGAGGCACTAGAGGGTGTTCTTTGGAAAAGTTATTTCGCATGAGGGGGGCGAGAATTATGAAATGTTCGTTCTTCGAACACCTGTCTCCTTCCCCAGGCTGGGCGCCTGCGAAACCTCGCATATGTTTTGGACATTTTAACAGGTGCTCACTTTAGTAACCCGAGTGTGTATCCTACGTACACCGGAGATGTATCTTTTTTTTTATCCTCTGGGAAGGGAGGCTTGTCTAAAGGTTCCCGGGGGGGGGGCATGACATCGCCCTTTCGTATTTCTGGTGAATAAACGATTGTGCAATTAGTGATGGCATTGCCGCTGACGGAACTCTGTGAGCCGGCCGGTACTAATTAAACAACCGCGCGAGTGTATTGCAACGGACCGGCTCTCTCGGTATGCATGGGATACACTGCTCTATTGCCTGTACCATCCCATGTATTAGCTAGTTAGGTACCTTGGCTCCGTTATTGTATCAAATTGCTGTCTCTCAATAAGGGATAGGTACCGCCAACTCCTTGTCCCTTGCGACTCCCATGGCTTTGTGGTCGTGGAAGATTGCTCTGCCGGCGGCTGCCACGACAGGAACCAACATACGCCATGGTGTATCTGTAACGCAGTCTTATGCCTCGGAGGCCTGATATGGTAGTTTCACGTATTCTCGCACATTAGTTGGCTAGGTGTGCAGTTTCGGTAGTCTAAACAGTATAGGTATTGGATCTGATGTTATCAAAACACCCGCCCCTACCTCTCCTAGGTACTCAATGTGTCAATACTCACTCAGTCGTATCTCTCATAAGTTTTCCGTGTGGATCCTAGGAGCCAACTACCCAGCGTATGTTGTCTCCATGTAACCCCATCCCCATTAACACAACGTCCGAGTACCCCGCCCTCCCCGGCCAGAACCGGGGGGGGCGCGGTTTTGTCTCGTTGATGAGCTGCGGTCAAGGGCTCACTTACCTCCTCTTTACAGGCATCCGTTGGGGTATCTAGGGCAGGGCCACACCTAGCCCTGAAAAGTGGGTTATGGCGACTCAAGGTGTATCGCAGGAAGTACTTACTAGTTTCTGAATAATTCCCAATGACAGGACTGGCCTGCTTGTTGAGGTCCCTCCATGTTACCCGCTATTTCCGCGGTACCTTGATCCAAATCCACAACGGAGTCGTCCCCAGCCAAACAGACCGAGCCTTTCATACTCTGCACGTCGGGACCCGCCACCTCGACCGGCCGCGACCGAGCAACGGCGTCCATCCGGTGACCATCACGACCATCGTTGCCGCCGCCGCCGCCGCTAGTGGCACGATCAAGCGCGGCCAGCCCCCACGGAAGGCCGAGCCCCGCGCGCGCCACCGCCGAGTCCGGCCGCTGGAAGTCCCCGGAAGGGCCCGGTCGTGTCGGGCCACCAACAGGGGCGACACAGTCCTTACATAACACAAGGTCGCTGTCGCGGTGCGAGTGTTGGTGTGTTGCGCGGCGTGCGAGGCGCACGGCTCAGCTTGCGGCCAGATTCGGCCCTGCTGCGGCGGGCGCGGAACCAGGGTGTTCCCGAAGAGAGCACGCCAAACTGTGAGCTGGCCAGTGGTGCTGTTGCTTGGGTGCGGGACATTTGTGGTGGTGGAAGGTGAGTGGATGCAATTGAGTTGCGTTTCTTTGATGGTGTTGTTAGTTCCTCCGAAAAGTGTTGGCTGCGGTCTGGGTAGGTAGTTTGTTCGTCTTTTTAGCAAGCCAGACACCACAAAACAAGTTTGATGTGTTGGCACGGAATTCCCGGCGATGACCGAAGCTTATGTGGGGCCCATCGTGAAGAGGCTCGTAAAACGGAAATAAACATTGTTCTGAAGACAGAGATGTCTTTGTACTTAACCTTCCACGTCAAAATCGTGGTATAGGCAAGACCCCACGTGGAAGTAGCACAGTTGCATTGTAGGAGGATGGGGGAGTGGTGAGGGAGCAGTGTGTACCTACCTCGTGCGGAAAACAGACAGGGTCGTAAGACAACTGCTGGCAATGCGAAAAGGAGATGTCAGGGAAGGGCAGTTTGTCGATTCCCCTTACTAGAACGAACACTTGCAGAACCGCTATACGAGGAATTGATACCGGGGCACGAGACTTACACGGGGGCATGGCTAATAGAAAATCCTCGGCTGTTTC
>Ga0164242_10003122_pt1 | contig 18993 bp, 22 predicted proteins | sample OricomgcompostMG_FD_108783 | JGI IMG/M metagenome (GOLD analysis project Ga0164242, IMG submission 108783) | Miracle-Growth compost microbial communities from Emeryville, California, USA - Original compost - Miracle growth compost (MG) ... | reverse complement strand
CGCACGCAGGTGCCGGACGACGGCCCGCGCACCTGGACGAGATCGCACAGGTGGTTGACCAGCCACAGCCCGCGGCCGCTGGTGTCGCCCAGCGCGGGAGCGACGCGTCCGGCGAACGGGTCGCGGATGCGCCCGCTGTCGTGCACCTCGCAGATCAGCGAGTCGCCGACCGACCACAGCGCGAATTCGGCCGGTCCGCGGCCGTGCCGGATGCTGTTCGTGACCACCTCGTTCACGGCGCACACGAACGCCTCGGCGCGCTCGTCGGACAGCCCACTCATTCGGGCCGCCGTGCGCAGCACGCTGCGGATCGCGCCGAGGTCCGCCCCGTCGATGGGGAACGTCTCGGCGCCGTCCGGACGGGGCGGCAGCGGGTCGGCGAACTTCGCGGCGGCGACGTTCTCCAGGTCGCGGCCGTCCGCGGGATGCGCCAGCTGCATCTGCGCCTGTCCGCTCTCGTCCAGCCACTCGGTGTCGTACGGGCAGGCCAACCACATGTTCCAGGTGCGGGACGCCGCGGTGTTGAGCAGCAGTTCGTGCAGCTCTGCCTCGGCGCGCTGCGCGGGCGTGCGTCCGTCGTAGATCGGCTCGCCCAGGGCGCGCACGCGCCGGTCCGGGTGCACGGACGCGAACTCGTCCAGGATGGAGAAGATAAGCGCAGGGTTGTGGCCGTCGCTGTCCATGTCGAGGAACCGGACACCGTCGGCAGCCGAACCGAGCGCGGCACGCACGTCGTCGAGGCGCTCGCGCCGGGTGAACAGCAGGCCCGCCTCACCGGCGTCCAGGCCCGCGCCGAGGAAGTCGGTGGCAAGGGAGACGAACTCCGCGTTGCCCGCATAGGGCAGGGCGTCGTGCCGAAAGGCAGTTGGCACGCGCGAGCCCTCCGGTTCCGCCACTGCCGTCGGCGCGGTTTGACGCGACAGCGCACGGCTACGCATGGATTAGGAGGTTAGCGCATCTTTCGCCTGGCTATGCGGCGGCGTGGCGACGCGGCTTGCTCGCCTTCGCGGCCTTCTGCGCGGCCACGGTCTTGGCCTTGGTCTTGGTGACCGTGCTCTTCGGCTTCGGCGCGGCAGCTCGCTTGGACCCGGCCGCGGAGCGCTTCGCGCTGCCGCACTCGGCCCGCGCCTGGGCGATGATGTCGTCGTCGAGGCCGAGGATCGTCAGCAGCATCCGGCAATCGGCGGCGTCACTGGCTGACGCGGCGACCACGCGGACGGTGCGACGTTGCCACTCGGCGTGCAGTTCCTCCTCCGCGCGCATTCTCGCCAGATCCGCGTCGGAGACCGGAGTGCCCTCCACCGTCATCGTGATTCGTCCCGTCATGGCCGCACCATTCCCACAACGGTTGCCCGTCTAACTGTCGATTCGGGTCAGTCCGGCGGCAGCTTGGCGACGTTGCCGAAGAACTCGTCGATCTTCTTCACGACCTGCGCGAAGGCGTTGAAGTCCACCGGCTTGGCGACGTAGACGTTCGCGTGCAGGTCGTAGCTCTTGATCACGTCATCGGCCGAGGTGGACGTCGTCAGCACCACGATCGGGATCCGCCGCAGCTCGGGGTCGGCCTTCACCTCGGCCAGCACCTCGAGCCCGGACATGCGCGGCAGGTTCAGGTCGAGCAGGATCAGGTCGGGACGCTCCCGGTCGGCGTACTGGCCCTGCTTGCGCAGGAACTCCATGGCCAGCACGCCGTCGCTGACCACGTCGAGCCGGGTGTCCAGTTTTGCGGCCTGCAGGGCCTCTCGGGCGATCAGAACATCGCCGGGGTCGTCCTCGACGAGCAGGACACCTAGCCGGCGGTGGTCGGTCGGCGCGGCGCTCATGTGGTCGGCCTTTCGGGAAGCGTGAACCGGAAGGTAGCACCCGAAGTCACGGAAGTATCGAGCCAAATGCGTCCGCCGTGAAATTCGACGATCTTGCGGCACAGGGCCAGTCCGATCCCCGTGCCGGGATAGGCGTCGCGCACGTGCAGTCGCTGGAAGATCGCGAAGATGCGCTGCGCGTACTGCGGGTCGATCCCGATCCCGTTGTCGGCCACGGTGAACGTCCAGGTGCGGTCCTCCCGGTTGGGCACGGCGGTGATCGTGACCAGCGGAGCTGCCTCGCCGCGGTACTTGATCGCGTTGCCCACCAGGTTCTCGAACAGCGACGCGAGCAGGGTGGGGTCGCCGTACACCACCGGCAGCTCGCTGAAGCCGACTCCACCGTCGGACGCGACGATCTGGTCGTCCAGGGTCCGCATCGCGGTGGCGAGAGCCTGGTTCATGTCGACCGGCACGAAGCTCTCGCTGCTGCGGCCGACGCGCGAGAGGGTGAGCAGGTCGGCGATCAGCGCCTGCATCCGCTTCGCGCCGTCGACGGCGTACGCGATGTACTCGCGCGCCCGGTCGTCGAGCTGGTCGCCGTACTGCCGCTCCAGCAGCTGGCAGAAGTTGGCGACCTTGCGCAGCGGCTCGGACAGGTCGTGCGAGGCGACGTAGGCGAACTGCTCGAGGTCCGCGTTCGACCTGGTCAGTTCCTCGCCGGCGTGCGCGAGGCGGGCCAGCTCGTCCGCGATCCGCCGGCGCATCCGCTCGACGTCCCTGCCCAGCGCGCGCAGCTCCGGCGGTCCGGACGGACGGATCTGGCGCTTGTTGCGGCCGGCGGCGACCTCGCGCGTCTGCAGCGCCAACCGGTCGACCGGCGCGAGCACCCACCGGTGCAGTCCGCGCCACGCGCCGATGCCCGCGCCGGCGATCAGGGCGACAGACACGCACAGCGCGACGTACAGCGCGATGAGCGCACCGCGGCGGGCGTTGACGGCGGCACGGCTGTTGCGGTCGATCCCCTCGGTCAGGTTCGCGGCCGCCTTGCGCACCAGATCGAACCGGGTCTTGGCCACCGCGTCGTCGCTCGCGGACTTCGCCGTCCGGTCCTTGGCGTTCACCAGCGAGATCAGCGGGATGGCGACCTGGCTGCGCCACTGGTCGGCCATCTGATCGAAGTCGGCGAGGTTCTGTTCGAGCACCGGGTCGCCGCGCACCAGGTCGCGCAGCCGCGCCTCGTCGCGTGCCTGCTGCTCGGAGTACTGGTCGAACGGCTGCAGGTAGTCCGGACTCGCGGCGAGGGCGTAACCGCGCACGCCGGTCTCCTGGTTGATCATGTCGGTGAGCAGCGCCTGGCTGGTCTGCGCGGCCGGATCCCACCGGTTGATCGCCTCGTTGCCCGCGTGGACGAACTGCACGAGCGCCAGCACGGTCGCGGCCACCAGCGCGGCGAGCAGTGCCGCGCACATCGCGAAGAACACGCCGACGCGACGGCGCAATGGCCACCTGCCCGCTACTCGACGAAGCCGCTCGACCGCGGGCTGCGTCATTGCCCGGAAGGCGCGTGCACGGTGACGACCACGACCGCGCTGTCGTCGACGGACGCGCGCGGGGCGCCGGTCACCAGCGACGGGATCCAGGACGACACCGCCCCGCCGCCGGCCGCGCACTGGTCCACCGCGGTCACGAACTCGTCGATGCCGAGCGTGCTGTCCGCGCCGAGCATCGACGCGTAGGCGTCCAGCAAACCGTCCGTGTAGAAGATCAGCGACGTACCGCGAGCGAGCAGCGTGCGCGTTGCCGGCCAGACGCGCTGGGCCTCCACGCCGTTGGTGCGCTGGACCAGGTTCTCCAGCCCGAGCGGCGGGCCGACCTCGACGTGCAGATACGTCGTCTTGCCGTTCGAGCACAGCAGCGGGGCCGGGTGCCCGGCGACCCGCGCGGACACCGTCCCGTCCGGCTCGATCGTCGCGTCGCAGGCGGTGACGAAGCCGGCCTGGCCGCCGGTCTCGGCGTGCAGCAGGGTCGACAGCGTGGGCAGGATCTGCGCGTCCGGCGCGCCCGCGAGCACCAGCGTGCGCCAGGCGACGCGCAGGTGCACACCGATCGCTGCCTCGTCCGGACCGTGGCCCATGACGTCGCCGATCAGCACGCGGACGTTCCCGCCCGGCGTCTCGACGACGTCGAAGAAGTCACCGCCGAGCACGGCGTGGTCGCGACCGGGTTGGTAGTAGGTCGAGCACTCGACGTGGTTGCTGTAGAGCAGCGGTGTCGGCAGCAGCCCGCGTTCCAGGCGGGACTTCTCGGCGGCGTTGAGGCGCGCCTCGCGCAGTTGCTGGCTGGTCCGCTGCGCGCGCTTGCGTTCGACGGCGTAGCGGATCGACCGGCCGAGCAGGTCGCCGGTGATGTCATCCTTGACGAGGTAGTCCTGCGCGCCGGCGGCCAGCGCTTCGGTGCCCGCCTGGTCGTGCCGTCCGGTCAGCACGATGATCGGGATGTCCGGTGCGGCCGCGACCGTCGCCAGCAGTGCATGCATGCCGTCGGCGTCGGGTAGACCGAGATCCAGCAGGACACACTGCGGGGACTGGGCCAGCGCCGCCAGCCCGTCAGCGAGCGTGCGGCGCCACAAGACGGCTTCGTCGGGCACGTCCGCCTCGTTAAGGCAGGCGCGCACCAGCAGCGCGTCGCCCTCGTCGTCCTCGACAAGCAGCACGCGGGGGCCGGCCAGCCCGTTCATCGCCACCGATCCACTCACCCCGTGCGCAAACAGCGGTTCGATCACGGGCGGACGTTCCACCCGAACGCGAACACTACCCGCGACGTGCACCTGGTGACGTGACTCACATTCCGGGCGGATAGTTGACACATCATCAATTCTCGCTATCGTATTAGTTGAGCAGTCAACAACCAGGAAGGCAATCCCATGACCACCGCAACCACCTTCGAGCAGCTCACCGGCACCTACACCTTCGACGTCGCGCACAGCCGCATCGGCTTCGTCGCGCGGCACGCGATGGTGACCAAGGTCCGCGGCGCGTTCAACGACTTCACCGGCTCGGCCACGATCGACGGCAGCGACCCGGCGAAGTCCAGCGCGACCGTGACGCTCCAGGTCGCCAGCATCGACACCCGGCAGGCACAGCGCGACGAGCACCTGCGCACCAATGACTTCCTGGACGTGGCCAACTTCCCGACGATCACGTTCACCAGCACGGCGATCAAGCACGTGGGCGGCAACGACTTCGAGGTCACCGGCGACCTGACGATCAAGGACGTCACCAAGCAGGTCACCATCCCGCTCGAGTTCACCGGCGCGGCCACCGACCCGTTCGGCAACCAGCGCATCGGCTTCGAGGGCTCGACCGACATCGTCCGCAGCGACTACGGCGTCACCTACAACGCGGCGCTGGAGACCGGCGGCGTGCTCGTCAGCGACAAGATCGTCCTCGAGTTCGAGATCTCCGCGATCAAGGGCTGATCCCAGCCGCTCGGCGAACCCGGACGGGCCGCGCCGCCGCACCCGGCGGCGCACGAAGCCGGCCCGCTTCGGGTTCGCCGCGGCGCGTACCTTACTGAATGCTGTGAATGCGCCAACATTGACGCTACGTCAATGCGCATATTTGGCAGCGTGGGTTCGCATGTGCCTGGCCGGCTGTCGGTCAAAGAGGTCGCGGAGCTCGCTGGCGTCACCCCGCGCACGGTCCGTTACTACCACTCGATCGGGCTGCTCGCCGAGCCGCCGCGGGACGCGTCCGGCTACCGCCGCTATGGCGGCAAGGAAGTCGTCGAGCTGGTGCGCATCGTCCGGCTCCGGGCGGTCGGCATGCCCCTGCCGCAGATCGCGCAGCGGGTCTCGGACGACGCCTCCGACGACGCCTCGTTGGTCGGCGCGCTCACGGCCTTGGCCGACGAGCTGGACGCCGAGATCACCCGGCTGACCACCACCCGGGACCGGCTGCGGGACATGGCGAAGGCCGAACCGTTCGACCAGCCGGTCAAGGTGCTCACCCACGCGCTGCAGAACCAGGGGCTGCTGGGCCCGGCCGACCGCCTGCGCTCCGGGGAGCAGTGGGCCGCCGCAGTGCTCGACGCGCTGCACCCGGAGGGCATGCCGGGTCTGCTGGCGCAGGCCAGCCAGCTGTTCGGCGACTCCAACCTGGTGTCCGCGATCAAGCCGCTGCGCCGGCGGCTGCGCAGGCTCAGCGAGCGCAGCACCGAGGACGAGATCGCGCAGCTCGCCGCGGACGTCGCCGCGCTGCTGCCCTCCGGCGACGGCGGCGCGCAGGTCGACATCGGCCTGGTAGACCTGCTGCTGACCGATCGCCTCAACCCGACGCAGCAGCGGTTCATGCACCAGCTGCGCAACCAACTGCAGGGCAGCCGATGACCGAGCCGACCTCCGCACCCCCAGCACCGGGCCTGCAGCGCGCCGGCGCGCGGCTGCCGATCGACGAGTACAGCCGGCGGCTGTGGGAGCGCCGCTGGTTCGTCGCGGCGTACTCCACCGCGTCCAACTCCGTCGGCTACCAGGGCAGCTTCCTCGGGCAGGCGTGGCAACTGCTGACCCCGCTGCTCAACATCGCGGTCTACTACTTGATCTTCGGCATGCTGCTGCACACCAACCGCGGCGTGCCCAACTTCATCGCGTTCCTGTCCGTCGGCGTGTTCGTGTTCTCCTTCTGCACCGATTCGCTGACCGCCGGCGCGCGGTCGATCACCGGCAACATCGGGCTGGTCCGCGCGCTGCAGTTCCCCCGCGCGGTGTTGCCGGTGTCGACGACGCTGGTGGCGCTGCTGCGGCTGCTCTACTCGTTGATCGTGCTCATCCCGATCGTGCTGATCACCGGGGAACCGCTCACCTGGCGCTGGCTCGAACTGGTGCCCGCGCTCGTCCTGCAGTCGATGTTCTGCCTCGGTATCGCGTTCGTCGTAGCGCGCATCGGCGCCCAGGTTCCGGACACGACGCAGGCGCTGCCGTTCGTCGCCCGGGTGTGGACGTACACGGCCGGCGTCATGTACAGCGTCCAGACGTTCGCCGCCGGGCACGGTCAGTGGGTGTCGGTCCTGCTGACCGTCAACCCCGGCCACGTCTACCTGGCGATCGCGCGCAACGCGCTGCTCGCCGACAACCCGTGCGGCATCGGCACGTGGCTGCTGGCGATCGCCTGGTCCGTCGGGACGCTCGCCGTCAGCTACCTGTACTTCTGGCGTGGCGAGGAGGCCTACGGCAATGTCTGAACCGCTGAACGCTTCGGAGCCGGACGGATCTCCGGCACCCGCCGCCGAGGCGCGCTCGGCCGGCAAGCACGCCGCCGAGACCGCGTCCGCCGGGACCGCCGCCGTCGAGACCGCGGCCGTCGAGACCCCTGCCGAAGAGGCCGCGGCCGCCGAGAGCAGGGAACCGACCGTGGTCGTCGACGACGTCCACCTCACCTACCGCATCGTCGGCCGGGGTCGCCGGGGCGGCGCGCCCGCCGCGGTCCGCCGCGTGTTGCTGCGCGAGCAGGCACCCGGACAGCGGTCGGTGCACGCCGTCCGCGGCGTCAGCTTCACCGCGTACCGGGGCGAGGCGATCGGGCTGATCGGACCGAACGGCTCGGGCAAGTCGACGCTGCTGCGCGCGGTCGCCGGACTGATGGCGCCGTCGAGCGGTGCCGTGTGGACCCGCGGCCAGGCCGCCCTGCTCGGCGTCTCCGCCGCGATGATGGGCGGCATGTCGGGCGAGCAGAACATCGTGCTCGGCTGCCTGGCCATCGGCATGACCCCGACCGAGATCGCCAACGAGTACGACTCGATCTGCGAATTCGCCGGCATCGGCGAGTTCGTCCACCTGCCGATGAACACGTACTCCTCCGGCATGGGCGCGCGGCTGCGTTTCGCCATCGCCGCCAGCCGCGCGCCGGACATCCTGCTGATCGACGAGGCGCTCGCCACCGGTGACGCCCGGTTCCGCCGGCGCAGCGAGAAACGCATCCGCGAGCTGCGCGACGAGGCCGGCACGGTGTTCCTGGTCAGCCACGGGCTGGGCATCGTCCGGGACACCTGCACCCGGGCGATCTGGCTGGAGAACGGCCGCATCGTCATGGACGGCGACGCGAACGACGTCGTCGACGCCTACGAGGACAAGCACGACGAGGGTGCCCACCGGCCGCCTCGACCCACGCATCGATCCGGAGCGCGCGCACGTGTCTACGCCGAGCCAAGTTCGTTCTAAGCCGCGCACCGCGGCCACCTTCGCGCGACTCGCCAGCGCCGAAGGATCGCTCAAGCGACCGACGAAGCTGCACGGGTTCGGCCGGTGGGCGCTGCGCCTGCTCGCCGTCGTGATCGTGCTGGTCGTGCTGTGGCTGTTGTTCGGCGTCGCCGTCCGGATCGCGACCACCGACATGTGGTTCGACTCGGTGCACGCGGGCTCGGTGTACAGCACGATGCTCCGCGCGCAGATCGAGCTCTTCTGCGTCTTCGGCGTGATCGCCGGCCTCGTCGGTGCCGGGACGGTGCTGGCGCTGCGCCGCATGCGGCCGCTCTACCTCTCGGCGGACGACGACACGTTCCGCTGGATGTTCCGCCGGTACGAGGCGAAGGTGTGGCCGCTGGTCGTGCTGCTCGGCGCGATCGTCCCCGGCATCCTCGTCGGACGGCGCGCGGCCAGCGCCTGGAAGACGTATCTGCTGTGGCGCCACGCGACGCCGTGGCACGCGACCGATCCCCTGTTCCACAAGGACATCTCGTTCTTCGTCGAGGTCTACCCGTTCCACCGGCTCGTGGTCTCCCTGCTTTCGCAGGCCGTGGTGTACGGCCTCTGGATCGCGGTGATCGGTGGCTACTGGTACGGCGCGTGGCGGCTGCGCCGCGGGCGGCGCAAGGTCACCAGCGGCATCACCCAGCTGGTGTCACTGCTGCTGGTCGGCTACCTGGCGCTCAAGGCGGTCAACTACTGGCTGTCTCGGTACGCGCTGACGACGTCCAGCCGCGGCCCGGTCACCGGCGCGTCGTACGCCGACGTCCACGCGGCGTTGCCGAGCAAGTACGCCCTGATGGGCATCGCGATCGCCGCGGCACTGGCGCTGTTCGCCAACGCGCTGTTCGCCGGACGCGTCCGCATCCTGGGCGGCACGCTGGTGCTCACCGTAATCGCGTTGACGGTGCTCGGCACGGCCTGGCCGGGGCTGCTCTACCACTTCCGCGAGGCGCCCAGCGCCGCGTCGCTCGACCTCGGCGAGATCACGCACAACCAGCAGGCGACGCTGGCCGCGTTCGGGCTCGACGGTGACATCACGTCGGTTCCGTACGACCCGACGACGACGGTGCCGAGCGCGCAGCTGGAGCAGATCGCGAGCACGAGCGCGCAGATTCCCGTGGTCGACCCGAACAAGCTGTCGCCGACGTTCAACGTCGAGCAGCAGCTGCAGGCGTACTACGGCTTCAAGTCGACGCTCGACACCGGGCGGTACACCATCGACGGCCAGGCGCAGGACGTCGCGCTCGCGGTCCGCGAACTGCGACCCAAGGGCATCGCGCACAAGACCTGGGTCAACACGCATCTCGTCTACACGCACGGCTACGGCGTCGTCGCGGCGCCGACCACCGAGGTCGACCCCAAGACCGAGAGCCCGGTCTACCTGGACGGCGGGATGCCGCCCGAGCAGCAGATTCCGCTCACGCGCCCGCAGGTGTACTTCGGGCCGGCGTTCGGCTCCTCGTCGTACGCGATCGTCGGCCAGCCCGCCGGCAGCAACGCGCAGCTCGAGTTCGACCATCCGGGCGGCGGGTCGTCCGCGTCGGCGTTCACCACCTACCAGGGCAGCGGCGGCATCCCGATCGGTTCGACGCTGCGGCCGCTGCTGTTCGCCGTCCAGGAGCACGACCCGAACATCCTGTTCAGCTCCGAGCTCAACAGCGCCTCGCAGCTGCTCACCGTGCGCGACCCGCGCGCCCGCGTCGCCAAGGTCGCGCCGTGGCTGACGCTCGACGGCGACGTCTACCCCGCCGTCGTCAACGGCGAGATCAAGTGGATCGTGGATGGATACACCACGTCCGCCCGCTATCCGGACTCGCAGCTGATCAACCTGCACACGGCCACCAAGACCACGCTGACGACGAACGGCGCGTCGATCGCGCAGCCGAACCGGCAGGTCAACTACCTGCAGAACTCGGTGAAGGCGGTCGTGGACGCGTACACGGGCAAGGTCACGCTGTACGAGTGGAACCAGGCGCAGCACGCCGACCCGCTGCTGAGCGCGTGGGAGTCGGTGTTCCCGGGTCTCGTCCGGCCGCAGTCGAGCATCCCGTCCGGCCTGCTCTCGCAGCTGCGCTACCCCACGGACCTGTTCAACGCGCAGCGCTACCTGCTGGCCAAGTACCACGTGTCGCAGCCGGCGAGCTTCTACAGCGGCAACGACTTCTGGACGGTGCCGACCGACCCGACCGTCGCCGCGGCCAAGACGATCAACGCCTCGTCGTCCGGCGGCGGTTCGAGCTCGCCGCTGCCGTCCAGGTACATGTCGATGTCGCCGACGGGCTACGGCGCGCAGCAATACACGCTGTCCAGCCCGATGGTGACGCTGAACGGGCAGCAGCTGGCGGCGTTCGTGTCCGTCGACGCGGAGCCGGGGCCGGACTACGGCAAGTTCACCGTGCTGAACTTCCCGTCCGCGACCGGTGGCGAGTCGCCCGCGCAGGTGCAGAACGATATCGAGTCGGACACCGACATCACCGAGGCGCTCACGCTGCAGCGCGGCGGTAAATCCAAGGTCGTGCTCGGCGACCTGGAGGCCATCCCGATCGCCGGACGGATCCTCTACGTCGAGCCGGTGTACACGCAGTCGAGCGGCAGCTCGTCGTTCCCGATCTTGCGGCACGTGATCGCGCTGTACGGCAACGGCGACCCGTCCTTCGACGACAGCCTCAAACCCGCGCTCGCCGCGGCGTTCCGGTCGGGCTCGGGGACGGGGTAGGCGGGGCGCTTCGGCTCTGGACTTGACGCAACCGATTGATTGCCATACTGTGGCAACCAGTTGGTTGCGTTATTGCCGAGAGGAGCACATCATGTCCACGACCACCGACTACCGGACGACCGTGCGGATCGCCGCGCCCGCCGACGTCGTGTTCGACGCCGTCACGACCGCCGAGACGCTCGCCGCGTGGTGGAGCCCGGTCACCGGCTCGGGCCGCACCGGTGGGGAGCTGCGCTTCCCGATGGTCGCCGACCAGCCGCCGCTGCTGATCCGCGTCGACGAGGCGACCCGTCCGACGACCGTGCGCTGGACCGTCCTGCAGTGCACGTTCATGACGGACTGGGAGGGCACGCGGCCGACCTTCACGATCACGCCGCTCGACGACGGCAGCTGCGAGTTGACCTTCGAGCACATCGGCCTCGACGACGAGCTCGAGTGCAAGGACATGTGCAGCCGCAGCTGGGACCACTTCGTCCGCACCAGCCTGCGCGAGGTCGCGGAGGGCGGTCCCGGAGCCCCGAACCGCAGTCCCCGGGACCTCGCGCGCCGCGCCGCCGAGGAGCGCGCCTGACCGGTAGTCGCGAGGACGGCGACAATGGGGCCTCCGCCGTTCGTGCCCGTCCAGCGAGGAGCAGGTGATGGCCTTTCCCGACCGCATCGAGCGGACCATGCAGCTGTCCCGCCCGCCCGCCGAGGTGTGGCCGGCGCTGACGACCGCCGAGGGGTTGAGCGCCTGGTTCGGGCAGCAGGTCACGATCGACCTGCGCCCCGGCGGCGCCGCGTCGATGACGTTCGGCAGCGGCATGACCGTCGAGATGCGCGTGGAGCGGGTCGAGGAGCCGCGCGTCTTCGCCTACACCTGGCGGCTGCCGAACCTGCCCGCCGACGACCCGCGCCGCACCTTCGTCGAGTTCACTCTGGAACCGGACGGCGACGGCACGCTGCTGCGCCTGTGCGAGACCGGCTTCGCCCAGCTGCCCGACGACATCCGCGAGGCGACCTACGAGTCGCACAGTGACGGATGGACGCAGGAGCTGGCCGAGCTGGCGGAGCACCTGGCGTGACGGATGATCTCGAGGCCGTCGCGGAGCAGGTTTTCGTCGCACTGGCCGACGGAACGCGCCGCGCGATCCTCACCGCGCTGGCGGTCGGCGGACCGGCAACCGTCACCGAGCTCGCCGATCGCCTACCGATCACCCGGCAGGCGATTGCGAAGCATCTGGCCCTGATGGCCGACGCCGGGCTCGTGACGGCCGAGCCCGGCGAGCGCCGCCGGGTGCGCTACCGGCTGCGCTCGGCGCCCGTCCAGCTCGCGCAACAGTTCCTCGCCGCGCTCGCCAACGACTGGGACGACCGGCTCACCGCGCTCAAGGACCACCTGGCGTAACCGCTCGGCAGGCCGTCCTAGCCGTCGGTGCGGTTCGCCACGGCCAGCGGGGTGCCGCGGAACGGCAGCACGATCTTGTGCTGCACCAATTCCCCGTACGGTTCGACGGTTCCCGCCGGGCGGGTGGCCAGCCAGAGCACGTCGCGAGCCGACTCGTCGGGCGGCTCCGCGTCGGACATGTCGGCGAACCACGGCCGGGACGCGTCGGTGTCGACCAGCCCGGGGCGGGCCGCGTTGAGCAGGATGCCTCGGGCGCGCGCGGCGTCGCGGTGGATTCTCGCGGCGACGCGGACCGAGGCCACCTGAGCGTTTGGCTTCACCTCCATCGAGCTCGTCGGGCTGCCGTCCGACATTCGGCTGATCCCGCTGGGTGGCCACACCGCCGGGCACGCCGGCGTCGCGGTGCGTGACGGCGAGCGGTGGCTGCTGCACTGCGGCGACGCGTACTACTACCACCGAGAGCTCGATCCCGAGCCCGAGCCGCACCCGTTGCTGGACGTCGTGCAGACGAGGTCGCAGGTGCACCGCGAGCTCCGCCTCGGCACCCAGGCCAGGCTCCGCGAGCTCGTCCGGCAGCACGGCGACAAGGTCGCCGTCTTCAGTGCTCACGACCCGTGGGAGTTCGCCCGTTACGCCTGATCGAGCCGGCGGACGCGGGCCGTCGGTGCGTGCCCGGGTCGCGCTCAGCGCCTGGTCTCGTACCGGGTTAGCAGCACGCCGTCGGGAAACGTCCTGGTCTCCCGGAGGTTCAGCTTCACCCAGCTGTCGAGGGCGGTGAAGAGCGGCGTGCCGCCGCCGAGCAGGACCGGATGGGTGACCACCAGGTACTCGTCGATCAGCCCGGCCCGCATCGCCGCGCCGGCCAGGGTGGCGCCGCCGATGTCCATGGGGTCACCGTCCTCGGCCTTGAGCCGGCCGATTTCGGTGACCGGGTCTGCGGTGACCAAGCGCGTGTTCCAGTCGACCGCGCTCAGCGTGGAGGAGAAGACGACCTTCGGCATGGCGCGCCAGCGACGCGCGAACTCGATCTCCGCCGGCGTAACCCCGGGCTGCTGATCGGCGGTCTGCCAGTGCGAGCTCATCGCGTCCCACAGCTTGCGGCCGTACAGCGACAGGCCGGTCGAGGCCACCCGGTCGGACCACCACTGGAACAGTTCGTCGCTCGGCGTGCTCCAGCCGAGGTCGTCGCCGGGCGCGGCGATGTAGCCGTCCAGGCTCGCGTTCATGCCGAAGATCAGTTTCCGCATGGCATTCCCTTCCAGCGAAAGGCTCATCGACGCCGCGGCTCAGCGGCTGCGGTGTGGACGCGCCTTGCGGCCGCCTCCGGTCATGAGCGGTACGACGTGGTCGACGATCTGCCGGCGGCTCATCGGAACACCGTCGGCCATCAGGTGCATCACCAGCAAGCCAACTCCGGCATCGGCGCGCTCCGCGACGTCGGGCTGGTCACCGATCACTCGGCGCAGCCGTTCGCGGTTCGCGTCGCGCAGCGGCACCAGCTTCGTCGTGCGGATCGCGGCGGCCAGTTCCGGTTCGGTGCCGGAGAAGAGCATTGCGAGGAAGCGCCCGCCGCGGCCGGCCAGCGCGGCGTTCAGCAGGAGCAGGCCCTCGACCAGGTCCCGGTGCGGATCGTCCGTCGCCGGGACGTGCTGCTCGGTCGCGGCCGAGAGCAGGGCGGCCTTGACCAGCTCGGACTTGGTGGCCCACCGGCGGTAGAGCCCGCCTAACCCGATCCCGGCTTCCCGCGCCACGTCGTCGACCCGCAGGCCCGCGTAGCCGTGTTCGTCGAGGAGTTCGAGCGTCGCCTGCAGCGCCGCCTGGCTCACGGCGGGGTCGAGCGGGCGCCCCCTCTTCACCGGCGCTGCCATCGGCCCAGATTATCGAAAGTCTTGACTTCCGATAACTGCGGTACGTATAACGGAAACCATGACTTCCATAAATCGAGCTGTACTGATCACCGGGGCGAACGGCGGCGTCGGCCGCGCGCTGGTGGACCACTTCGTCGCCGGCGGTTGGCGCGTGTTCGCTGGCGTGCGCTCCCTCGCGTCCGCCGACGCCGCCGTGCAGGGACGAGCCGCGGTCACCGCCGTGCGCATCGACCTCACCGACGCGGCCGGCCTCGCGGACACGCACCGAGAGGTCGCCGAACAGTTGCGCCGCGAAGGGTTGACCGGACTCGCCGGCCTGATCAACAACGCCGGTAAGAGTGTCGACGGCCCGCTCGAGCTGACTCCGGTGGACGAGTTGGCCGAGAGCTTCGCCGTCAACGTCGTCGGGACGGTCGCCGTCACGCAGGCGTTCCTGCCGCTGCTGCGGCCGGCACACGGTCGCATCGTGAACATGGGCGGCGCCGCCGGTCGAGTGGCCATGCCGATGTACGGTGCCCTCTCGGCGTCCAAGGCAGCGCTCGACTCGGTCAGCGACGTGCTGCGAATGGAGTTGCTGCGCCAGGGCATTCGCGTCAGCTACATCGAACCGGGCGCGCTGCAGACGACGTTCTTCGAACGGTCCGCCGAGGCCCGCGCCCGCAACGGGTACGCCGGATCCGCCGACTCGCAGGCCATCTACGCGGCGGCGATGGAACGGTCCACGAAGGCGATGTCGACGATGAAACCCGGCCCGCTCCAGCCGGTCGTCAAGGCGGTCGAGCACGCCCTGACGGCCAAGCGCCCGGCGCCGCGGTACGTCGTCGGCCGCGACGCCAAGCTCATCACCGGGGTCGTGCGGCGACTGCCGACCCGCACGCGGGACAAGGCGATCCTGCGCACGATGGACCTGCCGGCCGCGGCCTTCGTCCCGGCCTGACCGCGTCCACGCACGGTCGCCGGGGCGGGTCACGAGGGCGGCAACTCCGGTACGGTCACGAAGGTTCGACGAGCTTGGACTCGTACGCGAAGATCACTGCCTGGACGCGGTCCCGAAGATCGAACTTGGTGAGGATCCGGCTGATGTGGCTCTTCACCGTCGCCTCCGAGAGCGTGAGCGAGGCGGCGATCTCCTGGTTGCTCTGACCGAGAGCCAGCGCCTGCAGTACGTCCCGCTCGCGATCGGTGAGGCGAGCCAGCCGCTCGTCACGCATCGCCTGGGTGGCGGTGGGCATCCGCTGGGCGAAGGTGTCGAGCAGCCTGCGCGTCACGCGCGGCGCGACGACGGCTTCGCCCGCGGCTACGGTGCGGATCGCGGCGACCAGCTCGTCCGGCGGGACGTTCTTGAGGAGGAACCCGCTGGCGCCGGCACGCAGCCCGGCGAACGCGTACTCGTCGAGATCGAACGTGGTCAGGATCAGCACGCGCACCTCGGGATGCTCCCGGGAAATCGCTTCGGTGGCGGCGACGCCGTCCACGTCGGGCATGCGGACGTCCATGACGATCACATCCGGACGGTGCTCGGCGGCGGCCGCGATGGCCTCGCGGCCATTACCGGCTTCGGCGACGACGTCGAAGTCCTCGTGCGCGTCGAGGATCATGCGGAAGCCCACCCGCAAGAGTTGTTCGTCGTCCGCCAGCACGACCCGGATCGTCATCCTCACGCCTTCCCGGCCGCGTCGTCCCGCAGCGGGAGCCACGCGCTGACCCGCCAGCCGCTGGTGGTGGGCCCGGCGAACAGCCGGCCGTTGTGCAGCGCGACGCGTTCGCGCATGCCGATCAGCCCGTGCCCGAAGACGGCGGCCGGCGAGCCGGCCCCGCCGTTGTCGTCGACGACCACGCGCAGATCCTCCTGCCCCCGCCGGATGGACACCTGCAGCCGGGTCGCGCGTGGCGCGTGCTTGACGGTGTTGGTGATGCCTTCCTGCACCAGCCGGAACACGGCCAGCTGCAGTCCGGTGGACAGACCTTCGGTCGAACCGCTGGTGTGGTACGTGACGTGCAGGCCGGTGCTGCGCGCGGTCTCGAGCAGCGCGTCCACGTCCGCCAGGTTCGGCTCCGGATTCAGCGTCGCGTTCGGCTCATCGGGACCGGATCGCAGCAGCGCGAACGTGTCGCGCATCTCGGCGAGTGCGGTGCGTCCGGTCGCGGCGGCCTGACGGATCGCCTCGCCGGCGCGCTCCGGGTCGCGTTCCAGCGTGAGCGCGGCTCCGTCGGTCAGCGCGATCATCACCGAGAGGTTGTGCGCCACGATGTCGTGCATCTCCCGGGCGATGCGGTTGCGCTCGGCCGTCACCGCGGCCTGGGTGAGCCGCGCACGGTGCTCTTCGGCGAGCCGCTCCCGGGCGTTGTCGCGCCGAGGACGGAGCTCCCGTGACCAGTGCACCCACGACATGCGTTCAGTGTCGCGCGTACGGCTCACGCATCGCGACGACGCAGCACGTACAACCCGGCACCCAGCGCCGCCACGACGTACAGCGCGAACACACCGAGCCCCGCCCACGGCGCCAGCCGATCCGGCACCCGCTGCGTGGTCATTCCGGCGGTTCCGGCGAGCAGCGGCAGGTACTTGCTGACGTGCTCCTGCAGCGAGGCCGGCAGCGCCTGGGCCAGCAGCGGCAGCACCAGCAGCAGTCCGAACAGTGCCGCGATCGCGCCACCGGCGTTGCGGACGAGAAATCCGCAGCCGAGGCCGAGCAACCCGACACCCACCATGTAGAGGGCGGCGCCGAAGATCGCGCGGACCGCGCCGGGATAGCTGATCGAGACGCCGAGGCTGTGCCGCGCCCCGACACCAGGGTCGGTCGTGAATGCGATGCCGCCCTTGGCGGACAGGAACGCGCCGTGCACGTGATAGCCGCTGAGAACGGCCTGGCCGCTCAGGAACGCGATGAACGCGGCGATCAGTGTGATCAGGAAGATCACCGCGGCGAAGACCACAATCTTGGCGACCCACACCGGAACCCGCTTGGGAACGGCCGAGAGCGTCGCCCGGATCATGCCGGTGCTGTACTCGCCGGTGATGAACAGGACGCCGAGCACCCCGACGGCCAGTTGCGCCAGGTAGAACCCGCGCAGGCTCAGCTCCGTCTGGTCGGGCTCGAAGCCGCCGTGATGGGCGATGTCGTAGCCGCGCAGGTACGAGAACAAGACGCCCAGCCCGATCGAGATCAGCAGCGCGACGCCGATGCTCCACCAGGTCGAGCGCAGCGAACGGAACTTAATCCACTCGGAGTCGATCGCCCGCACCTGGGTGACGCCGAGGTGCGCCGGCGCGGCTTCGGCGACTGCGGTCATGAGGCCACCTCTTCCATCGGCGTGCCGAACTCGACGGCGTCCCGGGTCAGTTCCATGAACGCCTCCTCCAGCGACGGCTGCTGCGCGACCAACTCGACGAGCGCGATCCGCGCATCCGCGGCGACCCTGCCGACCTCGGCACTGGTCAGCCCGGTCACCAGGAGCAGATCCCGCTCGGTGCTGGTGACGCTCACCCCGTCGGCGGCGAGCAGATCACGCAGCCGCGGCGCCTCCTCCGTCCGCACCCGCACCACCTTCTGCCCCGACGCCGCGGTCAGCTCGGCCACGCTCGCGTCGGCGATCAGCCGGCCCTGTCCGACCACGATCAAGTGCGTCGCCGTCAGCGCCATCTCGCTCATCAGGTGCGACGACACGAAGACGGTGCGCCCCTCGGCGGCAAGCGATCGCAGCAGGGTGCGGATCCACAAAATGCCTTCGGGGTCCAGTCCGTTCACCGGCTCGTCGAGGATCAGCGTGTGGGGATCGCCCAGCAGCGCCGAGGCGATGCCGAGCCGTTGTCCCATGCCGAGCGAGAATCCGCCGGCACGCTTGCCCGCCACGTGCGTGAGCCCGACCAGGTCGAGCACCTCGTCCACGCGCCGCCGGCCGATACCGTGCGTGGCCGCCAGCGCGAGCAGGTGATTGCGGGCCGACCGTCCGGTGTGGACGGCCCGCGCCTCCAGCAGCGCGCCCACCTCGCACAGCGGCGCCCGCAACTCGTCGTAGCCGCGTCCGTTGATGGTGGCCGTACCCGAGGTGGGACGGTCCAGCCCCAGCAGCATGCGCATGGTCGTGGACTTGCCCGCGCCGTTCGGGCCGAGGAATCCGGTCACCACGCCGGGTTGCACCACGAAGGACAGCCCGTCGACCGCGACCTTCTCGCCGTAGCGCTTGGTCAAGTCGAATGCTTCGATCACGATGATCCACGCTAGGCACCTGCCCGTCGCGGCGCATCAGCCTTGCGGATGAACCCGACCCGCAACTTTCGGCGCCGCCGGACCTGCTGTCGCCACGCCCGGACGTACCGTGAGCTGCGTGCCCGGTCCGCTGGATGGCGGCGTGACTCGTCCGCCACGGACGTCGGAGGGAGCCGAGCTTGATCGACGACTTCGAGAAGCTGGTCGCCGACGCGGACGCGGCCGACTTGTCCGGGTGGGGCGTGCGCCGATGGAACGGTTGACGGTCGAGTTCTTCGACATCGGCGCGGTCGTGTACTTGCTGCGGAAGGTGATCTGACTGCAACAACGCCACTAGCTAAGAAAATTATCAAGTAGTGTACTCGACAGATAGTATCGCTCGCCGCGGATCCGCAGTTGACGATCGTGCACCGCATCGAACTCGACCGCGACGACCGCATCCGCCGCGCCAAGGTCGTGGCCCCGTCCTGGTTCAACTGGCCGGCATTGCCCGTCGCCCTCACCGACACGATCGTCCCCGACTTCCCCCTTGCCAATAAGACCTTCAACCTCTCCTACGCCGGTAACGACCTGTAGCGGGGTCGGACACGAAAAACTCCCGCCTTCGCTGGCTGCTGCGGCCCAGCGACGGCGGGAGTCTCGTTGGCGGTGGCGGTGGGATTCGAACCCACGGTGGCTGTTAACCACACACGCTTTCGAGGCGTGCTCCTTTGGCCGCTCGGACACGCCACCGCCGAACAGGTTACAGGACGCTAGCTCAGGCGT
>Ga0164242_10003121_pt1 | contig 18998 bp, 18 predicted proteins | sample OricomgcompostMG_FD_108783 | JGI IMG/M metagenome (GOLD analysis project Ga0164242, IMG submission 108783) | Miracle-Growth compost microbial communities from Emeryville, California, USA - Original compost - Miracle growth compost (MG) ... | reverse complement strand
GGCATCGACGGGGTGTATGCCGCCACCGCGCCCGACGGTCGGGTTATTGCCCTGCTGCAGGACGGTGCCAGTCGTACCAAATCCGTTGTGGTGCTTCGTCCGGCGACGTTGTAGCGGTCAGTCTTTTCGGCCAGAGGGTCCTCGGCCCCGTGCGTCGATGCGGGCCGCGACCTTGCGCACGACCGGGTTGTCGGCGATGTTCGGAAACGCCGAGGCTCCGGTGTCACTGGAGGCGATCGCGCGCGACGCCGGCGTCGGAATCGGCACGCTGTACCGGCACTTTCCCTGCCGCGAAGCGTTGGTCGAGGCGCTGCGGCTGTGGATGGACCGCTACGCGCAGTTCGTGGCGGCCAAGCGGGGCATGGCCGAATCGCTGCGGGCGATCTTCGACCGTGGCGCGGTGAGCCAAAGCGATACCCGCACAGTGGTTCTGGTCGCGGTCGATGCACTGCTGACCGCCGGTGCCCAGGGCGGCAGCCTGCGCTCGGATGTCTCGGCGGACGATGTGGTCACCGGTCTGTTGGGCGTCGTGCTGGCCAGCGGTTCGCCGGAGCAGTCTCAGCGGATGCTCGATCTGCTGCTGTCCGCGCTGGTGGCGTCCAGATGAGAGATCGTGTTTGCCTGGCGGATCGCGGCGCGTAACCCCTTGCTGCGGGCCATGATCGGCTCGGCCAGCGCAATGGTCGTGCGCAGTGCCAGCAGCAGCGGCAGGTAGCGCGGTGCGTACACCCACCGCGCCCGGCCTTTGATGCCGGCGACGATGGCGCGGGCAGCGTCATCGACCGGCGCGGGTTCCCGGAACCACTTGGGTAGCGGTGCCATGACCGCCTCCAGGCCGGTGCCGCCCAGCAGATCGTCCCGCACCATTGCCGTGTCGATCAAACCGAAGTAGGCGACACCGGCAGTCGCTGCGGTCTCGGTGAGTTCCATCCGCAATGATCGGCCGAGGGCTTCGGCACCGGCCTTGCTCACCCCGTACACCGCGATGGTCGGAGTCGGGATCGCCGCGGCAGCCGAGGCCACCACGAGCACATACCCGCCGCGTTCGATGACCGAAGGCAGTGCGGCGCGAACGGTGCGGGCGGCACCCAGCACGTTCACGTCGATCACCTGGTCGAAGGCGGCGTCGTCCATCGCGGCGAATGTCGCTACCGGACCGACGATTCCGGCATTGGCCAGCACGACATCGATACCACCGAATCGATCGATGATCTGGGCTGTCGCCTTGTCGACGGCCCCGGTGTCGGTGACATCGGCGACGAAGGCTGCGGCACGATCACCCAACGCCATCGCGGTGCGCCGCGCCGCGGCTTCGTCGCGGTCGACGAGTGCGACACGGGCGCCTTCGGCCACCAGCTGCCGAGCGGTGGCCGCACCGATTCCGGCTGCGGCGCCGGTGATCAGCACCACCTTGTCGGTGAGGTCCCATCGTTTCGGCAGGCCCAACGGTCCGAATCTCATGGTGCCAAACTACGAACTCACGACGACCCATCGGAATGCGGGAATCGGACCTCTATTTGATAATTTCAGACGCATGGCTACCTCTGCGTCTCGCGAGGGTGCGAACTGGGACTATCCGCGCACCGCGGTTGCCAGCCGTCAGATGCTCGAAACCGGCGAAGCCCATGGCATCGACGCGCGAGCGCTTCTCGCCGGAACCGGGCTGACGCCGGCGCAACTGGCCGATCCGACCACCGAGGTGCAGGCTGGGCAAGAACTGGCGATTGCGCGCAATCTGCTTCGTCTTGTCGATGAGCCGACCGGCCTCGGCCTGGAGGTCGGGATGCGGGCCAGCCTGGCCAACACCGGGCTCCTCGGTTACGCCTTTCTCACCAGTCCCACGGTCCGCGATGCGGTCACCCTCGGCGTTCGATTCGCCGCCCTGAGCTCGACATTTCTCAATGTATCCATGAGTGAAACCGCGGACGGGCTGACGCTGGACGTCGACACCAGTCAGATTCCGCCAGACGTACGGGAATTTCTGGTCGAGCGTGACCTTGTTGCCATCGCACACATCGGGCCGTTGCTGCTCGGCGCCGGCGCCCCGGGTGCCCAGTTGCAGATCGTGCTGGGGGAGACCGGGATTCCACTAGAGCTGCTGGAGGCCACCGGACTCGACTTCACCGTCGACAGAGATTCGCCGGGTACGGCGGTCACCTTCCCCAGTGAATTGCTCGATCAGCCCATGCCCGCGGCCGATCCCGATACCGCGGCGATGAGCATTGCGCAGTGCGAGGAATTGCTGGATCGGCGTCGCCACCGCGGCGGCTTGTCGGCGCAGCTTCGTGCGCGATTGCTGGAGGATCCGGCCCGGATCCCGTCGATGGCGACGGTCGCACGCGAGCTGGCGGTGACCGAGCGGACGCTGCATCGGCGCCTCGCCGCCGAAAACACCAGCTTTCGTGTGTTGGTGGACGAGATCCGAGAAACCCTCGCGGTCGAGCTGTTGGAGGCGGGCCTCACGGTCGAAGAGGTCGCGCGGCGGCTCGGTTATTCCGAAACGCCCGCCTTCACCCACGCTTTCGTCCGTTGGCGAGGGCATCCGCCGAGTCAACTCAACCGCCGTTAGGCCTGTCCGGTTCTATCAAATACCTGACTGTTTCGCGCATTCCGCGGCGACTGGACGCGGCATAGCGTTGGCGACATGCCAACGGAGTCAAAGTTTGTCGACCGTTCACGGAGTGTCTCTGGACATGTCGTACTGATCACCGGTGCCGCCAATGGAATCGGCGCCGAGACCGCCCGCCAGCTCACCGCCGCCGGCGCGCGGGTGGCGTTGCTCGATCGTGATGAAGCGGCGCTGAAGCAGTTGGTGGACGAACTGGGTGACGCCGCGGCCGCGTTCGTCGCCGATGTGACACAAGCGGATTCGCTCGACGCGGCGGTGCAGGCCGCGGCAGCCCATTTCGGTGGGATCGACACCGTGGTTGCCAACGCGGGTATTTCCGGGCCGGTGGCGACGGTGGTGAGTGTCGATCCGCTGGATTTCGAGCAGGTCGTCGACATCAATCTGCTCGGGGTGTTCCGCACCGTGCGTGCGGCATTGCCGTACGTCACCGCGCGCCGCGGCTATGTCATGTTGGTGTCCTCGATCATGGCGCTGATTCCCAGTCCGACCGCGGCTGGTTACGCGGCCACCAAGGCCGGGGTCGAGGCATTCGGCCGAGCGTTGCGGGTTGAGTTGGCCGACAAAGGCGTTGCGGTCGGGGTTGCTTACTTCGGGCTGATCGAGACCGGCATGGTGCGCGATATCGTCTCGGGTACCGGCTTCGGCGGTGTCTTGGCGAAGCTTCCGGGTTTCTTCGGCAGGCCGGCGCCGGTGGCGAGCGCCGGTTCGGTACTGACTTCTGGCATCGCCCGTCGGGCCTCGAGGGTGTTCGCGCCCGGATATGTCCGGCTCCTGTTGGACCTGCGACCCCTGGTGGCCCTCGGGGATCGGTTGATGACACGAAATGGCGATCTGGCCAACGTGATTCGCAGCGCGGATGCACACGCGCTGGAGGCCCACGCATGACCGCGCACCGTCGGGACCGGCGGATGCCCTCGGTGGCGATCATCGGCGCGGGCATGTCCGGCATGTGTATGGCGATCAAGCTGCTCCAGGCCGGCATCACCGACGTCACGCTCTACGAGAAGGCCTCCGAGGTCGGCGGAACCTGGCGCGACAACACCTACCCGGGTCTGCATTGCGACGTCGCATCCCGCTTCTACCAATACACCTTTGCCTCGAATCCGGGCTGGAGCCATTTCTTTTCCCCAGGCGCCGAGATCCAGAGCTACTTCACCGAGGTGGCCGACCGCTACGGACTGCGCGATCGGATCCGCTTTGACACCGAGGTCGTCGAGGCACGGTTCACCGATGCCGTCTGGCGGATCCGTACCGCGGCCGGCGACGAACAGGTGGTCGATTTTCTGATCTCCGCCGCCGGCCTACTGCGCGAGCCGAGCTATCCGAAGATCAAGGGGCTCAGCGATTTCGATGGCGCTGTGATGCACTCGGCGCGTTGGGACCACAGTGTCCAGACGTCGGGCAAGCGGGTTGCGGTCATCGGCACAGGCTCGACCGGCGTGCAGATCGTGTGCGGGCTCGCGCGCAGCGCTCAGCGGCTCACGCTGTTTCAGCGCAGCGCACAGTGGGTAGTTCCGTTTGCCAACCGGCCGTACAAGAAAATGGCCGAGCCGCTTCGACGGCGGGTGCCGGTGTTCGACCGGCTGGCCTACCACACCTACCGGTGGCTCTATGAACTCCTGCTGGTCGCCACGGTGCGGCCGGGGTGGCAGCGGACACTTCTCAGTGGGGCGTGCCGCGCCAACTTGCGCACCGTGCGCGACCCTGACCTCCGGCGCAAACTCACTCCCGACTACCAGCCCATGTGCCGACGGCTGATTCTCTCGGCCGGCTTCTATCGTGCGATGCAACGCGACAATGTGGACCTGGTGACCGACGCCATCGATCACATCGAACCGCGCGGCATTGTCACCGCAGACGGCGTGCTGCATGAAGTGGATGTGATCGCACTTGCCACCGGTTTCGACGCCCACGCCTACATGCGGCCGATGCGGTTGACCGGTCTTGATGGCATCACGGTCGAGGAAGCATGGGCGGACGGACCCCGGGCATATCTGGGCGTCGCGCTGGCGGGATTCCCCAACTTCTTCATGTTGATGGGTCCGCACAGTCCCGTCGGTAATTACTCGCTCATCGCGGTAGCCGAGACCCAGGCCGACTACATTCTGGGCTGGATCGACCGTTGGCGCAGTGGTCGGTTCGAGTCGGTCGCACCGACGCAGGGTGCGACCGACAAGCTCTACGGCGAGATGCGTGACGCGATGCCGGGCACTGTCTGGACCACCGGCTGCACCAGCTGGTATCTCGGTACCGACGGACTGCCCGAGCTATGGCCCTGGACCCCCGCTCACTATCGGGCCAAGCTCGGCGAACCACCCGTGTTTGCCGACTACGACTTCGGGTGTGCGTGCACTGTCGATGATGAAGATGAATTGGCGCAACGTTGATGGCAATCCACGTCCCGCCGGCGATCGTGCGGATGGTTGCCCGGCCGCTCGGCCGTCTCATCTTTCTGCCGCGGGCGCCGTGGCGCGCGCAACGGCGCGCGCTCGACCTGGCCTTCTCCTGGCCCGGTGCGCCGCGCGAAATATCCATCACCCGAACCGATCTCGGTGGCGTGTCGACGGAGATCCTGACACCGGTACGACCCGGCCGCCGGGTACTGCTGTACCTGCACGGTGGTGGCTACACCGTCGGGTCGCCGCGCAGCCATCGAGCACTGGCGGCCAGGCTGGCCGGCGGGTTGCAGGCGGTGACTTATGTGCCCGATTATCGGCTGGCACCCGAGCATCGGTTTCCTGCGGCGTTCGACGACTGCCTCGCGGTGTACACGGCACTGGTGCAAGACATCCGGGCCGGTGATCAGATCTTCGTCGCCGGTGATTCGGCCGGCGGGGGGCTGTCACTGGCGCTGGGTGTTGCGGCGATACAACGTTCGCTGCCCTCACCGTCGGGGATCGGGCTGCTCTGCCCGGCCATCGACTGGACATCGGAGGCACTGGCGAATGTGCCGCGCGACAAGCGCGAGCCGATGCTGACACCCGATCTGCTGCAGCGTTTCTGTGACGCCTATCTGAATGCCGAGGATCGGGCAAACCCCGCCGCGTCGCCGCTGCTTGCCGATCTCACCGGGTTGCCGCCGCTGGTGATCGACACCGCCGGCCATGACACGCTGCTGGGCCAGTCGCGGCGCCTGGCAGCCGAGGCACGAAAAGCCGGGGTCACGGTGCGCTACCGGGAGCACGCTGGGATGCCGCATGGATTCCACTGCGGAGCCGGTCTGGTCAAGCAGGCAGATCTGGCTCTGGACGAGATTGCCGCGGCGTTGGAGTCGTTGGCCAGAACACGTGAGAGGTCATGATGACGAACAATTCAACACCGAAGGTGGTCGTGATCACCGGCGCGGCCCGAGGGATCGGGCTGGCGACCGCGAAAGCCTTTGCCGCCCAGGGGACGAGCGTGGCGATCGGCGATCTGGATCTGGACCTGGCGCGGGAGTCCGCGGCCACGATCCCCGGTACGGTCATCGCGCTACCGCTTGATGTGACCGATCCGGAATCCTTCGCTGCGTTTCTCGACGCCGCGGAGAAGGAGCTCGGCCGCATCGATGTCTTGGTCAACAATGCCGGGGTGATGCTCACCGGCGATTTCCTCGACGAGCAGCCGTCGACCGTCGCGAAGATGATGGCGATCAACCTGGGCGGTGTCATCACCGGCGCTCAACTGGCAGCCAGGAGATTCGTGCAGCGGGGCGGTGGTCGCATCGTGAACATTGCCTCGATGGCCGGTGCCGCCGGGTTCCCCGGCGTGGCGACGTACTGCGGTACCAAGTTCGGTGTGGTCGGATTCACGCTGGCGCTGCGGGAAGAGCTGGCGCCCGCCGGTGTTCAGGTGTCGGCCGTACTACCCGGCATCGTGCACACTGAACTCTCTGCGGGACTGCAGCTTTCGCCGGTTCTGGAGAAATTCGGTTCGGTCGAACCGGACGACATCGCGCAGGCGGTGGTCCGAGTCGTCGGCTCTGATCGGGCTCTGGTGTACGCGCCGCAACGGCTCGGGCTTGCGCTTCGTACCGCGAACCTGATTCCCGAGAGGCTCCGTCGGACCGTGTTCACCTGGTTGCGTGCCGAACGCCTCTATCTCAATGTGGACCAGGCGGCCCGCGACAGCTACCACGCGCGCGCGAACACGGTCCGCGATGCGTCATGAGCGTCATCGACGAACTCACCGCCGTGGTGTCGCCGTGTAGCGGCGGATTACATGAACTGACGGCGCCGTTCACCGGTGTGGTCATCGATCGCATACCTCAGTTCACCGCCGATGATGTCGAATCTGCTTTCGTCAGAGCACGGGCCGCCCAGGACGGGTGGGCGCGCCGGCCGGTCGAGGAACGCCGGACCCTGATCGGTCGGCTGCTGAAGCGGCTCCAGCAAGAACGAGTCGCACTCTTCGACATCCTGCAGCTAGAGGGTGGCAAGGCCCGCATCGATGCCTGCTCCGATTACGGCGAGGCGATCCTCGGCGGCAGCTGGTATGTACGGCACGTCGAGGATCTGTTGCGGCCCGGCGGTCATCTCGGGGTGATACCGGGATTGACCACGGTAACCGAGATATCGCATCCCAGAGGTGTCGTGGTCGTCATCGCGCCGTGGAATGCCCCGATCGGGATCGGTTGTGGTGACAGCGTCCCGGCGCTGCTGGCCGGCAATGCGGTAATCCTCAAGCCGGACAACCAAACTGCGTTGTCGACGTTGTTCGTGCAGCGCATGGCGATGCAGGTTGGCATTCCCGCGGGCGTCTTCCAGGTGGTGCTCGGCGATCCTGCCGAGATCGGTGATGCGCTGATCGACGGGGCTGACTATGTCGCGTTCACCGGATCGACGGCCACCGGCCGGCGGATCGCCGCGCGCGCAGGTGAGCGGCTCATCGGCTGCTCGCTGGAACTCGGTGGCAAGAATCCGATGATCGTGCTGCCGGACGCGGATCTGGACCGTGCCGCCTCGGCGCTGCCGCGGGCCGCGTTCGCCAATGCCGGTCAGGTGTGTTTGACCACTGAACGGCTGTATGTGCACTCGTCGATACTCGACGAGTTCATCGAGTTGGCGTGCCACAAGGCACGCGAGATGCGTCTGGGTGCGTCGATGGATTTCGAGTGCGATATGGGGTCGCTCACCACTGCTTCGGGTCTGCGGCGCATCAGTGGCTATGTGGAGCAGGCCAGGCTTGCCGGGGCCGAGGTTCTGGTAGGTGGTTGTGCCAGACCAGATCTCGGACCGCTGTTCTACGAGCCGACCATTCTGTCCGGAGTGACCGCAGCTGCCGATCTACACACCGCGGAAGTTTTCGGGCCGGTGGTCTCGGTCTACGCCTTCGACACGGAGGACGAAGTCGTCTCGAGCGCGAATGCGACCGACTATGGGCTTTCGGCCAGTGTATGGACCAGAGATACCGATCGGGGGGCCGCATTCGCTGCCCGGATTCAATCCGGCGCGGTCAACATCAACGATGCCTATTGCGCTGCCTTCGCCTCCCATGGTGCGCCGTCGGGCGGGATGAAGGCCTCCGGACTCGGGCGCCGGCACGGCGCAGAGGGCATGCTCCGATACACCGAGTCGCAAATTGTTGCGACGCAGCGACTCTTTGCCCCTGACAGTCGGCTGGGGCTGCCGCGGTCGGTACACGGACCATTGTTCGGCGCGGTCCTCGGTGCGTTGACCCATCTGCCGCGCTGACCGCGAACCGCGGTGTTCGGCCGTGCCATGCGCCCGACGGCCGAGAAGTTACATACGTCTCAGTATGTAATATTCACGCGTTTATGCAACCTGGCGACGTACCATGCAGTGATGACTGCAGGTGTGGACGGGCGATCGAGGCGGCGTACTCAGGCCGAGCGCAGCGCCGCCATGCGCACCCGCCTGTTGGAAGCCACCGTCGAATGCCTGGTCAGCTACGGCTATTCGGGCACCACCACGCAGCGGGTCGCGGAGATCGCCGGCGTCACCCGAGGCGCCCAGGTGCACCATTTCGGATCCAAGGAAGATCTGGTGGCGGCTGCCGTCGAGCATCTGGCTGAGCAACGGGTCCAAGCCGCGATCCGGGATCTGGCCCGGGTGGCCAACAACCCCGATCCGATTTCGGTCGTGTCGGACTATCTCTGGGAATCCCATCAGGGACCGATTTTCGTTGCGACCCTGGAACTCTGGGTCGCGGCCCGCACCGATCTGGTGCTGGCCGAGCATATCGAGCGCGTTGAACCCATGGTCATCGGCGCGGTGATCGGCGCTCTGGCCCAGGTGATTCCGAGCCGAGCTGCGCAAAAGGACGTGCGTGATCTGCTCTTCACGGCGATGGATGCGCTGCGCGGAATTCTGCTGTCGAGCTTTGTCGATCGGGACCAGGAGCGGGCCAAGAAACGCTGGGACCGGGTCTGCGGGCAGCTGCGCAGCATGTTCGCCGAGGCCCTGGATGGCGAAACCCTGAATCTGGAAATTCCCTCCTAGCAGGCTTTTCAGCCCTCGCGGGCAGTCGTATTTCTTGATTTTGCGCGCACTCCGCGCCCTCTTGTAAAGATACAAACACGTTGGTATGTTTGTTTCACCGCACAGAAGGAGAGGGGTTCATGCCCAACAAGGTGTATGTGATCGGCGTCGGGATGACCAAGTTCGAGAAGCCCGGCAGCCGGATCAACGATGACGGATCGGCGTGGGACTACCCGGACATGGCCCGGGAGTCGGGTTCAAAGGCGTTGGCCGACGCCGGAATCGACTACCGGGAGGTTCAGGAGGCCTACGTCGGCTACGTGTACGGCGAGTCGACTTCGGGCCAGCGGGCGGTCTACGAACTCGGCATGACGGGCATCCCGGTCGTCAACGTCAACAACAACTGCTCGACCGGTTCCACCGCGCTGTATCTCGCCGCTCGGGCCGTCCGCAGTGGCCTGGCCGACTGCGCGCTGGCGCTCGGATTCGAGAAGATGCAGCCCGGCTCGCTCGGGACGACCTATGACGACCGCGAGCAGCCCATGGCCAAGCATTTCCTGGCGCTGGCCGAGATCTCCGAGGTGCTCTTCCCGCCGGCGCCGTGGATGTTCGGTGCGGCCGGGCGCGAGCACATGCAGCAATACGGTTCCACTGCTGAGCATTTCGCCAAGATCGGCTACAAGAACCACAAGCATTCGGTGAACAATCCGTATGCCCAGTTCCAGGACGAGTACAGCCTGGACGACATCCTGGGCGCGCGGATGGTTTACGACCCGCTGACCAAGCTGCAGTGCTCGCCGACCTCCGATGGTTCCGGTGCGGCGATCCTGGCCAGTGAGGCATTCGTCGACAAGCACGGGCTGGCTGATCGGGCAGTCGAGATCGTCGGGCAGTCGATGACCACCGATTTCCAGAACAGCTTCGACGGCACGTGCAAGGCGCTCATTGGTCATCACATGAATGTCGCTGCCGCCCAGCAGGTTTACGAGCAGTCGGGCCTGGGTCCGGACGATTTCCAGGTGATCGAGCTGCACGACTGCTTCAGTGCCAACGAGTTGCTGCTGTATGAGGCCTTGGGCCTGTGCGGAGAGGGTGAGGCCGGCAAGTTGATCGACAACGGCGACACCACCTATGGCGGGCGCTGGGTGGTCAACCCGTCCGGTGGGCTGATCTCCAAGGGCCATCCGCTCGGTGCTACGGGCCTGGCGCAGTGCGCCGAGCTGACCTGGCAGCTGCGAGGGACCGCGGACAAGCGGCAGGTGGCGGGCGTGACTGCCGCCCTGCAGCACAACATCGGCCTGGGTGGCGCCGCCGTGGTGACCGCCTACCAGCGCGCGCAGCGCTGAATCAACAACATCAACCATTCGCCAATCACAAAGGGAGAAAACAATAATGGGACACATCGAAGCCACCAAGCAGCTGTCGGCCAGCCCGGAAGCCATCTGGGCCATCGTGTCGGATCTGCCGAACTGGGACAAGTGGTTCACCGTGCACGAGAAGTGGCTGAGTGACGTGCCGGCCACCGTCACCCCCGGCACCGCGCTCACCGCCAAGATCGTCATGCTGGGCATGGCCAACAAGATCGAATGGAAGATCGAGAAGATGGAGGCGCCGACCACGTTCGTGCTGTCCGGCACCGGGATGGCTGGGGTCAAGGCGCTGTTCGAGTTCACCGTGTTGCCATCGGGCAGCGGCTCGGAGTTCAAGGTCGCCGGCGATTTCGAGGGTGCGCTGGTCAAGGGTGCGCTGGCCAAGGCTGTCGAGAAGGACGGCGCCAAGCAGCTCGACAAGACGCTCGAGCAGCTCGACGCGCTGGCATCCGCGGCGGTCTGACATGGCCGAGCCGGTAACCGAATTCGACAATTCGGGTCTGAATGTGTGGGCCGACCCGGAAACCTTCGAGGTCACCCGGGAACGGATCGCCGAATACGCGGCGGCCACCAACGACCCGATCGAGGCACACCGCAGCGGTGATATCGCACCGCCGGTGTTCGCCATCGTGCCCGCCTTCGACGCGCTGATGGGTCCGGTGATCGACGTCGTCCCGATCGAGATCTTCGGTCGAATCGTGCACGGCGAACAGGATTTTCACTTTCACCGTCCGATTCGACCGGGTGACAAGCTGACCTCGCGGGCCCGGGTGATCGGGTACGACTCGGTCGATTCGGGCGCCCGGGTGTCCATTCATCTGGAGACCCGGGCGCAGGATGGTGAACTCGTCAACGAGCAGTACCTGATCGGCTTCTTCCGCGGTGTCAACGCGGGTGATGCGGTGGGGCAGCAGGTTCCGAATCACAAGTTCGATCCTGCGCTGCGCGACGGGGCGCCGCTGGCCAAGGTCGTGCAGCATGTCGACGCCGACCAGACGTTCCGCTACGCACCGGCCTCGGGTGACCCGATGCCGATCCACCTCGAGGAGGAGGTGGCTCGCGATGCAGGTCTGCCGGGCATCATCGCCCACGGGCTCTGCACCATGGCCTTCACCTCGTGGGCGCTGCTCACCGAGGTCGGCGGATCAGATGTGAGTCGCCTCAAGCGATTTGCCGTGCGGTTCTCCAAGATGGTGCTGCCCGGCGACGATCTGGAAACCCGGATCTGGCGGACCGACAGCGCAGATGGGCAGACGACGTACGCGTTCGAGACCACGCGCAACGGGGATGCCGGCGAAGAGTTCGCCATCACCGACGGCCTGGCCGTCATCGCCGACTAGATCATTTGTAAGGAGTAACACACATGGGAGCCTTGGAAGGACGGATTGCCGTCATCACCGGCGCGGGCCGCGGCATCGGCCGCGAGCACGCGTTATTGTTCGCCCGCGAAGGTGCCAGCGTCGTCGTCAATGACCTCGGCGGCAGCAATGCGGGCGAGGGCGCCGATGCCGGACCGGCGCATGAGGTCGTCGAAGAGATCCTCGCCGCCGGCGGTAAGGCGGTGGCCAATACCGACAACATTGCCACCTGGGATGGCGCGGCCGGACTGATCGAACAGGCGATCAGCGAGTTCGGTGGCCTGGACGTGGTGGTCAACAACGCCGGGATCCTGCGCGACGGTTTCATCGCCGGCATGGACGAATCGCTCTGGGATTCTGTTCTCACCGTGCACCTCAAAGGGCACTTCTCGGTACTGCGGCATGCCGCGACGTACTGGAAGGAAAAGAGCAAGGCCGGCGATCAGCCCAACGCCGCCGTCATCAACACGGCGTCGGGATCGGGCCTGACCGTCCCGAACGCGGGTCAGGTGAACTACGGTGCGGCCAAGGCGGGTATTGCCGCCATGACGCTCGTGGCGGCCGAGGAGCTGGAACGGTATGGCGTGCGGGTCAATGCCATTGCGCCGATCGCCCGCACCCGGCTGACCCTGGCGACACCCGGCATGGGCGCTCTCATGGCTGAGCCCGAGGAGGGTGAGGTTGATCTGTTCAGCCCCGCCAACATCTCGCCGTTGGTGGCCTATCTGGCGACCGACAAATGCCCGCTGACCGGCAAGGTGTTCGCCGTCCAAGGTAGCGCCATCTCCGAGCTGGCCGGCTGGCACGACGTGAAGACCATTGAAACAGAAGGTCTTTGGGAGATCGACGACATCGGGGTGCGACTGCCATGATCGAATGGTCAGAATCGGACGAACTCATTCGCGAGAGCGTCCGGGAGTTCATCGACAAGGAGATCGAGCCGTATCGCGACGGGCTGGAGCGCGGGGAATTGTCCCCGTATCCCATCGCCCGAAAGCTGTTCAGCGAGTTCGGTCTCGACGTGGTCGCCAGCGAGGCGATCAAGACGATCCTGGACAAGGAGCGCGTCAAAGCCGCCGCGATTGCCGCCGGGGCACCCAAGCCGGAGAAGCGCAAAGAGTCTTCGGGCGGACTGGGTGACCTCGCCGGCCAGGTGTCGATGGCCGCGGTACTGGTATCGGAAATCGCCGGGGTCAGCATCGGCCTGCTGAGCACTCTCGGCGTCAGCCTCGGCCTGGGTGCCGCCACCATCATGAGCCGCGGCACACTGGCGCAGAAGGAACGCTGGCTGCCCGAATTGGTGACGCTGGAGAAGATCGCTGCCTGGGCGATCACCGAACCCGACGCCGGTTCAGATGCCTTCGGCGGCATGAAAACCTACGTCAAGCGCGATGGCGAGGATTACATCCTCAACGGCCAGAAGACGTTCATCACCAACGGTCCTGATGCCGATGTGCTGATCGTTTATGCGAAGCTGGACGAGGGCGATCCCAGTGTGGACAAGCGGAACCGCAAGGTTCTCACCTTCGTTCTGGAATCTGGGATGCCCGGCCTGACCCAGGGCAAGGCGTTCAAGAAGATGGGCATGATGTCCTCGCCCACCGGCGAGCTCTTCTTCGACAACGTCCGGATCAGCCCGGATCGCTTGCTCGGCGAAACCGAAGATCACGGTGGCGGCGACGGACGCGACAGCGCCCGGGCGAATTTCGCTGCCGAGCGCCTGGGTGTTTCGCTGATGGCGCTGGGCATCATCAACGAATGTCACCGGCGCTGCCTCGATTACGCCAAGACCCGCACCCTGTGGGGCCAGAACATCGGCCAGTTCCAGTTGATCCAGCTCAAGCTCGCCAAGATGGAAGTGGCGCGAATCAACGTGCAGAACATGGTGTTCCAGACCTTGGAGAAGCTGCAGGCCGGCAAGATCCCGTCACTGTCGGAGGCGTCGGCGGTGAAGCTGTACTCGTCGGAGGCCGCGACCGAGGTGGCCATGGAAGCGGTCCAGCTGTTCGGCGGCAACGGCTACATGGCCGAGTACCGGGTCGAGCAGCTGGCCCGCGATGCCAAGTCGTTGATGATCTACGCCGGCAGTAATGAGGTCCAGGTGACCCACATCGCGAAGGGGTTGCTCGCCGGATGAGAACCGCGGCCCCACTCACCATGATGGCGATTGTCGATCGGCTGACCGCGAATTCCGCCGCGCGGGTGACCACCGGTGTCGCTCTGCGATTGCTGGCAGCCAACCCACGGTTGATCAGCTGGCTGCGGCCGATCGCGAACGCCGCGATCGTCGGCCTCAGTCCTGCGGTCGCGGGAACCCGGGTCGAACCGGTCGACGCGCCACTGCGAGGTGAGTGGGTCCGCGCCCCCGGCGTCAACGACAACGCGGGCGTCGTGCTGGTGCTGCACGGCAGCGGCTACCTGATCTGCTCACCGCGGACGCACCGGGGGTTCGCGTCGTACCTCTCGCGGCATTCGGGGTTGCCGGCACTCGTCGTCAACTATCCATTGGCCCCGGAACGGACTTTCCCTGCTGCCGAGGATGCCGCGATCGCGGCGTATCGGTGGCTGCTGACCCAGGGCTACGACCCGCGCAAGGTGGTGATCGCCGGTGACTCGGCCGGTGGTCACCTCGCGGTGGCGGTGGCCTTGCGTGCCAAGCGGGAAGGGCTGCCGTCGCCCGCTGCGCTGGCGTTGTGGGGCCCGTTGATCGACCCGTCCTACCGGGCGCCGATGGTGGACCCGCGGGTACGCCGGCAGCCGTTCGATCCGAAGGGCGCCGCGCGCGCCGTTGCGCTCTACGTGGGTGATGCGGACCTCGGGGACCCGCGGCTGTGCCTGCTGAACGCAGACTTGTCGACGTTGCCTCCGATTCAATTGCACTACGGCACAAGGGAAGTCATGCGTGCCGACGCGGAGGCGTTCGCCGCGCGGGTGACAGCTGCCGGGGGCCACTGCGAGCAACGCGTGTGGCCGAGACTGGCGCACGCTTACTGGATGTTTCCGCGCAGGCGCGACGGGAGCCTGGACAGCATGAGGACCGGCGGCGAGTTCCTGCGTGCCGCCGTGGCTCAACCCGACCAGCCCATGGCGCAGGAGTGAGGAACGTGATGACGCAGTTGCTGGGCCAGGTTCGCGACGCAGTCGAGGCCGCGATCGTGTTGCAACGCCGGGGATTGGTCGATGTCTGCCGACCGCTGGACGCGATATCCGCGTCACGGGGCCTGCGGCGCTACGGTTCGCTCGGCGGGCTGGTGGGGCACGTCGCATCGCGGTACGGCGATGCCCCGGCACTGACCGATGAAGACGGCACGTTGAGCTTCGCCGACCTGGAGGCGATATCCAACGGATTGGCGCGGGGTCTGGCGGGTCGCGGGATTGGGGCCGGCGCGGTGATCGGCCTGCTCGCGCGGAATCACCGCGCGCTGCTCCTGTCCCTGTTCGCGGCCGGAAAGATCGGCGCCAGAGTGGTTTTGCTCAACACCGGGTTCGCGGCGCCGCAACTCGCCGACGTGTGCAGGCGCGAAAAGGTCACCGCGGTCATCGCAGATGACGAGTACAGAGACCTGATCGACATCCTGCCGTGCGAAGTGGACCGCATCGGCTGGTCCGGTGTGAGCGGTCTGGCGGCGCTCGCCGCGGGCCGGTCGACGGCACCGCTGCCCGCGCCGGCCTCGGTCGGCGGCATGGTGTTGCTCACCAGTGGCACCACCGGTACCCCGAAGGGTGCGCCGCGGAACAAGGTCAGCCCACTGCAGTCCGCGCAACTTCTGGACCGGATTCCGTGGCCGTCCGGCGGTGCCTATCACATCGCAGCGCCGATGTTCCATGCCACCGGATTGGCCACGTGCTCTTTGGGTTTGGCACTCGGGAACCGTGTCGTGCTTGCGCGCCGATTCGATCCCGAGGACACCCTCGCGTCGATCGAACACCACCGGGTGGGGGCGCTCATCGTCGTGCCCACGATGCTGACCCGGATCCTCGACCTCGGCCCCGACATCCTGGCGCGCTACGACACGTCGTCGCTGCGGGTGGTGTTCGCCGCGGGCTCGGCACTTTCACCCGATCTGTGCCGCCGTACCATGGATGTCTTCGGAGACGTGCTGTACAACCTGTACGGGTCGACAGAGGTCGCCGTCGCGGCGGTCGCCACCCCGAGCGAATTACGCAGCGCCCCGGGCACTGTGGGCCGACCGCCCGTCGGGTGCACCCTCGCCGCATACGACGAAAAGCGACGCCGGATCACCGAACCCGGACGTAGCGGAACACTTTTCGTCTCCAGCAGTCTCAGCTTCGGCGGGTATACCGACGGCGGTAACAAGGAGACCGTCGACGGTCTGCTGTCATCGGGGGACACCGGCCACTTCGACGAGAATGGATTGTGGTTCGTCGACGGCCGGGATGACGACATGATCGTCTCCGGCGGCGAGAACGTCTTCCCGCTCGAGGTCGAGAATCTGCTCGCCGGACATCCAGCGGTGGTCGAAACCTCGGTGGTCGGTGTGGACGATGCCGAATTCGGAAAGCGGTTGTGCGCGTTCGTGGTACGCCGGCCCGGCGTCGATCTGGGCGCGGACGAGGTCAAGAATTACGTCCGCGCCGGTCTGGCCCGGCATAAAGTGCCGCGCGACGTCGTGTTCGTCGAGGTCCTCCCGCGCAACGAGACCGGCAAGGTGCTCAAGGCGCAATTGCAGCGGGAGCTGTCTTGACGGCGGGCCCACTGGCAGGAATTCGGGTGCTGGAAATGTCCGGCTTGGCGCCGGTGCCGTTCGCGGGAATGATCTTGGCCGATCTCGGTGCCGATGTGATTCGCGTGGATCCCGTCAGTGGCCACCGCGCCACCCCGCCACCAGGGCCGCTCGATCGAGGCAAGGCTTGCGTTGAGGTCGATCTGAAAGACCCGGCCGGCCGGGACCTGGTGCACGAACTGGCGGGCAAGGCCGACGTGTTCCTGGAGGGTTTCCGCCCGGGCGTGGCCGAACGACTCGGCATCGGACCCGACGAATTGCTTACCGATAACAGGAGACTCGTGTACGGGCGCCTGACCGGGTGGGGTCAGGACGGGCCGCTGGCACCACGAGTCGGGCACGACATCAACTACATCGCGCTCAGCGGAGCGCTCGACATCATCGGTCGGGCGGGAGAGCGTCCCGTGCCGCCGGCGAACCTGGTGGGCGATTTCGCCGGCGGGGGAATGCTATTGGCGATGGGGGTGATGGCTGCGCTCGTCGAACGTGCGCGAAGTGGGGCCGGTCAGGTCATCGATGCGGCGATGGTCGACGGCGCCAGCCTGTTGATGACGTTCATCCACGGGTTGTACGAGGCGCAGATGTGGAATCCGCAACGGGGAACGAACATCGTCGACGGCGGCGCCGCCTATTACGACACCTATAAGACGGCAGACGACCAGTACATGGCGGTGGGGGCGGTCGAACCCGTCTTTTTCGAGAACCTCACCGCCACCTTGGAATTGGACGACTCGGATTTCGATTTTCAGCTCGACCCGAGCTCGTGGCCGCGATGGCGAGCGGCACTGGCCGAGAAGTTCGCCGGCAAAACGCGTGAGGAGTGGGAGCGGGTCTTCGCCGATGTCGACGCCTGCGTATCGCCCGTGCTGTCACCGTGGGAAGCGCACACGCATCCCCACCACATGGCCAGGAATGCCTTCATCGAAGTTGACGGCGTCTGTCAACCTGCTCCGGCGCCGCGATTCAGCAGGACGCGGCCGGACACGCCGGCCCCGCTCGAGGTTCTTTCGGCGGTGGATGCGCGAGACCGATGGTGAAGCACGTGTGAGCGGCCGCCGCCGACTCGCGATCCGGCTTCCGGGACAGCCGTCCGCGGCCTATGCCACGACCCAGATCGCTTCTGCCGCAGGGCTACCCAGATCCACGGTGGAAGTGCTCGCATCGCCGACTGTGTTGCTGGCACTGGTCACCGCCACCGAGATCATCCCGGCGAAATCGCGCCGGGCCAGCACCCGCAGATGCGAGTCCAGGGTGATGCCCACGCTGTCGAAGTAGCGCAGCATCTCCGGATCGTGATCGGAGATCCGGGCCACCGTGCCGGCGTCGCCGTCCGCGCACGCCGACAACTGCCGGGCGGGGGGAGTGGGCACCTGACCGTTGGCGGCCGGAATCGGATCGCCGTGCGGGTCGCGGGTGGGGTAGCCCAGCTTGGCGTCGATCCGGTCCAGCATCCGGTCGGACACCGCGTGTTCCAGGATCTCGGCCTCGTCGTGCACCTCGTCCCAGCTGTAACCCAACTCCTGCACCAGGAAGGTCTCCATCAGCCGGTGTCGGCGCACCATGGCCAGCGCCGCGTCGCGGCCCGACTCGGTCAGTGTCACCGCGCCGTACTTCTCGTGGTGCACCAGGCCCTGATCGGCCAGTTTGCGGATCGACTCCGAGGCCGTCGAGGCCGACACCCCGATGCGTTCGGCCAGCATCTTGGTGCTGACCTTCTCGTGCGACCACTCCTGCGCCGTCCAGATGACCTTCAGGTAGTCCTGAGCCACCGATGACAGCTCGCGGGTGTTCTCACCGTCGTCTGATGGGCTCACAGTCACAAAGTTTAGGCAATCGTCACCTGATCGGGGGATCTCGCGGCGCCGATGCAGACCGCGCGCCGTACGCTAGCTCTCGTGCAGCGCTGGCGTGGGCAGGATGAGATCCCCACGGACTGGGGTCGTTGTGTGGTCACCATCGGGGTGTTCGACGGTGTGCACCGCGGACATGCCGAACTGATCAACCATGCGGTCAAGGCCGGTCGGTCCCGCGGGGTACCGACGGTGTTGATGACCTTCGATCCGCATCCGATGGAAGTGGTGCTGGCCGGCAGTCATCCGGCCCAGCTGACCACGCTGACCCGGCGCGCCGAACTGGCTGAGGAGCTGGGCGTCGACGTCTTCCTGGTCATGCCGTTCACCTCGGACTTCATGAAGCTGACCCCCGAGCGCTACATCCACGAGCTGCTGGTCGAGCGGCTGCACGTGGTCGAGGTGGTGGTCGGCGAGAACTTCACCTTCGGCAAGAAGGCCGGCGGCAACGTGAACCTGCTGCGCAAGGCCGGCGAGCGGTTCGGTTTCGCGGTCGAGGGCATGTCCCTGGTTGCCGAGCATCACCGCGCCGAGACCGTCACCTTCTCTTCGACCTACATCCGCTCCTGTGTGGACGCCGGGGACGTGGTGGCCGCTGCCGAGGCGCTGGGCCGCCCGCACCGGGTC